>Ga0209345_10000307_pt1 | contig 63560 bp, 87 predicted proteins | sample Cruoilmetagenom7_FD_187294 | JGI IMG/M metagenome (GOLD analysis project Ga0209345, IMG submission 187294) | Oil polluted marine microbial communities from Coal Oil Point, Santa Barbara, California, USA - Sample 7 (SPAdes) (version 2) | ecosystem: Environmental > Aquatic > Marine > Oil seeps ... | reverse complement strand
TCAATTGAAGCAGATGGAGCAATTCTCAATACCGCATCAGGAGAAGAGATTGGTGGTCCCACTTGGGTTGTCATGCCGACTGCCACTTGTATTATCTTAGATGGCTCTGGTATTCAGATGAACACTATCACAGGTGTTCTTTCTATCAGGGCGAAGTCCCTTCAAGAAGACTCCCTGCTACGTCCGGGAGCAACTCGCACAATAGATATGCTCGGTGATATACCGCTTCTTAATCGGAGACCTCTGGCTGGTGCGAATGAGGGCTTCGAGTTTGAACGGGAACTCATCGACAACAGCACTGGTCAACGAGATCTGAACAGCAGTCATCTTCACCCAAGAGTGGTAGGAAATCGCTCCTTCTTGATCCAGCGAATCAGTGATCCTGATGAAATGGATTACTGGCGTTCTCTGTTTGACACTGTTCGCGGCGCTCATGGCACGTTCCTTCTATCGACTTACTTCCCAGATCTTACTCTGGAAGGAACACAGACTGTTCCAGACGGTGCTTCCCAATTCATAATTGAGGAAGGTGAATTCGTAAATCAGTTTAATTCCTACAAGACATGGGACAATATTGAGTTGACGTTCGGCGAAGCTAAGAAGGGTGACAGTCTCAGAACTCAGCACAGAATAACATCAGCCACGATCAATGAGGATGGAACTGCCACCTTGGGCTTCACCCCTGAGATACCTTCTGGTCCTGAATATGAAAACCAAATAGTCAAGATTTCTTTCCTGATGCGTTGTCGAGCCACAGATACTATTGCATGGCGGCACTTTGCGAACTATAGTGTGGTCAGCTTTGGTATCAAATCAACGGATGAATAAATGGCATATAACGACTATGAGACAGGTGCAGACACAGCGAAGCCAGTTGAACTCTATCGGTTCACTGGGACTTTCAACACGTACAGACTAACCAGTTTCGCTACGACTGTTACTTCAAATGGACAGTTGTTTGATCTGGCCCCAATCTCACGGAACAAATTGAATATAGGAACCCAAGAGAACGGCGGTGAACGCGCTCTCGAAATCACACTGCCATTTGACCATCCTCTGGTTCAGGAATATGCTTACGAAAGCGCACCACCTGACCTCACCTTGGAACTGATCAGGGCACACCAGCAAGACTTCGACGATACTGTTCTGCTATGGTCTGGCAGGGTCACAGGGGTATCTGTATCGGGCCGCACTGCCAAGTTGCGCGTCCCTGCAACGTTCAGCCATGTGTTGGAAGGCAACACGCCGACTCCTCGTTTTCAGGCTCCCTGTAATCATGTCCTATACAGCACACAATGCGGTGCTGATCCTGCTCTGTTTCAGTATATCACCACAGTAGACAGTTTCAGTGGTTTCAATCTAAATGTAGCTGATCTCCCTTGGCTTGATAACGAAGGTGCCGCTGGCATCATAATTGCTCCTGGAGGTGAAGCCAGAATGATCATCAGTAATGTAGGGACAGCAGTCCAAGTTAGTTATGCGTTCTCCAATCTTAGCAACGGAGACGCAATCACATTGCGGAAAGGTTGTGATCACTCACTACAAGGACACTGCATCAACAGATTTAACAACGGAGCTCGGTTCGGTGGATTTCCACTGGTTCCGGACCGTAACCCATTCACGAGCACAATCACATGATTTGGTTTACTCTTGCCCTATTCGTCGTATCGTTTGTGTTGACAGCCCTACTGGCTCCGTCACCAAACATTGAGAATGCCCGTCCTCGAGAACTTAATCCTGAGCAGTTCCCAAGGGCGACAGAAGACGCACCTATCCCACTGGTCCTCGGTAAGGTCCGAATGAAAGCACCGAACACAACTTGGTGGGGAAATTTCAGATCAGTTGCTATCACTGAGCGTGTCAGGGTCAGTCCCTTAAAAAAGAAAACTATCGTCGTTGGTCACAATTATTATTTGTCAATAGATCTCGCCCTAGCAATGGGTCCAGAAACGGTGATGACAGCTATCTATGTTGACGACAAAGAGTTCTGGACTGGTACAACAAACTCTACCTCTGTGACTGCTGTATCTGCCAGTGATAGTTCTTTCTTCGGAGGCTATAAGTCAGGTGGTGGTTTCAGTATCAGTGGTGTTTACTATCCTGGATCACTGGACATCGCTCAGCAACCTGTGAACACGGATCTTGAGATACACGTCGGAGTTGGTAATGTTCCTGCTTACTTGGGCACTGCTCACCTATATGGAGATCTCTGGCTTGGTGAAAGCGCACAGCTTCGCAAGATGGCCTTCGTTCTGGAAAGTTACACCAATGGTCTTGGTCTGACTGGCGCAGGTAAGGTCGGCGAAGACATGAACCCAGCGGAGGCAATCTTCCAGATCATGACAAACACATGGCGCGGCATGGGTATTAGCACTTCAGAGATCGATATTCCTGCACTTCAAGAGTTCGGTGAAACTCTATACACTGAAGGAAATGGTTGTTCTGTGTTGGTCACTGCAGAGACAAACGGCAAAGGTCTGATTACTGAGATCCTCCGTCAAGTGGATGGTGTAGCTTATCAAGATCCTGCCACTGGTAAGATCAGATTCATTCTGATCCGTGATGACTATGATGTAGACGCTACTCCACTCTACGATGCTAATGACATTGTTAAAGTGAAAGAGTTTGCTCGTTCCGGTTGGGATGAGGTAATGGCCCAAGTTAAGATCAGCTTCCCGCAACGCGACAAGGAAAGCAATGCGGTTGCTATATCACAAGACTTGGCGACTGTCGCCACGATTGGACGTCTCCGTTCAACCACTTTGTCCATGCCATTCGTCTATAATCCTGACTTGGCTAATGACATCGCTTCTCGTGAGCGAGCGCAGATGTCTATCCCACTGTTCCGTATCACACTCGAGATGAACCGCAACGCTTCTGTTCTCCGTCCTGGATCAGTGTTCAGGATGGACTGGCCTGAGTATGGCTTCACGAACCTTGTTCTACGTGTCCAAGAGTTTGATCTCGGTGAATTACTGGATGGTCGCATCGTAGTTAAGTGTCTGCAAGATAGCTTTGCTTTGAGCTCAACTGTCTTCGCTGCTCCAACTGGTTCCGGTTGGGTTGCACCTGTCACCACACCTTCGAACATCGTTCTCACAGAGCAAGTGGAGGCTCCATACGTTATGGCTCGGGCAATTGAGTTCCCACTGCCAGATGGTGAAGTGACACCTATCATCATAGCGAAGCAACCTTCGTCTGTGTCTGATGCTTTCATGATTGCAGGCTCTGACTCAGCCGCTGATCCAAGCCAAGTGTATGAACCAGAGTATGGTCCTTACCTTGGAGCGGGACAACTGGACGTAGAGTATAACAAGATAGAAGGTCAAGAAACTGGTCAAGACACAACTGTCGGAATGTCAGTGGACAGTGTGAACTGGAAAGGCTTCACTGTATCACCAAGCCTTGCAGAGATCAGGGCGGCTGAGTTCGGTCTGCTCTATGTTGACGGTGAGTGGATGGGCTATACATCAGCGACTGATGATGGTGGTAATCAGTGGACTATTGAGAATGTCTATCGTGGATTGTTTGGCACCACGCCTCGGACACACCCTATCGGCACTAAGGTCTGGGAGTTCAACTTCGATCATATGTCTAATGGAGACTTGTCAATTCTTGAAGGAGGCACTGTCTACTTTACGCCTCTGGATAGAGTTGGGGCAGTGGTTCAAGGCATTGATGATATCATTGAGCAGAATGCTATTCTTAACAACAACATCGCCAATCGTCCTCTACGTCCAAGGAACCTGTCCTTCGGTGGATCACGAACACCAGTCGTTACAGCCGATGATGTCTCCCTCACTTGGGTTTCCAGTAATCGTGACGAGAATGACGTAGCTATCGAAACTGATGCAACTCAGACACCAGACCAAGCAGAAACCTATGATGTCTATGTTACCCAAAGTGGAGTTGCTATTCCAGGACTGACTGCCCTCGGCGTGACTTCACCTCACACGTTGCCTCTTGCAGCGAATTATCCAGGACCGACTGTTGATGGTGAAATCAGAGTGTTTGCACGTCGTACCGTTGGTGACTTGCGTGTTTCCTCTGGTTACGCTATGCTTGCGTTCACAATCGCCGCTGACAAATTACTGCTCTCAGGTGACGAGCAAAGTGGAACAGACAAACTACTTCTATCAGGTGACGCCCAGAGTGGAACTGATGTAATTGAATTCTCAGGAGATGAAGCGTAATGGCTGATAAAGCAATTGGAGACCTAACCGCTGCTACAAAGCCAGACGGTACAGAAACCCTCCACGCCCTACAAGGTGCAAACTCTCGTGGTCTCACGGCTCGACAGATAACAGAGATAGGCTCCAGTATTGTCACTGATGCTACGACAGCACGTGTCTTGACAGTTGCTGATGTAGGCAAGTGGATTTCATTCACAAACAGCGGAGCTATTATCTGTACGATCAACACTGGTATCTTCGTCGCTGGCGATGAGATTGCTTTCGAACAGTTCGGATCAGGTGCAGTCACGTTCACAGCAGGCGGTGGTTTTACCTTGGGCTCGGCAGGTTCACTGATTATCTCAAACGGATCTCGATCTGTTCAAGGTCTCAAATTCCTTTCTGCAACAACAGCAACTCTGTTTGGTAATCTCGTATGATCCTCTTTGGCATCATATCAGCTTCTGGCGCAACGGCGACTGCGGTAGGCGGAGAAGCACACCGATTTTGGAGAATACAAAGTATCCAGAATTCCGGCAACCCATCATATACTGGTGCAGGTCAGATCGGCTTCTTTGAATACGATGATGGCACAGCTAATTTCTTCCAGACAGCGAATGTAGATCAAGTTGATGTCGGTGACGAAGATAAAAATCAAAATAATGAAAAAGACTTCGCAATGATCCCGTGGTTAGGTGAAACATGGCGCGGTACTATTAGCGAGTCTTCACAATATATTCAGATTGACACCGGAGTAGGTAATGCCGTGAAAGTCGGTAAGATTATGATCTCTGCTAGTATCTCTGATGCGAACTATACAATTAAAGATTTCTCTCTGCAATGGTCAGACGACGGAATTGGTTGGACAAACGAATTCACGGTAACCGGAGAAGCTGATTTCTCATCAGCGGAAGTCAGAACTTATACTGGTTCAGCAGTCGGAGATCAGGACGTAGTTCTGATTAATGAATTGAGAGCATTTATACCGATGGGCGGCTCAGATACCGGAGTCGTTGTAAATGCTCATCTTGCCCATGTTCTCATCGGCAGGTTGGACCCAACAGGAAGCAAAGTGGGCGTCTATGGTATGGCCGCTCACGTAGTAGTGGAGCCCTAAACAATGGCATTCTATGGATTTTTTACACGAGCCGCAGACTTCTCTGGTGGCGTCGACAATCTAACCGTAACTTATCATGATCCTGATTATACAGATCGTGCAGTTCAGTTCACGAATGAAAGAGCGGGTGCTGTCTCTTGGGGAACTGCCCTAACTGATGTCTGGATCCACTGGCGTCAATATTTTACTGGTACTCACAACATCAACGCCGATGGATATTGGTGGACTATTCTTGATGGCAACGGTCAGTCTCTAGCCAGAGCAGATATCTCTGATGGGGAAACTGCATATGGTGTCTTTGATGGGAATGGTGGATCAACTTACTCTTCATACATTTCGTCTCCAGGTATTGGTATTCAAACAGACGTGGATATTCACATTCAGGTTAACTCTGGTGGAAACAATATCATCACCGCTTACCATAACGGTGTTCAAGTTGCAACTGCCAGTGAGCCATGGATAGACTCGACTGGTGCTTTCAATATGATCTTGAACGTCTATGATATTGGTCAAGGTGGTGGAGATCGTTTGTATATCTCCGAAATGATGGTCGCAGATGAAGACACTCGTGGTCTTCGTCTAGCAACTCTTACTCCTGATGCGGTCGGAGGCGAGACTGACTTCTCTGGAGCATTCAGCGACATCATTGAACGGAACAACGGTCTTGGTATCAAGTCTGGTACAGCAGCCGAGCGTTCTTCATTCAACATCACTGCTTATGGTGGACCAGCTTCACCAACTGCTGTCCGTGGCGTCTTCACACAATCATGGGCGAGCAAAGGTACGACTGGACCGCAAAGCATTGATCCTTTCATTCGCATCTCTTCTGTGAACTATGATGCAGGCAACGTATCTCCTGATTACTCAGTGCCTGTTATCGGTGAATGGGCAACGAACCCGAACACTGCTGTTGATTGGGTGGCTGCTGATTTCGCTTCACTGGAGATCGGTGTCGAGTCTGTCGCGTGAGTAAGCAAGACGACATACGTTTTCGCAATCGTAGGCGAATGGCATGGATCAGCTTCTGGTTCATGCTTTTCGTTGGTGGATCAATGCTTCTACTTGGAACGACCCAAGAAGGAATGGCAACTCGGATTGAGAAGCTGAGTTTCCTCTTGGGCTCAGTGTTCGGCATGTGTACGACTATAATCGTCAGTTACTTCACATCTTCCACTATGACACAGATGAATGACACTAAGTTTGGGAGCCAAAAGGAGCCACCAGATGCCGTGCAATAGCGCCCTGCCCCTATGCCCCACCAACGGGCCACAATAGGCGCAGGCGGACGCCCTGCGTTGCCGCCGCTTACCCTACCGCCCACCCAACCCACACCAACACGTCCGTAGAGGTCAACACTATGGTATCACTTCTAATTTCACTGTTCGGAAAACGCGCTGGGGTTGCATTAGCGAAGTTTTTACCCTACATCTTGGTCGCACTAGCTATCATCTTTGCCGTGTGGTGGGTCTATGATAGCGGCTACGACCGTGGTGTCGAAGTAACCGAACAAAAATATCAAACCGCCGTTCAAGAGGAACGTCATCGTCAAACTGAGGCCAACAACGAGGCACTCGAAGAAGCGAGATTAAGACAGTTAGAACTCGAGAGACTACTTGATGAACGTAACTCAGAAATTGAAGAATTATTGCTTCAAGGTTCTAAAGATCCTAATGCTGATCGCCGCGCCATTGGCGACGACAGCGTGTTCAGAATCAATAGGATCCGTTGAGCCACCGATTCTTTCTGATCCTCCTTCTGGGTTGATTGCTGATTGTGAGCGGCCTGCTCTGCTGCCATCTAGATCCATGACCCAAGTGGAAGTGGAAGCCTTTTGGATCCGCGATAGATCTAACTTAATCAGTTGTGGATTGCAACTACAGGCCCTTATAGACTTCTATAAGAAGCGAGACCAAAGGATCACAGACACATGACCGGAATTACAATATCACTCCCAGAATTGCTTAGTATATTAGGCTTGGCGATCACTACTTCTGGTATCTTCGGAACAATTCTCTGGAACCTATGGAGAAAAGTTATGGCTAATTCACTGACCGATGCTGTTCATCACCAGCAGATAACAGATGAACTGCATGAATTCAAATTGCAGGTCGCAGAGAAATATGTCAGTGGAAATCGTCTTGCTGACATGGAGCAGAAAATGCTTCTCAGTGAGGAGAGGCTAATTTCAACTATGGGTAATCTAACCTCACGGATTGATAGGATGCTCGAAAGAATGGAGAAATCATAATGAAATATGTACTCGGTACAAACTCAAAGAAGAACCTGAAAGGCGTTCATCCGAAGCTAGTCGCTCTGGTTAAAGAGTGCATCAAGATCACTCCTGTTGATTTCACAATTCTCGCCGACGGTGGCCTGCGAACCGCTTCTATGCAGAAGAAACTCTACGATCGCGGAGCATCAAAGTTGGATGGTCGTCGTCGCAAGTCAAAGCACCAGAAGCAGACCAGTGGGTACGGCGAAGCGGTGGACCTCGTCCCTTACGTTGGGTCTCCACGTTGGGAATGGCCACTGATCTATCCGATCGCAGGTTGCATGGCTTATCTAAGCCGCGAGATGGATCTGGAGTTGCGGTGGGGCGGTGTATGGGACAAGGAACTTGACGAGTATGCGCCCAAGAGCCTAAACAGCCCAGAAGCATACGCAGCAGCGATGCAGAAGGCTGTTCGTGACTACACCATCCGTCATCCTGGACCTGACTTTATTGATGGGCCGCATTATGAGATGCTGCATTAGCGCCTTTTAGTGAGGGCAAGTAGAGGCAGGTGAAGTCATCCCTAAAGTCTTACAGCGTTGTTATTGCTGCAAAGATTATCGCCTGACTTCACTTGCACTACTGGCACCCCTAAATTTCCAATTGCTAGGGCTGGCGGGTTTAGCTGGCTATGGTTTTTAGTAAAGTAAGTAAAGTAAGTAAAGTCAGTGATAAATAAAGTAAATAAAAACAACGGCTTGAGATGCCCTCACTTGGGCGCAAGGGACGTTTCACGAGTGAAGTCAGTGGAGTCAGTGATGTTGTCACAGTAACCTGTTTGAGTTAAGGTGCAAATAGATAAAGGATATAACCATGGATATACAAGAATACCCTCATACGATCAAACCATTTGATCATCAGCTGAGCCACCTAGCCGAGCACGTCGAAGAACGCTCATGGGGTCTACTGTGGGAACAGGGAACAGCCAAGACAAAGCCTATTATTGACACAACCTGCTATCTCTATGACGAAGGTAAGATTGATGCCTTAGTCGTTGTCGCTCCTCCAGGAGTTGAGCGCAACTGGAACACCGACGAAATTCCAAAACACATGCCGCCTGACTTCACGTTCGATACTATGGTATCCGTGTTCCTCACAGCCAAAAAGAACACCAAAGCACACAAGCGCAACATGAACGCCTTGCTCGAGTGGGACGGTCTTGCTATACTACTTATCAGTTACAATGCGTTCATGACCAAAGAGGGAAAGGACTTCATTTGGAAATTTCTCAAGAAGCGGCGGTGCTTGTATGTACTCGACGAAGCCCATAACATTAAGACACCCAATGCCAAGCGGACCAAGTCAATTGTCGCGTCTGGCAAATATGCTGAATATCGTCGTATCCTTACCGGAACCCCGGTGGCTGTCGGACCATTCGACCTCTATAGTCAAGTTCGTTTCCTTGACGAATTCTTCTGGAAAAACAAAGGTATCCACGGAAGCGTAGAATTCCGTCAGTTCTTTGGGCGCTGGTTCACACGTGATGACTGCCAGAAACTTCACGGCTACGATCCTGGATACGATAAGCTGCTTGAGTATCAGAACCTCGATATCCTTCAAGAGTGGCTTTCTGAAATTACTGACCGTGTCTTGAAAGACGAGGTCCTTGATCTACCTCCGAAACTATACTCTAAGCGTTACTTCGACATGAGTCGAGAGCAGAAGGCCGCTTACTCAGAACTTGAAGAAGAACTCATGTTGGAGATCGGCGACGAGATCATCACCGCAGAACTCCCAATTGTCAAGCTGCTTCGCTGTCAGCAGATCGCATGTAACTATGTGCCCGTCGGCGAAGACGAGCCTGTGCATATGTTCAGCAGTAAGAACCCACGCATGACAGTCATGGAAGATATCCGTGACACAACTAACAATCCCACAATTGTATGGGCGCGTTTCACCCACGACGTAGACCAACTGATGGACCTCTTGGGCAAGGACGCCGTGCGCTATGATGGCTCAGTCGATGGTGATACCGCCGAAAGAAACAAACTGGCCTTCCAAGCTGGTGATGCACAGTGGTTCGTAGGAACTGCCCAAAAGGGAGGTCCTGGACTTACCCTGACCGAAGCAAAGACGATGATCTACTACTCCAATAGTTTCCGACTGGTGGATCGTCTGCAATCAGAAGACCGTTGTCACCGTGCTGGTATGGACGAGCATCCTGTCAACTACATCGACATCGTTGCGAATGATACTGTGGACGAGCATATCGTTAGCAACCTCCGAAACAAAAAGGACATCGCGGTGGAAATCCAAGGTGATCCATGGAAGGAATGGATATGACCGTCTATGCTATTCAGCAACAAATGAAATTTGATGCAGGCAAGCGTGAACTGGTTCCACGCTTCCCATCAATCCACAAAGCTGAGAGGTGGGGACCGATCGTCTATGTCCTCTCCCCATCCGCTCACCCTTTCGACCCTGAACTCATCCTCGGCGACATTCACGACAGGCTGTCTGGGTTCAACGACGATGACTATCTTCTACTCATCGGAAATCCCGGATTGATTGGAATGTCCACTGCTGTCGCTGCTAACTATAATGATGGGAAAGTGAAGTTTCTTCAGTGGAGCGGAAGACATGGAGAGTACACTGAGATTGTCGCGAAGATATTTTGAGGTTGTCACCTGCCGCTGGATGCGGTAGGTTGAGCAAACAGATAGCCCAGGGAAATAACCATGACAGATGACCCATACGCCGCGTTCAAGGACGAAGCGATTCCCGGAAACCTTGAAGTTGTGTTGATCCAGCTTGCTGACGAACTGCAAGCCGCCGATGCACTTATACTTGAGCGCGAGGAGGCGCTGGAGAAAGCCAAGGACGCGCGTAAGGACATCGCCGAGGTTCGCATACCCGCTGCCACAGAGGGCATGAACGGCAAGCTGCTCTTGAAAGATGGCCGCACCTTAGAAGTCAAGGAAGATATCCGCTCATCAATTGCAGGTGATAAACGTATCCCTGCTATCGCATGGTTGGATCAACATGACTATGGTCACATTGTCAAGCGGCAACTGGTGTTCTCATTTGCAAAAGGTGACGACAAAGCCTTTGCGAAATTCCAGAAGGCCGTTCAGAAACTCAAAATGCCGCTGGTCATGAAAGAAGAATTTAGCGTTCACCACGCTACACTCAACGCATGGGTGAAGGAACAGCTTGGTGAAGGCGTGGAGTTACCCAAGGAGACGTTCGGTATTTTCCGACAGCGCGTCGCCAAGGTGAAGGAGTAGTTGGAGCATGAAGGATGCAGTCGCGGCAGTTTCTCCAGAATAAACCGTGAAGCATGGAGGGTTAACCGTCCTCTCAACTATACTGGTCCAGGGACTGCCAGTCTATAAAGTCCCATCAAAATCGTAACATGATAACTTTGAAGGAATGCCTTATGGCTGGAAAAGCAATGGCGAAAGCCGACACCACCGAAGTCGGGAACTATGACTACGGTGATCACAAGCACGAGGGATTTGAAGACGTCAAAGTTACAGACCTCTCAATTCCGTTTATCTCTGTGATGCAGAGCAACTCGGTGCTGGTCGAGGACGAAGATCACCCTGCCAAATCTGGTGATCTGGTTAACTCTGTGACAGGCGAAATCGTACCGCAGCCCATCATCGTACAACCGATCCACAAGGACCACCTCTGGGCCGAATGGGTTCCTCGCTCAAAAGGCGGCGGACGCGGCGACTCCCACGAAGATGGTTCCCCGCTGGTACTGGACATCCTCAATGCGAACGGCGGTTCCCGCATTCCGCCTGAGAACGCAGATGGCCAGCGTATGCCGTTCAAAACTCCGGACGGTATGGACCTCATCGAAACACACTATGTCTACTGTTTGATCCTGGACGAAACTGGCACCGAGAGCATCGGTTACTGCGTTCTTCCATTCAGCAGCACCAAGATCAAGGTGCAGAAGGACTGGTGGACTTCGATGTACATGATCAAGGGCGCTCCGCCTTTGATGGCTAACCGTGCCAAGATTTCAACTACCAAGCAGACTGCGAAAGGCAAGACGTTCTACAACTTGTCGATCCGTCCGTTCGGCGAAACCTGGATTGGCTCGCTGATCAAGCCTGATGAGGCTGGTAAGGTGATGCTGACTGCGGCGCGTAAATTCCGTGAAATGATCGAAGGTGGATTGGCCAAAGCGGCTGTTGAAACCGAAGGGAAGGTCTCGGAAACAGGGTCGGGCGGCGACTCCTCGAGCGGCGGTTCGGGTGATGGCGACGGCGGCGATGAGATTCCGTTCTAAGTTGGGCTGACTGAACGGATCTCAACGGGGAGCGGCTGAACCAATCAGTCGCTCCCTAACATTTTTTATGGAGGCCCACAAATGAAATTCTCACCACAACAGGAAGCAGCCTTAAAACAAGTTGACGACTGGCTCAAATACGGGGACCAACAGGTGTTCCGCTTCTTTGGGTTCGCTGGCACAGGCAAGACAACACTCGCAAGACACCTAGCAGAAGGTATCGGAGGCGAGGTCATATTCGCCGCTTACACTGGCAAAGCCGCCCACGTCCTACGCTCTAAAGGCTGCGAAAACGCCTGTACTATCCACAGTTTGATTTACCATTCTCGAGACAAAAGTCGTGTTAAACTCGTTGAACTGGAATTTGAACTAGAGTCCTTGATCAAGGAACTTTCAGCCGCTAACATGAAGGCTGAATATATTGATGATCACCCAAAGGTACGACGCCTGCGAGCGGATATTCAAACGGAGAGTGACAACTCCGAACAGCCATTCTTTGTTCTAAACACTGACAGTATTATTCTCGATGCCGCACTGGTCATCATTGACGAATGCTCCATGGTTGATGACCGCATGGGTCGGGACCTACTCAGTTTCGGAGTGCCTGTCCTCGTCTTGGGTGATCCTGCTCAATTACCACCTGTCGGCGGTGCTGGGTTCTTCACTGAAAACGTAAAGCCTGATGTCATGCTTACAGACATTCACAGGCAGGCAGGTGAAAGTCCTATCATTCGCATGGCAACCGAAACACGGAACCAGATTGCTTTGACTGTTGGTGACTACGGCGATAACTGCGTTGTTCACCCAGAAGGGACAAAACTGGATACTGATACAATGCTGTCGTTTGATCAGATATTGGTCGGTAAGAACAAGACGCGACGTCTCACTAATATGAAGCTTCGCAAGTTGAAAGGCATAGAAGATCAATACCCTGTGATCGGCGACAGATTAGTTTGCCTTAGAAACAATAGTGAACTAGGGTTGCTAAACGGGGCAATCTTTGAAGTGTCTGACGTTACGGCTAAGATGGACCAGAAAGTATTTATGTCCATCCACCCAGAAGACAGCATGGCCTCGATTGAAATTGCTGCCCACGAGCATCACTTCCTTGGAACGGAAGAGAACCTCCAGTGGTATGAAAAGCGGGAGGCCCAAGAATTTGCATATGGATATGGACTGACGTGTCATAAGGCCCAAGGGTCTCAATGGCGCAGTGTCTGTGTTTTTGATGAAAGCTTCTGCTTCCGTAAAGACCGGTGGCGGTGGCTCTATACCGCCATAACCAGAGCGGCTGACAATGTCACCGTCGTTAGAATGTGAAAGGAAACAAATGAGACATCAGGAGAAGCGACGGATGGTTGGTCCACAAAATCCACACTGTGATGCAATCGGTGCAGAGAAATACCGAGGCAAGAACGAAGATCACCGAGAGGCATCAAATCGGGTAGCTGGTTTCTTACAGGACAGTCACGAACACTACATGGCATTCCGCGAATGTACCATGGATCAACGGTTCATGCCACCTGGACGAGTTCAAGCTGGAGCGGGTTCTCTCAAGAACGTGACGCTCTACAACTGTTTTGTCATGCCTACCATTCATGACAGTTTTGTCGATGGTCCCACGGAAGCTGAGCGCCTCATGTGTACCACGGCACTGACCCATCCTCCTGAAAGCATTATGGACGTCGCCAAGCTGGCTGCAACGACTATGCGTCAAGGCGGTGGTGTTGGCTACGACTTCTCAACCCTGCGCCCCTCTGGTGACATCATTAAGGGCGTAGACAGCACCACAGATGGTCCCCTTGCCTTTGCTGGTATATTTGACAAGGTGTGTGGATGCACTGCCTCAGCAGGCAACCGACGGGGCGCACAGATGATGGTGATGCGCTGCGACCACCCTGACATCGAGGAATTCATCCGAGCCAAGCAGGTTTCAGACGAAAGCGTTCCTTGGGAAATGCGCCCTCTGCGTGGCTTCAATATGTCAGTCGCAGTCACTGATGAACTCATGGAAGCGGTCAAGTCCGATAGTATGTTCACCTTGAAGTTCGGCGGCGTCGATTATCGTGAAGTCAACGCTCGTGCCCTGTGGGACATGATCATGCGCGGAACATACGATTGGGCAGAGCCAGGAGTCCTGTTCATTGATCGCATCAACGAGATGAATAATCTCTACTACTGTGAACAGATCGCGGCGACCAATCCTTGTGGCGAGCAACCGCTCCCTCCATATGGTGCCTGCCTCTTGGGTTCATTCAACGCAGTGAAATATCTCGTCAAGCTGGATAGTGGTGTCTGGTCATTTGATTGGGACAAACTGAAAGCTGATATCCCTCATGTGGTCCGTGCTATGGACAATGTGATTGATCGGAGCCGTTACCCTCTTCCTGAACAACGCATGGAAGCCCAACGGAAACGTCGCATGGGTCTCGGTATCACTGGTCTGGCCAACGCTCTCGAAGCAATGGGCTTTCCATACGGCACTCCTGGATTTATCGAGTTCCAAGACCAACTTGGTGAATTCATTGCGAACCACTGCTATCAGGCTTCTGCTCTGCTGGCCGCTGAAAAAGGTTCGTTCCCACTGTACGATGAGACACGTTATCTTGCGTCCAAGTTCGTCGGTGGTCTGTGGGAAGATACCATTGCGCTGATCAAGAAACACGGCATCCGCAACTCCCACCTGACGAGCATTGCTCCAACTGGCACTATCTCACTCTACGCTGACAACGTGTCGTCTGGCATTGAGCCTGTGATTGCATACAAGCAGAAGCGAAATGTGATCATGAAGGCTGGCGTTGAGACGGTCACTATCCCAGACTATGGCGTTGCTGTTCTTGGGCATAAGGGTCGCACCGTTACTGATGGAAACATCACGGCTGATGAGCATGTCTCGGTTCTGTGTACTGCCCAAAGGTGGAGCGATAGCGCGGTCTCGAAAACATGCAATGTTCCTACTGACTTCCCATACGAAGACTTCAAGAATATCTACATGGCCGCGTGGGAAAACGGAGCCAAGGGTCTGACAACCTATCGTCCGGCTGGTAACTATGATGAACCGATCAAAGCTGCCGACAGTGACGAAGAAGTAAATCAGGATGCAGAAATCGCAACTGCTGCTTCTATGCAGGTTGAAGATGGAGGCTCCTGTGCTCTGGATGAATTCGGCCGCAAGACAGGTGCCTGCGCCGATTAAAAGTTGTCCCTGAAAGACAAATAGCTGTTGCCTCGGATATCGGAATAAGGTAGGGTCAAACATGCCTTAATCCGAGGCCACAACATATTAAAGAAAGCGAGTACCCAATGGATATCAACTTCAACGACACCGCGTATACTGAGGCCTATCTGGCCGAAATGTCTGTTGACGATCTTCTGACCTTGCGTAACGAAGTGGCTGTCAGCCTCGGCGTCGCGGAAGTCAAAGGTTTCAAAGATCAAGCCTCCGGCGCTTCCCAGACTTGGAAGGCACTGCAACGTCACGCGAAGAGCGTCGACAAAGCTGCTGCCAAGGAAGCCAAGGCGAAACAGCCGCCCAAAGAGCGCGGTCTGGCCAAATCGGCAGAAGCAAAAACTGTAAAGCGTCCGAACAATAAAATGTTCTCGACTATTGAGAAAACTGGCGAACACGACGGCACTCAGGGCCGGACCCATCGCTGGCCGAACTACAAGGATGGCATGACCATCGTTGACGTGATCGAGACCGAAGGCACCGAGCCTTGGGACGTTTACAATTGGGTCGGCGCTGGCATTATGTCCGTGACTGAACCGACTGACGAACAGTTCGCTGAACGCAAGGCGGCATGGTACAAGAAGCACGGCCTCACCGACCCTGAGGAAGCCAAGCGTCTGAAAGCCGAAGAGCGCGCGAAAGCGAAAGCTGAACGGGAAGAAGCCGCCGCTACCAAGAAGGCCGATCGCGAAGCTGCCAAGGAAGCCAAGGCCAAAGAACGGGCCGAAGCGAAAGCTGCCAAAGACAAAGCTGCTGCTGAGAAAGCTGCTGCGAAGGCCGCTGCCGAATAATGGCACTCGACAAAGTGAATGCGTTCTTCAGTTTTGTTGAGGAACGCGAACAGATCCGTCTCCGAAAGGAGGCGGATTTGCCATACCCATGGACTGAAGATCAAATCCTGCGGGACTTCAAATTCACCAACGTTCATCGGCACCACGATCGCACAAGCCGTGAACTCCGGGAGCAATTCTACAATCCCAACTTCCATGCGGATAAGAAAACTATCCTCATGAACGCTGCTACCTTCCGCTACTTTGGAACACATGAATTTGCAACTGAAATTGGCTGGACTGACTTCGAAGCAATGGACGAACTTCATTGGGACTATGTCAAAGATCTCGCTGAGGACCGACTGGCCAACAAAGAGCGCGTGTTCACTGGAGCCTACGTCATCACGAACCAAGGTATATCTGCTCCCAAACAAGAAGTGGTTGTTGAGTACTTCCTCAAGGCTCTGCAGAAACAGGCTGAGGAACTTCGTGATCTAACCATTGTCACTGAGTCATGGGAAGACGTCGCCACTGAGATGAGGAAAATCCAAGGTTTCGGAGGCTCTGGCTTCATGACCAAGGAAATCCTCCTGGACACGACTTACACTTCCTTCTGGGATAATTGGGTAAGCCACCCCAAGGATGGCACGTTCAGCTTCCCGATTGACTGGGACAGCTGGACACCCATTGGTCCAGGAGCGCGACGTGGTGCTGCCCGAGTGGCCGGTGATGAAGAAGCCAAGCCTCTCAAAGAAGCTGCTGCTGCCGACATGATCGATGACCTCATGTTCCAACAAGACATGTTCTGGCCTGATAATTGGGATCGCCTTGCGCCTCATGATATCCAGTTCCAGCTTTGTGAGTTTGACAAGTATGAGCGTGTTCGCTTGGGCCAAGGACGACCACGGTCTCGCTACAAAGCGCCGAAATAATCTGGAAGAGGGCGACAATTAGCACTTGTCTTTTGCGCCCTCTGCTGCTATGTTTATTTTATAGCCTGTTGGAGACAGCCCAATGAAGATATTAGTCGCACTTCACAAGTGCATGGACCTCGGTGGTATTATCGACCACACAGAACAACTCATCGGCGGTCTCAAAGACCTCGGTCATGATGTTCACCTCAAAGAACTCGTATGGGCGTTTCAAGCACCTGCCCAACGTAAGACCGCAGACTGGAGCATCGGCCCAAGCGGTATCCCTCATCACCAAGGAAAGGGCTGGAACTTTGACCGGAAAGATCGTATTCCTTATCGTGGTGGGGCTGCTCTTAGTGGAGCATCACAAATCCTCCAACGGTACGACCTCATCATTTGGACCATGCCAGTTCCAAGCAAGAACAAAGACAATCTCGGTAATAATGACTGGCCAGAGTTGTACGACCTTCCAGACAGCATTAAACAGATTGCGTTCATCCACGATGGGAATGCAGTAAAGGGAGCGGGACATCTGCTGGCCATTCAGGACCGCCTCTCTGGGCTGGCCTGCGTTCATCCCTGCGCTCTCAACGGTGCTGCCTTCGCCGACGTTCCTCGCACATTGGTTGTCAACCCACAGAAAGACCCTGTGCGTCCTTACGCCAAATGGGAGCAGAAGTCTCCTGGATTCGTAAACATGCAGACCTTCAAAGCGTGGAAGCACGTTCACGAATTGGTGGAAGCTATCGCCTACATGAACCCAAGGGAAGCAGATGAACTGCGAGAAGTTGCTGGCTTGGGTATTGAGTACCGCTACATGACGAGCGAGGAAAAGTGCAAGGACGCCTACTTCCATGGAGAACGGTTCAATCACGCGAAGTTCTGGGACATTGCTCTCGCTAACGGTATGACACACCATGACTATTGGGACAAGGCTCAAGTTGACAACTATCTCAACGAGGCGCGCATCCTGATTGATCCGTCATGGTCCAAGAATTATTCCAAGGTCGGCGGTCACTTTAACCGTGTGGCTGTAGACGCGATGATGCGAGGATGCTGTGTCGTCGCCAGGGAGAAAGGAATGGGTTCTGAAGTGTTCCAAGCTGGTGAACATTATATGGCCATTCCGGAGGATGCTGATGCTCAAGAGTATGCAGACCTAATTGAGTATGCCAGCGGCATCGCACCGAAAACGGCTCAGCATATGATTGACGCTAACCGTGAACTCTTACCAATGTTTGACCGGAAGACAGTGGCGCAACGTGTCATTGATCTGGCGCACGGTGAGATCGAAACGGAGGCTACCCAAGGGACAGTTTCCGAAGCAATTGAAACCAAAGTCGAAAATCAACTGTTCGACCATTTCGGAGTACTACGCTAGATGCATATTATCTCAGTTCGCAATGTGGAAGAGGCACTTATGGAAGGGACCGCACTGGTCACAGCCGAAGGTGTTCGCCGCGACAGTCGCAATGGTCCAGTGATGGTCATGCCAGAACCTCTGACTACGGTGTATGGAAGCCCAAGAGAGCGGGTTATGTTCCTGCCAGAACGGGACTGTAATCCATACTTCCACTTCATGGAATGTCTCTGGATGATCGCTGGTCGCCGAGACGTTGATTGGATCTCGCAGTTCAGCAGCAACATCGCCAATTACACCGACGATGGAGTCAACTTCCATGGTGCCTACGGTTATCGCTGGCGGAACCACTTCGAAGTCCAGGGTGGTGTTCTCGATCAACTGGCAACCATTGCTGCTCTGCTGAAACAGAACCCCGACGATCGCCGCACGGTGTTGCAGATGTGGAGCGCGACAGATGACCTTGGGCTTGAGGGAAAAGACTTCCCTTGCAACCTGATTATCACGTTCCGTATCAACCCTAACGGGGAGCTTGATATGACGGTGTTCAATCGTAGCAATGATATGGTCTGGGGCGCTTACGGAGCGAACGCTGTTCATATGTCATTCCTACAAGAAGTCATGGCAACTTGGATCGGTGTGCCTGTCGGTAAATACTGGCAGATCAGCACTAACTTCCACGCTTATCTCAACACCTATGAAAAGGTGAAACCACTTCTGGAAACAGATCGCGGACTTACACCTTATCAAACAGGTGAAGTTGAGCCGTTCCCGATTGTTAATGTAGACATCGAGAAATGGCATTCAGAACTGGCGATGTTCATGGACGAAGGTCCAATTATCGGATACACTGATCCTTTCTTCAAGAAGGTGGCCGTGCCGATGCTTCAAAGCTGGATGCGATGGAAGAACCGTGATATCGCTGGCTATAAAGAAGCTGCGATTGAAAAGGCAAACGAGATTGCCGCGACTGACTGGCGCAAAGCCTGTATCGAATGGTTGGAGCGTCGGGGCGTATGAGTATCTATAAGCTGGACGATATAGTCAACAAAGTGAAATTCACACGGGAGGCAGCGGCAGTGCGTCGCTGTCACACCTTGCCGATCATCGGTGAGTACTTTGTCGGTGGTCACTCTTACAACATGCTCTCGATGCTGCGTCTCTTGCATCCAGACCCACCTATCTGCCTTGTTTGGGCTATCCAAGAACACGATGTACCGGAGCGCCTCACAGGCGATATCCCTTCGCCGACCAAGTGGTTCAAGATTGTGGACAAGGATCATCTGACCCAAGCAGAGATAGCAATCAATGACGAAATCTTTGGATGGGTCGCTGAATTGGAACTGACCGAAGAAGATCTCAAATGGCTTCGGGGGCTAGACATCTTGGAATTGTATCTGTTCTGCAAAGATCAGGTTATGATTGGCAACCAGAATGTCCTAACTATGAAGGATCGCATTGAGTGGTTCATTGAACGGGAGAAGCACTTGTTCGCACCAGAACTTCTCAATTTCTACTACACACTACAGGACCATTCTTGGCAGATGTGTCCTGACCTTGGAGATATGTAATGAAATCTACGCAAATTGGCGGAAGCCACTACGAAGCTGACTATCAGCACTGGGACTGGGCGATCGATGTTCGCCTTGGGTATCTCGAGAGCGCTGCCTCCAAGTATGCCTTCCGCTGGTACAAGAAGAACGGCATTGAAGATCTGGACAAGGCTCGGTCCTACCTGCTCAAAGCCAAGGAATGTTTTCTTGAAGGTCGTTGGGACAACAAGTGTCTGCACGTTGATAGCTGGCCGCTGGCTCGTGACAAGGCCGAAACTCTGTTCGGTACGTTCGCTGATAGCGCAGACTTGCCTGATATCGAAGCTGATCTCTGCCTCTCCATGGCACAATGGCGCAATGATTCGGATATCAGCCTTATCATCGGCCAAATCTCGGCGCACATAGAAGCCGCACAGGCCACGCTAGATGCTGGCGGCACCCTTGGCCCATTGGCACCTCTAACCGCGCCACAGGCGGCAAAAACAGGGGGCAACGGATGCGCTGGTGGTGCTACCACCCAAGCCACAACGTCCAGCACGTCCACAGAGGTCGCAAGTAGGGGCGTTGATGGCCAAGAACACCCATTCGGCTATGATTCAGCTGATGATTGGCATCCTGGTGACATAAGATAATGGCAAAGCAGACAAAACAAGCAGCCGCGAAAGCGAGGAATAATGGAGAGTCTCCTCTCCAGATGTCTATGTTCATGCCCAAAGCAGACTGGCGTCCTCCCGCGATCGCTGATCTTCCTTCTTGGGCTAATGCAAAAAGGATAGCTATCGATGCTGAGACAAGGGATCCATCAATTGGGAATGGTCTCGGGACTGGTCAAATGCGAGACGGTTATACAGTTGGATGGGCCTTCGCCATTGACGGAGGACCAAAACACTACCTCCCCTTCAGACACGAAGGAGGAGACAACATGGACGAAACCGAAGTCCTGCGCTACCTCCGGGACAACATCAAAAACTTCACAGGAGAGTTTGTCGGAGCTAACCTTGCCTACGATGTTGACTATGGATATAACGATGGCTTTGAATGGCATCGCGAGGCTAAGTTCCGCGATATTCAGATTGCGGATCCCTTGCTCAACGAACTCGAATGGTCGTATTCACTTGCCAAGATTGGTGAGCGATGCGGAGTTGAAGCAAAAGATGAAACACTCCTCATCGAGGCAGCACAAGCCCACGGTCTCGATGCAAAGAAAGGACTATGGCGGCTACCCGCTCGCTTCGTCGGGGCGTATGGTGAACAAGACGTCACCTCGCCGCTTGAAATCCTACGAATACAAGAAGAAAAAATTGAGAAAGCTGGCCTCCGTGAAATCTGGGACCTCGAGACGGACGTCCTTCCTGTTCTCGTAAGAATGCGTCGCCGTGGTGTGCGGATTGACTTTGACAAGCTATCGTCTATTGAGAAGTGGTCAATGGATGAGGAACTCAAGTCACTGGACACAGTTAAGCGAGCGACTGGTGTTGACATCGGCGTCGGTAATATCTGGAAACCCAACGTCATCGCACCTGCGCTGGAAGATATCGGTATGCGTCTAAATAAGACGTCTACTGGCAATCCACAAATTGACAAAGCGTTGCTCGCTGGTGCTGACCATCCTGTCGCTGATGCAATCCTACATGCTCGCAAAGTAAACAAGATTAGAACCACCTTTGCAGAGTCTATTCGCAAGTATGCAGTTAACGGCAAGATCCACTGCTCGTTTAAGCAAATCGCAGCCGAGAACGAGCAAGGCATACAGAAAGGTGTTCGCTATGGAAGGTGTTCGGCGGTCGATCCGAACCTCCAGCAGCAACCTTCGCCCGATAGAGATCCGATCATTGCTGGCGAATGGCGCAAGATCTTCATTCCCGAGGAAGGAGCCATCTGGGGTTGTAATGATTACTCACAGCAAGAACCACGATGGACAACACACTTCGCAGCCCTCATGGACTTCCCAAAAGCCAGAGACGCAGCCAAGCGATACAGAGACGACCCAAGCACAGACAACCATGAAATGATGACCCGTATCGTTAACGGTGATACAGCGGTTGACGCATGGTTGGCGACTGACCCAAAGCAATTTAAGTTGGAGCGAGGCTTCTCCAAGGCGATCTACCTTGGGCTATGCTACGGTGAAGGCGGAGCCAAACTCTGTGAGGACATCGGCAAGCCTACTCGTTGGGCACATATCTCAGGATGGGGCAAGAAACGCCGCATTAATTACTACGAAGATAAGCAAGATGCGATGGCTGCAAGGATGGATGCGGGGACTGGCTACTATAAGGAGATGGCTGGTGAAGAGGGACAAGAGATCCTAGATAAGTTCGACAGAGAGGCTCCGTTCGTTGGAGCATTGGCAAAGGCGGCAACGGCGAGAGCAGAAGGAAAGGGATTTGTTAAGACTATCTTTAACCGCCACCTTCATTTCGAGCAGCGTGATGATGGTTCTTATGACTATACTCACAAAGCATTGAACAGGGTGATCCAAGGGTCATCTGCAGACCAAACGAAACTTGCATTGGTCGAGATTGATAAGACTGATGCGTATCTGCAATTGCAGGTGCATGATGAGACAGATGGTAGCTATGGCTCAGTCGCAGAAGCGGTGGCAGTTGGTGATATTATGAGGGACTGTGTTCTCAAGCGGTGCCGACCTCTGGTTCCATTCAAAGTGGACACCGAGACAGGACCTAGTTGGGGAGAAATCAAATAATCAGAATATCCTAAAATTTTGCGGCGCTCGCGTCATGTTAGATCTGAATTAGTAGTCAAAAAGGGAAAGCTATGAGTTTACAGAAAGAAGTCCTCGATTGGGCAGAAGGGGAGTTCGGTGAAATTCCTGAACTCAAAATCGCCATTCGAGGCAACAAAGAGATGGCCGAACTGGTTTCCACCATTTCCAACAGCATGAGCAAGAAAGATATCGGCGAAGAATGCGCTGACGTGGCTTTCTTCCTCATTCAAATTTGCGAGAAGAACGGCTTCGACCTCATGGAAGAGGTTGCCAAGAAACTCGTCATTAACCGGAAGCGCGCATGGACTATTGCCTCAGACGGTTCCCATCAGCATGTAGAAGGAACATAACTTGAAACACTGTATGTTAGACTTGGAGACTTTTGGCACTGGCGCAGGCTGCGTCATCCGCTCCATCGGTGCGGTCGCCTTTGATCCGCGAACTCCCTCCTTGGGCGAAGAGTTCTACAAAAACATCACTGAAGAAGATCAGATTGCCGCTGGTGCCTTCAAAGACCCAGACACGGTCAAATGGTGGGAACGCCAAGGTCAGGAAGCCAAGGACGTTCTTGAACCGAACCAAGCTGATCTGAAAACCGTGGTCAATGGCTTTAACAATTTCTGGAAAGCGAACCGTCTCCAGTTTGTTTGGTCTCAAGGCGCGAACTTCGACAGTGTTCTATGGGAAGCGACCTGCAAATTTGTCGGTGTCAAACCGCCGTGGCAATTCTACAAAACCCGCGATACCCGTACGATCTATGATGCGGCTGGTCTGAACACCAAGACCATTCCTCGTCAGGGTATCTACCACTATTCTCTGGACGACTGTAAGCATCAAGTCCGCTGCGTCTATAAGTCGTACATGATGATCGACAAGGTGGAAAAGCGATGAACCATCAAGAATTCATGTCGCAAGCTGTCCACGCCAGTACGTTCAGTCCTGACCCCTCCACGAAAGTGGGGGCGGTTATCACTCTGGAGGGAAAGGTGTTCTCTATCGGCTGGAACCAGTTTCCAGAAGGTGTGGTAGACAGCGACGAGCGGTGGGAGGATCGTACCCAAAAGTATCCACGTGTGATCCATGCCGAAGCTGACGCTCTGGTCGCTGGAGCGCGGATGATGCAGCGAGAACGCCCTCTTCTTGGGTTCGAGAGTGCCACCCTCTATACCACCGAGTTCCCTTGCTGCACCTGTTGTGGATTGATTATCCAGCATGGTATCAAGCGAGTTGTGTCTCAGTGTCTTAGCAGCGATTATGCCCAAAGGTGGGCAGAACAGATTGAAATCTCCAAGTCAATGTTCGAAGAAGCGGGAGTGGAATTAGTTGAAATTCCCCGATAAGTAGAACTTGTCAATTGCCTGTCACGCCACTAGTATAAGGGTTCATGAAATGTCCGAAGCATCAAGCCGTTCCAACCTCGTAAAGAAACTCAAGCCACTGGATGCAGTGAGTATTGAGAGCCCTTCGACTGGACTTGGTATTCCGGACGTCTTTTTTATTGGCGGTGTGATAGAATGCAAATGGATGAGATACTGGCCCAAGACAGCAGACACCAAGCCAGTGAAGTTCACACACCCTCTTTCCAAAGAGCAGCAAGTATGGCTATACCGTCGGGAGAGACGCGGAGGTCTGGCGCTGGTATGCGCTCAGGTCAGCAAGTCGTGGTTCTTTTGGTCCGGAAAGCACATCAAGGAAAACAACCTATGGGACAACATGACGAGGCCGGAGATGATCGCGAACGCGGTACTGTATTTCCCGAACGGCCTACAAGTGGAGAAACTCTTGACTTATCTGAAGGAGAACGCAGCCTGATCTATCGCCGCCGTATGGGGTTCAGCCAAAAACAGATGGCCGCTCTGTCTGGCGTTAAGCGCCGACGCTACAGTGAGATGGAAACCGAAGGGACTGCCAAGTGCAACATATCAATAGAACCGCTCACAGGAGCGGAGCAATGCCTTATCTGGAGACGCCGTTCAGGTTGGACGCAGCAATCCTGCGCTGATTTGATGGGGATCACCCGCTACTGGTACAATCTGATGGAAAATGGCAAAGTGCCGTCAGGGAAACTGGAGGCATTCTGGAATGAACGGTGAAAGCCAAAGAGCAATTGATTTCTTAATGAAGTTTTACCCGAAAGGGCCGTGGCTTCTTACTTCAATTCAAACCGACCGCAAAGCTATCGACACCAAGCCATTCGGACCAAAGTCTGTAGATGCCTGTCTTAAATGGTTGGACAGATACAACGGCGAACGGAACATCTACTTTACCGTGAACCAGCCGAACCTCGCTTTTCTGAAATCAGATAAAGTCAAGAAGCCAAACAAAGAAGATATGTTCGAAGCCCATTGGCTGCACGTTGACGTTGATCCAGAAGAGGCTTCGGCAGACGAGGAGGATATTCAAGGTTTCCTGAAAATGGAACGGGAACGAGTTCTCAGCGTATTGACCGACCGCCTTCCAAAAGGCATCGAGAAGCCGACAGTTATCCTATTCTCAGGCGGTGGGTATCAAGCCTTCTGGAAACTGGACAAGCCCTTCAAGATTGATGGGACCGAAGCAGCGTGGTCTGAGTTCGAACTTTATAACAAGCGGCTAGAGCAGGTGTTCGGAGGCGATCATTGCCACAACGTCGACCGCATCATGCGCCTTCCTGGGACAGTCAACGTTCCTGACGCCAAGAAGCTGAAAAAGGGTCGCACAAAGGAATTATCCCGCCTCCTTGAATTTGACACCAAGAACGTCTACAGCATTGATCAATTCAAGAAAGCCCAAGCGGTACAGACCTCCGCTCCTGGACGCCACGATGGTGGCGAGTACGGCATTAAAGTCGATATTCCCGGTAATATAGAGCGCATCCAAGACCTCAGCGAACTGGACGTGTGGGACGTCCCTGATAGAGTCAAGGTTATTATTGCCCAAGGGCAGCATCCTGACCAACCCAAGGGAGGTGACAATTCTCGGTCAGCTTGGCTGTTCGATTGTGTTTGTGCGCTGGCTCGCTGCAATGTCCCCGACGGTGTCATATTCGCTATCTTGACCGACCCTGAATGGGGGATCGCCAGCAGTGTCTGTGAACTGAAAGGTGGCGCTGAGAAATATGCAATCCGCCAGATCAAGCGAGCCAAGGAATACAGTGAGGACCCGCACCTTACCAAGATGAACGACCGCCATGCCATTATCGGCAATATCGGAGGGAAGTGTCGCGTCATTGAGGAGATCGAGGATGACGTTCTACACAGGAGCCGGATCACGATGTCCAGCTTCGAAGATATCCGCAACCGCTACAGCAATATCCAGATCCAAATCGGTACGACCGACAAAAATGATCCAGTGCATGTTTCCTTGGGTAAATACTGGATTAACCACCGAATGCGTCGTCAATACGATACCATGAAATTCATGCCGCAGGGCGATCAGCCAGGAGTCTACAATCTCTGGCGTGGATTTAACGTGGAACCTATACCCGGAGACTGCTCCATATATCTCGAACACCTAAGAGAAAATGTGTGCAGTGGGGTCCAAGAACACTATGATTATCTCATCCAATGGATGGCGCGTGTCGTACAAACACCAGCAAGTCCAGGTGAAGTTGCCATTGTCCTCAGAGGTGGAAAAGGTACTGGTAAAGGCTATTTTGCGAGAACTTTCGGACGTCTCTTTGGTAGACATCACCTTCACGTCGCCAACCCATCCCACCTTGTCGGAAACTTCAACGCTCACCTTAGAGATGTTATCAGCCTGTTTGCCGATGAGGCATTCTTTGCGGGAGATAAACGTCATGAGTCAGTGCTTAAAATGCTCATCACTGAGGACAGTATACCGATTGAAGCCAAAGGTATTGACACCGAACCTTATCCCAACTATGTTCACCTCATCATGGCCTCAAACGACCCGCATGTCATTAGGGCAACTGGAGATGAAAGGCGTTATTTTGTTCTAGATATGGGTGAAAACCGTAAGCAAGACGCAACCTTCTTTAAATCATTGACCAAGCAAATGGACAATGGTGGATATGAAGCATTGCTCTATCACCTTCAGAACGTGGATATAAGTGAGTTTGAAGTTCGCAACGTACCACAAACTGATGCTCTGCAAGAACAGAAGCTTATGTCCATGGGCGTTGAAGAGGAATGGTGGTATCACAAGCTATGGGATGGCCGCATTTTGCAGAACCATGATGACTGGATACGTGATGTCCCAACAGACGCTCTGGAGCAGGACTATACATCGTATGCAGATAAGTGGAAATTTGCTCGGAGAGGCAACGCTACCCTCTTGGGCCGTTTCCTAAACAGAGTTGTTCCTCATATCAACAAAATGCAAAAGCGTGTTACAGTTGAGGAATATGATAACGAGACTAACCAACCATATCGCACCAAGAAGCGAATGTATCACTATGACCTTGGAACTCTGGAACAATGCCGAGCCAGTTGGGACAAAGTCTACGGTGATCGAGAATGGCCAAGTCCAGTTGAACTCGAACTCGGCGATATAAAGGTTCCGTTCTAATGGCTTGCGCATCTCCATGTTTTGATTGTCCTTACCTAAGAGACAGCGAGAAACTAAAAATCGCCGACAATGACATATTCGATTTCGTGGTAGAACACCACACCGAGGACGGAGTCCGTGGCGGATACGATCCATATATCTGTGAGGAGCAAGGTGACATTTGCTTTGGACAGATACAGATGATAGCGAATGGCCTGAAAACTGGATTGGACCCTTTCTCTGAGATTGGCGAGGTAGCTTATGATCTGTCTCCCAATACCAAGGACTATTTTCATGGCCCATGGGAGTATATGACCCACCATGAGGAATAATGGGGAGCTCTACGGACGCGCTGGAGCAGCGTTAGCGCCCTGCCCTACCACATGCACCACCACAGGCCGCGCCCTATGCCCTGCCTTGCCACGGCTGCCCTCCGGTGGGGTAGGATATAAAGGTTTAGTCAATTTGCAGTTACTTTGCTATACTAAGGTATCAACATAATTAGGAGTTTAACATGGCTAACTATGGCAGAGGATGGGGAAATGAAACTTCCGAAGAACAGGCAGAGTATGATGATAAAATAGCCTTGCAGGAAGGTGATTGGAATTGGCTTGAGAAATCTCCAAGGCAGCAACGATTAAGACAAGAGCAGGGAATAACTGATGGTTCCTATGCGGAAGATAAACAATGAAACCAATGCTCGCTGGGAAATATGATCCCATTAAGGTCGAAAAGAAGCTTCCTCTCTTGGGTCAATTGAAGTACGACGGGATCAGGGTATTTGTTCGAGATGGATATGCCTACACTCGCAGCCTGAAACCAGTCCGGTCAGCTGAAATTCAATCATGGGTTCGAAATAACAGTGACTTCTTGGAAGGTATGGACGGGGAAATAATCTGCGGTGATCCAACAGCGGATGGATGCTTCCAGAGAACCAGCAGCTTCGTAATGAGTTACGATAAACTTGATACATTCACATTCTACGTGTTTGATAAATGGGACGAACCAGATATATTTGAGCAGCGATTTGAATATCTTAAGTATCAACAAGGTATTTGGCAAAGAAATATGAAAAGTCCAGGAAATATAAAACTAGCAGAAACTCGGTTATTACTGAACATGGACGAAGTGAACGAGTTTCATGAGGAAATGATTGCCCAAGGGCAGGAGGGTATCATCCTCCGAGATCCTGATGCCTTCTATAAATTTGGACGCGGCTCACCTGTGAAGTGTGAGTGCATCAAAATGAAAGAAGGTGGCTGGATTGACACAGAGTGTAAAATCCTCGACTTCCATGAACAACTCCACAACGCCAATGAAGCCACGATTGACAATCTCGGTCACACGGAACGCTCAGGGCATAAAGAGAACCTTATCGGCAAAGACACGCTCGGCGCTCTTAGCGTTAGCGGAAGCTTCCCAGACGGAACTGCTTTCACGTGCAGAGTTGGAACAGGATTAGATGATGAGATCAGGCAAAAAGTCTGGGATCGCCGACAAGACTATATTGATAAAATCGTAAAGATGAAGTATTTCACTGTCGGTATCAAGGACAAGCCTCGCTTTCCTACCTTCTTGGGCTTCCGAGACGCCGACGATATGGATCAAGAACAGATGGACCTCTTCTCATGAGCAAATGGCACTACACTCTCGAACTAGGCCCGTATCCAATTAAGGCTTATTATGCGCCGAGTAAGAAGTCGTGGCATAGACTTCTAAAGAAGCTGAAGATCAAGGATGAACCCTACTCCAAAGGGGCTGGACAGATGGCCACTTTTTACCCAAAGGGAAAGAAGAACGACCCTGTCTGTATCGTAACCGTGAATTGCGAAGGAATGGCTCCGTACATGAGAGCAGGCATCATCGCGCACGAATGTGTTCATGTGTTCCAAGAACTGATCGAAAGAATTGGCGAACATAATCCCTCAATAGAATTCGAGGCATATACAATCCAGTCACTCGTTGCGAATGTCGTGTGGGCTTGGGAAGATACGTTCGGAAACAAATGAATGGAGGCCAGTGATGGTCAAACACAGCAGAGTGAAAGTAGACACGCATCTTGAAATGATGGTGTTTCTACATCAATTTGGAAAGGACATGGGTTCTATCAGACGCAATATCCTTAAGATGAGGAGAAACGATGACGCACGAAGAGCTGAAGAGCAAGCTGCTCAAAGCGATGGGCGGAAAACCTCCGATACCAGCGCGTGAAACATGGGGTGAGTTCCAAAAGACACAAGGGAACTCATTCTTCATGAACTGGGACTGGATCAAAGACATGCGGATTGAGAAATGGGCAGAAGATCATCCTGATCTTGAAGTCTACGACAGTACGAATGGTCTTACTATCGAGATCTACGTTCCATTCACCGATAATGGCAGGCCACTAGGGGGATTAAAAGGTACTCTGATAGACAATTAGAACTTTTCTCTTGGGTTTCAGTGCTGTATTGTAAAGGCTCAATAGTTAGGAGGCTACATGACAGACCCGCCCTTCAAAACTGGCGACAAGGTTCGCCTGAAGACAGGCAAATCGCCGATACAGGTTGTCGAAGTCGGTTACTACGATGAGGGACAAAAGCTTCCTCATTATGCCAAGCATAAATGGGGATCTCCTGGACGGAAGCATTCTCCGAAAGCTGGCTGGTATATTAGCTTCAGATATCTCAGCAGCCTTAACTGCGATGAAGCCAGAAAATGGCGCGAAGCAGATGACTTCGTGTTCTTTGACCCACAACCCGAGAAGGAGCCCGAGATGGCATCATTCCAAGAAAAGCAGAAGCTGTATCAAACTGGCGAAGACCCTGTTCGCTACGGCACATTCCTCACCGTTAACTCCATGGGTCAATTCGTCCTGGAAATGAAAGGTGAAGGTGGAAAGTGCGAACCGTTCGATGAGAAAGACATCGAGATCGTAACGCCTCATACTATCGAACTCACGAAGCTGAAACTGGTCGATGGCGAGAAAGCCCATGCGATCCACGTGGTCGCCAGGAAAGGTCAAGCCGAGAAAGACGATGTTCTCCTGGAACTCAATTCTGGCCTGCTCTGGCGTGTAACTGATCTGAACAGCAAGTGTCTGTCTCCGCGTGACAACAAGTCCAAGTGGATGAAAATTCCAGCTGAGCTCATGACGTTCGGCGAACAATAGAGTTGGTCATAGGGTGGTCCTTGAGTTAGGCTGGCTTACACAAACAAAGGACCGCTCAATGTACTTTATTAACTTTCTGCGAGCATGGGCGGCTGATGCGCTGATCCAACTCGGATATGCAATTGCCCCTCCGCACTACTTGGAGGGGATGCTCGCACAACAACCTGAAGAGTAGGCTACCATGACCGATATGATTGAAAAGATCGCCGCGCTAAGGGCTAAGATCCCTGAGAACGGTGCAACAGAAGAAGAGGCGATGGCTGCGCTGGCCATTGCTGAAAAGCTGATGGAGAAGCACGGTATCACCGAGGCTGATCTCAAGGCAGTTGAATTCAGCCGTGACATGCGTCAGGGGGAGTTCGAGCAGAAGCAGAAGCAGGAGCATCCCTCGCAAAAATACTGCGATACGACGATTGCTCGCTACTGTGGAACCAAGGCGTGGAATGGTCGATCTCAGACTGTGAGAGGAAAGAAGACCACAGAGATCTTCGGATTTGACGGTGACGTTGCGATGCATGAGTTCCTCCTTGGGCTTATCCACGACAGCATGAACCGTGGTTGGAAAGAATTCCTCAAGCTGAATGTTAAGACAGATCAGTCGCGTCATACACAATACTGGTCATTCATGATTGGCTTCGCCGAGCGTATCAATGAGAAGATTGATCAGCTTATAGAAGCACGAGTAGCCCAAGTAGACAGCACAGGTAATGATCTCGTGGAAGTCAAGGAAGTAATCGTTGAGCAAGGTATGGAAGCCATGCTCCCTTCGATGAAGTTTCGCAAGCAGACAGCAGGGCGGAACAAAGTCAACCTTGATGCCTATGGTCAAGGGAAGGTCGCTGGTGATAAGGTGAACCTTCAACGTCCGCTCGATAAGAAAACCTCCAATGTGAAAAGGATCACATAATGTCATTGATGTCACGTATCACCAAGAAAATTCGCCGCAGTTTCCGGAAGAAGGGAACTCGCATTGAAAGCCCGTCCAGCCGGATGACTGAGGCCGAGAAGCTGATCGCCAACAACTGGAATATCTCCAACAAGACGGCGGAACCAGAACGCGCTGGCCTCTACCGTGCGATCAACCGCATGACTGCCAAGCGTAAAGCCAACGCTAAGATCAAGTATCCCAAGAGGGAGCCGAGCCGTCAAGTATTACGCGCGCTGGCTCGCCGTGAAGTCAAGCGGCATCGTCAACTCGAAACTGTCAAATATACGCGGAAGCATGGTGCTCACGCATAGATAAGTAGAACTTGTCACGAAAGCCTCCTGAGTGCATACTGGTTGCAGCTTAGGAGGCTACTATGCAGATAACCAATTCAAACCCGTTCTATGGCGAAAGTACCATGGAGATTGATGTAACTCTAGAGCAGATCTCAGCCTGGAAAAGCGGCGTACTCATTCAGGATGCTATGCCAAATTTAAGTTCTGAAGAGCGTGAATTCTTGATTTCTGGCTTTACCCCAGAGCAATGGGAGGAGACATTCGGATGACACAATGCATCAAGACCGGAGCGCATGTTCACCTCGTCTGTACTGGTGAGTGGCTTTATGGTGATGTCTTCAAGACCACCAAGGGCGACTATGTCATGCGAGTTTGCCAGCGCGAGCGAACACCACACATTGACGTGAAACACTTCACCTTTCACAGCTATGACATTTGGTTCGAAGAGACCAAGACTTCTGGTGAAATCAACTCAACCATGTTCCCAGAAGGCGTTCAGGACCATGGATATGATGGAGCATCCCTATGAAGAAGTTCGAAATGACCCAAGAGCAGCTGGACAAGATCCTCACTGCGTGTCAGTCTCCCCCTATGATCATGCTCCAATGTGGTGAACCTCCTTCTCTCCAGGAACGTGCGAATGCCGCATGGAAAGCCCTCGGTGATGAGATGGGCTTTGATCACATGACCGTGCAACCGACTGGCGAAGGTCAACGGTTCTTTGAAGCGGAGCCAACCGATGGATGAACCGAACCTGAAAGAAGGCTTCTCCTACCGATCTGACCAGTGTATGTTCGAAGGTGAACAGAACTGGCTTCTCGACTTTCAGTTTGAAGAAGTCGCCGTTCGTCTGTCTGGTGATCTCGTTTGGGATATCAAAATTGTTGACCCAGAAGCAGCAGAAATTGTCCGTGGTCAAACTAAGATCATGGATGCTTGGATAACTGAACGTAAACGCCGCAGCGATGAAGCCTTTGCACTGGCCACTGAGAACCGCCAGACAATGCTCGCCGCAGCAATTAAGGGAGAAGCTTAATGCTAGTATTTCAAAACGACGGACTTATGCCGCTGGAAGCGGCGACCACGTTCGGTATCAACGTGAAACTTGGAGAATCGCCGATAGGGTTTTTCGGAACTGGTCTCAAATACGCTATCGCTGTCACACTCCGTCTAGGTGGCACCTTTCGCCTCTTCTTGGGCGAAACCGAATATGAATTCTACGTCAAGGATGACGACTTCCGTGGCAAAGAATTCGGCTTTATCCGGATGCGGAAACGCAACTCTCCGCTGAAACGCTGGTCCTATCAGAAACTGGCCTTCACGACAGAACTCGGCAAGCACTGGGAGCCGTGGATGGCTGTCCGTGAACTGGAGAGCAACACACGTGACGAAGCAGGTCACAGCTTTATACCTGATGATGAGACACCCTCTGGAATGTCTTGGTTGAACCAAGACAACTATGGTCACGAAGGTAAGACGTTGATCTGTATTGAATGTCCAGAGATGGAGAACGCCTACAACGACGAGGTGATCTTCATGCCTGAGGGTCTCACTCTGCTGGCTGAGTTCGGTGGCTGCGAAGTCTACGATGCTCCATCCAATCATGTGTTCTATCGTGGACTTCGTGTTACCGATATGGACAAGCCTGCGATGTTCACCTATAACTTCACAAGCCGTGTTCAGCTAACCGAGGACCGGACTTCTAAATGGCCATACTCTGATCAGATCAATGTCATGCAGGCTCTTCAGTCACTCACTGATGTCAGCGTGCTTGACAAGATCATGGATGCCGAGGACGATAGCTGTTGGGAAGTGGGTCTTCCTTGGGATACAGACTATGGTGAGTATGGTACGACCTACGTCGCTCGGGTGGGCTATCGTTATCACTCCGGCGGAGCATTGCCCAAGCGGATGAAATCCTTTTATGACAGTCGAGTTGAGGAGGATACCCAAGAGAAGTTCAAGGAAGTCAAGTTGTCGCAGCCAATGATCGACCGTATTGTCTCAGCATTGCGGGACACTGGTCAGAAGGATATTGATAGCCAGATCTTTGAACAACTTGGTGAATTGGAGACGCCGTTTTGAGTTACGTTGGATTTATAAGAAGTATAGAAGATCCTAGAAATACATGGCGTCATCTACGTATAGAATTGGATGATCTTGATCAATGGTATCTAAGTTATGAGAGAATCGCGATGGAACCTGTTCGATGGAAGATATCTGATGCAGTTGCGCAAGAACTACTTAAAGAAATTGATAAGGGAAAGCCATGACTATACCTGATCCAAGTTCACAGTACGTTCCGAAGTTCGGTTACTGGCGACACAAGAAGACCAACGATCTATACGAGATCATTGCCTTTGCTGTTGAAGAGGCAACCCTGATCCCTGTCGTGGTGTATAAACATGATGGCCCGTTGTCCTTTCCTACGTGGACCCGCCCTTGCAGCGAGTTCTTCGAGATTGCTCGCTTTGTGCAAGTTGATCCAAATGAAGAGATCAACACCGAGTATCTAAACGACCGATAAAAAGAGATGGTCAATGGTAGCCTCTTTGGGCTATACTTATTCTATTAACTTAGGAGGCTACCATGACGACCATTATTGAACCACATCAGTTCGAACATTTCCACATTGCCCAAGTGAGAGGCGTCTGCCGCCTGCTCCATGCTGGCATGACACAGCGCGGGATGACCAAGCGCAAGGCCGCTGACATGGCTGGTGCGATCACTGGTAAGAAGTACAAAGTCAGCGAGTTGCATCAGGCGGCCGAGGACATCACCGCTCACTTGAAGGAGAACTTCCATTGAGTTCCTTTACCTTTGAATTTGAAGAGTTCACGGTCTATACCGAGGATGGATTGGAAGGTGACTGTAAAGCCTTTCTCTGTCATGTGGACTTGGTGATGACCGAGCCAGAACAGGCTCCCGTCATGCACTCGCTTAATGATCCTGGAGAACCGGGATGGCCTGCTGAGTTTGAGATAACCTGCATCATCCTTATTGATATCGATCACGGTGAAACGGATGACGGAACCCAAACGAGACTGGAACTCACTGAGACACAATTCACCACGTTCTTTCCTGGCGGCGCTGACGTGGTGAACAATGCTTTCGAATGGGCTGCTGAACAAGAGGTTGACCATGACTAAGATTAACTGCGAAAAAGAGCGGGTCTGCAAGAACTCAATCCTCCGGATTTCACGGAAGTTACGATTAATCAGCTGTGGAAAAAGTCATAGCAAAATGAAGTTGTCACCCGCCTAGCGTGGGTGATACTATCAAATCAACATGGTGAACAACGTGCATATATCTGCTGGACTACGTGTCGGCTTTTGGAACCAGTCTCCTGGATATGGGAAGACGCCGTTCACCTGTGTCGGCCATTACAATGGACCTCCCTTGGGTGATCAACTTCCTGGATGGCGTGGCGAACAAGAACTGATGGAAGGACCGCTCAAGTTTCGAGTTGGCGTACTATTCCGTCCTGATCTTGGAAGGCAGAACTGTCTCGAAACAATCCTGATCTTAGAGACTTACATCGAAGAGATGTTTGAGTACGAAGATTGGGAAGCAGTTGTCTCTGGATAAATAGAACTGGTCATTGTTTGCCTCTTTAGTGCATACTGGTTGCAGGTTAATTAAGAGGCTACCATGAACAACATCACTGACCAAAACTTGCTGGAAGACTTGGCTGAGGCTGAGGGATACCCAGACACAATGCAGATGCTGGAAGATAACGTCTTCGATAGTATCGTTCCTGGAATTTGCACAAGCTGCAAAGGAACACAGGACTGCGAACCAGATGCTCGTGCCAACTGGTGCGACGAATGCGCAACGAACACTGTCCGTTCTTGCCTTGATTTGGCGGGAGTGATCTAATGGATATGTTACCACTCCTCGGCGTTCGCGCCATGAATTGTCTTACCAACACCTATCACTGCGAGGTTCTCAAGGTAATGTCGTACGCTAAATGGGTGAAGTATAAAGAAGACAATCCCATCACCTTGAGTAACTTCATGGAAATCATGCATGATCAGACAGATGGTCAGCTTGGTCGCATTCCTAACTGTGGGAAGATTACTGTTCGCAACATGCGGAAGACCTATGAGGGTCTCCTTCGCAAACGTACTCTCTGTGCCGCCGCTATCATGGGTCACACAAACATGGGCCAGCCAGCACCGACCAAGGATAAAGTCCAAGACTGGATGCGTATGGATACGGATCGCTGGCCGTGGAATTTGAACGACTATGTGGAAGCAGTGAGCGGCCACTTGTTCGAGAGCTACGAACATCAAGAGATATTCCTTGGAGAAGCGGAAAGCTGGCTGAAAACCTGCGCCGAGGAACCATTCCTTTCAAGATGGCCAGAGAAAGCAGAATTATTTGTGTGACATCATACGGGTAGGACTCGAGATTTTCATCACTGCGTGGATTTGGTTCATTGTCTTAATGAGCATCGTACTTTGGCGCGGTAGACAGGTTCCAGAAGGTGGAGCCATAACTCTTGCCTTGGGCTGTATGGTCCTAGGAACAATAACGGTGATCATCAATGCGTTTATTAGCGATACTGTTTTTAGCTGCTGGCTGTTCTGCTACGAATGACTTCGTGCCTACGCCACCACCAGCTTACGATTTCGATTGGCGGGTCTACAACGGCCAGTCCTATACTGAACCTAAGGTTGTGGAAATCCAAACGCAACCATCCTGGAAGCGAGCAACGTATGAAAACCGCGCTCGCAGAGTGGTGACTGAATGAAACTATGGTCTCGGAGCCGCGTTCGTTATAACAGGCCCAAGACCGTAAGAGTTCTCCCATCGGGGGAGGTTCAACGTAAGTATTTAAGGAACGGTAAGGAAGTCCTGTGGAAAACAGTTGATTGCTTTACCCTTTCTAGAACGGAACAGCCGCGCTTGTGCTCACGGGACTATAAAGCGCGGCTATTGCGGACCGCTTATTAGCGGTCTGGGACCGTCTCCCCTTGCTGGCTGGTGTGGTAGCCTACGGCAGCAAGGGGGACGCGTCTGGCGGTGCATACACTGGTCCTCCCACGTGTCCCCGCCCACCTATTACCACCACGCTACCGCAAAGGAACTAAAGATGGCTACAGACGTAGAGAAACTGATGGAAATTGCACAGCGAGGAGAGGCTATCTCTAAGCATAGCAAGATCGCTTTGATGGAATTCGATGTGGCTGTTGAGGCCGACGATCCCGCGAAGCAGGAAGAGATCCGGGTCAAGATGCACCAACTGGTTGACGACCAGCTTGATCTGCAACTCGAGGTGAAGCGTATCAAAGACGCAAACATCGCAGACATCATGAAACGGATGACTGGAAAGTAGAAACCCATAACCTAGGAGAGATAAATGGGTCACACACCAAACGCGAAGAAAGGCATGGAAGCAATGTGCTCGATGAACGAGGACATCCTTGCCGACATCGCCACGCAAGCCGACATCGCAATGGCAAAGCAAGATCGTGACCGCGATGCTTCACTAGCAGCGATCAGGGAACGCCACGCCAATGAACTCAAGGCTGCGAAGCGCAATCACAAGCACCGCGCCAAGAAGATCAAGCGCCGGATGAAAGAGTTCGAGGACATGGATCCCATGGATCTCGCCGAACGGTTCAAGAATGGTGTCCCGGAAGACACTGTGTCCGGAAATTTCATTGAACGGCTGTACGATCACCAGTTGATTGGTGTAGATTTCGGTAACCTCGAGAAGCGCATTCTGGCCAGCATGATGATCCCGACTTCGCGGATGATTATGCGTAGTCGTCAGGAAGGCAAGATGGTCGATTTCATGCAGCTATATGATGCCAGTGATGAGAACAAGCCGCTGCGTCATCAATGGCCTGCTGCGTTCAACATCGAAACAGCGTCGTAAGACAACGAGGGAAGCGGACCATCCGCTTCCCTTTGGGCAATAACGGAGATAGAAGATGGAAAAAGTATTTGAGACTTTCGCAGTGTTTATTGTCAGTGTGATGTTTGTTGCTGGACTTACTGGTGTCTGGTATGGCTACAAGACGGTCCAAGTCTGGGGCGCTGAAATGTCTGGCCTACCCTTCCTTGCTGAGGCAGAATTCTCTAGGCAAGTGCGGGTTCGGGAAGCCCAAGCGAAGGCAGATGCCGCTGAATTGGAAGGGCAGGCCGAGCTCACTCGCGCTGAGTACGCGGCGAAGTCGAACCTTGCGCTGGCCGAAGGTCTCGGCGGTCCAGAAGCCTATCTGCGGTATCTGTACATCCGGATGCTGGAAGAGCAAGGTAGCGCCGGACAGGTGATTTATATCCCGACCGAAGCGGGGATTCCAATCCTGGAAGCGAACCGTCTACAATAACTTGTCAGGGCGGGATAAGTAGAATTTGTCTCGCCCTGCTTCTTGTGCTATACTCTTAGTATAGCAACAAAAGGCTACCAAATGACACAGATAACTTTCTGCAATACAGACCAACCCCACCAGATTATTTTGGAAGTGTTGGAGTTTTCTACAGATTGCCGCATCATTATCTTTGGACGTGACGAGGACACAGGCGCTCGTTCTGTCCGCGACATTATTCAGTGTGATGACCGTAATCTCGCCGCTGAATTGGAAACTCAAGCGGTACATTATGAGATTAATATTCTCACAGATTTGAAACTTCCGTTCGATCCTAATCTCGGACGCGCCTCCACACTCAAAGGCTGGTGTAAAAAGATCCAGGTTCACGTTGAAGCAGGCCGTCGCACTGGCTGAAAAGACAGCATTCTTTGCCAACGACATGATCGATGGTAACACCGGACTGAAAGGACTATCATGACACATGACATCTCAGAAGTAAAATTGTGGATCCGTGAAAAAGGAGCACAGTCTCCCCGTCGCTTGCTGAACACGATTACCACCACGTCGAAGTTCAGGACAATGCCGTGGTTCAATATCTTGAACGACTGTAATGATGGACACCTGATTAAAGCTGCGAAAGACCAGCGCGACGGGTGGAAATTCAACGGTCCCCACCCGAATGCTATGTTTGAGATCGAGGCCTTAGGTCACAACGGTGAGCAGGTGGAATTATGATGTTTTTGCTGATCATTAAATGCGGTGGACGCGGGGTCGCCTGCGCCACCACCGAGCGGATCAAAGGCTGCATTTCTCGCGCCGATGATACCATTGTGCAGAATTGCGAGGAGATCCTCGTCAACACTAAATTCCCTAATGAGTTCGTGACAGCATTCTATGCTGATGGGTTCGACAACAGAATGGAGATACGCCCATGCGTGGAGTAGTGATCAATCCGTATATCAAGACCATCGAAGAGGTTATCATCAAGAAGAATGATATCCAGTCAGTTTACAATGCAATGTCCTGGTTAGGACATCGCGTCGAGATCGTACAGGTCGGCCTCATTCTCCCGCAGGGTGACAACCTGCTGGTCGATGAAGAAGCTGCTCTCAAGCCTGGACGGCCAGTCTGGAAACTGAACGGCGTCGCCTTCGTTGGGTGTGGCCTCTTCCTTGGGTCCGATAACGATGGAGCGACATGGTGTTCTGCAAAGATCCCGCTCGTGGACTTGCAGGTCTACACGTCGTGGACAACGATTGTCAGCACTGGCAAGGTGGATGAAGAGAGGTTGCCTCACTATGTTAAGTGATACTCCAGCACTAGACAAGTGGCGTAAGGAAATGAGTGGAAGACACGTTCCAGAACCCAAGAAAGAAATCCTGGGGACTATCTACTGTAAGAGGCTGGAACGTGTCGCTCGTCCTGGATCTCAGCGTCGCTGCTATAACGGATGCTTTCCGTCCAGTGACTGGGAAATGATCTGGACTGGTTGGGAAGAATTTCTCACTAATAGACCAGAAGAAGATCTTAAATTTTGGCAAGATCTAAGTAAAGACAAGAAGTATAAATGGGAGACTAATGATGTGGAAGCCTAAATTCGCACTGATCATATTCGCAATCGCCTGCTCCTGTGTCATTGGGCCATATATGCTGTGGACCGACTGGCAGAATGGTGACTGGTTCCTTATGTCCATTGATGCCGCAATCATCTGGATGTGGGCAGACTACCTGTGGCGTCGCCTCAAGGAGCATCGCTGATGGGACTGTACGACGGAGAACCGTGGGCTGAACTGGCTAAGAAAGCAGGCTTCGTTCCGGAAGATACAGAAACCCAAGCGAGGCGAGCCTTCGAATACGCCGCTGGGAGGATATCCAAATTGAAGGAGGTCCTACAAGAAAGCCTTGACCATCACGAATACTGTGGATGGGGTGACGCATGGGAACGTGAGGTGTCTGAAAGCCTCGCTCCCAAGATACAGGAGCAATTGGATGACTAAACTCTATATGGGCAGAACGCATGAAGAGATCGCTGCTGCCTTGGACCTGTGGGATCAACACAAGAAACCCAAGAACGAGGCACTCGCCGGTCTCGGTCAGGTGTATCACGATGGAATTCTCAATCCTTACCCCACGCTGAAAGAAGCAGTAGGAGCAGGGATGGTCATGATGGCCGAGATAACTTTGGAGAATGACATACTGCGTCGTGAACGGGAAGACCTCCGTATGTTCTGCAAGGGCATGGCGAACAACATAACAAGGATGCTGAACACATGACCGTGGTAGATAAAGTGCCGAACTTTGTGTTCGATAAGGTGAAGATGGTGCATCAACCGACTGGTCTGGAGATAAAGTTAATCTCAGGCAGTGATGCCTCGCTACGCATAGCGCACAACGCCCTCAAAGTGATGGTCAGGGACCATTACAGAGGCTCTACGGACGCGCTGGATGCAGCGCCCCGCACCACTGCACCACCAACGGCACCAGAGGGGTCCTAGAATATGTGTGAAATGTGTGATTTACGTGAAAAGGTCGAAAAGGCCCATGGGGAACTCCAGTTCCGCTTCGTTCAGTTTCAGCTGGAGTTGAAGATGGAGCGCCGTGACAAGGCGCAGGAATGTGAGGACCGTATCGCAGAGTTGACGACGCAGATACTTGCAGACCTTCGGAAACGAGCCTCATGGGAAACGCAGATCGATGCTGGCGACAGCCTCTCCGATATCTTGAACAAGGCGCTGAACTGATGTCAGTTCATAACATACGTCGAACAGTGCTGTGGACACAGATGCGTGATGCTCTGGTGAAAGACTATCCGGATGCAGATATCCCAGAGAAGGCTGGTCCGGCTGTCACTGAGTTTGTGGAGAAGGTTCTGCGAGACAGTGACTATCTTGCTCCATGAAGTGGTGGACGCGTTGTCTCCCACCAGAGAATGGGTCGTCCCCTTGGGGTATTACCCGTCTGCCTATGAATATGGAACCGCGCTCGTTGAGTATGACACGAGCGCGGGATGGAGTTATCATTGCGAGATGAGTGTTAGTCCTGTTGCTCGGTCAGACAAATCCTTAGGTGGGTCTCCCATAACTAGATCATAATCTGCTTTACGGTCGTGATTACCGATCGCAGCTTGTCGCATCAAAGTCTTCCAATCAGGCTCTGGATATACCGCTTCCATCCGTCGGAGAGGCCCAAGAACATCCTGAATATAATCTTCATGGCTTTCTGTACCCAAGAGGTCCAGTTCCCACGCCATCTTCTCTGGAGTGTCCAAATCGCTTTCGTGCGTGCCTTCGCTCATTAAAAATCTTCTATACCATGCGCAGATCATCCATTCTAAACCATAGCGCAATTCAAGCGGACCACCTGCAAAGATATAAGTCATCGTTGCCTTGTCGTTTTCTTTGGTAACTCCCTTCAATTTACGAGGGTCGTAGTCAAGCGCGTTCAGCACTGCTCCACCAAGGTGTTTCTTGGAAATAAATGGAACCCTTCCGACCAGATAATTATGCAGGTCCGAAATCGCAATCTGTGTAGCGAAATGGTCATCGAACGTGTATCTATAGAGTTGGATCTGTGTGATCATGTTCGGTAATTCGCATGAGCGGTACAGTCTTCCTCTCTGTTGGGCCAGTCTTGGGTGCGTCCTGAACATCATATCCTTCTGGTCACGACGGGGTTGAAACTGATTTAGATATTGAGCCATTCGATATGTTTCCTTAGTCTAAGGGGAGGCAAAAGCGCCCTTTATGTGTTTAACGAACTTAATGATATATCGGTTTAAGTGCCTGTTGCAACAGGTATTTCTCATGAGAATTAAAAGGGTAAGTTATAATTCGGGTTGGAAGCCCAAGAAGCGGGTTGCTCAGCGTAGCTGCTGGGACTTGGTGGTAAAGTTAGGGGAGTCAGTTATTTTATTATTTTATTATAATAAATATTATGAATTAGGGTAGTTAGAACAACAGGTTGACGGAAATTCTGGAAATAACGGCTGACTCTACTTGACTCTACTGAGAGGTTTAGCTTGCTTTCCTTGGGCTGGGATGCTAACTGTTTAAGGAGGGATCTTCACATTCTTCCCTCACACGCACATAGATGAGAGAACAGATGGCCGACGAAATCGAAGACTATGCTCAGAAATACGACGAAGAATTCCGTATGCGTGAAAGGCCACGGAGTTTGATCAGCCGAGGATCGAAAGTCCAAAAACTGGATATATACGACGACGTCACTGGAGAGTGGCGGACCGAGATAAGAATGTCTCGTATAAAGTTCGACGATAAGGCCAAGGAGATCTTCTTGTTGGAGTATGCGAAATGGGGACGGATGGGTGAGAGCGCAGCCGCAGCCGGAGTTTCGCCGCAGACAGTTCGCAAGGCGATGGAAGATGATGAAGAGTTCGCCGAGGCCCTCTACATGCAAGAGCAGGAATATCAAGACAAGCTGATTGGACACCATCAAAACCTGTTGTTCAACGGGACGACAAAGAAGAGTTACGACCGGAACGGCAACCTCGTCTCCGAAGAGACAATCTATCCTATCCGCCTCATCGAGCTCGAACTGAAGAAGCACGACAAGGGATATCGAGATAAACAGGAGATCGCAGTGAACCACTCTGGCGGTGTCATGATCGCACCTGCCGAGATGGAAGACATTGACGATTGGGAGAAGCGTTTTGGAGCGGCGAAGGATGTGACGCCGGAGGCTCCTCTCTTGGGCTCAGATGACGAAAGCTAAAAATCGCCGACACGATCAATCCGATTCGGTCTCCAGGACGGACTCCATCTACAGAATTCGCCGACACGATCTGTCGGATTGAAGATCTGTAGGATTCTCTGTCTTCCTCATCTTCGAAATAAAGTTGTTTGTCTTTAGATGACAAATAGAACTTGTCTCTCGGACCTTCTACATGTTATATTAACTCACAACTTAATATAAAGGCTACCAACATGTCCACAAACACAAATATCACGCTGGCTTATCGCCCGCAAGAATTCATGGATCTCGGCGTTACTATTGCCCAATGGGCAGCAAACGAGAAGATCTATGCTTCATTCCCACACATCGTAGAGAATGGGGGTCGCTGGTACTACTTCTTCAGCTTCGGCCATTGCCCCTCGCAGTCAGGCCAGCCAGCGCTCGTAGCATGGGACGATCTCAATGGCGTTTACCTGTATTGGGACGGAGAGGATCCCGCCTACAATTGGGAGATTTCCATCCTCGAAAACGCAGAAGTCTTAGGCGGTATAAAATTCGCCGATCTCGCAGCGCTCACCACTTACATCGCCACAGGCGAACTTCCTAAGTAAGCATTCGTCCAAGGGATAGTCGGTTTCGCCGACACCGATTATCCCTGAGATGCTGTCGGCATGGTTATTCGTCTTCTTCTTCCTTTTCTTCTGGAAATAACTGGAAATAAAGTTGTCTTTAGATGACAAGTAAAACTTGTCTAACTCGGAGCCACATGCTACTCTGAGTATATAACGTACTACCACCCAAGGATAAGCTAATGTCACACCCACAAGAGTTTCTCGACTTAATGCAAGCACTCAAAAAAGAGGCTCCTGCATTACAGTTCACTCCACCAGCTATCGTCGATCACAATGGTCGCACCTATGCCTTGCTCTCTCAGACGGGAGAGGTCTATGGTCTGGACACGCTTTGTGCTTGGGACGACAACAACCAAGAGTTTCTGGTCTGGGATGGTGGTTCACCGTATCTGGATTGGGAGAGCACTGCGATAGAGCAAGCAGAGTATTACGATGGCATGGGCTGCGAGAAGGTAGAAGACGTTATCCATTTGCTGCATAATCCTCAAGATTAATCGTCCGGTGGAAAAATCGCCGACTGTCAGTATCCGAGAGGGTATCGGCAGGAATAGGTCTGTCTTCGTTTTCGTCAATCGCCGACACCGATTATCCCCGACGGATTTTCGCCGACAGTGTAAATCCGAGAAAGAAGAAGAAGACTGGTCTCTCTCTTTCCGTCTCTTTCTCTCGGTCGTCAAAAAGCCCCGCCTCTCGGCAGGGCTTGCCCTCTTTGGGCTGGTCAGCTTTCAAATGCTTGGTCAACTTCACAACTCAGCACCCCTATGCTGTCCGGCGCATAGCTTTCCAAAAGCATCTCTATGCAATACTGTCCGGTAATGCCACTGTCCAAAACGTAAACCTCTGGCACCGGTGTATCCGCGCTCCAAAGGGTCAGCAGTAATACAAATTTCACCATATTAAAAGGCCTCCACATAGCAAAGCCCAAAGGTACTAACGTAACGCTGGCAGGCAGCAACGGTTCCGGTATAAATAACCTTTTGCGTATAACTATCCTTTACATAGGCGCGGTCGGGTGCAGTAGTAGCGGGGGCGGGTTTCTTAAACAAGCGGTTAAACATTTTGTGTTCCTTTGTTTTGGTTGCATTATTGTTATGCACTACAAATGCGGCAACACTAAGGCGGATTGCACGCTAATGCGGAAACACACTGTTTACGAATTTTGTGTATTTTTTACTTTACATATGCCTTGGCAGGTCCTAAGTTAATAAGTGTAGCAAGGCACTAACGCCAAGCACACACACCAAAAGGTAAATTTAAAATGGCTACCACAGCAACAAACACCCGCACCACAACCAAGCGCAAGGCACCAGCCGCAACAGCCGCAACAGCCGCAACAGGTAGCGGCACAGTGGCCACCACCAAGGCCGCAACAGGCACCAAGGCAGCGCAGGCAGCAGCACCACAAGCACCCCTGTTTGTGGCTGGCACCATGCCACCTGTGCGCCCCGGTACACACCGTGCTTACGCGCAGGCCGTGGCCAACAGCTTAACCAAGGAGCACCCCAAAGGCTTTACGCTGGCACAGTTCAAGGCCGCGCTGGTAGCGGGTGCAGCGGCTAGCAGCGTTGCGCCGCCACGCGGTGGATGGGCCGCGCATAATATGCCTACGTGGATGGCCAACACTAACCAAAGTTGGCTCGTGGCAACCAAGTAACACAAGGCACAAGGCACCAAGGGCCAGCGCAAGCTGGCCCCACCCCACCAACGGCCACGAGAGAGACTGCGCTACATGTCGCCCCGCGTAGCGGGAGTTAGACCACATTCCTCAAATCCCCAGAAAGACACAAAACACTTGTCACCCGAAACCCAACCCGCTAAAATAAAAACATATCAGACAACTAATAGGGATCTGGATTAGTAACATGCAAGTAACTATGACACGAACGCAGTTCAAAGTTCTACTGGCCGCGATGATTGACAGAAAGAAGACTGCGACCCCGCCCCTGAATGCTTTCGGCAACAATCTGCATGATGCGATGCTGGAAGCGTGGATTAAAGAGCAGGAAGAAGTGGACCTGACAAAATCAGCCTAAACAGATTTTTGAACCCATGGCGCGCGACCGCCCTTGGGTACGATTATGAAAGGAAAAACCCAGTGGTATCGATAGAAAATATGAAATGGAAAGAAGCGAGTCACCTAGATGTCGTTTCCGAAGTGATGGAAGGTGGGATACGTCGCAAGGTGACTTATCTAGATGACCGAGGATTTTATCTGATAGTTGTCTTGGACATGTCTATGAGTGGGGAATAAGGTCTATGGATCTTGAGCCACAGAGAAAAGATGTCCTACAAATCTTTGAGGAGATCAAATTCTGATGCAAGTGAATTTTGCGACAGTTATCGATGATCTGTGGAACAAAGCCATGGAGGATATTGATTGGGACAGTAAGAAGGGAGCGCATGTTCTCGAAATTAGCGTGGAGACGCATATGTCTCTGCAGAAGCAGTGTCACGATTGGTGGTATGGGAACATGAATCACGACCGTGGGAAGGTTTACTTTCGCGGAGCGTTTCTTGTGAAGGTGATCTATCAGCCCATCTCTGACAATGCGATGCTCATAAAGGAAGGGCAGCACCCGACGACAGAAATCCCTATGTGGCACTTCATGGCTCTGCATGTGCAGCGGGACAACGGGCGCTATCGCTATATTGATTGGGAAGGCAACGACGAAAGGTGCATATGATGAAGACTAAACTTAATTTCCGAAACGGGACTGCGAGACGCCAGCATGAGTTGGTCGTGGACAACGAGAAGAACGCCAACGAGGTGATCGAGTGGTATGACGCATTCTATGCGAGCGACGACTATACCGTGAAGAAGACACCCGTACAGGACAACTCCGAGGAGATCCAGCGTATCCTGTCGGAGCAGTTCGAAACAGCAGGCGAGGCTCAGTCGAAGCTGGACCGGATTGCGACGCTGCTATGAGCCTCATTCCAGTCACGTTCTACGCAACGAGCAAGATCCGAGATCAGGAGGTTGCTCGGCATGTCAGATACACGTAGCCTAGTCGGCAAGATGTTCAGTCGCAGAGGAACCGGCTTCTGGCTCGTTTTGTCACAAAATCCGGATTATGGATACTGCCACCTTCTTGGGCTAGACAAGGATTTCAATGTTGAGACCACGGCTTCATATCAGCCGCACTATGTTGAGAGAAAGAAGACGGTTCGCTGGATCAATATCGAAGACATCAGATTTACGAATGGACCCATCATGTGTCCTCATGAAGAAACAACAATCTGCGCCACCACAGGCGATACGGTCTGTGAGCACTGCATGGAGACCCTCAATTGAGAATTCACAGACCTATCCAGCACCTAGTGAGTGACGGTCGTCGCCACCTTGTCTGCCTTCCATACTCAATTCCACACCTTCACATGATGGCCGCGCAGATCGGCCTCGGGAAGCACTGGTTCCATAGAGACCACTATGATATCCCAGTCACTAAGCGAACAGTCATTGAACAAAATGCTTTACATGTCAGCCCGAAGAGCATAGTAAGATTGATCCACGCTCATAACAATCCAGCGAGGTCACTTAAGATGGCTGATTTGCCGATAATGACGACCGAGAACCACGATCACGAAGCGAAACTACTCCATCTCTATAAGGAGCAAGGAAAGAAGGACGTACACTTCTGTCCGAACTGGCATTACATGGCGATACACGACAAATCGCCAGAGTTTGAGGCTTGCCAATGTGATTTATCTAAATTACATTGACATCTATGAAACAATATCCAAAGAATGTGATCTGGAGGCCAATGCCTGGATCTCAGGAGGCGTTCCTCGCTTCCACACCGATCTTCGAGGTCCTCTTTGAGGGTACGCGGGGCGGCGGCAAGACTGATAGCTTGCTGATGTCCTTCTGTATGCACGTAGACAAGGGATATGGCGCTGCGTGGAAGGGAATTCTGTTTCGGCAGACCTACAAACAGTTGACCGACGTTATTTCCAAGACGAAGAAATGGATCCCGCAGATTTGGCCTGACGCAAAGTTCAATCACTCCGAACATACGTGGACTTTCGCTACTGGAGAGCAATTGCTTCTCCGTCAGTTTGCCAAAGAAAGTGACTATGATAACTATCACGGTCACGAGTATCCATGGATTGGATGGGAAGAACTCTGCAACTGGCCCAACGACAAGGGATATAAGAAGATGATGTCCACCTGCCGCTCCTCGCAAAAGGGGATGCCACGTATGTGTCGGGCCACAACGAACCCTAGTGGTCCGGGACACAATTGGGTGAAGAATCGTTTCAAGCCACAGAGCCTGAACATGGTGGTCCGCAAGGATATCATGGACGAAGATGGTGCTCGTGAGCCTGCTCGGTTGAGCATTAAGTCGCACATCGATGAGAATATCGTGCTGCTTGAGGCGGATCCAGAATATAAACAGAAAATCGCCGCGTCAGCGGATAACGAAGCCCAGAAGAAGGCTTGGCTGGACGGCTCTTGGGATATCGTCTCCGGCGGCATGTTCGATGATGTATGGGATCCTAAGTACAATGTTCTCCAGCCGTTCCATATTCCTGATAATTGGAAGATTACGAGGAGTTTTGACTGGGGCGCGTCAAAGCCTTTCTCTGTGGGCTGGTGGGCAATCAGCAATGGAGAAGACGTACAGCTACGGGATGGAAGTTGGAGAAGCACCATTCGGGGAGATGTATTTCGCATTCGAGAATGGTACGGCTGTCACAACAATAAGCCGAACGAAGGGCTTAATATTCTCGCCTCGGAGATCTCGGAAGGGATTGTTCAGCGAGAAATGGAGTGGGGATGGCGAGAAAGAGGAACCACTTGGTGTCGTGTCAAGGCAGGCGTTGCTGACTCGCAAATATTTGCAGCTGAAAACGGAAATTGTATCGCCACGGATATGAAAATCAAGGTACGACTGGGCGATGGGAACAAATATCCCGGAATTCAGTGGATTGCGGCCGATAAACGTCCCGGATCTCGTGTCACAGGGTGGACCCAAGTGCGACAACGCATTCGGAACGCTGGTCCAAACCAAAAATTGGGACCTGACAACGAAGTTATCGCTATTTTCCCTCGGGAGAAGCCAGCTTTGTACGTCTTCAGTAACTGCACGGCATTTATTGAGACTTTGCCAGTACTCCCTCGGGATGAAAAGAACCCCGATGACATCAATACTGAGGCAGAGGACCACGTCGCTGACGAGGTTCGCTATTTTATTCGCTCTGTTGGGCAAACCGGAACCACCGGAACCACGACAGGCACCCACTAGGCGTCAGGAGACAAAAAATGATTGTCAAAGGCGCTGGATAGAGGTATGTTCTTCTTCATGGATAATTCTCTCGCTCAAACTCACCCGTCGTATACCGAGCACCTTCCTGATTGGAAGCAGATGCGCGATACGTACAAAGGTGAGAAGCGGATCAAGTCGCAAAACACGACTTATCTGCCAGCCACGTCCGGCCACTATCAAGATGGCTATGGCGGGAACGATTCGAACGCCCTTGGATATGCTGCTTACGAAGCATACAAGATGAGAGCCCGATATTCCAACTTTGTGCGCGAAGCCGTGCAGATGGCAGTCGGCATGATGCACAATCAGCCTCCGAAGATTGAACTGCCCAAGGGAATGGAAGGGATTCGCTCCTCCAAAGGCGAAAAACTGGAAGATTTCCTCCGACGCATCAATGCAGAGCAGCTTCTCATCGGCCGTTGTGGTCTTATGGCTGATTTGCCGATTGTTGCTGGAGATGGTCCAGATCAACCGATTTTGGCGTTGTATGGAGCCGAACGTATTATCAATTGGGACGTCGGAACCACTGATCTTACTCAAGACTCGCTAAATATGGTGATTTTGGACGAAACAACCCACATTCGCAAAGACAACTTCATGTGGGACCGAACAACGCAGCATCGTGTCCTAATTCTCGGCAAACCGGATGAAAATGAGCCGAACGGCACCTATCAGCAGGGATTGTTCCAGAATACATCTTTTGTGAAGACTGGAATGATAAGACCGTCCTATAAAGGCCGAGAACTGGATCAAATCCCGTTTGTGATAGTAAATTCGGTTGATGTAGTCGCAGAGCCTGATGATCCGGTTCTTTTGGACCTCAGTAACCTCTGCCTGACGCTATATCGCGCAGATGCTGATTATCGCCAGAATTTGTTCATGCAGGGTCAAGATACCTTCGTAACGACTGGTGGTAACTTCGAAGAGGACGATAAGGTCCGGACTGGCGCTGGTGCCAGAATTGATCTTCCTTCGGGCGCAGATGCGAAATATGTCGGTGTTCAAAGCACTGGTCTCCAGGAACAGCGTGAGGCTATTAACAGCCTTGAGAGCCGTGCTGGTACGATGGGTGCACAGACCCTAGACAGCACCAGCCGCGAGCGTGAGAGCGGCGACAGTATGCGTATCCGTGTGGCCAGCCGCACAGCAGACCTGAACCAAGTCGCTGATGCAGGTGCAATGGCTCTCGAAGCCATCCTGAAGACATGTGCTATTTGGATGGGTGAGAACCCAGACGAGGTGAAGGTCACACCCAACAAAGAATTCGGCGAGTCGCCACTCACAGGCCAGACAATGGTTGAAATGGCAACTGCTCGCACCTTGGGCTTCCCAATCAGTGCCAAGTCTCTCCATGATCTTGCTCGCAAGCGTAAGATCACTTCTCTCACATTTGAAGAGGAGCAGGCAGCGGCAAAGCTGGAGGAGTCTGAGGATCACCCATTCTCGACACCAGAGAAACCCGACATGGCTGGTGCGGATCAAAACGAAGATGGCGATGATACGGATGATGATAAATCCGCTCGTAACAAAGCTAAGACCACTAAGGAATGATCCTTAGTTAACCTGCGGCGTGGACCGCAATATAATGGAGACCGGTTATGGAACTGGAACTTACTTACGAAGACGCGACCAAGATCCCAGCGGGATTTGAAAAACTGTATACGATTACCGACGGGAAAGCGACGTTGACTGGTATCAACGGCATGAAGACCCAAGGTGACATTGATCGTGTCCAGGAAGGTCTGCGCAAAGAGCGTGAAGATCACGCTGCTTTGAAAGCGAAATTCAAGCCGTTCAAAGACATGAACCCTGAAGAAACTCAGGCCACTTTGGACCGCATCGCCGAACTGGAAGCTGCGAACGGCGGCAAGCTGGATGACGAAGCCATCAACAAGATTGTTGAAGGGCGCATCGCTCAGAAGACTGCACCACTGCAACGCCAGATCGACGATCTTACCGAAAAGAACACTGAACTGACCACCGACAACGACAAGCTGAACGGCACGATCACCACTGGTTCGCGCAATGAAGCTGTTCGCAAGATTGCCGCTGAGATGAAGGTCCATGGGACTGCAATCGCAGACGTTGAACTGGTTGCGGCCAGCTTCCTCGAGAAGGACGAAACCACCGGCGCTTGGATCGTGAAGGCTGATGCCCAAGGAGTAACTCCTGGAACGGACATCAAGCAATTCATGAAAGAGATGCAGAAAATTCGCCCTCACTGGTGGCCTGCTTCTACTGGTGGCGGCGCTGGTGGCGCTCTCGATGGCGTCAACGGCGGCAAGAACCCGTTCTCTGGTGATGGCTGGAACCTCACTGAGCAAGGCGCACTGCTTCGCTCGGACCGTGATCTGGCCACACAACTCGCAACGGCTGCTGGTACGACCATCGGCGGTGAACGCCCTGCTGCTAGTCAGTAGAAATAACCTGTTGCTATCTTCTGCAACTTGATGTAAACAATTTGTCATGCGCTTCCATGGGACGCGCCTGACATTCCTCAAGCTGGTCATGGGACTGGCAATCTTCTGCCATGACATTCTTAGGAAAGGACACACTCCATGGCCTCTGGACATACTTCAATCTCGGACATCATCGTCCCAGAAATCTTCACTCCTTATGCTCTTAAGGAAACTGAAGAAAAATCTCGCCTCATCCGCTCTGGTGCCGTGGTCTCTGACAGTGACATGGCCGACAAGCTGAATGGTGGTGGCCTGACTTTCAACCTGCCGACCTATGACGATTTGGACAATGACGCCGAGCGCGTCGCTGACGAGAGCGTTCGCAACACCTTCGCTGGTGGTGTGGTCGATCCTACTCCAAACAAAATCGGCACCTTCACCGAGGTCGCTGTTCGTCTGGAACGCAACAACTCCTGGACTGCAACGAAACTGGCCAAGCTGATGTCTGGTGATGACCCCGCTGCTGCTATCCAGTCGCGCGTCGCAGACTATTGGGTGCGTCGTCAGCAAGCCTGCTTCGTCAACGTGGTCAACGGTATCTTCGCAGATAACGCCGCTGCTCCTGCTGGCACTGAGCACGTTCAGAACGACATGACCAATGACATCTCCGGCGGCGCATATGTTGCTGGTGTGACTGACTTCTCGGCCGAAGCCTTCGTCGACACCACGTTGACAATGGGCGACAGCATGGAAGATCTGTCCATGATCATGGTTCACTCGGTCGTTTATGCGCGTATGCTGAAGAACAACCTGATCGACTTCATCCCTGACAGCGCGAACGGCAAAGCGATTTCCGTTCCGACCTTCTTGGGTCGTGAAGTTATCGTGGACGATGGTCTGCCTGTCTCGGGCACTATCTACGAAAGCTGGGTCTTCGGCGCAGGTGCAGTCGTGTTTGCTCAGGGCTCTCCTGACAAGCCTACCGAGGTTGACAATCAGCCTGGAGCAGGTAACGGAGCTGGTCAAGAGATCCTCTACAACCGCGTCCGTTGGGGCTTCCACCCCAAAGGTCACGCGTATACTGGTGCGACTCCTTCTGGTGGTCCTTCCAACGCAGTCTTGGCCGCAGCCGCATCGTGGCAGCGTGTCTTCCCTGAGCGGAAGCAAATCAAGATTGCTCGCCTGATCTCTCGCGAAGCATAATCCTCAAGGGGCGGCTCACGTCGCCCCTTCCACCCTTTGGGCTAGGAGGTAATCATGGCTCGCGCAGGAATTCCACGACTTCGCTATCTACGCCATCGCGCTGAAGACCGCGCTCAACGCCAACCGATCATCACGGACTTCCTTGCGGAACGTGTGGCTACGGCACCAACCCTATTCCCTACAACTGCTGATGTATGGACCGCTCTCAAGGCTGATCCAGCCGTGGTCGTCGCCGCAGTTATTGAACCTGTCTAGGAGATAACCAATGGACGATCTGAAAGATAAAATCATCGAAGCACTTGGCATGATGGACGCCATGGACGACGATCAGTGGACTGCTGATGGTGCGCCCAAGGTTGATGCCGTTGCCGAACTCGGTGATCTGGAAAACATTAAACGTGCTGACATCATCAATGCGGCCCCGAAGTTCTCTCGCGAAAACCCTGATGTGTCCGCTGTGGACGACGAAGCTGGCGGCGAAGATGAGCCTGAGGTGAATACCCAAGGGCGCAATCACCCTGAGATCGTTGAGGCCCAAGAAGCCTACGACGAAATCATCGCGGCCGAAGCTGAGTTCAAAGCTGAGAAGCAACGACGTGGTGACAAGCTGACGGAAGTCACCAATCGTTTGATGAATGACTCCTCGGACAAGAACGCCAATCAGAAGAGCATCATGGACGTCATCAAGAAGTCCGGCGAAGCCCGAGCGGCTCGCGTGGCTGGCTTCAATGCGAACCGTGCGTTGCTGATGGACCAACCGCCTCAGTCACCACTGGATGCGGCCAAGAAGGGTGAGAAAAAAGTTCGCCCTAAAATGGAGTAAGACAAAATGGTAAAGCGCAGAAAGAAGACACGGAAACTGGCGGCTGCGCTTTACTACGCTCGTAAGAAGCGACTGGCGCGGATTGCAGCCTCTTAAGGAAAACCATTATGGCCATCATCGTAGAAGACGCAACAGGCCTCGCCACCGCAGAGTCTTATCTTTCCTATGAAGATTATGTCGCTTACTGGCTGGCTCGTGGTGTAGACACCACTGCAGAGGCTGGCACGGCTGACGAAGCCACGACTGAACCGAAGCTGCGTCTCACCACTGAATACATCGACATTCGTTGGGGCAAGAAGGCTCCCGGACTTCCGATCTCAGAAGACCAAGCCTTGTGCTTCCCGACAGATTATTTCATCGTTGATCCAGTTGCTCTGCCTATTCAGTTGCAACGTGCGACCGCTGAATATCTGCGTTATTCACTCACAGATGACCTGTTCATTGACAATGATCGCTCAAGTGGTCCGGGAGTTAAGTTCCTCAAAGAAAAGGTCGGCCCGATTGAGACAGAAACCGAATGGTCTGGCTCAGGTCTTGGTGCTGTTGGTGCGAAGCATCCTGTTGTCACAAAAGCCGATGCCCTAATGCGTCAGATCACCACTGGCTCAGATCAGGGAGGCGTTTACCGATAATGGTCGATTACGTCAAACTCTCAGCTACGGCCAAGCGATTGATTGAAGCCAACGGTCGTGTGATCACGCTTATACAAGACAACAAGGTTCCAGCCAGCGCGGCAGAGCCATGGAAAGGTGCGACTCCAGGAACTGAGACAATCAGTAGCATTTCCGGCGTCTTCGTGCCTCCGAATACAGTTCGTCAGTTTGGTCTTACCTCCTTGGGTAAAGGCACCGAAATGATTGACATGATTGATCGCAGTGAGCAGATTGCTATCGTAAACCCAGAGACAAGAGAACTCGCACAGTTCTCCCATCTACAAGAGGCTGATGGAACTCGTTGGGGCATCATCGGTCTGCAAATCTTGAAACCTGCTGATATTCAGCTTCTTGCTTTCATAGGAGTCAGACGATGAGTACTTCTATCTCGATGCAGCAAGCTGTCGATGACATGAGCAAGATTATCAATGACGTTAACCCCTGCAAGCTATATTGGGAAAGCGTTAAGGGGGACGACAGTTCCCTGAATTCTGACGACCCTTGGGCTTCGGTCACTATCCGTCATGCAGGGGCAAATCAGGCATCACTTGGTGGAATTGGCAACAGAAGCTTTCTCCGCAATGGAACCTTGATTATTGCTATTTTCTCTCCAATAGGAAATGGCTTGCAAAGCGGATACGAAATTGCTAGATTGTCCGCAACCGCGTATGAGGGCGCGACATCACCTAATGGTGTCTGGTTCAGAAACGTGCGGATACAAGAGATAGGTCGCGATGGTGAGTACATGCAGATCAATGTGCTTGCTGATTTTGAATATTATGAAACGAAGTAAGGAGGCCTTAAATGGCACAGGTCAATAAGATCGACTCCAATATCACTGGCCTCGCGTTTGCCGAGGAAGCCGTGCTTGGTAGTCTTCCCGGAGAGAATGGAAATCCAGGAACTCCGGTGTGGCATTCGCTCGCACCGAACAGCTACAACGACTTCGGCGGCGAGATCGTCACCGTGGCACCAAACCCAATCAACCCTTCACGTCAGCGCCGTAAAGGTGTGACCACTGACCTCAACGCATCCGGCGGGATCAACCAGAACTTCACGTTCTCTAACTTCGCCGAACTGATGCAAGGTGTCATGTTCGCTGACACTCGTGAAAAGGGTTACGAAGAGCCGAACACTGTTGACGCTACCGACTTCCTTGTCTCATCGACCACTGGCTTCCTTGTCGGTTCGTTGATCAAGGGTCAGAACTTCGCTGCTGCTAGCAACAATGCTCTGCAAGTCGTGACCGCAGTTGTGGCAGACACTTCCATCGCTTGCGCTGCTACTGTTGTTGACGCTGTTCCGGCCGATCGTGCGAACATTCGCGTCGTTGGCTTTGAGGCTGCAACCACAGACATTGACGTGGACGTCTCAGGCACCTTGCCTGCCCTGACTTCTACAGTATTGGATTTCACCACTCTCGGTCTCGTGGAAGGCCAGTGGGTCTTCGTCGGCGGCGACGGTACATCCAGTCGCTTTGTAACTGCTGCGAACAACGGCTTCAAGCGGGTTCGCTCGATTGCTGCGAACACACTGACCTTTGATAAGTCTGACGCAACTATGGTTGCTGAAACTGGCACTGGTCTGGATATTCGCCTGTTCTTCGGTGATGTCATTCGCAACGAAACTGGCTCGCTGATCCAGCGTCGCTCGTACAATGTGGAACGTCTCTTGGGCGCTCCTGATGATGCGTCACCCGCTCAGATCCAAACTGAGGTTCTCATCGGCGCGGTGCCAAACGAGTTTACTCTGAACGTCCCATCGGCTGACCTGCTCAATGCAGACATCACCTTCGTGGCCACAGACAACGCTCAACGTGACGGAGCAACTGGACCCAAGCAAGCCAGCGTTCTAGCGCCGTTCGTAGCTAAGGAATACAACACTTCCAGCGACGTGAACCGTATCCGCTTGGCGGCTGTCAGTCAGACTGACGCGGCACCGACTGCACTGTTTGCATTCGTTACCGAAGCGACGATCAGCATCAATAACAACGTGACGCCCAACAAGGCGGTCGGTGTTCTTGGCGCATTCGACGTGACTGCTGGCACGTTCACTGTCTCGGGCAATCTCACAGCTTACTTCTCCAACGTGGCAGCGGTTCTTGCAGTTCGCAACAACTCCGATATCACCTTGGATATGGGCTTTGTTCGTGACAACCAAGGTGTGATCTTCGACTTCCCGCTTATCGCACTTGGTGACGGTCGTCTCAGCGTCGAGGTTGACCAACCTGTCACACTTCCACTGTCTACTGACATGGCATCGGGCGAGGACGTTGACGCGACTCTCAATCACACCATGCTGGTGACATACTTCAATTACCTGCCAACCGTAGCGTAAACGATAACCTCACCCCTGAGGGCGGCTCTGTGATGGAGTCGCCTTCAAAATAACCCAAGAAGGAAATATGAAAAATGGGAATGTACGACACCTTTGAAACCGATCAGGAACTAGAAGCAAACGGCGTCTGGCTTGATTATGGTGATTTCCGTGTTCTGCTTGCATCTGCTGGCCAAGGCAATAAGTCCTATGTCCGCTACGCCGAGAAGAAACTCAAGCCTGTCCGTCGCGCTCTTGAGTCTGGTGCTCTCAGCAACGAACGTTCACAGTCTCTGATGGCGGACATCTATGCCAAGACCATTATCCTCGCGTGGGAAACCATGCAGGGCAAAGGCGACAAGGCTGAAATGAAGACTGGCATCGAAGCCAAAGATGGCACCATCCTGCCTTTCAATGAAGCGAACGTGGAACAGGCGCTGATTGCCCTGCCTCGGTTGTTCATGGATCTGCAAGAACAAGCCGCCTCTCTGGCCAACTTCCGCAAGGGAGAATTGGAGACGGAGGGAAAAAACTCGTAGAGTTCCTGACCTATCAGTTAGTTCAGGGACCATCAGAACAAGCGATCATCGAGCAGTGCGTTAGGACTGGTTGGGATCTACCAGAAAAGATAGCCAATGCCCCTAGCCTTTTGGCTGGCCTTGAGTTATATTACATCGGGTTCATGGACCTTATCGCCTCTAGACAAATGGGCATGAGTGCAGGACCTATCTGGTGGGGAACAGTTCAGGATTATTGCGACAAGCACGGCTTAGATGAAGACCAGACAGAGGCCATGCACACACACGTTAGAGATATGGACTTAGCATATCTCAAGCAGATTGGGAAAAAGTAAATGGCCACTCTGGCACAATTCTCGCGAAACATCAGAAAGACAGGTTCTGACATTGAAAATGGCGGAACCCGTCTTGTCAAGGCCGTGTCAACACGCGCCTTGACGAGTCTTGTCCGGAACACACCTGTTGACAAAGGTGTCGCTCGCTCTAACTGGCGTGTCGGTATCGGCGCACCTACCAGAGCAGTCATCGGGGCATATGCTCCAGGAAAGAAACTAGGCATCGGTGAGACAGCGAACGCCTCTGCCGCTATGAGAGCAGGTCGCGCTCGCATCGCATCGGTTCGGGGAACTTCCTCTGGGCTGACAACCGCTATCTATATCACCAACGCTGTCCCTTACATCGGGCGGCTCAACTCAGGCTATTCAGGTCAGGCTCCATCAGGTTTCGTTGAGACAGCTCTATTGGAAGCTCAAGCGGAAATCTCAGGATTTAGGTTGTTTTCAAGATGACTACGACTACACATAACGTAGACATCAGAATGCGCGAAACTGGTGCAAGAGTAATCAAGCGCAAGATCGATGAAATTGGGGCAGCGGCTAACTCGGCCACTCGCGGCATCTTCTTGATGCAACGTGCTCTCTTCGTCTTGGGTGGAGCAGGGATCCTTCGTGCGCTCACACGTCAGCTTGACACACTGACTAACTATGAGAACCGCTTGCGACTGACTGCATCAAGTGCAGAAAATCTTGAAGAAGTTCAATCTCGCTTGTTCCAAGTAGCGCGTGATAGTCGGACCAGCTTTGAAGCGGTAGCTGACATCTATAGTCGGACTGCATTGTCCGTTAGAGAACTTGGTGTATCGCAAGAAGAAACATTGCGATTTACTGAAAGTCTTTCCAAAGCGACCATCATCTCTGGTGCGTCGTCCCGAGAAGCACATGCTGCGCTCATTCAGCTTGGACAAGGTATGGCGTCCAACACACTTAGAGGCGACGAACTTCGATCTGTTCTGGAACAACTGCCATTTGTTGCAGACGTCATCTCCGATCACCTCGGGGTCACTCGTGGTGAACTGCGCGAACTTGGTGCTGATGGTAAAATTTCAGCGCAAACAATTCTCGACGCTTTCAGTGAAGCGGAGGTTGAAATTGATCAACTGTTCGCAAACACTGTTCCGACCATCAGTCAAGCGTTGTCTGTTGCGAATACCAACTGGCTTCAGTTCTTAGATGGTTTGGATGACGCAACCAACGGATCAGCCAAGCTGGCTAAGGCGATCATTGTTCTGTCTCAGAACATTGGTATCATCCTTGGCACACTCGGTACTCTCGCCGCAGCACTGGCAGCAGTATTCGTCGGCAAGGCAATCACAGGTATCGCCAATTATATCGTTGGTTTGCGAGGAGCAGCATTGGCTTCAACTCGCATGTTGGAAATCGAGAACCTAAGAGCTTCCTCCTCTGTGCGGAACAATGGGATCGCAGTCGCAGCAAATGCCCAAAGACAAGTAGAACTCACTCAGCGTCTGTCTCTCTTGGGCATCCAGAAAGCGCAACTCCAGCAAACAGTTCTCGATACTCAGTTCACTGTAGCCAACGGTCGAGCTCGCAATATCGCCACTGGTCAGTTCGTTTCACTCACATCTGCGAAAGCTGCGCTCACAAGAGCAACTCAGCAGCTTTCCATTATAGAGAACGTTGAACTAACGACCGCTGGAAGACTTGCTACAGCAAAGGCAGCACAGACAGCCGCCACCACTAGCGCGGCAGCAGCTAACACGCGGCTAGCCGCAGCACAGGCGGCACAGGGTGCAACCACAGCACGGCTTACCGCCCTATTTCCAACGCTGGCTGGTGCAATCGGTCGTGTTGGTGCTTCTCTCAGCGGTTTGGCTGCATTTATCGGTCCGCTTGGCCTCATCGCTATCGCGGTCGGCGCAGTCGTAACAGCATTCGTCTTGTGGGGCAACGAGATCAAAGTCACCGCAGACGGGGTGGTTGGTCTTAAAGACTTTGTAGTCGCAGCATTCCAGTTGATGGGTGAAGCGATCGCACCATTCGCCACTTTCCTCAGAGAGCAAGTTGGGGGAGCAGTCACAGCTGTCCGAGGTTTCTTTGAAGGATTTGGAACAACAGTAGCGAAGGTCTTTGCAGATACTGTGGCTCTTGCTGTGGATGCGTTTACTTTCTGGCCACGAGTTGCTCTAGGTGCAATCGCTGGTGTGGTTGCAGCTTTCAAATCTCTACCAGAGGGAGCCGCTACATCAGCGACTGCTCTAGCCAATGTACTGATTGCTGGATTTGAGGCATTCGCTAACGGGGCGATCAATGCAATCAATAAGGTTATCGGCGCTCTGAATGCTCTACTCTCTTTCGTTGGAGCGGACAAAGCGGCTGAGCTCTTTGGGTTCTCAGGTCAACTCGGTAAACTTGATTCAGTAACTCTAGGTAGATTTGAAAGTGAATATTCTGGAGCAGGCAACACCGCAGCAGAAGCATTCCAAACTGCTTTCGGTGAGAGTTTTGAAGCTAATAGCTTCGAGGGACTGGCTAATTCAGCGGCGAATGCTCTAAGACCAATTGGTGAAGCCATCACTGGTCAGGCTCGTCGCAACATTGATCAAGCTGCTGAGGATGCTCTTCATGCTCAAGATGTTATCAGTGCTGTTCCACCAGTAACTCCGACTGATCCTCCAGGAGGGGGAGGTGGAGGTGGAGGTGGCGCACAACGAGCAGACTTTGCTGGCGTCATCAGAGGTATGAACCAAGAGATCGAATTGCTGCGTCTCTCCAATAAGGAGCGTCGCATCCAAGAAGGTATTCTTGAAATTGAGAAGGAACTCAAGCGTGGTCTTACCCAAGCAGAACGTGATCTGGCGGCGGCGACTATCGAGTCGGTACATGCTGCGGAAACACAGAATGAAGTTCTGCAAAGCATCATTGGTCCTCGTGAAGAGATCGCGGAACAGCAAGAAGCGCTGAACGCTCTCTTTGAGCAGGGACGTATCGGCTTGAATGACTACACAACGGCAATTCGAGAGATGCAGGTCGCAGCGGACGAAGCCTCAGGAACTCTCTTCGGCGGGTTCCGAGCAGCTATCAACAGTGCGATCATGAGTACTCAGGAACTCGGCTCCGCCCTCGGTGACATCGTTGTGGGAGCGGCCGATAGTGCAGCAGATGCAATCGTAGAGTTCGCTAAAACTGGTAAACTCAATATCAGGGATTTCTTCTTCGACCTGTTCGCACAGATCACCAAGCTGATCGCCAAGCAACTCATCCTCAAGGCTCTCGGTGGTCTCTTCGGTGGCTTTGCTGGAGGAGGCTCGATAGGTCCCTCTTCTGGGCTTGGGTTCGCTGGTGGTGGCTCTATTAACGCCACTGGTCCTGGATCCACAGATAGTCAAATTGTTCAGTTCGCTAAACGTCCTGATGAACGGGTTGATATCCTTACTCCTGGACAGCAAAAAGCACAACGGGACAATATGAATGGAGGAGGCGGCGGCAATACCGTGGTTCAGTCTCCCCCTGTGAACGTTGCGGCAGTCTTGTCACCTAGTGACATAACTGGTGCATTTGATAACTCCGACGGTGAGACTGTGGTGATTAATATTCTTTCGCGCAATGTCTCAACTGTTCGTCAATTGATAGGTGGATAATGCCCTTTACTTCTGGAACAGTACAAACTGTGACTAAGCTACTGGATGCGATGAATACGCACCTCGCAGCAAACGGCTGGACAAAACTCCGCGGTGAAACAGATATGGCTGTTGCTTCGCCCAAGGCAGCTCGCTATTGGCGTATCCTAGTGTGGGAAATCGAATCTGTTAGCGAAGACTTCCGTGAGTGCGATATGTGGGCACTCAAGACAGCCGTAGGTGGTACTGTCGTATCTGGGACAGGAACCTATACCTGTTCATCCGTACAGTCTGGAACACTTTCTGACTTAGATACTGGTGGTGCAAACATCCGTTCAGCTGATATCAATGACGCGGCATGGTGGATAAAGTATGATCACGGCTCCGCGATCATTATTCGCGAGTTTGATTTCACAGCAATTGACGACAACGAGGCTCCTAGTGATTTCTGCATCCAGTGGTCCAACGACGATATTACTTGGACTACTATGGCAGAATGGACCGACCAAGCGTGGGTTGTAGCCGAAACCAAGACTTTCACTTTTGATGATGGTGCTCTTTACTCTCAGCACAATTCTGCCACTGAACCTCGTCGTAATGGTCGTGATGAGAACATGCCATTGGATACTAATTGGGCGACTTCGTGGCAACGAGAAATGAGTGAAGACTATTGGGTCTGGCAAGGTGATGGATTTGATGCAAGTCGTAGAGTGTTCATTCATGCTCGTGGTCAAAGCATCACCTCTTCCTCGAAGTCATTCATTGAATGGGATTTCGCTGTTGAGCATGATATTCTGAAGCCAGCGTGGAACCAGCAAGTCGGGACAACTGCTCTTAAACGAGCGCATCTGTTGGGATCAGGTGAGGTAGACTATTGGCTCTACTCTAACTCTAAACGGATAATCCTTGTGACGAGAACTGGTTCTCAGGATTATACCTGCACCTATATCGGTTTCCATTCAGCGTTCGCTGTTCCTGATGATTATCCATTCCCTCTGTGCGTCTTCTCAACAGCGTATGAAGGCGACTCACCTGCGATCACTGACTTTAATGCTCAGTACTCGGTCCCTGATGAACCAGGATTAGATTCTGCTGTTGTTCGTCTTTGGGATACGACCATGATCTATCCGAATAACAGAATTTCTAGTTCAACTACCAATGCTTCTGCTCAGTATCCTGTGACCTCGTGGGTCTGGCCTAAGCATTTAGGGAATACCCAACGGGAAAATTGGCCAAGAACATGGGGTGGTGACTATTACGATGATAATCCTCCTAACGGCTGGAACTTTGTTTCAAAGACAGCCCAAAACGACGTTCCATTCTTTCCTGCTACAATTCAGCATGAGGTTTATGGTAATATCGGTGTATTGGATGGGTTGTTTTCTGTTCCTGGGGCAGGTAGCCTAACGCCAACGCAAGTTATCAGTATCAGTGGTCAGAATTATCGTGTGTTTCCAAACAGGAACCGACGTGCTGATAGTAACTGGTTCGCTATTCGAGAGGACTAATATGACTATCTCAACTGGATCAGGTAACTACATCGCATTGATGGGTGCCATTCTAACTCATGCTGCTACTGACGGATGGACAACCACTGGTGGTCTCTGGCCTATAAGTAAGGGCAACGTAAGAGGAGTTGACTGGACAACGTTCACGCAAAGTGAAGCTGACTTCACTCTTCTAGGTGGAGCGACCAAGAGTGCCCGTTATGTGCGGATCGGCATTGGGACATCTCCGGCCAACGCCACTGTGAATGCTGCTCTCGGCACAGCCGCCCATTGCCCGAACATGGAATACACATTCACATCTTGGACTATCTATTCAGATCCATCTCTCTGTGATTATATTCACGTCGTAGCGAACTTCTCCAATGGTGTAAATGGAGATTGCTACATACACTTCGGCTTCGGTGAGTTAGACAAGAAAGGTATGGGTCACACGGCTGTTACCTATGCTACTTGTCATGCGAAGCGAGCCTACTCAAATAGCTCTGATCGCGTTGGTAATAATGCAGCAGATTGGAACGGAGGCACCTATGGTACGACTGGACACGGTTTCACTGGCGAGACACGCTGGTCTTGGGCAGATCACAGTTTCACAAATCCAAGTTGCTTCATGATAGATGGGACAATTTCTCCTGTCTTCGTCGGATGGCCGCTTGTAGACACTGTTCTCGATCCTCATGACGCTATGGACACATTGTCTCTCACCAATACCTCCACCTCTACTCAAGACAGTCTAGGTCTTCGAACCAATGCTACGTCGTGGGGACCAGCGACCTCTGCTTGTTTCTCATCTCCTCAGCCATATTCTGGATCTATATCCTTGTCTCCATTGGGCTTCTGGTTGGTGCAGAACGGATCATCGACTGGACTGATCATGTATCTTGGAGACTTCCCAAACATCAGGTCCTGTAATCTCAGAACCTATGCTGCTGGAGACACAGTCACCTATTCAGCTGAAAATTGGAATGTCTGGCCACTATTGAGAATTTGCGAAGAAAATCTTCTTCACACTGTTAATTATATAGGCTCTGGCTACGCAGGGTTCGCTCATAAGCGAGTTGTCTAATGTCGTTCATCACAGACGGAACTATCGGGGCACTTCATGATGTAACTGGTGGTGATCCCTTATCTATTTCCTACCGAACTTCTGTCGTACCACGTCAGGAGGCCGTAACTGGTTTGGACGTAGCGAGTGGGATCTCAATGCAACACCCTCCGATTATTGGTGACAATTCAGGTGAATTCACTGAGAATTGGGGAGATCCTGTAACTCCAGTCATCGCTGGAAGTCATTGGGGAGATTTCTATCTTCGCATCTGGGTTATTCCACCAGTTCTGCAACTGACAAATCCTCAATTGAATTCTAATATCCCTTTTAAACTCTGGAATACTTGGACTTCACCTCAGTCTTTGAACAGTATTCTAATCAGCGGCTCTTCGGTCCTGACATTTGATCTCGTGCCGACAGACGTTATTAATGACAGCCAATTACTAGAGACTAATTTGCAGATTGACGCTGGAGAACCAACTATTGACGCCACTATCTCATTTGATTACCCAGAGGTGGACGGTCAACTTAGAGTTATCGCGGCTGTTTCATCTACTTTCAATCTTATCCCTGACGTACCAGTCACGGAGCGGTGGAACTTCCTGACCGACATCATCACAGCCTACGATGGCAGTGAGCAACGAGCATCTCTGCGTCTCTATCCACGTCTGGACCAAGAATTCAATGTAGAGATCGTTGATGAACGGCAACGTCGTGAGCAGTATGCTCTCTTGCATAAGAACATCTCTGTTCAGGCATTGGTGCCGATGTATCAGTATTCCACTCCGACCACAGGTACGACACCGATTGGCGGATCAAAGATCTTCTTCGACCCTGCTAGATGTAACGTTCGAGTTGGACAGTTCCTTGCTGTCGTGAACACCGCTAGTGAACAATCATCCCTTGGTGTTGTCAGCTCAATTGAAGCAGATGGAGCAATTCTCAATACCGCATCAGGAGAAGAGATTGGTGGTCCCACTTGGGTTGTCATGCCGACTGCCACTTGTATTATCTTAGATGGCTCTGGTATTCAGATGAACACTA
>Ga0209345_10000306_pt1 | contig 63704 bp, 58 predicted proteins | sample Cruoilmetagenom7_FD_187294 | JGI IMG/M metagenome (GOLD analysis project Ga0209345, IMG submission 187294) | Oil polluted marine microbial communities from Coal Oil Point, Santa Barbara, California, USA - Sample 7 (SPAdes) (version 2) | ecosystem: Environmental > Aquatic > Marine > Oil seeps ... | reverse complement strand
ACTAAACATTGCTTCCACCTCGACCGTGCCATTTATAAATGGCGGATGGACTCACGGAGAAAAATTATATGTCGTTCGACTCACTCGGCCTTAGAGCTGAATTAATCACCGCTGTATCTAAAAAAGGTTACACCGAACCCACCTCAATCCAAGCTCAATCCATTCCACTTATATTAGAAGGTCGTGACCTAATGGGTGGCGCACAAACTGGAACAGGCAAAACAGCCAGCTTTACGCTACCAGTGTTACAACGATTAATGGAATCGGGTAATGGCGTTACTAAACCATCTAAAGTGCGCGCTTTAATATTAACGCCCACCCGCGAACTGGCCGCACAAGTGGCCGAAAGCGTAAAAGATTACGGGAGTAATCTACCACTATCGTCCTTTGTCATTTTTGGCGGCGTTAATATTAACCCGCAAAAACAAAAGCTTCGTAAAGGTGTCGATATTTTAATTGCCACACCAGGTCGCCTGCTCGATCACGTCAGTCAAAACACAGTCGATCTATCGTCTGTTGAAATTTTGGTTCTTGATGAAGCGGATCGTATGCTCGATATGGGGTTTATTCGAGACATTAGAAAGGTTCTAGCATTACTGCCTAAGCAAAAACAAACACTCCTGTTTTCTGCCACCTTCTCAAATGAAATTAAGAAACTAACGAGCAGCCTGTTACACAATCCTGCGTTAGTAGAAGTCGCCAAAGAGAATTCTGCCTCGGAGCTGATCTCCCAGGTGGTTCACCCTGTCGATAAAAAGCGCAAACGTGAACTCCTATCCTTCCTTATCGGCTCGAACGATTGGAAACAAGTGCTAGTATTTACACGCACTAAACATGGCGCAAACAAGCTAACCGAACAACTTAATAAAGATGGCATTACTGCCGCTGCCATTCACGGCAACAAAAGCCAAGGTGCTCGCACCAAAGCACTGGCCAACTTTAAAACCAACGATATCCGTGTACTGGTTGCTACCGATATTGCAGCACGTGGCTTAGATATTGATCAACTACCCCACGTTGTTAATTTTGAACTACCAAACGTGCCTGAAGATTACGTTCACCGTATTGGCCGAACCGGTCGCGCGGGTAGTGAGGGCGAAGCCATGTCACTGGTCTGTGTCGATGAATTGAAATTATTGAAAGGTATCGAACGCTTAATAAAAACTGACATAAAAAAAGTAACCTTTGAAGGTTACGAACCCGATCCAAGCATCAAGCCAGAACCTATTCAAAATGGCCGAAATAACCAACGTCCCAAAAATAACTCGGCAAAAAAACACTCACATAGCAGACCTAAAGCAGGCCAGAACAGCAAACCAAGCACTTCACGCTCCAAACAGCGCAAGCCTCAAAATAGCAGTGCCAACCGCCCTGATAATTATGGCAACAGATAACCACATTCATACCCAACACATCGATCACGAGCAACCATTATGTTAATTAGCGCAAATATCACCATGCAGTTTGGCTCAAAGCCACTGTTTGAAAACGTCTCAGCCAAGTTTGGTAACGGTAACCGGTACGGCCTTATAGGCGCAAACGGTTGCGGTAAATCCACTTTCATGAAAATCTTAGGTGGCGACCTGGAACCCACCTCAGGCAATATATCAAAAGACCCTGGAGAGCGAATTGGCAAACTAGGCCAGGACCAGTTTGCCTTTGAAGAGTACTCCGTCGTCGATACCGTTATTATGGGTCACGAGGAGTTATGGAAGGTAAAACAAGAGCGCGAGCGCATCTATGCCCTACCAGAAATGAGCGAAGAAGAAGGCATGAAAGTCGCTGAGCTTGAAGTTGAGTTTGCCGAAATGGACGGCTACAGTGCAGAAAGTCGCGCTGAAGAGCTGTTAATGAGCGCCGGTATCGAACAAGAGTTCCATTATGGTTTGATGAGCAATGTCGCACCGGGTTGGAAATTACGTGTATTGCTAGCCCAAGCTTTATTCTCAGAACCTGATATTTTATTGCTTGACGAACCAACCAACAACTTGGACATCAACACCATTCGTTGGCTTGAAGGCATTATCAACCAGTCTAAAAGCAGCATGATTATCATCTCGCATGACCGTCATTTTTTAAACGCCGTTTGCACTCACATGGCAGATATTGACTACGGCGAACTGCGTATTTACCCAGGAAACTACGATGATTTTATGATCGCCTCAACTCAAGCACGTGAGTTAATGCAATCTGAGAACGCCAAAAAGAAAACCCAAATGGCTGAACTACAACAGTTTGTTAGCCGCTTTTCAGCCAATGCATCAAAAGCCAAACAAGCCACATCACGCGCGAAGAAACTAGAGAAAATCGAACTCACCGACATTAAGCCATCATCACGCGTCAGCCCATTTATTCGCTTTAACCAAACGAAGAAACTGCACCGTGAAGCTGTCACACTGGAAGGTGTCGGTCATGGGTTTGACGATGGACCTTTATTTGACAATTCATCGATGATTTTAGAAGCAGGCACTCGTATGGCGGTTATCGGTGAAAACGGTGCCGGCAAAACCACCTTGTTACGCTGCTTAATGAACGAGCTAACAGCAAACAATGGCAGCATTAAGTGGGCTGAAAATGCCACACTAGGTTACTGTCCACAAGATGCTAGTGCTGATTTTGATGTGGATATGACTCTTTTTGACTGGATGAGCCAATGGCGCAAAAAACACCATGATGATCAAGTCGTCCGTATGACGTTAGGCCGTATGTTATTTTCAACAGATGACTTTAACAAAAAAGTAGCCGTCTGCTCTGGTGGTGAAAAGAATCGCTTATTATTCGGCAAATTAACGTTAGGCGAAACCAATGTAATGCTAATGGATGAGCCAACTAATCACCTTGATATGGAATCAATTGAGTCACTTAACTTAGCCCTAGATAACTACGATGGCACATTGATTTTTGTGAGCCATGACCGTGAGTTCGTTTCATCACTTGCTACCCGTATTGTAGAAATCACACCTAATGGTATTGTGGACTTCCATGGCACTTATGAGGAGTACCTAAAGAGCCAAGAAACTAACTTAAAAACCAGTACAAACTAGCTATACATCATTCTTAAAAAAACAAAAAGCCCCGCTTTTTCATTAAAACGGGGCTTTTTTATGACTCAATAACTGTCTTTATTAAGTGGCTACAACTCTGTCTCGCCCCGAGACTTTAGATTGATATAACGCCTTGTCTGCAAGGCCAAGCACATCAGTAACGCTTAACGTTTTAGAAAAACAACTCACACCTGCGCTCGCTGTTATTAAACCGACACCAACAAACGAATGAGCCCTCACTTTATCCAGTATTTTTTCAGCAAGCAATGTTGCTGCTTTAACATCAACGTTAGGGCAAATAATTAAAAACTCTTCACCACCCCAGCGTCCAACCGAATCAGTTACTCTCACGTTATGAGTTAATATTTGGGAAAACTCAACCAAAACCCCATCACCAGCAAGGTGCCCGTACTGATCATTCACCTTTTTAAAAAAATCAATATCTAACAAAATAATTGACGTATCCACCTCATACCTTTTCAAGTCTTCCTGTCTCTTGAGTAACAATTCGTCTGTTTTTAGCCTGTTATCTAAGCCCGTCAACTTATCTGTCGTCGATAGTTTTATCAACTCCTGCTTTAAACGTCTATTATGCAAATAGTGGTATAAATACAAGAAAGATATCAATAAGAAAGCTAAACCTAATTTCCAAATGAAGCCATAATCAATCGTTTCATTTTGCTGAACGACAACCCATTTATTGTAAATAGGCTGCAAGCTCTCCTCATCAACGGTTTCAACCAGTATGCTGAATATATCGTTCAATAAAGGCTCATCGTTTCGAGTTGACAACCCCAAGCTAATATCTTCTTTTAATCTAGCAGATACTTTTAACTGCCCAGTAAACTCTTTTTGTATTGAGTTTGATATGGCCATTAAATTACCAATATAACCATACAATTCGCCACGTCTAACTCTCTCAAGCCCATCGCTTATTGACTCAACATCCACAATATTAATGCCTGGCATACTATTGCGTAACTTTTCTGCAATCGCATACCCTTTTATGATGCCAATCGGCCTCTTTTTTACCTCCTCCAACTCTGCAACAAAGGGCTCTGTCACTTTAGTTGCCAGCACAATAGGCAATGTAAGGTATGGCTTCGTAAAGCTCATATACTTCAACCTCTCCGAGGTTTCTGCAACTAATGAAAAAATATCACACTCACGCACTTTCGCTTTAGCAATAGAACTAGCCCATGAGTCCGTTACATTAAGCACAATGGGTACAGGCAATAGCTTTTCAAACCCTTTTATTACATCAGCTGCTATACCTATATGCTTATCGCCCTCTATTGCCTCAAATGGCATCCATTGAGGGTCAACACACATCGTGATTTTTTTCTTTGCATGTAAATACTCCAATTGCTCTTCTGTAAAGTCACTATTTAGAGCAAACTCATCAACAACATCTTTAAATAAAAAGGCTCCTAATTGTTCTGATTCCATCAGCAAGCCACTGTGCTTAAGCTGTTTAACAAGCCGTAATGATAAATCTTTGTTTGCCTCACCAATTGTAAAAAAATCTAGCAACATTAGTTTTTTAATAACCCTCGCCTCAAACTTTAATGCCTCTACACTTTTCTTTGAGCTGTATTTTTCAATAATAACTTGTATCGTTTCATCAGGGTGCTCTATAGCATATGCCCAACCTTTGTTTGAAGCAGCTATAAACTTGCGCGCTCGTTCAGGGTGGTTTGTCGCTTCAGGGAAAGAGGTAAATAAATTAAGAACGGTCGTTGAAAAACCATAATCATGCGGATCTAGAATATTATATTCAATGCCTTGCTGGTCCAATTCAAACACTTCGTTGGTTTTAAAAGCCGTCATGGCATCAACTTTATTATCAGCAAAGTCTTTTATGCTAAAAGAGTGTGGTACGAACTGTGAATTTTGTTTGTTAATAGAAAAATAATCTAGCATAAGAGCGAGTGGGCTAAGCCTAAACTCTTCCTCTGTCCCCATCATTATCTTTCCAACTAGGTCTTTGGGGTGTTTAATGTACTTTGATGCAACGATCACCAAGGGTGATTGCTGAAGGTAGGTCGCCATCAACACGGTCGGTAGAATTTTTTTCTCGGCAATAGCAACACTTGAGTTTAAGAGGCCGTAATTTGCCTGCCGGTCTAACACTGTATTAGCCACTTGAGTATCACCATAATACTCAAGAAGCTCTACATCTAGCCCTTCTTCCTCATAGAAGCCTTTTTCCTTTGCCATAATAAAGCCTGCAAATTCAAACTGGTACTTCCAATTCAATTGCAATGATACTTTATCTAATGGTTGATCAGCCTGCCCTATTGTTGCAAAAAGAACCAAGCATAAAAGCAATAGCGCATTAGCTTTCTTAAAATTGATACGATCTAGACCCACGGTTCGACCACCCTATTCCCTTACTATCTAAATTTACACCCCAACCTGTTCGTTTAGTATAGTTCAGCATTCAATTTTAATTATTTAAAATACTTCCTCTAATCTTTTACACAAGAGTCAAGCAAGCTTTTCATTTCATCTAAGCCTTTATTTCTCGCAAACTCAATATTTCTATTGGGTATATCCTCAGGGTTCAACACACCCGCCAAGGCTTTTTCAAGGCTCCCTTCACGAATAATATGCAAAATAGGGTAAGGCGAACGATTAGTATAATTTGCCGCATCATCATAAGGCTGGCCATCAAAACAATAATCGGGGTGAAAACTTGCTAACTGGAAAGTACCTTCATGCCCTTCATCAATGAGTAACTCATTGGCAATATCAAGCAAATCTAAATAGCCTTCAAACGACTCAAACCCTACCGGAAAAACCATTAAAGTTGTCTCTACCGTCTCGTCGGCAATCAAGTGATTCATCTCATCGCTTAATGCCATTAAGCACGCGGCCATATCTCGATCATTAACCAGCTTATAACGAACGCTATCGTTCACCACGACAGGTTTAGCAAATGGACAAAAGTTCAAACCAACAATAACCTCTGACACCCACTGCTGGCAGTGCTTAATTATCTCCGCATCTGATGGCATCACCACATTAAATCATCTGGAACTTCAAAATCAGCATACTCATCATCTGTTTTACTTGTATCAGTATCGACTAAATAAATCACTCGGCTTTTATCACGAACCTCTATTTTTCCGGCAATCGGCGCCGGAACCACTTCATAGGTTTTAACAAACTTAACAATAACAGCTGTGCCTTTAACCACGCTTTCGCGTAAAGCTTCGCTGATGTAGATTGTTCTTATTTTTTTGTTATCGGTAAAGTTAAACGCAACGCCATCGTCATTTTTAGCCAGCTTATTCATATTAATGAGCTGGTTTATTTGCCCAGAAATTTGCTTTTTTTGAGCTTCTTCATTCGCTTGCGCATTCAGCAGTCTATCTTTTTCTTGCTGCTTGGCCTTCGCTTTTTGTACCAACAAGGCTGCCTCATCAACCACTTCAACTTTATTCTTTTGCTTTTGTTGAACCTTTTTACGCTTAGCTGTATTAACTTTATGCGCCTTAGATTTACTGGTTAACCCCGCGTTTAATAACTGTTCTTGTAACGATAAATTTTTCATAGCCTAGCTTATCAATCAAAATAATAGCGAATCATACTCGATTCCAAGCCAGTCCCCCAACCCCAAATCGGCGACTATCTATCTTAGCCCTGTTCTTGATAAGAATAGGGCTAAAAAACCAATGTATCACCAGGTAGAGTATATACGTAGAGCTCAACAGCCTTTTATTGACTGTATCAAAACGCATTAATGCTAAACACCGCTATCAAAGTAGCAAGCCCTCCTTATTTTCTATAAGTTTAACCAACGCATTTGGGTTAATACCTACTCTATAAGGAGAGATCGATGTCACCCAACCCTCTCGTTTAAAACCTGCGATAACTCGGCTAGCTGTTTCTGGCGAAATCGCCAATGTAGCGCCCATGTCTTCTCGGCAAGGCAAATAACATTTATCTTTATTGGCGCCCTCAGCCAAATAAAGCAACAGAGATGCAACACGTTGATTAGCCAGACCCACCGATAACTTGGTAAGCCAAACATCAGCGTCAGATATAACTTTTTGCCAGCGCAGCATTAATTGTTGAGATAAGTGAGGTGAGTTCTCATTCAATTTATCAATTAAACTAACAGGAATTTTACATACCGTTGCCACTTCCAACACAACCGCATGATGAAGGTAGGGCTTACCGCTCATTGCCTCAAGACCCACTACATCACCTTGTTTTATAATTCTAACAATTCGGTGGCTGCCGTCAGGTAAGTAGCTAATCAGTTTAATTAACCCCGAACGGAGTGTAAAAACATGCAAGGGATCATCCTCTGTTTTATACAACGTTTCACCCACTCTTAATTCAAAATCATGGATTGGCTGATGCATTAAATCAAAATCTTCGCGCGTTAAATCGGCAAATAAAACCATATTTCGAATGGCACATTTTTCACATTTCGTTCCAACTTTCCAGACCTTGGAAATTTGCTCATCTAGCATGCCATATACTCATCCATTTATTCAAAATAGGCGTGAATTGACATAACAACAAAGTCATTCCCGTAGTTTTTTATAGAAAGCTTTTAATTTTGACTATCTCGTAATACCCACATGGGTGGTTTGTTAGCAACATCTTTTACACCCCATAGCCCTGCCAGGGCCACACAGCAGGCACTAACGACAGGCGTAAGCAAGCACAACAGCCAATTAAAATTGAAGTCTATGTGCAATACATAGCGATACAAAGCAAATGATACCAACTCAAACATCAGCACTGCCATTAAGCCCGACAGCACGCCAATAATTGAAAATTCAACACAGTGCGCCTGATTTAACAAACTGCGATTAGCACCTAAGGTACGCATCAAGGCGCCTTCATTAATCCGGTTATCCAAGGTCGAATATACTGATGCTAATAACACTGTAAACCCAGCCAGCAACGCAAAATAAAGTAAATAATTAACCGCGGCCGTAAGCTGGCTCAAGATGGTTTTAAATTGCTTCAAAAGCGCATCAACTTCCAATAACGTCATACTCGGAAATTGTTTCGCTAAACTGCTTAGTACCTTCTTATTCGCCTCTGCCAAATAAAAACTGGTGATATATGTTGCTGGGTAATTATCGAGCGTTCCATCAGCAAATACCATATAGAAATTTGGCTTCATGGTGTCCCATTGCACACTTCGAATATGCGTCACCACAGTTTCAAGTTGATCGCTCCCAATGCTGAAAGTGAGTTTGTCGCCTAGCGTCACTTGTAAGCTCTCTGCTAGTTTGCTTTCAATCGACACCTCACCTTGCTTTGCGTCAGTCCAGTTACCGGCAAGCGTTTTATTATCACTCGGCACGCTATTACCCCAGGTTAAACTCAAATCACGATGCGTTGCACGTTCGCCTTGCGAGTCTTTACTTACTATTTGCTGTACCGGCACGTCATTAATACCGACTAAACGCCCTCGCACAACCGGATAAAATTGTGCTGCACCTATAGCTTTCTGTTCTAATTGCTGCTCGAAAGCCGCCACTTGATCGGGCAAAATATTCATCGCAAAGTGGTTTGGCGCATCGTCGGGTAATTGTTGCTGCCAATCTTGTATCAAATCGTTTCGCACAGTAAAGCTCAACAGCATCGCTAACAGGGTAATACTAAATGCCAGAATTTGCGTCACACTGGCCATTCGATTTCTTAATACACCTTGTAAACCCAACCGATAACTTAAACTTACGTGCGGCAATATTTTACTCAACTGCTTCAACATACCCATCAGCAAAAGCCCTGACAGCAACGTAGTAGCCAAGCCCCCACCAATAATCACCAGCATTAACTGGTAGTCTTGTGTGTAGCGCCAAATTAAGCCAGAAATCAACAACAACGCCAGCCCATACACTAACCAGGCGCTGCTCGATAGTGGTTCTAATTCACGCCGTAATACACGCAATGGCGACACTTTTTTCAAACGCAACAAGGGCGGCAAAGCAAAACCAATTAAAATTGCAAACCCAGTCATAAAACCCAACATTACCGCGATCAAACTCGGCGCAGCTACTTTAGCCGGTAATAACTCTCTTAATAATTCAAATAACACTTCTTGGGTTGCCCAGCCCACTATCGAACCGATTGAACACGCTAGCAGCCCTAACATAAAAAACTGATACAAAAAAAGCACGAGAATATCGTTCTGCTTACACCCCAAACAACGCAAAATCGCCGTCGCATTAAAGTGCCGCTCGCTATAACGCCGGGTAGACATCGCAATCGCCACGCCGGCAATTAAAATTACAATAATGCTCGATAAGCCTAAATAACGCTCGGCGCGAGATAGCGCACTACCAAGTTCTGGCCGATCTTCTTGCACATCCATCAAACGTTGTGATGGCAACAACAACGGTTTCACCCACGCATTAAAGTTATTTAACGCCCCCGCCTGACCGCTAAATTGAAAGAAATAATGCAAGTGGCTACCCGGTTGTAAAATCTGCGTCGCTTGCAAGTCGGCATCGTTCATCATCACCCGTGGTGAAAGACTGTATAAATCGCCACGCTTATCAGGCTCATAAACAATCATTTCTCTCACCGTTAACGGCTTCTCGCCCACCATCAACTGATCGCCTAAGGCTAACTTTAAGGTTGATAAAACACGTGCATCCAACCATACCTCACCCACTTTTGGGCCACTGCTATGAGTCGTTTCTAAGCTATAATCTGCCTGCGTTGTTTTTAATTCCCCGCGCAAAGGATACAGCGGACTAACCGCCTTTACGCCCACCAGTAACAGTTCATCGTTTTCAATTAAAACCGTAGAAAATTCAGCCGTTCGAGCTTGCTTCAAACCCAGCTCACGCGCTTTATCAAGCCACTCTACCGGAAGCTGTTCCCCGCTTCTAATGACCAAGTCTGCCGCTAAAAACTCCGCCGCTTGAGTATTCATCGTTCGGTGCATACGATCGGCAAATAGGCTAATAGCCGTGGAACTACTGACCGCAATAATCAACGCCATCACCAATAAGGTTAGCTCGCCACTGCGCGCATCGCGTTTTAATAACCGAAAAGCTAAGCCAAGACGATTCACGTCAATTGCCCCGCTTTAATGTGTAGCGTACGTTGGCAACGTGCAGCTAATGACTTATCGTGCGTTACCAACACCAACGTAGTGTGTTTTTCTTGGTTTAGCTCAAACAATAACTCAATAATTTGCTCACCTGTTTTGCTGTCCAAATTACCGGTCGGTTCATCGGCAAACAAAATAGCGGGCTCGGTTACAAAGGCGCGCGCCAACGCTACACGTTGTTGCTCGCCGCCCGATAGCTGCATAGGCGTATGGTGTAAACGATGTTCAAGCCCCACACGCTTAAGTAGGTTCACTGCCGTTTGCTTAGCGCCTTTATCACCGCGCAACTCTAATGGCAACATCACATTCTCAAGTGCTGTTAAACGTGGCATTAATTGAAATGACTGAAATACAAAACCGACCCATTTATTGCGCACTTCTGCACGACCATCTTCATCTAAGTCAGTCAACGCTTGCCCATTTAGAAAAATATTACCCTTGCTGGGTGAATCCAAGCCCGCTAACAACCCTAAAAGAGTCGATTTGCCCGAGCCAGAAGCCCCTACAATCGCTATACTTTCTCCTTCAGTAATCGTTAAGTTAACAGATGATAAAATACTCAGATCACCGTCTGCGACAGGAACGGTTTTACCGAGGTTTTCAGTTTCAATAATCACTTCGTTACTTTTCAACATTAGATAAGGTCCAATATGGCTAGGTTAGTTTTATTCCCACAGAGCATCAGTTATGCCCAACGAGCAGATCGCATTAAAGCAGAAGGAAAAACATCTCTGCTTAATTCAGCTTTAATGGTGTTACTGGTAATTTTAACAACTACCTCAACAGTTTTATCCGCCAACACTATAGTTGTATTAGGCGACAGTATCAGCGCTGCCTATAATATGCCCGAAGAAAAAGGTTGGGTAAACCTATTGCAACAAACAATGAATGAAAAGGGCTATCCACACACCCTCGTCAATCAAAGCATCAGCGGCGACACCACCGCCGGTGGGCTGGCACGTATTGATAAGGCCTTAGAGCAACATAAACCCAATTTAGTTCTATTAGAATTAGGTGCAAACGACGGATTACGTGGTTTTTCTCCCATTTTAATTAAAAAAAACTTACGTGAGCTGATTAAACGCAGCACTCAGTCGGGTGCAAAAGTACTCTTGCTCAGCATGCGCATCCCCTCTAATTATGGCAAACGCTATACCGAGCTGTTTTACAATAATTACCTCGAACTGGCAGAGGAAATGAATATTCCTTTTGTACCGTTTATTTTAGAGGACGTCGCACTCAAACCAGACTTGATGCAAGCCGACCAATTACACCCAAATGCAAAAGCTCAGCCGATTATTGCAGAAAAAATATGGGGCCATTTGGAGCCTACTTTACAAACTAATTAGATAGCTCCACATTTGGCGGCGAATAATAAAGGTCATCACCACATTGCTTTTATTTATTTTGTAGCATTGTGCTACAATTACAGCCTGTTTTCGAAACCACGAGGTTCACATGGCAAAAGCATCGTCTCCCATTCGTTTACAAGATGATTTAATGCAAGCCGCTGGCTTAACCGCCAAGCGTTTTCATCGCAGTGCTGCCGAACAAATTGAATATTGGGCCGAGCTAGGCCGTTCAGTATCATCCACGCTTGACCCAGACGTTTTGTTATCCGTAGTTTCTGGGTTAACTAAAATTAAAACCGAACCGGTGTATAGCCCAAGCATTAATCCCAGCGATGTTTTTGATGCACTAGAGCGCGAAAGAACAAACAACACTTTAAGCAACCGTGTGACTGAAAGCACCGTCCGCTATCAAGCATCAACAAGTCACCCCGGCTATCTGGAGCAAATAGAGGCCAATGGCAACATCTCCGTAGGCACATTTGAGAATGGGCAGTTCATCGCCAAATAAGCTTGAATACCCGCAATAAAAAGCAGCTCTGGCAACTAGCCGGAGGAAACGGCGCAGGCAAAAGCACCTTTTACAGAACCCAGCTAGAGCCCTTAGGTATGGCCTTTATTAACGCCGATTTCTTAGCCCAACAGCTCTACCCAAATGAAGCGGAGCAGCGCAGTTACGACGCCGCAAAAATAGCAGAAAACTTGCGTTTAGAACTACTCAACGAAGGCCGCAGCTTTTGTTTTGAAACCGTCTTTTCACACCCCTCAAAAATAGACTTTATCGCCAAAGCAAAAGCCTTAGGTTACGAAATAGTCTTAGTATATATTCACTTAGAAACAGCAGCCCTTAACCAAGCCCGCGTATCCCAACGGGTCAGCGAAGGCGGGCACCACGTACCCAGTGACAAGGTTATCAGCAGAATTCCAAGGGTGATGAAAAATATTAAACAAGCACTCCCTTTGTGTGATTTCAGTTATCTTTTAGACAACTCCCGCTTAGATAATCCTTTTCAACAAGTTGCGGTGATAAAACATGGTCAAATGCACTTTACTAACGAACCACTTCCAACTTGGGCTATACCATTATTAAGTGATTATTTGAAATAATACATATCAGTGAGCACTAAAAAACTTGCCTAACACCACATTAAATACCATAATCAGATATATATTGGTACTCAGGAGCAAACATTGTGGCTAGAAATACAAGCGTAACACTAGGCGATCATTTTGACGGCTTCATTGCAAGCCAAGTTGAAAGCGGGCGGTTTGGGTCGGCAAGTGAAGTCATTAGAACCGCCCTTAGAATGCTCGAAAACACCGAAACAAGGCTTAACACTTTAAGAAAAGCTCTCGATGTTGGAGAAAAAAGCGGCATTTCAAATTATGAATACGATGCCCTTATGACCGAACTGGACAACGACATAGATGGATGAAACCATTTAAGCTAACCCGTGAGGCTAAACAAGACCTTCGTAAAATCGCCCTTTTCACTGAAAAAAAGTGGGGACGAGAACAACGGTATTTGTACATAAAGCAATTTGATAATGCCTTCCATTTATTAGCTGAAACACCTTCTGTCGGCAAGCAATGTAACCACATAAAATCAGACTACAGAAAGCTCCCTCAAGGGAGCCATATCATTTTTTATAGCGAAGCGCCAAAAGACAACATTGTTATTATTCGTATTCTCCATAAAAGCATGGATGTTGAGCTGAGGCTTTCAGGTAATTTAAAAGCTTAAAGTTATTGAATTATTTACGTGAATTAGCGGCATTAGACTTGAGAGTGTAAGCTAAAAATCAAGCTGGCCTATTCCCCGATTGCACTAAAGCATCAACTTTTTTATCCGCTTAATCATATTAATCAAGTTCAACTTACAAAAGTTGAACTTGACTCTTGCGTTTTCTTAACCTGCGGCTAGTTTAGCAGCATCATGCCATAAAGACGCAGGCATAGGCTCTTCTAGGCGCCAGGTAATATTCATTGGCTGCTGCCCTTCTGACTTTACAAAACTCACAGGGCCAAAGTTGATGAAACCCATTGTCCGCCCATTTTCATCATGAGCCTGCTCACGAACAAATAAAATGATTTTTTTCTCTGTTTCCTTTTGCTTAACATAGCCAAGTCCTCGACCTGAATCTGGCCGTGCACTATTTTGAGATTGCCAATGGAATAGGTTCGGGCTAATGGCATAGTCATGGTACATGGTCGTGGGCGAGAATTGCTTTTCACACTTATTTAAGGTCACAAAGAGTAGCTCTTTATTATGATTTTTAATTGTTAGAACACCTTCCCGGCTAGATGATTTCTTTTCGAAGTCACTTTCCCCAAAAGCAATTAATATATGCTCTTTGGGGTGTCGAGAATGCATTTTTATAATCAACTCTTCACTACTAAGCAAATCAAATTCATTTATATCTAACCGATCAATAAGCAAGTCAATGACCTCCACTAACTCAGCTTGAAGGTCTTCATCATATAACGATTTAAGACTTTGATTGAGCGAACCAAAGCCTAAATCAGGCCCTGATTTACCCCAAAAATCATAATGACACATTAGACCAAATATCTGATCTGATTCATTTTTCATTTCAATCTCAAAATCCTTATCGCATAACTTTCGAATGAACCGTAAATAAGAAATTGATGTACAGTTTAAAAACCTATTATTAATAGCTCGATAATAGGCTGAGGCCCGTTTAGGTTCGAACGCTTTTGTAGTAATAAGGCCCGCGCTCGCTAGCAAAGCTGTCCAGCCACCACTTTTCTCCAGCTTAATTTTATAAATATCTTCCAAGCTGATATTTGGATTAATTCGTAAGAAATTAGCAAGCGTTAAGGGTAGGTCGCTGATATGGGGGAAATTGTTAACATAACTAAGAAGCCGGTTTTTATTCAAGGTAGCTCGACTAATGTTATCTAAAATCATTTTCTGCGTGCGTTCTTGTAGGTTGACGCTACAGCCCAACGGTAAATTAGGAAATCCTTGTTTGATTTCTTTGCCAATGGCTTGATTTGTTTTGCCGACTAAGGATCTAAACTTCTCTGAAAAATTGTATTCCGATCTTGAATTACCAACAAAATCTATAACTGTGCAACACTCTTTGCCTTCTGTTAACCTCAAACCTCGACCTAGTTGTTGCAAAAATACTGTTAGACTTTCTGTTGGCCTTAAAAAGAGCAATGTATCTAATTCAGGAATATCAACACCTTCATTAAAAATATCGACAACAAAAAGTACGTTAATTTGCTTTAATTTTAACTTTTGTTGTTTAGTCGCCCTTTCCGTGCTGTTATCGCTGGTTAAAAAATCACTTGAAATGCCTTTGAGAATAAACTTCTCAGCCATAAATTTAGCGTGATCTTTACTGACACAAAAGGCTAACGCTCGCATTTCTGAAATATCTGTCACAATCTCATTTATGCTTCGTAATATACGCATTAGTCTTTGATCATTTAAGGTGTAGAGTTGCGTTAACTCTGCCTTGTCATAAGAACCTTTTGACCATGATACCGACGTTAAATCAGTCTCATCATCAACCATAAAATATTGAAATGGTGATAAATGTCGCAGGTTAATCGCTTCCGGCAATCGTATCTCTGCTGCAATTACATTACAAAAATCGGCCAAAATATTGATACCATCGTGTCGCTCTGGTGTTGCCGTCAGTCCTAATAATATTTTCGGCTGGAAATAATCAATAACTAAACGATAGCTATTTGCAGCAACATGATGAACCTCATCAATAACGATATAATCATAATAATCAGCACTAAGTGCTAACGCTTCAAGTTTTACATTTAAGCTTTGTACTGATACAAAAAGTTGCTGATAGCTATTAGGCTTATTATTTCCAACCCAAAGCTCCCCGAAATCACTGTTTTTTAATACACCCCTATAAGCATTTTGTGCTTGCTTTAAGATTTCTTCTCTATGGGCAATAAATAGAAAGGTTGATTCAGGGTTAGCCTGATAAAAACGGGCGAAATCAAAAGCTGAAATAATCGTTTTACCAGTTCCTGTTGCCGCAACAATTAAGTTTCGGTTCCGGTTATGCAGCTCCCTTTCTACCCCCAATTTATTTAAGATCGTTTTTTGATGCGAGTGAGGCGTGATATCAAAATAATACTGAGTTGCTATACCAAAGCTTCCCTTTGCTTCTTTTAATGCCTTATCTAATTTATTGCGGCTCTCAATTTCCCCATCAAACGACTCAAAGTTCGGTGATTCCCAATAGGTTTCAAAGGTGCTTAAAGATTTTTTTATAATATGTGGAATTTCTTGCGAGGTAATTTTAAGGTTCCACTCCAAACCATTTGTTAATGCTGAATGAGATAAATTTGATGAGCCGATATAGCCTGTATGAAAGCCCGTATTTCGCAAAAATAAATAAGATTTAGCGTGTAAGCGCTCTCTGCTCGTGTTGTAACTAAGCTTTACTTCCGTATTTGGCAATGACGCTAAAAATCTTATCGCTTTTGAATCTGTGGCTCCCATATAAGATGTAGTGATAACTTTTAATTGCTTGCCGCTTCGAGTAAAAGCCTCTAATTCTTTTTTAAAGATACGAATGCCAGCCCATTTTATAAATGAAACCAACCAATAAATTTTATCCGAAGACTGTATTTCCCTTTTTAGCTCCGTTTCAAGTGAGATCCCAACATTACTTCCACAAAACAACTCACTTTGCGTCAGCCCCGTTAACGGCATGATGGATTCAAGATATTTAGGGAAATCTGGCGCTATTGGGTTTACCTTCTCAAATAAAGCCGTTAGTATTTTTCCTTGGCTATCTAATAAGTTTTCACTTATCAGCTCTTCATTGCCGATTTCTCTACTCAAGAAAATAATAATCGTATTAGCGAGTTTTAACTGCTTTGAAATACGCTCTTTTCCATGGGGAACAGTCTCCATTGCCAGCTCAATAGTTTGAGTTAGAAAGTGCGACAACCACTTTGATGCTTCAGCATTTTCAAGCGGACGCTCACCTACATAATAAATATCACGGTTGATATTCTTAGTAATTATCTGTGTAACAAGCTGCTCATAAATACCCGTTTGATTCATGCTAATTACTCTTCAATTTTACATACGACTTCTTTGACTTATTCCCCAGATCAAAGCAAACGAAAACAAGGGGCAGCAGCTTGATTCTATGCTTCCCCGGAGTCATTATATTTTCTGTTCCGCTGTGTGGTTAGAAAAGCCCTTATGTACTACTGCAATCCAATAACGGGGAGTTTCTTCCAATAATTCCTTCATTCTATTTTATCCTTTTTATTTCTTGAACTAGTCCCAATTGCTCTTCATTAATTCGACCCTTGATGGCCATTGCCGTATGAAATAGCGTTGCAATAATAAGCTTGTCTTCGCGTATTTCAAAGAAAATATAGTGCTGTTGTGCGAGGCAAAAAGTAAACCGTTCACTAAACTCGATATTCTTTTGGGTTGGTAATAAACCTGAGGCAACAAGATTAATTATTCGTTCTATATTACCTAGGTAATGACGTGCCGTTTCTTGACCCCATTTGTTGGCAGACCATTTTGCAATCTCAATGATCTTTTTTTCTGCGGTGAGTGTTTTGTATACAGGAAGAGGCTTACCTGTCATTTTCACTGTTTATTTCATTAAATGCACGCTCAGTAAGTTCCTGCATATTAAAGTGTGATAGCTGCCCTTGATCAATCTCTTCTTCTACTAATGATAATTCCTTATGCATTGCTTGCAGGTAAAGTTGGTGCTCTATATTCTTTTCACGGTGCAGGCGTACCGCTTCTCGCATAAACTCGCTTACAGAATTATACAAGCCGCTTGCAACTTGGTTTTTAGCATAGAGTTCAAGTTCTTCGGTCAGTGAAATATTAGTACTCATTAGATACTCCTCATTTTTTTAAATTATGATTGCTTACTTAAACAGTGTCAATCATTGACATTTATTAAGCGTTCTTTAAAAAAGGCCATGCGGTGAGTCAACTTGATTATTGACTCTGCAATTTTTCTACCTCACCTTAACTATGTTTCAGATATCACCTAAATGCTTTGGCTAGCATTGGCTTAAGTCAGAACTGCTTTGTAGTCTTACCCAATAATTAGGGGTAGCATTGAAGGTTTAGCCAGCCTTAATGCAATCTCTCGCATAATCGAACACCTTGCTTTAATGTTGGTACCCACCCTTGTCACTGGCATAAGCGTAATATTTACCAAGCTCACCTGTGCTAATCTAAGCCACTCATTTTCAAGCCCCATTAAAGCAGGCTTAATTTAGGCCATCGTATGGATAAAATCGCTATTTTTGTTGATGTACAAAACATCTATTACACCACTCGGCAGGCGTATGGCCGCCAGTTTAATTACCGTAAGTTATGGCAAACCATTAGTCAACAAGGCACGATTACCCAGGCTACCGCGTATGCCACCCAGCGTGACGATGATGGTCAGCATAAGTTCCAATCAGCGCTTAAACACATGGGGTTTAGCGTTAAGCTTAAGCCATTTATTCAGCGTAGTGATGGAAGCGCTAAAGGCGACTGGGATGTGGGTATTACGATTGACGTGCTAGACGTAGCTAAAGAGGCGGATCGTGTTATTTTGCTGTCGGGCGATGGTGATTTTGATCTATTGCTGGAGAAAATAAACCTGCAATATGGCGTGAGCACGGAGGTTTACGGCGTGCCGGCACTGACTGCAAAATCTCTGATTGATTCGGCTAGCGTTTTTCACCCGATTGAGGCAGGTTTATTACTGTAGTAAGGGTTATTAACCTAGCACTGATATAAAGCCGCTCAATTTGCTTGCAAATTATTACGCGTCTTATAGGCGGCCTTCGCAAGCCAAACGCTTATCAACTGTGCGTCGGTAAAAATAGCTGAGGATGGGTCTGATACCGGGCAAGCAAATAAACACACCCAATGGCATTAATAGCGGCACCTGTTTCATCATCATGCTGTAGGCATCCATTTCTGAATGGATAACCCCATGAGCATCTTCTATATGTAATTCACGCAAGGCATTGAATGGGTCTATGCCGCGTTGTCGTAGGGCTTCATCTTGGCTGGTGATATCAAACCAACTAAATAAAGCCGACCGCTGACCGGCTAGCCGCTCAAATAACGCACGATCTTTTACACAGCTGGGGCAAGATTGATCGTAAAAAACGGTAATTTCAGCGCGATCATTGACTGATATTTTAGTCATTTTGCCGCTTGCTCTAACTGCAACAGGCGTGATTTTAGGCTGTCAATTTCATCCAGTAAATCCAACGCTAGGGCAATGCCGGATAAGTTGATATCTAGGTCACGCTGCAAGCGCATGGCGGCGTGTGCTTTTTGCAAACAACGGGCGCTAAATTGCCATTGCGTTTGCTGATGACCACGGGGTTCCAATACACCCTCCTGTACCAATTCAATCACCCATTCATTACTGCTTGAACAGGCTTGGCATACTTCATCTAAAGATAGTACCGTTGTTTCATCTAATAGGAGTCCGTTAAGTATTTTATCGTTTATCATCTTTACACTCCCAATTTACTACGTGGGTTATAACCTAAGGTTTTTTCCATTTGCTGGTACAAAGCTTTTGCCTCATCAGTATCAGCTGCTGGCAGGGTGATTTGTGGTACGACATATAAATCACCCGGCGGTGTGCTGGGTATACCCCGCGCCTTTAAACGCATTTTACTGCCGCCTTGCGTACCCGCTGGTATTTTTAAATCTACAGGCCCATCAGGCGTGGGTACTGTAATATTCGCTCCCAAGGCCGCCTCCCATGGAGTAATGGGTAAATCTAGGTACACATCATGCCCATCGGCGCGGTAAAAGGGGTGTGCTTTAAAGTCAATTTCTAGGTATAAATCACCTTTGCCGCCTTGGCCCATTCCTGCCGAGCCCTGCCCAGCCAAACGAATACGCTGGCCTTTTTTAACCCCTTTAGGGATTTTTACCTTTAAGGTTCGCTGTTTAGTAACCACTTGCCCATTAGCGTCCAACTCAGCAGCGTTAAGGGTAACACTATGTGTTGCACCCTGGTAGGCATCGATCAGCTCGATGCTAACTTTGGCATGATGATCTTGCCCCCGCGCATTAAAACCCGCTTGCTGACGGCCTGATTGCTCTTGCTTAAATTGCTGGCCAAATAAAGATTCGAAAAAGTCACTATAATCTGCACCATCGCCATCACTATAACCACCGCTAAACTCATAACCTTCATCCCAATTTGGAGGCGGGTTAAAGTCTTGACCTGTTTTCCAATTAGCACCCAGCTGGTCGTAAGCCGCACGTTTTTCTGGGTCTTTTAATACATCGTAGGCTTCACCGACTTCTTTAAAACGGGCTTCTGCATCGTCAGCTTTATTTACATCAGGGTGGTATTTCCGTGCTAATTTTCTATACGCGCGTTTTATCTCATCTTGCTTCGCATCACGAGCAACGCCCATAATGGTGTAGTAGTCTTTATAATCCATCTGTTACCCCATTTTCTACTTAGTCTTCTAATCTAAAGCCTATTTTAACCGTCACTTGCCAGTGCTTAATTTGCCCTTGGGCTAGGTAACCACGTGTCTCCACCACTTCAAACCAATCCATATTACGGGTTGTTTTAGCTGCTGCAGCTATGGCATTTTTAACTGCATCGTCTGATGCTGACTTTTGAACTGCCTGTTAACTCAATATATTTATAGGTATGATGCTTCACCTCATCCTCCCATCAATTGTTTGAGCTTTTAGCATATACCTTTAAGTCAGAACCGACAATTATTTAACAATCAGTTCGTTTGGCATAAAGAGCCCTCAGTTAATGACTCAAATTAATGTAAAATTTAAATACCATTAAAAATCTCCCTGGCCAATAAACATGAAAAACCTGGAACACCTTTTTAAACGTAATAAAGAGTGGGCTCAATCCATTACAGACGAAGACCCGAACTTCTTTACAAATTTATCTAAGTTACAGACACCCGAGTACCTTTGGATCGGTTGCTCTGATAGCCGTGTAGCATCAAACCAGCTGCTTAATCTTGCCCCAGGCGAGGTGTTTGTTCATCGTAATATTGCCAATATGGTCATCCACAGTGACTTGAACTGTTTATCCGTTATGCAGTTTGCCATTGAAGTGCTGAAAGTGAAGCATATTATTGTTTGCGGCCATTATGGTTGCGGTGGTATTAAAGCTTCACTAGAAAATATTGACCACGGACTCATTGATAACTGGCTTGGCCACATTAAAGACGTATACCGCCTTCACGCGACTGAGTTAGATGCAATTACTGATCAAGAGGAAATGGAACACCGTTTATGTGAACTGAACGTGATTGAGCAAGTAGCTAATGTTTGTGACACCACTATTGTCAAGAATGCTTGGAAAAGTGGTGCTGAATTATCGGTACACGGCTGGGTTTACAATATTAAGAACGGCATTCTAAAAGACATCATCAATGCACCAATTACGCATGAATAGCGTTTAACTTTTCTCGTTAATCGCTTAACAATCGATATCTTCAAGCTCGATATTAAGTGCATGGCCTGAAATAACCAATTCGTATAGAGAAACGGCCAGCGATAGCATCATCAGTACTAAACTGATGATAAAAGCCAGCCGGCCAAACTCTGTTGCTGCTAAAAAAAGCAGGAACATTGCCACCACACAAAAACTGATACTTAATACACCCAAAATTTGCATCCCAATTATCAACTTAATACGTAGCTGTAAACTGGTAATCTGGCGCGCAATCAGTTGCTTATTCGTCTCATTAATTTGCTGGTGCAAACCACGTATAACGCCGGCCAGGCCCAAAAAACGGTTCGTATACGCTAACAGTAACAATGAAATAGCAGGAAATAATAAGGCAGGGGTAGAGAGTTCCATAATCAAGTGTTTTATCTAGTGAGCGGAAGGAGAATTATCATAAATCACTCACTGCCCATTTCAACCTTACCCTTGCGAGTACAGCATCATAAACAGCATTAGCATGGTTATTTTGACTCACTGTGCGCAGTGTTTCAGCGCTTAACACATCGGTGTTTGTTGATAAGCCATGCTCATATCGGTCACGGTTAACCTTTAAGTTTTCTTCTGCTTGGCTAATCGATTGCTTCGTTACACTCAGGCGTTTTTGGGTTTCTTGTGTATCTAACCAATACTGCCGTACTTGAAGCCTAATAAGGCTCTGTAGTTCATCATATTGCTGTTCTAGTGACCGCGCTTGACGTTCGCTTGCTGAGGCTTGGTTTTTAATCGACCCGGCATCAAATAGCGACCATTTCATCCCCACACCTACTAGCCACTGGCCTTCATGCGCCTGATATTCATTTTCTTGATAATCATAACCACCTCGTAACGCCACTTGAGGTCGGTTTTTTGCACGAATAGCCCCCGCCTTATGAGTCAACGCATTTGCTTGTTCCTTTAAAACACGTAACTCATAGCGTCGTTCTATCGCTTGATCCATCAACGACTCTAACGAATCATTTAGCGTTTCAAATGTTAGCTCATCCAATACAACAGGGGCTTGAAACTCCCGACCCAGTAAACGGTTGTAGGCAGACCGACTAATATCAAGCCTGTTTTCAACTTGAATAAATGCCTGTAGCGCATCAGCCAACGCGACTTGCGCGGCTAATAAATCATTACGCGAGACCATTCCTTGTTCATATAAATTATCCACATCCAACGTATGCGATTTAAGACTTTTTACATGGCTATTGGCTACTTCAAGTGCTTTAGAGGAACGTAGTACCGCCAAGTAGGTTTCTGCTACCTTAAGCTTAAGGTCTAGTACTTTACCGGCTTCATGCTTTTTTGAGGCTTGTAAGGCTGATGTCGCCGCATCAATGCTACGGCTTATTTGCCCACCGGTGTAGATAGGTAATACCGTCATTGCTTGATACGAATAACTTTCACGCTCGGCCAAGGGGAATTGCCCCGATAAGCCTGCAAAGTTTACTGCTGCTTCCGGGTCTTTTTCTAGCGCGGTATAACCCGCTCCAACGGTTACACTGGGTAGGCGAGCTGCTTTTGCTGCTTTAAGCTGGTGCTCGCTAGCTTGGGTGTTTTCTCGTACTGCTTGCAAGCCATAGTCATGCGCAATAGCTTCATCCCAGGCTTGCTGAAGTGTTTGTGCCACCGCAAGCGGTGAAACGCTCACTAACAAAAAACAGAGCAAATAAAAACAAGTTCTCCGCAGGAAAGCCCTGCCTTCAGGTATTGCCAATAGCCTCCGCTCACAACTTCTTATGCACGTTTTAAATAACATTACTTATCTCCTATAGAGGCGCTATTTAGCGACTCACGGCGTAACATCGAATACAGCAGTATCGGTATCACCACCAATGTTAACGCCGTGGACACGATCGTGCCGAAAATTAATGAAATGGCCAATCCACCAAAAACCGGGTCCGACAGCATGACGGCCGAGCCAAGCACAATCGCCAAGGCAGTCAATAAAATTGGCCGTAAACGAACAGCGCCCGCTTCTCTAACCGCTTCGTGTGCAGACATGCCTTTTTTCATATAATCTACAACAAAATCAATAATTAACAACGAGTTACGAACCACCACTCCCGCTAATGCTATGACCCCAATCATAGACGTTGAGGTAAACGGTTCACCGACTATCCAGTGTCCGGGAAACACACCAATCAGTCCGAGTGGAATAGCCGACATGGCTATCAGTGGTATCTTAAACGAGGCATAATAACCGACCAATAGTAGATAGATGAAGATCAGGGCAATACCGAGTGCGCCTAACATGTCACGAAAAACATCTAAGGTTAAACGAATCTCACCATCCCAGAGTAATTGGTAGCCATCAATCGTATCTGGTGTGATCGATTGTAATTTTAAATTACCCGTTGTTAACACTTCACCTTCACCCAATGACAGATTATCTAACCGTTGGTCTATATCCATTACTGCATACACTGGTGTGGTCTCACTCAGCTCTGCACCTACAAATGTCACGCGCTCATAATCCTTATGCAAAATGGGCCGATCTTGAGTATCGTTAACCACTTTGGTCAATTCAGATAGCGGCACTTTCTTACCTACTTTATTGGTTAAATAAATGCTCGATAGAAGCGCAGGGTCAACCTGATGCTGATACGGGATATGTAACCGTATTGGCACCACCTTCTTTTCTGATGCAATATGTAAGCGCCCCATCTCACCACCGCTAACCATTCGCCTAAGCGTCTGCCCTACTTGCGCAACAGAAACGCCAGATAAAGCTGCTTTTTCTTTATCAACAATCACACGAAGCTGCGGCACATCGGCCACTTCAGAATTATGCACTTCAACAACGCCGTAGGTGTCTTTAAATACCTTGCTCACTTTGGCTGATATTGCTCGAAGCTTTTCAGGGTCGTTACCGTAGATTTCAGCTAAGACTGTTGCGCGTAAAGGCGGCCCAGGCAAGTCTTCTGCTAATTGAATAACACTACCGGGGTAACGCTGCTGTATAGGTTCCATCAAAGTACGTAACTGAGCGACTATATCAATAGAGCTCATATCTCGCGTTTTTTTATCCGTTAAATTCACTCTCACTTCAGCAACAAAAGAACCTTTTTTGTTACCCGCGCCCTTTAACAAGCCATTAAAATCAATAACACCTGTTTGCCCAATCCAGCTTTGATAATTAAGCACGTCTGCGTTTTCACGTAATAGACCACCCACTTCCCGTGTGATCTGATCGGTCACTTCTATCGGCGTGAATTCCGGCATGTCAATCGTAACATTAAAGGTGTTCTTATTATCCTTCGGCAAAAAGACTAAAGGGATGCCACCTGCTGAAACTGGGCCACCCACACCCGCAGGGCGAATAAATTGCCAAGCTGGTTGCAACATTGATAACACAATAGCTAAGGCGATAACCCCTATTGTGATGTAACGGTAACGCCGATGAGCCAATAAGGGCGTAATGATGTTGTAGTAAAACTGATGCAGCTTATCATTCTCGTCAGGCGTTTCTAAATCTTCCCCTTCACCCGGTTTAAGCCAACGGTTAGCTGCCCAAGGCGTAACAATATAAGCCACTAACAATGAAGCAAACATAGCCATTGGTACATTAAATGCGATCGGGAAAAAGTATTGCCCTGCCATGTCCGTCACGATCACCAACGAGCCAAACACCAACATAACGGCAAACGTCGCTAAATTAGTTGGGTTACCAATTTCGTTGGTCGCTTCAACGGTGACATCAACCTTATCCTTTAACCATAAATTTTTATAGTGCCTATGAATATTCTCAATCACTACAATTGAAGAATCCACTAACAACCCTAGGGAGAGAATTAAACCAAATAAAGTCACTCTATTGATGGTGACTCCAAATAAATAATCAGAACCCAGTGTTAACGCCAAAATGAAAGGTACGCTAATCCCAACGATAAGCGCTTCTTTAAAGCCTAAAAAAAGCACAATAACAACAAAAACAGAAAGAATAGCAATACCTAGGTGCTCAATCAAATTATTAACCGCATCATCTGCCTTTTTGCCATCATTCCGGGTGACAATAACATCCACGCCAGCAGGAATAAATTTCTCCTTCATTCGCTCAATTCTATCTAGCACATCATCCGCTACGTCTACCGAGTTCGTGCCCGTTTTTTTTGCAACCGCAATAGAAACAGCCTGCATTTCAGCAGAGGCGGTTGAACCAAAGCGTGGGTCTGCCGGACCATAAGCGAATCGTGAAAGTTTATCTCGCTCTTGTCGAGGGCCGTCAATAATTTCAGCAACATCTTGCATATAAATAGCTTGCTGATTAAAACTACCTATTATGAGGTTTTTCACTTGCTCAGCAGATGTTAAAAATCCATCTAGGTAGATATTACTAATCGTTCGACTATGAGCCTGAGAACCTACTGGCGCTGAAAGGTTACTGGCCTGTAAAGAGGCTTGCATTTGATCAAGCGTAATACCAAAAGCAAGCAACCTCTCAGGATCAAGCTCTATTCGAACCTCACGGTCACGGCCTCCTTTAACATAGGCAACCGACACCTCTTGTAAACTGCGTAACCGATCGACCATATGATCGGCCAAACGTTTTAAAGCATAATCATCATATTGATCAGAGGCTAAGGTGATCGCTACAATCGGCACATCGTCTACATCAACACTTCTAATTAAAGGGGCCGATGCATCGACAGGTAATTGATCTTGTTTTCCTAGAACTCGGTCATAAAGCTTCACGAGCGACTCTTCCTTATCGAGCCCTACTTCAAACTGAACACTCACCACACCCATAGAATTCAAGGCCGTTGCATAGGTATGGTCAATACCGGGGATTTCTCGAATAATCCCTTCTAATGGATTGATCACCAGTTCTTCTATTTCGCTCGGCGTTGCACCTGGCATACTGACAAAAATTTCGGCTCCCGGTACCACAATTTGTGGGTTTTCCTCACGAGGCGTTAACAAAATAGCGATAATACCCAGCAATACACAACTGAGCATAAATAATACGGTTAACTTGGAGGTAACGAAGGCATGGGCGACCCAACCCGCCGGGTTTAATCGCTTATTATTCACCCACTACATCCTTTGCTTTAATAGAGTCACCTTCTCGCAACCGCTCGGTAGGCGCCGATACAATTCGTTCGCCCCCCGTTAAACCAACTAATACTTCAATTTTTCCGCGGGTCGTTTTCCCTAGGCGTAGCCATCGAAAATTGATGCGTTGTTTTTCATCAATTATATAAACCCCACTTAAGCCCGCCCTGGTGATCAATGACTCGGCACGAATAACTGGCGAGGATTTCACCCCCACTTGAAAGTGAGCTCGTCCAAACATCCCTGGCAATACTTTACTATTCTCCGGTATCGAGACTTTTACCTGAGATTTGCGCGTTAATGGGTCTCCCGATGGAACAATTCGGGCAATAATGCCTTGAAATGGTTCTTCAACCGCATCAATAACAATCTCAACAGCCTCGCCTTGGCTGATATTTTTTAGTTGCCCCTCAGCAAGATAAGTTTCAAATAACAAACCATCCCCTGACTCCACCGTCAGTAAAGGAATAGCAGGCGCCGCCAAATCTCCTTCACGTTTGTGCCGACCCACCACGACACCACTAACTGGGCTTGTAATTTGAGTATATTGGCGCTGCGATTGTGTTGTTTGTAGCACTGCTTTAGCTTCGCGAAATGTGTCTTGCGCGATATCCCGCTGCAATCGTACTTTTCTGAGTTTATTGTCAGACACGCTGCCACGCTTAAATAATGCTTGAAAGTTTTCAAGATCCGTTTGCGCATCTTTTAACGCCGACCTTGCTTTATCCACCGATGCCCTTACTTGCCGAATAGCACCTTCAACATCAGCACCATCCAATATCACCAATGCTTGCCCCATCGTCACCAAGTCACCTTCACGCACCAAGATTTTCTTTATATAACCCGTGCTTCTAGAAGCAACCTCGACACGATGATCTGAAACAATAGAGCCTGTCGTTCGATAAGCTATTGGTAGACTCTCAACCTGCACCTGTGTTGTTTGGAGAACCCAAGGCTCTTTCACTGCTTTTTCAGCCTCAGGCTGCTCAGAACAACCTAATAAGTTAACCAGCAAACCTATTGACAGTATAAAGATTGATTGTTTTTTCAAAGAACTCATGTATTTGGCACCCTCTCAATGGCCATTGTATCGATGGTATTAATATTGTTTTTCAATAGTTGTATAACGTGTGACGAAATAACGCTTGGATTACTATACGATGCCTTCCAGCCCGGCAAATATTGGCACATAGGTCTAGTAGCAGAGTGTGATAACACTAACCAAATACTGGACACGGTTAACATGTAATGGTCCGCCTCAGGGGCAATATCCTGAATCAGTGCCCGAACCATTTTAAAGGGTTCTAATAGCACCTCTTCAGCCACTAACTTCAACCTCGCCTCATCCCCATCCAACAACTCCCACATCACTAACGCTCTAACGTTTTGATCATCATTAACCATCAATGCAAAGCGCTCGATAAAACTTTCAAGCCGCTCTAGGGGTGCACCTGTGTTTGAAACAGAGCTTGCAATGGCAGTCGCCTTATCAACAAATGAGTGTTTCAGTACTTCAAAATATAGCGCGTGTTTGTCGGAAAAGTGATGGTAAATTGCGGCGGTACTCAAGCCAACCAATTTAGATAATTCACGCATAGAAACGCCGTTATAGCCTTTAGCAGCAAATAACGGTGTGGCCTTATCCAGTATATTAATGCGTGTATTTATTTCTTTGCTTTGTGCGTTCATCTAACCGGTGGTTACTTAACGTTCGTTAAGGTGAATTTTACTGCATATAATGCCGCGACGCAACATAAGCAAAGCAATAAAAAACAATACCTTTGACACTTAAGCGAGCAACAGTTAGGTGCTCTAACCGTTATAGAAGTAAGTGGAGTTGGCCGATAAGCCGGGTTCTGTCGAGAACAGTCATTCATCTGGGATGCACATCGCTATGCACCTCGAGCGACCTACCCAGAAGCCGTGTGGGCCACACGTTGTAACTTACGTTACCACTTCTCTATTTGGTCTTGCTTCAAGTGGGGTTTACCATCGCCGTGTTACGTTACCGCACACGCGGTGCGCTCTTACCGCACCGTTTCACCCTTACCGGTCTACGAGTAGACTTAGGCGGTTTTCTTTCTGCTGCACTTTCCGTAGGCTCACACCCCCCAGGCGTTACCTGGCACTTTGCCCTATGAAGCCCGGACTTTCCTCCCTGCTTGCGCAGAGCGACTGTCTAGCCAACTCCGCGTGCAGTGTACAAATTAATACTCCATCAATCAATTTTTATTATTAACATTAAAGCCTAAAAATGTAGTTTTTAACTGAGGCCTCAATCGCGTTCTTACCCTTCTTTTAATTTTTTTTCATATTAGACCGGTTTATTAGAATTAGCTAATATTCCAAAGAAGAGCGCTTCCAATATGCTCCTTGGCTACTGAGAGAACAGCATGTTCTTCAAGCGCCCATTCAAACCACCGATCAACCGTTTTCTAAACACATCTTTTACATAGACGCTCAAACACATATTCCTATTGCGGGGCGACATTACGATAGAAATAATCAAATTTGGCGTGTAGGCATTAGTGCCTTTTCTCACCCTGACGAGCACCTTGAGCAAAACAAAGGCACTGGTGTCGCTATTCCAACACTTATTTCAATGATTGATGTTGCCGCCAACCACTGCACGACTCTTAAAATGAAAACAAAAATTAATGACAGCAGTGTGAAAAAAAAAGACTTCACCGTACAGTCCCTACGTAGCAGAGGAAAGTAAAGGCATTTTAAATAACACCATTTAAAGCGGCTATTTAGCTCCCAACTCCCATGCTTCGGCTTACGCTTTAATTGATCTATTAATCGCTGCCTTGTAGTGCTAGTGCTTTTTTATACAGGTCTTTTTTAGACTGCCCCGTCAATTGAACGGCCAACTTAACGGCCGTTTTTAATGAGCACTCCGTCATCAGGGTTTTTAACGTTTTAACATCGTCATCCGATAGGCCATCGTCTTTATGTTGTTTCTTATCGAACCCCTCTATTAACACAACAAATTCACCGCGTTGCATATTGCTATCTGAATTAACTAACCGATGTATCTCTGCAACCGTTCCGGTCACTATTGTTTCATAAGTTTTAGTCAACTCACGGGCTATAGAGATCTTATGTGTGGCCGCGTAAACCGCCAGCACATCATCCAAACACTTAACTATGCGGTGGCTGGACTCATAAAAAACCAGCGTGCCTTGACGGCTTTTATAACGTTCAAAAACAGCTTGACGAGCACCAGGTGTTCTCGGCAGAAAACCTTCAAAACTAAACCTGTCCGTTGCTATACCCGAGGCGCTAAGTGCCGCTATTAATGCACAGGCACCCGGAATAGGGCAAACGCTAAAACCCGATTGTTTCACTTTTTCAACCAAAGAGTAACCAGGGTCATTAATAAGGGGTGTACCGGCATCAGATATTAGCGCTATTGATTCGCCCAACTTCAACTTTTCCAGCAAGAACTTACTTTTATTCTCTTCATTATGCTCATGGTAGGAGGTCATTGGCGTTTGTATTGAGTAATGATTCAATAGAGCTTTGCTGTTACGCGTATCCTCAGCGGCAATCAGCTCAACCGTTTTTAACACCTCTATGCCACGCAAACTGATATCAGCTAAATTTCCAATCGGCGTGGCAACAATATAAAGTACCCCTTTATCACCATGGGTCTTAAGATGACTTCTAGTTAATTCAGCGTTATCGTTTGACATCATTAAGCTCGAAAAAGATACTAAACACGGGTTTGATCATTTTTTTAATTTTGCAGTCTACGTCGTTCATTTATGAGTTATTACAAAAAGAGTTTTGTGGCACCTTTAAAGCTTGCTTTTACAGCATTACTTGCGCTAATACTAGCAAACTGCGCTAACGTTCAACCACCAGTAAGCTCATCGGTTGAACAGTCTAACCCATTGGCAATACAAGCCCAAGAAGCTTTATCTCATCAAGACTTTTTGCGTGCAGCTCAGCTCTATGTACAACTTGCAAATACCAGCGACACACCGCTAAAAAACCACTACCTCATGTCTGCTATTAAGGCTTATATGAAGGCTGCCGATATAGCCAGTGCCGATAAGCTAACGAGTAATTTGCTCGCTCGTGCACCGCACCTACAAACAAGCGATACTTTAGCTCTCTCTGCTATCTTGCTTGACCAAGGCAAAGCAGAGAATACTCTTGATCTTCTCATGAGCATCGATGAAAGCAAGCTAAGCCAACAGCAACGCATAAAACTACATACACTCAGCAGTTCAGCTTTTTTTCAAGCAGGCAACTTGATGGAAAGTGCTCGCGAACATATTGTCTTAGATGCACTGATCACCGTAGCGGATGAAAAACGTAATAATCAGATTAAGTTACTTGAGGTGTTATCTTTACTGTCCGAAGATGCGTTGGGCTTTTTGCAATCGAATGCTGACACCAATATGGTTGGCTGGGTTGATCTTGCGCTCATTTTGAAGCAACAAGTTACTTTCAACCCAAATGACCCCATCATTGACGCATGGAAAAAACAACACCCCTCTCACCCTGCAAATAGCGCCTTTCTTTCAACACTTGCGGCAAAAACAAAACACGACTTCAATGCGCCCAATAAGGTGGGGGTGTTTTTACCTAGCCAAGGGCCTTTTGCTCAAGCCGCAGCGAGTATTAGAAAAGGCATCACCAGTGCAGCTTATACAATGGCTGATAGGTGGCCTGTCAACATAAGCTTCTATGACACCTCTAGCAAGTCCATTGAAACCTTATATCAACAAGCTATTAACGAAGGCGTTAAAGTTGTACTTGGCCCTTTAGATAAAACGAATATTGCTAAAATAGAAGCCTTAATTGATCTACCTATTCCCGTCATTGGGTTGAATAAAAACGGTAGCCATTTCAGTGAGAATTATTATGAATTCTCACTATCACCCGAAGAGGATATCACTCAAATTATTGGCCTCGCCTGGCTAAAAGGACATAAAAAAGCATTAATCCTCACCCCTCAATCATCTAGCGGAGAACGCTTGGCTAGACATTTTTCAACAGTATGGCAGCAACTCGGGGGGGACGTTCTTGACGTTCAGAGCTACGAAGCCAAACAAGCCGATTACTCCCTCCCTATTAAAAACCTTTTACAAATAAACGACAGCATTCAGCGCTTTAAACAACTGCGCCAACGGCTAAATTTAAATATCCAATTTGAAGAAAGGCGTCGCCATGATGCCGATTTTATTTTCTTATTAGCCGCACCTCGTGAAGGACGATTAATAAAACCGCAATTACGTTTTCATCGGGCTTCAAATGTGCCTGTTTTTAGCACGTCAAAAATTTACGACGGCGAACTCAACACTGTCGCTAACCGTGACCTAGATGGTACTTTTTTCTGCGATATGCCTTGGCTCATCGAAACCAGTGACGGCGAGACTGAGCAGCAGAATAATACATTCAACTTATGGCCTAATACACGCGGGCTGCACCGGCGCTTAACGACTTTTGGTTACGATGCGTATCAACTGATTCCTCATTTAGAGCGCTTAAAGTCCAATGACTTTGCCCGCCTCAAAGGCAAAACAGGCATTCTTTCAATGCAAAACAATACTATTCACCGTCAGTTGAGCTGTGGTTACTTCAAACGTGGTGCCATCAAACCATTAGGTCTGGCACCGGATCTGGAACGAACCACCCAAATGCAACTGACTGACCCTAAGCCGTTAATGACCCAACCTGTTAATACGTCACCTCTTTAATGAGTCCCTCTGATAATATCGGTCAACACAGTGAAGATTTAGCGTTAACGTTTCTGCGTCAAAAAGGCCTAACATTGGTTCAACGCAATTATCGTAGCCGCTTAGGTGAAATCGACCTAGTCATGAAAGATCAAGAAGATATCGTCTTTGTTGAGGTACGCTATCGTTCCTCAACAAAATTTGGTGGCGCCTTATACTCAGTTGATCGTCGTAAGCAATCTAAACTCATAAAATGCGCTCAACAATACATTGCTAATGAAACACACCACGCAGGCTTTCGTTTTGATGTGATAGCAATTTCGCCCGCCTCCGGCCAGCATGATATACAATGGATCCCCAACGCTTTCGACGAGTTTTAACATGAGTTCACAAGAGAGAATCTATCAACATTTCAGCGATAGTATTCAAACAAAACATGACGCCTTGGAGTGCCTTCCTGCCTCTATTGAGCTGGCTGCTCAAACTATTGTTCAAAGCCTACTCAATAATGGCAAAGTGCTAACATGCGGTAATGGTGGTTCTGCGGGTGACGCGCAACACTTCTCATCTGAAATGCTCAATCGCTTTGAGCGTGAACGACCTAGCTTACCGGCCATTGCGCTTAGCACCGATACATCAACCATTACCTCTATTGCTAATGATTACACGTACGACGAGATTTTTTCTAAACAAATACGTGCTCTCGGCCAAGCTGGCGATATCTTATTAGCCTACACAACCAGCGGGAACTCTGGCAACGTTGTGGCTGCAATCAATGCTGCGCACGACCGAGACATGCTAGTGATTGTTGCCAGCGGTAAAGACGGCGGGGATATTTCAGCCAACTCATTACTGAATGATAGCGATATTGAACTAAGAGTCCCCTCTAATTCAACCGCGCGCATTCAAGAAGTACATTTAGTGATTACGCACTGTTTATGTGACTTGATCGACTTTCAATTATTTGGATAAACGTCATGCCTTTTAAAAAAGCTTTTACTCTGTTCACCCTACTAACAATTTCAACCTTATCAGGTTGTGCTGCCGTGGCTGTAGGAACGGTCGCTACCACTGGTGTCGCTGTTGTACACGATAGACGAACCACTGGTACCATCATCGAAGACCAAAGCATTGAAATAAAAGCACTTAAAACGTTATATGGTATAGATAAAATTCGTATTAATACTCACGTTAATGCGACCAGCTACAATAGTATTTTATTACTAACGGGTGAAGCACCCACTGAGAGTCTACGCAATGATATTTCAAACCGCCTTCGCCAAATTCCAAAAGTTCGTAAAGTACACAATGAAATTTTAATAGCCGCTCCTAGTTCATTAGTATCGCGCAGTAGCGACAGCCTTATTACCAGTAAAGCCAAAGTCGCCTTATTTAAGCTTAATTCTATAGAAGGCTTTGACCCAACACGGGTTAAAATCGTTTCAGAAAATGGTGTTGTTTATTTACTAGGTCTTTTAAGACAAAGTGAAATAGCACCCGTCGTTGATACTGTACGTCGTGTGGGAGGTGTTCAGCGCGTTGTTAAGTTGTTTGAAGTCATTGACTAATGCAACACCAGCAAGCAGGTTTCTTACAACAGTTAAAAAACATATATAACGAGAAGTCTCTATTTTTGGATCCCGCTGATTGCTGGAGTTATGGCTATGACAATAGCCGCCGGCACAATGAACCGCTGGCCGTTGTTTTTCCCTCATCACACCAACAGATCGCTGAAACCGTAGCATTATGCAACACCCACCTAGTAGCTATTACCGCTCGAGGGAGTGGAACGGGCACCACCGGCGCGAGCGTTCCAGCCAATAACGCCATTATTCTATCCACTGAAAAAATGGATAACATTGTTAAAGTCGACCCGGATAACCGCTTAATGATTGTTGAGCCTGGGGTCACCAATCAAGCTATTCAACAAGCAGCGGCTGAACATGGCTTCTTCTGGCCGCCCGACCCAACCAGCTCAGCTATTTGCACTGTCGGCGGCAATCTCGCCTACAATTCAGCCGGGCCTAGAGCGGTTAAATATGGCACACCACGTGAAAACACCTTAGGCCTCACTTGCGTAACCGGAGATGGAAAAAGCCTTAAAACAGGTGCTTTTACCAGCAAAAGCGTCGTTGGTTATGATTTAACACGCCTGATTATTGGTTCAGAAGGTACCTTGGCCATTATCACTCAAGCTACATTAAAACTAACCCCGTTAGCAGAAGCTAAGCGCACCCTGCAAGCCACTTATTGTTCTGTAGAGGCGGCCGCTGAAGCAGTAGCTAACATCATGGCACAGCCTATTACACCCTGTGCACTCGAATTTATGGATGGTACGGCCATATCACTGGTTAAGGATAACAACAATCTAAACTTGCCCACCACGGCTCAAGCCTTATTAATGATTGAGGTAGACGGCGATCAATTTGGACTAGATGCTATCGCAAAAAAGCTTGCTGATAGCGCGAGCGTAGATGGCCTCATCGACATTCATATAGCGAAAACAACTGAACAAATTAAACAACTGTGGGCTGCACGAAAAGCGCTTTCTCCCTCGCTACGAAAAATAGCTCCAAAAAAAATAAATGAGGATGTTGTCGTTCCCGTTAGCCATATTCCTAAGCTTATACACGGTCTAGAAGGGTTATCTAAGCAGTATCAAATACCGATCGTAAACTTTGGACATGCCGGAAATGGCAATATCCACGTCAATCTTTTAGTCCAACCAGAGCAATTAAAAATAGCTAAAGCATGCTTATCCGAAGTCTTTAAATTAGTGATATCACTCAATGGCAGCCTATCGGGTGAACATGGTATCGGGCTGGAAAAGCGAGACTTTATAAGTTTAGAATTAGACCCGACCGCTATCAGCATCATGAAAAAAGTTAAAGAGCAGTTTGATCCGAACAATCTTTTAAACCCAGACAAAGTATTCCCAAGCTAATTATCAAAATAGCTTGCCAAATAGGCTAGTAAGCCCTTATTCTTAATTATCCAACCTTATGAAGGTATAGACAAATCATGACAAATTATCAGCATATCCTTGTTGCACTAGACTTTGACAAACAATCAACATTAGTTGCCAACAAAGCGCATCAACTGGCTTTACAAAATCAAGCTAAATTATCGGCCATCCATGTAATTGAACCACTCATAGAGTCCTCATATTTAGCCTTTGATGGCACTATCTCAACCGATTTAATGCCTATTCAAGAAGAAGTTGAAGCCTCTGCAAGCGCTCAGCTAAAAAAGTTAGCCGCTGGTATTGATTTAGCTGAAGAGAATCAACTGATTAAGATTGGCCGCCCCGCCAATACCATTCATCAACTTAGTGAACAGCTGTCCTGCGACCTCATTGTCATTGGTAGCCACGGGCGACATGGGCTGGGTTTATTGCTAGGTTCAACCGCAAATGCTGTGTTACATGGTGCAAAGTGCGACGTACTAGCGGTTAGAGTGAACGACTAGTTTACGCCTCGAGGCTCACTCGCATAGATAAATCAACCGCTTGAATATTCTTTGTTAAAGCACCCACTGAGATAAAGTCCACACCGGTTTTAGCAATATCTCTAATCGTTGATAAGTTAACATTGCCTGACGCTTCAAGTTTTGCAACCCCTTTATTAAGAGCAACCGCTTCTTTTAGCTGCTCTAAGCTAAAGTTATCTAATAATAAAATATCAGCCTTCGCGTCCAGCGCTTGTTTTACTTCCGCTATATTTTCGACTTCCACTTCAACCTCAACCGTATTACTCACAACACGAGCAGCAGCGACTGCATTTTTAATCGAACCGGCTGCCATAATATGGTTTTCCTTAATTAAAATACCATCGTATAAACCCACTCGATGATTCATCGCGCCGCCACAACGAACAGCATACTTTTGTGCTAAACGTAGCCCTGGTATTGTTTTACGTGTATCCAAAACTACCGTTGAAGTACCCTCTAGCGCTTTGGCAAATTGGCTTGCAAGTGATGCTGTCGCAGAAAGTGTTTGTAACATATTTAGCGCCGCCCGTTCACCCGTTAACAGTGCCCGTGCCGAACCCGACAAATAACATAACACATCGCCAGAAAATGCTTGCTGTCCCTCTTTATACTGCCAATCAATTTCAACGTCAGGATCGAGCTTTTTAAATACCGCATCTACCCACGCTTGACCACAAACCAACATGGCCTCACGTGTTACCACTGTTGCTTTGGCCGATTTTTCTTCTGGAATGACAAGCGCCGTTAAATCGCCACTACCGACATCTTCAGCAAGAAAGCGACGAACATCTTCGTCTATTATCTTAGGATCCACCATGAAATACATTCACCTTAAAAATAAAAAAGCCTCCCATTTGGAGGCTTGCTATTATCACACAATTTAAGGCTGATAAGAATGTTATGCCAAGCTGGGTTCCTCACTATTAGGCATCATCATTTTTTTCATTCCCTCTAATACCCTTTCAACTAACGGTGCTTTTTCTTGTCCAACTAATAACACCCGCTTTTGTCTTAGTTCATCAGCAAAATCAGCCATGCTAATGTCCATCGCTTTAACGCCTCGGTCATTGACAAATAAGTACTGCATAGTAACGCTACTTTTCCAAGACAATTTAGCTCTTAATGTGGCTCCTTCACTACTTTTATATTCAACCCAGTCGCCCACTTCCATTTTATTCGCCCTTTTACTAAATTTATCATCAGGCATTTGGGCAACCTCATTTTCAAGCTCCTGTAATAAACCATCCTCTAGACTAAGGCCTAACTCTTCCTCAAAATCAACCACCTCAACTGTGGCAGCCAGAGGGGTGTCATCTTGGGCCTTCTCCTTCATCAATATATACTTATGCCAAGACTCGAGCTCTTTAAAAAATGGCGCTGACTCATAAAAATCATACGAAATATTTTCTAATCCAACTCTAATATCTTTTAATAGACGACCTAACTCTTCAAGTATGTCAGCTCTTGCTTTACCATCAGCCGGCTCGATAACGCTCACGATCAAGCGTTCTATCACATTAATGCACTCATCTGTTTCGGCAGGCTCTCTTTCGCGCCTTAATAAAGCTAATACTAAAACATCCTTCCATGCATCATCCAAAAACGACTGAACAAATTCAGGAACAGGCTTCCCATTCAGTCTCAGCGCTATTTCATATGCAGCTTGACGCTTAGTTAATTCTAATTGCTCTGTGCTTTTTGTTACCTTACGAGATCGTTCCTCAATCACCTCTATTTGACGTTGCTGCTGCTCCATAAAGATATCGAATTCTTCAAAAAGTTCGGAAAAAATCTCAACATCATTATCAAAGTCCATCAATACACGCGCCACTACTTCTTCCATTTTTTCAAAAACAGCGCTTTTAACTTGGCGGCTCTCGTTACTGACACCTAAACCTGCTTGCGATAAAACATTCAAAAATTTTCTAGCAGGGTGACTTTTCTTAGCAAAAAAGTCTTTATCCATCATCGCTACTTTTAAAATAGGAATCTGAAGTTGCGCAATCATTGCTCGAACCGTATCCGGTAAATGTCTATCTTGAAGAATTACATCAAAAAACATCGCTACCACATCAATAAGGGTTTCGTCTTGCTCTGCATAAGGTTGCCGCTCTCCATCAATTTGAACTTTTGAGCCTATTTGTAAGCGAACACTTTCATTGACGTCAACTCCATCAACCGCGCCTTCTTTTTGAAGCGTCGTTAACGCATCAATAAGCTCGGTGGTTGGCAGCTGCTCCCCTGTGACCAAGAGACCATCTGACACACTTTTTTCGCCAACCTTTGAACGATAAGTTTGAGCCATTTCAACCAAGTCAGTGTATAAGGTAGGGTCAATATTTGCGACTGGAATGACGGGTACCTGCCCTAGGTGTTCTCCTGCAGGAGCTTTCGCTTGGGTTTGATCTTGTTGCGATAAAACCTGCTCTACTTTTTCATTAACAAACGATGTTGCTTCTTTCTTTACAGCCCCTTCACTAATCTTAACCTTCGGTTTTGGTAACGTGGGGAGGATATTAGCCTGTATAAACTGTTCGTTAATTTCATCCAGCACATCACCTAAATTTTTTAGTACCGACTCGGAAAAGGACTCAAACAAAATCATATGCGCCTCTTTTGAGAATGACTCCCCCTTAATCAACTCCACATAGGTATTCATTAAAACGGCTGGGCCAAAAGGGTTTTTGCTGTTTTTTAAGTCTTTTGTGTTTGAGATAAACTCAACCCTGCGCTGCAACGCATACAGTACTTCTGGTAACTTACTTTCACAATCAGAGATATAGCCATCAAGCAACAATTGATTCTCAATTTCGTCTGTGGCTACTAATTCTAGCGAAGACCAGTCGCTTTGCTTATCAGGTGAAGAAAAATTGTTACCCGTCTTAGCATCCACCTCTGTTGAAAAACTCGATAGATTTTTAATGACACTATCGATGTATAAGGATGGTAAGTATTGAGACGCTTTTTGCAGCACTTGAATATCAGCTGTCACATCGCCCATCTCTTTGTTATCGGCGGCATCAAATAGTCTCTGCTCAATACTTTCGAAGTGGGTCGCTAAGGCTTTTTGTAAATAACTTTTCAATAAACCCGCTGATACGTTTATTACACTACGTTTATCTATCGACATAGCATTCCTCTGTATTTGAATCTCGCCTTGGCGAATGGGAACGACTTTAGTTTGCGAGTTTTCCATGGCTGAATAACTGTTTTAGGTAATTTGTTACATAGAGTATAGTTAGTTCATGTATAAAGTTGTGCACTAAGCCACATTTTTAACTAACCCTTTTTTTATATGAACGATACATCAAAACAAATTAAACAAGGTTTGTTAAAAAACGCTACTTTTAAACCGTCACCGAATAAAAACTCACGCCCAAACCCTCAAGATATCCGACTCATTATTATTCATGGGATCAGCCTACCACCTGATCAATTTGGAGGAGGCTCGATCGATGATTTTTTTCAAAATAAATTAGACCCAAATCAACACCCGTACTTTCAGGAAATACACCAGTTGAAGGTTTCCTCTCATTTGTTAATTCACCGCGACGGCCGGTTATCTCAATACGTTCCATTTCATGAACGAGCATGGCATGCAGGCCAATCGTGCTATCAAGGTGAAGACAACTGTAATGATTTTTCAATTGGTATTGAGCTTGAAGGTACCGACCATATTCCCTACACCAATGAACAATACTTGCAACTGGATCGTTGCTGTAAAATACTTATTGAGCACTACCCTGCTCTTACAAAACAGACCATAGTAGGTCACTGTGACGTTTCACCTGGGCGAAAAACAGACCCAGGAGAAAGCTTTGATTGGGTCAAATTTAAAGGATTACTCAGCGGGCTTTGAGTCGTCACTGCGAATAATATCAATCAGCATCATCACTACCCCAATTGAAATAGCTGAATCCGCTATATTAAAGACAGGCCAATGCCAAGATTCATAATATACATCAATAAAATCAATAACATAAGCATAGGAAATACGGTCATATAAATTCCCAATCGCCCCACCTAAAATTAACGATAAGGTCACCGCCATCCAACGTTCGGTTGGTTTTAATCGACTTAACCAAACCGTTAGAACGACTGTCGCTAATAGTGCAATAGCAACAAAAAACCAACGCTGCCAACCACCTGCCGTACTTAAAAAGCTAAACGCAGCACCCGTATTATGCACATACGTTAAATTCACCGACGGCAATAACGAAATAGACTCGTATAAGCTAAAGTTACTGACGACCCAAAGTTTACTGGCCTGGTCGAGTCCAACCACTACCAATGAAAGCCAAAGCCATTTCAACATCTTTGTAGTTAGGCAAACTGCCTAACTTCTCCTGGGCCATCTACATTGTCTTCACAACGTCCACACAATTCTGGGTGCGCAGCAGACTGCCCCACATCATGCCGATGGTGCCAACAACGTACACATTTCTCATGCTCACTAGCCACTACTTCAATAAACAACTGCTCATTCTCTGTGCTGTTAGCTTGATCAGGTTTTTCCGACAAGGGCTTAACCTGCGCATACGAGGTGATCAATATAAACCTAAGCTCATCTTGTAATTGGCTTAGTCTTTCAAACAATTTACCATCGCAATATATAGTCACTTCAGCATCTAATCCCGAGCCAATAACGCCCGACACTCGAACACGCTCTAGTTCTTTACTCACAAGGTCTCTGACATCAATAATCGGCTGCCAAAACGCTAGTTCAGCTGCGTCTGTAGAAGTTGACTCAGGGAACCCTTCGTAGGCCGTTGCTAAAAAGACCGATTCTTCACGCTTACCCGGCATTGCCAGCCATATTTCTTCTGCTGTATAGCTCAAAATGGGGGCGATCCAACGGACAAAAGCTTCTGCTATATGAAACATGGCCGTTTGCGAAGAGCGTCTAGCTAGGCTCTTTTCTTGCAACGTATATTGCCGATCTTTAATAACATCCAGATAAAAGCTGCCCATATCAACGGAGCAAAAGTGATGGATTTTCTGATGAACTTGTAGAAACTGATAATCATCATAATGGCTCAGCACTTCCGCTTGAGTCTGCTTTGTTTTTTCAATCGCCCAACGATCAAGAGGCAACATCTCATCAAACTCAACGATATCCTCAGTCGGGTCGAAACCATCTAAATTAGATAATAAATAACGCGCCGTATTTCTTAAACGACGATACACATCCGATGCACGTTTAAGGATTTCATCAGACACCGTCATTTCACCGGTGTAATCATTCGCCGATACCCAAAGACGCAACACATCCGCGCCCAGTGAATTGATCACTTTTTGTGGTGCAACGACATTGCCTTTAGATTTTGACATTTTCATACCCTTAGCATCAACGGTAAAACCGTGCGTAAGAACAGAATCAAATGGCGCACAATCATTCATTGCAACCGATGTTAATAAAGATGATTGAAACCAACCACGGTGTTGATCTGAGCCTTCAAGGTACATAGCTGCTGGAAAGGGTAATTCTTTACGCCTTTCTAACACACACGAATGAGTCACCCCTGAATCAAACCAAACATCCAAAATATCATTAATTTTAGTGTAGTCACTCGCTTGTTCACCCAATAAATCGGCAGACTCTAGTTCAAACCATGCTTCGATACCGGATTTTTCAATTAAGCCAGCCACCTGTTCAATCAATTGAGCCGTATCAGGGTGCAATTCACCGGTTTCTTTGTGTACAAATAAAGCAATCGGCACACCCCAATTACGCTGACGTGAAATACACCAGTCAGGCCGCCCTTCAACCATACTCTTAATACGAGCCTCACCCCATTCAGGCACCCAATTAACACGCTTTATTTCTGCTAAGGCCTTCTCACGTAGGTTATTTTTATCCATTGAGATAAACCATTGTGGAGTGGCCCTAAAAATAATCGGTGTTTTATGTCGCCAGCAATGCGGATAACTATGATTTAACGCTTCGTCGTGTAGTAATGCGCCCTGCTTTTGCAATTCCTCAATCACATCATTATTTGCGCTAAACACATGCTTACCAGCAAACAAAGGCGTGCTGGCTAAAAACACACCGTTATCGCCAACTGGGTTATCAACGGGAAGGTTGTATTGCTGACCGATCACATAATCATCTTGTCCATGACCGGGCGCTGTATGTACGGCTCCCGTACCCGCCTCAGCGGTCACATGATGTCCGACAATAAGCGGTACTACCCGGTCATAAAAAGGATGGTTAAGGGTCATGTGTTCTAGGTCTTTACCTTTGCAGTAAGCCACCACTCGGTAATCATCTAAACCATAACGCAACATGGCGTCTTTCATCAGTTTTTCAGCTAAAACTAACCGCTCTTCGCCACTTTGAACCATCACATAATCAAAGTCAGGGTTTAAAGAAACCGCTTGATTGGCTGGCAATGTCCATGGCGTTGTCGTCCAAATAACAACCGAAATGGGGCCGTGTCCTGGTGTACCGTCACTACTATGAAAGCACTCAATAAAAGCTGCTTCATCTTGCACGCTAAAGCGCACATCAATCGCTGGTGAGCGCTTATCTTCATATTCTACTTCTGCCTCGGCTAATGCCGATCCACAATCGGTACACCAATGCACAGGTTTTGAGCCTTTGTGTAAATGGCCGTTCTCAATAATACGGCCTAAGGAGCGAACTACATCTGCTTCAAACTGAAAATCCATGCTCAAATAAGGACGCTCCCAATCACCAAACACACCTAGGCGTATAAATTCTTCTTTTTGCATAGCTACTTGTTTCGTCGCATACGTTCTACACGCCTTACGGAATTCTGCAGCAGATACTTTGACACCGGCCTTACCAATTTTCTTTTCAACCATCAGCTCAATCGGTAGACCATGACAATCCCAGCCGGGCACGTATGGGGAATCAAAACCTTGCAGGGTTTTACTCTTAATGATCATGTCTTTTAAAACTTTATTAACCGCATGGCCAATATGAATAGGGCCATTTGCATAGGGAGGCCCATCATGTAAAACGAATTGCGGTTGACCTGAAAATTTATCGCGGATTTTTTGGTACAAGCCAATGTCTTGCCAACGCTTAAGTGCATTAGGCTCACGATTAGCAAGGTTCGCCTTCATTGGAAAGCTGGTTTTTGGCAAATTCAGTGTTGTTTTGTAATCCATGATTATCGTTAGGATGCTAGTGTTTGATTAAAATATGTTTTAGCTTGTTCGGAATCTATAAAAATTTGTTGTTTTAGTTGCTCTAAACTGTCAAATTTTTTCTCATTGCGGAGTTTTTTAGCGAATGAAACGACAACGCGTTGACCATACAAATCGCCTGAAAATTCAAACAGATGTGCCTCTAACAAAACAGCCGTCACGTCTTCAATAGAGGGCCGTGTGCCAACATTTGAGACCCCTGTATAGGTCAAGCCAGATTCGAGCGTTATTGTAACGGCAAAAACCCCTTTAAGCGGAGTTTTTCTGTTTTTTACACGAATGTTCGCGGTAGGAAAACCTAATTCCCTCCCCCTTTTATGACCGTGCATGACTCGACCCGACATGCTGTAACGCCTATTCAGGTAAATAGCCACTTTATCTAGCTCTGCCTCTTCTAGTGCTTCACGAATTAAGGTACTGCTCACACGCTCATCATCAATTTTATACGAGTGAGAACGTTGCACTGAGAAACCATAGCGCTCACCCGCCTTTGCTAAATACTCGAAATTACCTTGGCGATTTTTACCGAAACAAAAGTCATCGCCAACAATCAACAACTTAACATTAAGCTGTTGAAGCAACATCTGCACAAACTCCTCTGGTGACATATTGGCAAGCAGTTGGTTGAAGCGTACTAGGTAAACGGCATCAATGCTTGTTTGTGATAATTGCTCTATTTTATCTCGTGCAGTTGAAATTCGTGCCGGTGCTGCATCGCCTCGAAAATACTCAATAGGCTGCGGCTCAAAACACATCACCAGCGTTTTTAAGTTCGCGCCATCCGCTTGCTGTTGCAAGGTATTGAGCACCATACGATGCCCAACATGCACACCATCAAAATTGCCAATCGTTAGCGCACAACCCTCAGGGAAAAGTGAGGTCTCAGGTAAGTATCTAATTAATTTCATCAATCTGGCTAACTCTTAAAGGCTAAATGCCGCGGGCGAATACCCACTAAAAAAGCAGTCGTAACATACAATAAAATAACTGCTAATATTTCCAACGTTAAATGTAATCCACGATCAAATACTCCCCATTCATACCATTGTAGGGCTGAGTAATCATAAGCGTAAATAACAGCAACACTCAGGTTTGCAAACAACACTTTTACGAGAAAAATAAACCAGCCTGGTTGAGGCTTAAAGGCACCTTCTTTGAGCAAGGCAACAAATAATAAACCCGCATTCACAAAGGCCGCCATTGATGTGGCTAGCGCCAAACCCGCATGTTGAAAAAACCACACTAAAGTGACACTCATCAGCATATTTGAAGCTACCGCAATCATGCCAATTTTGACGGGCGTTTTCATATCTTGTCTGGAGGTAAACCCGGGCACCAGCACTTTTACCAGAATAAATGCGGGTAAGCCTACTGCATACGCCATTAGGCTGAGTGATGCATTATCCACATCACTCGTGGTAAATGCATCATATTGAAATAATGTTGCTAGCATCGGCTGCGCTAGAAAAAACAAACCCACTGCCGCTGGAATCCCTAATAAAACGACCCAACGCAAACCCGAGTCCAAACTCGCTGAAAAGTCTTCCATTTTACCTGCCGCATGGCTTTTAGATAAATTTGGCAGAATAACAGTTGCCAATGCGATCCCAAAAATACCCAATGGGAACTCCACCAGCCTATCTGAAAAATATAACCAAGACACACTTCCAGCCACTAAAAACGATGCCAGCAACGTATCCACCAACAAATTAATCTGCGTTACCGATACACCAAACAAGGCTGGCAACATTAATTTCATTATTTTTTGAACACCCGCATGCTGCCGGTCAAATGACAGTTTAGGCATTAGACCAAGCTGTTTCAAAAAAGGAAATTGGAATGCCAGTTGAGCGATGCCTGCCAACAAAACGGCCCAAGCCAACGCCATAATCGGTTCATCTAACAATGGCGACAACCAAAACATTGCTGCTAGAAATGATAAGTTCAACAACACGGGGGTAATCGCTGGTATAGCAAACTTCCCAAATGTGTTTAACACCCCGCCCGCCATCGCAGTGAGTGAAATAAACATCAAATATGGAAAGGTTAATCGCAACATGTCCACTGCCAAATCATGGCGCGAACCCTCAGCATCAAAGCCTGGTGCAAACATATAAATTAAAATAGGTGCACCGATAACGCCTAATAACGTTATAAAAAACAATACCGTTGCCAAGGTACCAGCCGTTTTAGCAAGCAATTCTTTTAGCGCTTCGGTTGACTGAGTCTCTTTATATTCTGATAAAACAGGAACAAAGGCCTGTGAAAACGCACCTTCAGCAAATAAACGTCGCATAAAATTTGGAATTTTAAAGGCCACAAAAAATGCATCGGTACCTTCGCTCGCACCAAAAAAACGCGCGATAACAATGTCACGGATAAACCCTAGAACACGCGAAATCATCGTCATGCTGCCTACAATAGCAGTCGATTTTATTAACGTTTTACTCAGCGCCTTAACCTCTGTTTATTAAATAGCCCTCACCCTCTTCAGAGGCAAGCTTTATTAGTATCAAATCGATTCTAGTTATATTCAAACTTATCGGGCTTTTATTATAAGGGCTGACGGCAATCAGCACACCTTCGATTATAAGTTATCGTTGAACAGCCGCCACAATACACTTAGAATCAAATGAAGCTATTAAAACGGATAATGAAATTGGCTTCAGATCATACAAAAACCTCTCGCACTCCTTGGCTAAAACGCTTAATTATTAGCTCATTACTATTCGTCGCGTTAATTATTGCACTGCCTTACGCCATCCAATTTGGCATCGTAAAAGGGCTTAACGATGCAGGAAGCCAAACGGTCGTTCTTGATGATGTAGACTTCAACCCCTTTACTGGTAAGCTATCTATTAGCCATTTACGGACACAAGAGCCCCAACAACCCGACCTATCAATAGCCTCCCTTAGCCTGCAAATTGATTGGCTACCCTTATTTAGGAAACGATTGCTCATCAGCTCTCTCACGGTTAAAGACGCGCATATAAAAATTGACCAAAAAGACTCGAAAACACTCTATGTTGGCAGCATTAAAATTCCTTTAAATGGTACAAACAGTGACACGAATGAAGAGCCATCAACGAGTTGGAAAGTTGGTCTAAATAAACTTAATATAATCAACAACTCTTTTGCCTATCAATCTGCCGCTTTCTCAGACAACTTCACCATCAGTCATTTAACCATTGATGAAGCATTGAGCTGGGACCCAGATAACCTATCCACCCTCTCTTTTAATACACGGCTTAATAATTCACCGATCAACGGTCACATTAGTGCTTCTTTGTTTTCTGAACAGCCCTCTGCTAAGGGTCAGTTAAACGTTAAGAACCTGAACCTTAATGCCTTTGAGTTGTTGGCAGGAGATAACATTGATGAACTTAAAGGGCTGCTGGATACCGATATCGAATTTTCTTTATTGTTAGGTAAAAACAGTATTGATTATAGCCAAACGGGCTCATTATCAATCCAACAAGCAGCTATTACGAATGCCTCTGTACAACACATACTAGGGTCCGCTGATTGGAGTGGTTTCGTACAAGTAATAACAGGCGCCGATAAACCAACCATCAACGCTCAAGGTCAACTAACCCTAAGTGAGCTCTCTAGTACAAACCAACTCACAAAGTTAGTTTTAGCTAGCACTCACGAGTTAACGGTTAAACACTTAACCATTAAAAAAATTAATAACATTGCGATCTCATCTATAGAGGCAGACGACCTATCCATCGGCAAAACAGCATTAAACAACTCACTCCTTGAGAGCAAAAAGCTGATTGTCGACAAAATCCAATTGCATGACCTTAATAATATCAATATTAAAAAAATCAGCATTGATGGCTTGAATGCAGCTATCGATATCAATAAGCAAGGAGATATTCCTTTACTCAATACACTAACCAATAGCCTACCCACAGCAGATGAAAACAAAGCTAATGAGACAAATAACGCTGCTAACCCTTTTCAATTTCGTGTGGCTAACATAGATATTTCAAAAAACAGCCAAATTAAATTTTCAAAAGAAACTGAGCTAGAACGCGTTAAGAAGGAGATCGTGTTAGATCATCTTCGCATTGGCAACCTCAATTCACTCACACCAAACAGCCCAACGCCCATTAACATTCAGGCGACGATAGATCAGTTTTCTAAATTAACTATAAAAGGCCATGTCGCCCCTCTTAGTCAAAAAATAAACACCTCTATTCAAACTCAGCTATCTGCTTTTGAACTGCATGATTTTTCACCTATTATAAAAGATGAACTCGGTTATAGCATCGAAAACGGGCAACTAAATGCAGACCTAGATATTGACATAAAAGACAACATTCTTGATGGGAAAACAAGCTTAGAAATTAACCAATTAGCATTAGAACCAGCTAATGAGAGTAAGGCGGCAAAAATGACTCAGCAACTATCAATGCCACTGGAATCTGCTCTATCGCTGCTACGTGATGATAACAACAATATTAAACTCAACATCCCTGTTAAAGGTGACCTCGCATCACCAGATTTCAATATCAGTGATGTGATTAATACCGCTCTAGGAAATGCCTTACAAGGTACCGTAAAAAATGTTTTGAAATATGCACTACAACCATACGGCGTGATGTTTATGGCGGCAGAAAAAGCCTATGGCATCGCAACCTCTATCAGATTAGAACCATTGGTGTTCCCTCCCGGAGAAAGCGTGCTGCCAGAAAATTCAATAAACCAGATAAATAAAATCGGCGAATTAATGCAAAAAAGACCACAGTTAAGCATCCACATATGTGGTTTTGCCACCCAACATGACCACCTGTTTTTACAAAACTTGGCTAACAGTGACAGCGCAGACAGCTCGCCTTCAACAGACACAGAAGAAAAACCCATACAGGAACCCTTATTAAAACTAGCAAGCGAGCGCCAAGCTGCTGTAAAAACCCAGCTCATTAATAACTACCATTTAAAAGCGACTCGTTTATTTACCTGCAAACCCCGTGTTGAAAAAGACCTAATTAACGAAACGGCTGCAAAGCCAAGAGTAGAGCTATTAATTTAACGTCTTTAGGCAATTTAACACATGAGAATTCCATCACAGACTACTTTTTATTAATGCCCTATTGCACCTCGGGCTTGACAAAGCCCGATTATTTCAGCAAAATGCGCAATCTTTTTTAATATCACTAGAGGATTTACCTTGGCTAACAGTGCACAAGCGTTAAAACGCGCCAAACAATCAGAACAAAACCGCCAACTTAACATGGCTGCACGTACTCGATTACGTACTAAAATCAAACGCGTTGTTTATAGTGCTGAAGAAGGTAACGTTGAAGGAACTGAAGTTGCTTATAAAGATGCTGTTCCTTACATTGATGGTGCTGTTACTAAAGGCATTATTCATAAAAATAAAGCCGCTCGCTTAAAGAGTCGCCTTAATGCTCGCATTATTAAACTAAAGCAAGCATAAGATTAAGCCTTCACAAGCTTCATAAAAAGCCGACATTAAATGTCGGCTTTTTTATGCGCTATGACTGCACACTTAAACTAACACCAAGTTATCACGGTGAATAATTTCTGGCTCACCAACAAAGCCAATCAAATGTTCAATTTCTGAACTTTTATTACGCTTAATAACATCGATCTCAATTGAACTATAATTCACCAAGCCACGCGCAAGCTCCTTACCTGACTCAGACACACACGCAACCAGCTCTCCTCTTTCAAAGCCGCCTTTTACACCTACCACACCAATAGGCAATAAGCTCACACCCGATTTTTTAATCGCTTGCTCCGCACCCTTATCCAGCACCACCTTACCTCTCACATCTAAGTGGGCTGTTAGCCAACGTTTGCGAGCCGAAACAGGTGCCTCATTAGGTACTAATAATGTCCCAATTTGCTTACCTTCAATAACATCTAAAATAACATCATCCTTTAAACCAGGCGCAATAATAGTTGCTGTACCAGAGCGCGACGCAATCCGTGCAGCCGTTAATTTAGTTTGCATTCCACCTCGACCTAAAGCCCCGCCAGCAGAACTGGCCGCTCTATCCAAGGAGCTATCATTAACACTCACTTCGTTTAACAACAAAGCAGCGGCGTTTATTCGGGGGTCACTATCAAAAAAACCATCTTGATCCGTTAAAATCATTAACAAATCAACACTCATTAAATTAGCGATGATCGCAGCCAAGGTGTCATTATCACCAACACGCAGCTCTTCATTAGCCACCACGTCATTTTCATTAATGATTGGCACAACGGATAAATCTAACAACGTTTTTATGGTGGCCCTAGCGTTTAAATAACGCGTTCTATTAGAAAGATCATCGTGCGTTAACAAAACCTGTGCCGTTTTAAAGCCTTCCGCCTGAAAGCTTTGCTCGTAGGCTTGAATAAGTCCCATTTGTCCGACCGATGCTGCCGCTTGAAGCTCCTGAAGCGCATGTGGACGCGCGGACCAACCCAGTCGTACCATTCCTTCAGCAACCGAGCCCGATGAAACAACAATCACATCAATTCCACGTGATTTTAATTCACTGATTTGTTTCACCCATAGATTAATAGCCGCACGGTTTAAACCCTGACCATTATCTGTTAAAACGGCGCTGCCAATTTTCACAACGCAAGATTTCACTCGTTTTAAATCTACTCTTGATTTCATGCTATTAAATTAACGGTCTACTTCTGGCGCGTCTTCATCACTTGATTCAAGCTCTTTTTGCTCTTCGATATAATCCATAATCGCATGTACTAGCTGATCAGTGCCCTGTTTTCGAATAGCAGAAACTTTGAAAACCGGCCCTTGCCACTGCAATTCGTCAACTATCAACTGACAGTAGTTATCTATTTCGTCGTCTGGGAGTAGGTCAATCTTATTAAGCACCAACCAACGAGGTTTCTCAGCAAGCCCACCGCCCCACTTTTCTATTTCATTTATCGCAGACTTCGCCGCTTTAACAGGGTCAACATCCGTTTCATACGGCTCAACATCCACAACATGAAGCAATAAATTATTTCGCGCTAAATGACGTAAAAATAAATTACCTAAACCTGCTCCATCGGCCGCACCTTCAATAATTCCCGGAATATCCGCAATCACAAAACTACGTAGCTCATCTGCTCTAACCACCCCTAAACTCGGGTGTAATGTTGTAAAAGGGTAATTTGCTACTTTAGGCTCGGCCGACGAAATAGCACGAATAAGACTTGATTTACCTGCATTTGGCAAGCCAAGCGTACCAACATCTGCCAGCACTTTAAGCTCAAGCCTCAGTACTCTTTGTTCTCCATCTGAACCTGGTGAGAACTGCCTAGGCGCCCTATTAGTACTACTTTTATAACGTGTGTTACCCAAGCCATGAAAACCACCCGATGCCACAAGCAACCTTTGCCCTTCACTTGTCACATCACCAATCAACTCATCAGTTCCGTCATCGTAAACAACGGTGCCAAGCGGTACGGGCACGATCAAGTCATCACCACCTTTACCGGTGCAGTTTCGACTTTGCCCTTTTTGACCGTGCTCAGCCCTTATTAGTCGATTGAAACGCATATCAATTAACGTATTTAATGCTTCTCTTCCTTCTAAGTAAACACTTCCACCGTCACCACCGTCACCACCGTCTGGGCCACCGAAAGGTATGTATTTTTCACGCCTAAAACTAACATGGCCTTTACCACCATTGCCTGCTTCGACTCTAACACTCGCTTCATCTACGAATTTCATTTTGTGTTTTCCATTATCTTTTGTATCACTGCGCCACCTAACTATTGTTATAGTTTGGCGCAATAAAAAACCCTGTCAAAGACAGGGTTTTTTTAATACGTACCTGCCGTTATGACCGCAGCGCACTGTTTTTCAATATTAAACAGTTTCGATACGAATATACTTTCTACGTTTCGGGCCTTTAATTTCAAATACCACTTTACCTTCTTCTGTTGCAAATAAAGTGTGATCTTTACCCATACCAACATTTTCACCTGCATGAAAACGCGTACCTCTTTGGCGAACTAAAATATTACCAGCTAAAACGCTTTGACCGCCATAACGCTTAACGCCAAGTCGTTTTGACTCGGAATCGCGACCGTTTCTAGTACTACCGCCTGCTTTCTTATGTGCCATGAATCTGTCCTTTTCTTATTAAGCTGCAGAAATACCGGTAATGGTCACTTCAGTATAGTACTGACGATGCCCCATTTTTTTCATATGGTGTTTTCTACGTTTAAATTTAATGATATTTACTTTTTTGTGACGACCTTGAGATTTAACTGTTGCCGTTACGGTTGCACCTTCAATATGAGGTGTACCTACTTTAAGTCCAGCATCACCATTTACTAATAACACTGAGTCAAAAATAACCTCACTGCCTTCTTCAGCATCTAGCTTTTCGATCTTAAGGAAATCACCCTCGGCTACTTTATATTGTTTACCGCCTGTTTGAATTACCGCGTACATTGTCTAGAGACTCCCTAGTTTGTGGGTGGTTTTAAAAAAGAGGCGAATTCTATCCTTTAGCACGCTATTGGTCAATCCCAAATAAACAAGGAAAAGCATTTTCTTAACTGCTTTTACGCCTTAATCCTTGTTATTATACCCCATTGATTTAATTTACTTTAACTTTATCCTCCCAATGAGCAGCACAAACGCACCCCCTACAGCACCTAAAATAGACTTCAAAGCAATTCAACAACTGATGGCACCGGCCATGAGTCAAGTAGACAAAAAAATTCTACGAGAGCTTAATTCTGATGTCTTATTGATTAATCAAATTGGCTTCCATATCGTCAACAGTGGAGGCAAACGTCTAAGACCAATGCTTGTTGCACTATCTGCCTGTGCGTTAGGTTATGAAGGAAGTGAACACACCACGCTTGCAGCCGTTATTGAATTCATTCATACAGCTACATTACTGCATGACGATGTTGTCGATGAATCTGATATGCGCCGTGGCGACGATACCGCTAATGCCATTTGGGGTAATTCAGCCAGTATTTTGGTGGGCGATTTCTTGCATACTCGCTCATTCGAAATGATGGTCAGCGTTAACAACATGCGTGTCATGGATCTTTTGTCTCACACCACCAATGCCATTGCAGAAGGTGAAGTATTACAATTACTTAATGTTAACAACCCTGACACCAACGAAGCGCAATACCTTGAAGTTATCCGAAGAAAAACGGCTAAACTTTTTGAGGCTGCTACTCAACTCGGTGCCATACTGGCCGATAAGGATGAACAAATAGAAGCCGCCATCGCCTCCTACGGGCTTCATTTAGGCAATGCTTTTCAGATAATGGATGACATGCTTGATTACACAGCTGATGTAGATGAGTTAGGCAAAAACCTTGGCGATGACTTAGCCGAGGGAAAGCCAACGCTACCACTCATTCACGCCATGCAACATGGTTCCAAGCAACAAGCTGATTTCATTAAACAGACCATTACAAAAGGTGACCGCACTGCATACCTTGATATTTTAGCCATCATTAAATCAACAGGTTCATTAGAATACACAGCAGCATTTGCAGATAAGGAAGCTCAAAAAGCGATAGATGCGCTCAGCATTTTACCAAATAGTGGCTATAAAAAGGCCATGGAGCAACTTGCTTTATTTTCCATACAACGTAATTACTAGCCAATCGTACGACAAGCTTAAATTAACTCAAGAGATTCAGCTATAAAGCCTCCAAAAGCACCCTGCTTCGCTTGCATCACACAACTTTTGATGAATAGTTTGATATAATTTTCTTTTATTAACTTTGAAAAAAAACAACAGGCACATTTATGAATGTAGAACAACACGATCAATATTTAGCTGAGTGGGAGAGTCGCCAGGAAATTGCTGAAAGCATGATTCCCATCATCGGTAAAATGTACCGTGGAAGTGGCGTAGTCCTTAAAATTTATGGCCGAACATTAATTAATGCATCACCCGTATCATTACTTAAATTTCACCGCTATGTTCGTCAGTTTGAAAAAGTTGAACTCTCCATTCATGATAGTTTCAAGGTTTTAATTGCCCTACAAAAAATGAAACTTGGACCAGTGCGCATTGATTTAGGCATTTTAGCGGTTCAATTTAACAATAATTCACGGGGTTTAGAGCTTGAAGATTTTCTAGCAGAAAAACTCGGCGCGGGTATTCGCCAAGTTCAAGAACAGTCAGCTTCAAACCCCAGAGACGTCGTTCTTTACGGTTTTGGTCGCATTGGTCGTTTGCTAGCTCGCTTACTTATTGAGCGCACCGGCTCAGGCAATAAAATGCGCCTAAGAGCTATCGTCGTCCGTAAGGGCGGTGATAACGATTTACAAAAACGTGCCAGTTTGCTTCGCCGAGATTCTGTGCATGGCTCGTTTAAAGGCACCATTAAAGTTGATGAAGAAAACAACACCATCATGGCTAATGGCAATTTAATCCAAGTGATTTACGCCAACCATCCAAAGGAAATCGACTATACGCAATTTGGTATTGATGACGCCCTTATTGTTGATAACACGGGCATTCGTCGTGACGAAGCTGAACTCAGCGAACATTTCTTATCAAAGGGCGCTGGCAAGGTGCTTCTCACCGCACCCGGTAAAGATGTAAAAAATATCGTTTTTGGCGTCAATACCGATGATATTAAAACGGAAGATAAAGTTATTTCTGCCGCCAGCTGTACCACTAACGCGATTACACCTACCTTAAAAGCCATCAACGATCAGTATGGCATTATTAAAGGCCATGTTGAAACGGTACACTCGTACACGAATGACCAGAACCTCATCGACAATTACCACAAGGGTGAAAGACGTGGCCGTGCAGCTGCACTGAACATGGTTCTCACTGAAACAGGCGCTGCCAAAGCGGTATCCAAAGCACTTCCGGAACTTGAAGGTAAATTAACCGGCAACGCAATCCGCGTTCCAACCCCTAATGTTTCCATGGCGATTCTTAACCTAAGTTTAGAAAAAGAAACCGATAAAGATGCTTTAAATGATTTCTTACGTGAAACTGCACTTCATTCACCCATGCGTGAGCAAATTGACTTCACCACCTCGACAGAGATCGTATCAACTGATTTGGTGGGCGCACGCAAGGCATGCACAATTGATTCCAAGGCAACTATTGCAACGGGTGACTCGTGTGTCTTGTACCTTTGGTACGACAATGAATTTGGCTACAGCTGTCAAGTTGTCCGCGTGATGCAAAAAATGGCCGGCTTAGACTTTCCATCATTACCCACTAATGACTAGAGAGTATATTCTTTAAAAAAAAGCCCGCGTTATAGCGGGCTTTTTTTTACTTAGCATTAACCAATACTTAATATCTACAGCCATAAAACATCAGTTTATTGACCAAGGTAAATATCTTAAGTATTAAGTTTTATTAGGCCGACTAGCAATAAGATCATCAACAACTGATGGGTCTGCTAACGTTGACGTATCGCCCAATTCATCAATCAAGTTCTCGGAAATTTTACGCAAGATTCGACGCATAATTTTACCAGAACGCGTCTTAGGCAAACCCGGCGCCCATTGAATAACATCAGGCGAAGCAATCGGACCGATTTCGTTACGTACATGGTTAACCAGCTCTTTACGCAAGTCATCCGTTGCCTCCACACCGTCCATTAAAGTCACAAAGGTGTATATACCTTGTCCTTTAATATCATGTGGATAACCAATAACAGCAGCCTCCGCTACCGCTGGATGAAGAACTAGCGCACTTTCAACCTCAGCAGTGCCCATGCGGTGGCCAGATACATTAATAACATCATCAACGCGACCCGTTATCCAGTAGTCGCCATCTTCGTCTCTGCGCGCGCCATCTCCTGGAAAATACAAGCCTGGGTAATTTGCAAAATAGGCATCAATATAACGTTGATGGTCACCAAATAATGTCCTAAACATACCGGGCCAAGGGCCCTTAATAACCAAAATACCTTCAGCCGGGTTACCTAGCACTTCGTTACCGTCGTTATCGACCAAGCCAAACTCCACACCAAAGAATGGTTGCATCGCAGAACCTGGTTTCAGATCTGTAGCCCCTGGTAATGGAGTCATTAAAATGCCACCTGTTTCAGTTTGCCACCATGTGTCAACAATGGGGCAACGACTTCCACCAACCACTTTGTAATACCACTCCCAAGCTTCAGGGTTAATCGGCTCACCCACACTGCCTAAAATACGTAAATTACTCAAGTCACAGGCTTTAACATATTCATCACCTTTTGCCATTAAAGCTCTAATCGCAGTCGGTGCTGTATAAAAAATATTAACCTTATGCTTTTCACAAACCTGCCAAAAACGCGAAGCATCTGGGTACGTTGGAACACCTTCAAACATGACTGTTTGCGCACCATTTGCTAACGGGCCATAAACAATATAAGTGTGTCCTGTCACCCAACCAACATCTGCCGTGCACCAATAAATATCACCCTCATGATAATCAAAGACATATTTATGCGACACCGCAGCATGTAATAAGTAACCCCCTGTTGTATGCAAAACACCTTTCGGCTTCCCTGTTGAGCCTGATGTATACAAAATAAATAAGGGGTCTTCTGAGTCCATCTCTTCAGCTGGGCAGTTTGCTGATGCATTCTCAATTAACTCGTGATACCAAACATCCCGGCCTTCTGTCCAATCAACAGTACCACTTGTCCGTTTTACCACCACTACCGATTCAACCAACGGGCAACTACTTAGAGCCTTGTCAGCATTCGCTTTTAACGGAACTGCTTTACCGCCGCGCATGCTTTCATCAGTGACGATAATGATTTTTGCTTTAGAGTCAACAATCCGGTCCTTCAGGGCATCTGCCGAAAAGCCACCAAAAACAACCAAATGCACAGCACCTATTCTGGCGCACGCCAGCATTGCAATCGCCGCCTCGGCGACCATTGGCATATAAATACAAACACGATCACCTTTATTTACACCACGAGCTTTTAAGCCATTAGCAAAACGGCATACTTCTGCGTGCAGCTCTTTATAGGTATAGGTTTTATCTACTGTTGGGTCATCACTTTCCCAGATAATAGCCGGCTGATCACCGCGTGTTTCTAAATGCCGATCTAAGCAGTTAACACTCACATTAAGTTTGCCACCTTCAAACCACTTTACTTCGCCTTTTCGGAAATCATAATCAACAGTCGTTTCCCACTGTTTTGACCATGTTAAAAATTCGTTTGCTTTTTCATTCCAAAAGCCATTTCTATCTTCAATTGAACGCTTATATTCACGCTCATACCGCTCTTTGTTGATATGCGCATGAGCTGCTACTTCAGCTGGAACCTTATGAATATGATGCTCTGACATCCTCTCTTTCCTCATCTCTAAATTTATTGTCCATACAAGCCATTTTAGTGCATAAACATGCCGCCGTTCATACTTAAATCTGACCCCGTCGTGTAAGCCGCCAGCTCACTTGCTAAGAATGAAATACCGTGAGCAATTTCTTCAGGCTTACATAAACGCCCCACAGGAATACTATTTTCAATTTTCTGCCGAACATCTTCAGCAATAGCCATCACCATCGGTGTTGCAACATAGCCTGGTGAAATAGTGTTCACGGTAACCCCTTTACGTGCCGTTTCACGTGCTAATGCTTTTGTAAACCCATGCATACCCGCTTTTGCTGCCGAGTAATTAACTTGGCCCACCTGACCTAACTGGCCGTTTACCGAAGAAACGTTGATAATTCGACCAAAGCCACGCTCAACCATCCCTTCAAAAACTTGACGAGTCATATTAAATATACTGTTCAAGTTTGTATCAATCACGGCTTCCCAACGCTCAATGGGCATTTTTTTAAACATCCCATCTTTCGTAATACCGGCGTTATTGACTAATATATCGATAGCCCCCACATTCTCTTCAACCCACTTAAGCGCCGCACCACAAGCTTCAAAATCCGTGACAGGGCAACGCACTATCTCAATATCGAAGCCTGCCTCTTTTTGAGCAATTTGCCATTTTTTTGCTTTTTCCTCGTTATTATAAGCCGCTACCACTTTGTAACCATCTTGTACAAAACGTTGACAGACTGCCTCACCAATCCCACCTGTACCACCCGTAACCAATGCAACTCGCTGACCCATCTTCTTCCTCCTGAAAAATTACCTTTTCATACACCCGATAAAGTGATTTACAATCGCACAATGCAACCACCCTCTTGGCAGCCATGGCCTTTTATTTTTTATCTAGACCAATTTGATAGTGCCAAAATAAACCTGTCTTTACAAGTAAAAAAAAGCATGGCTTTGACTTACTTCTATCGATTTTCTTCGCTCATATAACGTTAATTCTGTTATTTATTAATCAACAATACTTTTTATACGTTTTAAGCTAAACTTAAGCCATAATTTTATTTATTCGACAATAATTTTAACTATGCTTAATACACCTGACTATCGAAAATTTACCCGTATGGATACTGTCTGTGACATTGAGTTCACCCATCCATCGACTGGCGCTAAAGGTACCGCTCACTGTATTAATTTAAGCGCGGCAGGTATTCTTTTTACAACGACTGACAAGTTAACGACAGGTTCGTCGCTAGAGATATCAGTCAAGCCTGTTAACCCCATCACTCCTCCACTTAATGCCATCATTGAAATTATTCGTGTCGTTCCTGTTGATAATCACCAATATGAAGTAGCTGCCACTATCGAAGGCATTAAAGGCGTCTAAGAATTAACCTGTAGGATAAAACGTGTACCGCATTACCAAGAATTTAAGCTTTTGTTATGGCCACCGGCTGATGAATCACCCTGGCAAATGTCGACACCTTCATGGCCACTCAGCGCGTGTCGCCATTACGCTTGAGTCAAACGAACTGAATGATCAAGGAATGGTATGTGATTTTTCAGATATCAAAGACTATGTTGGCGAATGGGTCAATAAAACCCTTGATCATAACTTTCTATTACATAAAGATGACCCTGTTTTGCCGCTTCTCCAAGACGCTGGCGAACGCTTGATGGTTGTTGACGAACACCCCACCGCAGAATTCCTGGCAAAGCTCATTTATGAGTATGTCGTTAAAGGGGGCTTCCCTGTTGTCGACGTTTCTGTCTGGGAAACTGATAGCGCAAAAGCCAGTTACTCAACTCGCTAATGCAGCATACCGTTAGGCCGCTTAACAAGTCTTTTTGCCTGCAAATGCTTTGTGAAGAAAACTACGTAAAGCTGTTAAGGCTAGTGCCAAAAATCGATCTTGGCGACTTCTCTAGTAGCGCTATTCAAACCGATGTTCTTGCGACTGGGCCCTTTACTTATACCGCCTATATTCACCCAACAGGCAGTGACGCCGAATCAACAACATCACGTTTCAAGTGTCGTATCTACCTAGATACAAAATCGGTCGAGGTCGTCAGTATTGATGCCTATTTAAGGTTAAATCAACGGCAAACAACCTCTCCTAGAGATACCTTAAACAATAAATGGGCCTTGAATTATTTTTTTGAAAAGTGGCTCAGCTTCCAGTTAAACCTATCTCGCAATGAACAATCCTCCCACCAACCGATTAACGCCTGACTCCTATTTAAGATTTCTTACTCAGCTTAAATACGATTGGACTCAGTAATAACAAGGCCACCAAATTAGGTATTGCCATTAAGCCATTAAGTACATCGGCCAATAACCATAGAAAATTTAAATCCATAACAGCCCCAACAGGAATCGCCAGCACCCACGCAATTCTATACCACCGAATAACACCCACCCCTAAAATATATTCGGCACATCGCTCACCATAATAGCTCCAACCCAATAACGTTGTCAGAGCAAAAATAGCTAAGCCGAAGCTCACCACATACTCACCATACCCTGGCAGTCCTACACTAAAGGCATGAGCCGATAATGACGCACCCGTCTCGCCGCTAGTCCAACTGCCCGTTAAGATAATAACCAGCGCAGTCATCGTACAAACAATAATGGTGTCAATGAATGTGCCCAACATGGCAATTTTACCTTGCCGCACGGGGTTATTTGTTTTTGCAGCAGCGTGCGCAATTGGCGCAGTTCCTAACCCAGCCTCATTAGAGAAAACACCTCGAGCAACACCGAAACGAATAGCCGCCATCACACCCGCACCGGCAAAACCACCCGCTGCAGCTGTGCCTGTAAACGCATCAGTAACAATCAGCTGAAGTGCCATTGGCACAGAGCCTAAATGCTGAATAATAATCAGGCCTGCACCCACAACATAAGCAACACCCATCAAGGGAACTAACCTAGAGGCGACATGACCTATTCGCTTAATCCCCCCGACCAACACAGCATAAACAACAACCGCCATGACCAGCCCTGTTTGCCAAGCAGGCACACCCAGCGTACTACTTAACGCATCAGCAACTGAATTTGCTTGAATAGTATTACCAATTCCGAACGCCGCGACCGCACCAAACAAGGAGAACAAAAAGCCTAACCATTGCCAATGTTTACCCAAACCATTCTTAATGTAATACATCGGGCCGCCCACATACGCACCGTTCTCATCAACTTCTCGATAGTTAACAGCTAATACTGCTTCAGCATATTTAGTCGCCATTCCAACGAGGGCAGTTAACCACATCCAAAAAATAGCGCCAGGTCCGCCTAAAAAAATCGCCGTTGCCACTCCTGCAATATTACCAGTACCGATTGTCGCCGCTAATGATGTCATCAATGCATTAAATGGGCTAATCTCCCCCGCCTCTGACTCATTACTAACACGCCCCCGCCAGAGTAATGAAAAGGCCGCGGGGATTTGGCGAATGGGTAAAAAAAACAGCCCCAACATTAAATAAACGCCCGTCCCTAATAACAAAGCCAGAATAACCGGGCCCCAAACAAAACTACTGATTGAGCTGAGTACTTGTGTTAATGTTTCCATAATTTTTCTATCGTCAATAATGAAAGTTCATAGAGATTGGCGAATAAGCGACGCCAATCTAAACCTTTTAAGATGTTTTGTAATAATTTTAGTTTGACTGCATTATTACAGTTTACTAAGTAAAAAGTTAAGTTTCATATAACGGCATGGTTTATTTCACTGACAGTTGGACAAACGTTTAAGCATCATCAATACATTCATGCACTCGATTCATTTATTATTAAAGGAACTACTATGTACAATAAACAATCTCCCTATTCAATCAGCGTAAAAAAAGACGACGAAGTCTATATCTGCCAGTGCGGAAAGACATCAAATGCGCCACATTGTGACGGTAGCCATAAACGAGCTGATAGCATTAAACCTTTAGTCCATACTGCCAAAAAAGATGGTGAGCTTTACGTCTGCGGGTGTAACAAGTCATCTAATATGCCCTGGTGCGACGGCAGCCATAATCAGTAAGAATCATTCAAACTCACCTATACTTATGACCCTTTTAAGCGATTTTTTCAATTCTGATGAGTTATCAGATAACGCCATGTATTTTTTTGAAATGCATGGTTTTTTAACCAGCCTAGTTGTTCAGCCCGGCACTTTAACTCAACAACAAATCCTAGCTGAAATACTTCCTGATAATGAAGTTGATGACACAATCTCCGAGGCCATTGTCAGCCTACAAAAAGAAATCGAACAGGCCTTGTTGAATGGTGATTTCCCAACTATCTTAGCTGACGAAGATGACGAAGACTCGCTGACACTGTGGGCGTCTGGGTTCATGCAAGGTGTTTTCAGCCAAGAAGAGCTTTGGTTTAATAATCACCCAGAAGAAGTAGCCGAGCTCACCTTGCCCATTCTAAGCTGCTCTGAATTATTGGAAGATGAGCCCCCGTTGAGCGATGACTTACTCGACGAAATGGCCGAAAAAATTCCTGATTGCGTTATTGATCTTTACCTATTATTTAACAGCCCCGAGGGCGCTTAGCTTTAACCTTGCCTGAGCCTTCATGTTTTCAACATTCACTGGTTAGGGATCTTGAGTGGGTTATAGCTAACCCACCCATTATTCAAGGGCAACAGGGTAATAGAAACTGGACCTCAGCAAATGATTGGGCCCAAGCACACAAAGATTTTAAACGGCAACTTGACGAACTAAACGAAAACCCTCAGCCACTGGTTAATTTATTAGCAGAGCAACGGGATTATCGACTAGGGCACCGCTTCGAAACCCTGCTCAGCTATTGGTTTAAGCATAATGGTCGGCATGAAATTTTAGCCCAAAACCTGCAAGTCCAAGATCACAACAGAACCATTGGTGAATTTGATTTTATTGTAAAGGACCGCTTAACGCACAAGATCCAACACTGGGAAGTCGCTTGTAAATTTTACATTGGCATAAACGATACCTCCAAAGCTGAACATTGGGTTGGGCCCATGTTAAAAGACCGCTTAGATATTAAGTACCACTCAATGCGATCAAGGCAAAGTAAATTATCAGCGCACCCCGCCGCTAAAACACAACTCAAGCGGCTTAATATGTTAATTGATGAGCATATCTGCCTTATAAAAGGTCGCTTATTTCACCCTCTTCGGTCATCGAGCAAGGTTTACCCCAACTTCGTTTCAAGCGTTCATCAACGCGGGCAATGGGCTAGAATAGATGATTTTCTGAAATACTTTCAGTCACAAAAAATCCTATGGCAACCACTGGATAAAAACCAATGGATGGCAGCGCAAACGTATATGCCTGATCAACGCTACTTCACTACTGTTGATATTGTTCAATACTTTTTAGATCGTCCAAAAAATTCTCCTTTATGCCTTGCTGGGTTTTTATCCGACACAGCAACAAAACAAGAAAAAACCCGTGTCTTTTTAGTCGCAAAAGATTGGGCGAAAAATTTGAATTTCACCGATAATACGGCCATACACTTAAACTAATGAACCGAGATATCCTTTGAGTAACGACGTAGACCAACCCATAGAAAACTTTGTCATCAACGGCTGCCATGTCACCTTGTTGGGCACTGCTCATGTTTCCAAAGCCAGTGCTGAAGCAGTGAAAACGCTTATTGAAACAAATGACTATGACGCCGTTGCGGTCGAGCTTTGCCCAAGCAGATACAGTGCTTTAATTGATCCTGACAGCCTCGCTAAGATGGATTTATTTAATGTCATCAAAAGTGGTAAGGCGGCAATGGTTACAGCCAGCTTGGCATTAGGTGCTTTCCAACAAAAAATGGCTGATGAGCTTGGCATTGAGCCTGGCGCAGAAATGAAAGTCGCGGCCGACCTGGCACAGCAATCTCATAAACCCGTCTTACTGATTGATAGAGAAGTAGGCACCACATTAAAACGTGTTTACCGAAATGTACCTTGGTGGAAACGCATGGAATTGGTGTCCGGCCTGTTAGGCAGTGTCATGTTTTCAGAAAAAGTCAGCGAAGATGATATTGAGAAGCTTAAAGAGGGTGATGTTTTAGATGCCACTTTTTCTCAGTTTGCAGAATCATCCAAGGAGATTTACGAACCGCTTGTTAACGAGCGAGATCAATATATGGCTCATCGTATCGTCAACGATGCAAACTCGGGGCAATACAGCAGCATGCTCGCAGTTATTGGAGCCGGCCATTTAAAGGGCATCAAATCCTACATTGACTCTCAGCTTCAAGATGCCAAAAGTCTCGAAGAGCTCGACACTCTCCCCGCCCCTAGCCAATGGCCAAAGATTATTCCTTGGGTTATTGTTGCGCTAGTTTTTATTGGCTTTGGCATTGGTTTTAATCGCGCGCCTGAACTGGGCTGGCAATTAGTCATCGAATGGGTTGTTATTAATGGTGGGCTCTCTGCATTAGGCGCCTTACTGGCAACAGCTCACCCGCTGACCATTATCACCGCATTTTTAGCGGCGCCATTAACATCACTTAACCCAACTGTTGGCGCGGGCATGGTAACCGCTGCTACAGAGGCGTGGATAAGAAAACCTCGTGTTGGCGATTTTTCAACACTTAAAAAAGACACGGTAAAGATAACCGGCTGGTGGAAAAACCGAGTCTCCCGCACCTTACTGGTTTTTTTGTTCAGTACAATCGGTTCAGCCGCCGGTACCTATATTGCAGGCTTTAGAATTTTTGAGCAATTAACTTAGCTTAACAAGCTCGTGAACATTCTTGCGCACTTGTTGACTCATGACCAAACCAGCGTCATCAATAATTGCGTTTAGAACCTTGCCGTACGTTAATTTCCCTTTATCGTTTGCCCAGACGATCCCTTCGCTATAGAGCATTTCAATGAAGCCTTTAAATAAGACTTTATCAAAAAACTCCGGCGAGTTAAGGCCATTTAGGCCTGATAATTTTTCCGCCATTTCACCCGCAGCTTTTTCCAACTCAAAGCGCGTAAAAAACCCGTCGTCGTTTTGCTTTAGCAACAGCACCGTTAAATAAAAACGCTCCAAACTTAATAACACTCCACGGGATAAATAGGTCATCGTTTGATGATGCCCTTCATCCATCGACAAGCTGTTAGATGACCATTTAAGCAGCCCTTGATCAACCAAACTAGCCATCACTTTTTTTGCTGTATAAGTAATTTGCCTATTACTCCAATGCATCGAAAGCTCATCTTTTAAAAAGGGGTACACCAATCTAAACCAATGCACGACTTGCTTAGGCTTTAATGATTGATGACTCAAAAAGCAACAAGCGACAAAGGATGGCAAAACAAATAAGTGAACAATATTGTTTCTAAAATACGTCATCAACACGGCATCACTACCATCTACATAAAAAGTAGCACCCTCTTCTGCTAATGTTCTTTTTACCGTCCCAAACTGTTCGCCATAAGCAATAATCTCTTCTGCCGTTAACTGAATGCGGGTGACATCTTTAGAATAGGGGGCAGCCTCTAATAACGCCAAATAAATATCTAATTGTTGTCGCAAGCTTGCTTCGCTCATCGACTGGTCTGGTGAATTCAAAAGCGCCATTGCCAACAAGCCCATTGCATTAACGTGTGTTGCCTCATTAATACCAGACATGATTTTACTGCCTAGTTTGCTCACCAGCTTGCTAACACGCTCCTTATCGTCGGCACTGTCTTCACGTCGCCATTGGGGATATTCCGATTCGATCAATTTATCCAAATAAATGGGTGAGCCGAAGTTAACATGCACCTGTCCAAAATGGTCCTTCAATGCTTTAATTGAGCGTAAAACACCCATCACTGATTCAGACTTTTTCGGCTTACCGCTTAACTCGTTAACATAGGTTTCACCTTCAACCAGTTTTTCATAGGCGAAATTCACCGGAATAAAGACCACAGACCGCTTATGGTTCCTAAGATAACTACGTACGCTCATTGCTAACAAACCTGGTTTAGCCTTTAGCTTGCGCCCTGTACGGCTACGACCACCTTCAACAAAATACTCAACGGCTGTACCGCTACTGGCCAAATAGCCCATATACG
>Ga0209345_10000305_pt1 | contig 63790 bp, 44 predicted proteins | sample Cruoilmetagenom7_FD_187294 | JGI IMG/M metagenome (GOLD analysis project Ga0209345, IMG submission 187294) | Oil polluted marine microbial communities from Coal Oil Point, Santa Barbara, California, USA - Sample 7 (SPAdes) (version 2) | ecosystem: Environmental > Aquatic > Marine > Oil seeps ... | reverse complement strand
ATCTGCATCACTCAACATGGCCACTAAGCTTTCAGTTTGCCGAGTTGTAGCCGGTAACCCAGCTTGCTCCAGCCCCAGGTGTTTGGCCACGGATGAACGCACTGAGCCAACATTTAGCTTTTCACCTTCGATTTCAGACGTTTGTAACGCTTCCTGAATTAGCGCATCCATTTCTACCTGGCGATCAAGGCTCTCACCCCCTTGTGCCTGAAGACGTTTAGCCTTGCCAATTAGCTGTTTCTGTAAAGCCAATATGGCTTCTAGACGAGGTGCTATCAGCTTTTCGCTGAATACAAAGTTAGGCCACCTCTCAGATTGCCAGATATACACGGTTTCACCTTTAACGTTAGCTACAAGCTTAATGAATGAGCCGAATAGATGATGCCAATCGAATCATATTATGAGCCGAATATAGGCCATATTTGGCTCATTGGCAAGCGATGCTGCGTTTAGACAAGCCAACTATATGAGCAATTTAACTGGTGTCTGACCCCTGCTTTTTCAGGAATAAATAAAACTTAGTGCTAAACACTCAAAAAATACACTGGGTACCAGCCACAAACATGCTGGTATGACGTGAAGATATCGGGATATTTTCACATTTAAACATCAAATGTCACATTTTCAGATTTATCTGATACACAGAGACTTTTATTTCATTTACTATCCGATCTAATCAATTGTAACAAGGAAGAGTTATGGCACTCGCTATCGCGATTAAAACTGACCTACGCACTAAACTAACTCAGTATGAAGGTAAATTTAATCACCTTTATCTGGATACTAAGGGAAAGGTCACTACTGGTGTTGGTCACTTAATACCCAACAAAATTGCTATCGCCAGCGTTGCACTTTATAAAGTTAAGAACAATTTGCCATTTCAATTAGCCAGTTTGCATGAAAAACAAACCGAATACGACAAAATCGCTAAATTACCCTGGGGGCAAAGGTATGGCGCAGCATCGTTTAAAAAACACACGACGCTAGTAATGAAGGATGCCGACATTAATTTGATATTAGATAAACATATCGATAGCTTTTATAAAGAACTAAGCAATATATTCAACAAAGCCAAAGGTTATCCAGAAAATTTCGACCAATTACATAAAAATGTACAACAAGCTTTGTTTGATATGATTTTTAACCTTGGCGCAACGAAGATAGTGAATACGTTTCCCAGTTTCAATGCAGCACTAAAAAACAGCGACTGGAAGAAAGCAGCAACGGAATCTAATCGACCTGATGTTAGCCCTGCCCGAAACCAGTATGTTAAGCAATTATTTAACACTGTGCCCGTAAAGCCATAAGAAAATAATATGAAAAAAATACTATTTATTTTAACTACTAATTTATTTTTAATCGCCTGCTCAGCATCAGAAAATAAGATTGAACCTGTACTTAAGCATGAAGAATTTTTCGGCTTTGAGATAACAGATATATCAAAACGTAGCGGAGTTTCACTTACTGGTTATGAGTTTCAAACCGTTGATGGCAAAAACATCTCAATTAACCGTTGTAAGCAGGCAATTACACTCAATGTAGCCAATATAGCTGAATTTGACTATTTCAGATTTAACTTACTGCTCTTATCTTGTAATGCTTTTGATAAGTACACTCATGCTAAAGCCTCTAAAACCAGCTACTTTCCCACAGAATTTAAAGCTGATTTTTTCTCACAGTTACCTGCTGATGTAACACCTCTTATAAACAGCACCGACAAATCACAGCGCCAAAACAAAACTTTGCTTGATTATGATAAAAACACAAAAACAATTATGGAAACACCGCGCACAGCAAAGCTATTAACGGCTGAAGATGAAATTTATATAACATTACTCGCCAGGGGTGACTTCAATGCAGATGGCATTGAAGACTTACTACTTAAGAGCGAATGGTTTTCTCGTAACGCATTTGGTAAACATGCTGATTTATTAATTATTAGCAAAAGCGACAAAGATGCAATTGCCAGCATTAACTGGCGACTTAAGCCTATTAAATAGACTTAGATTAATAAGTGTCAGAGAGTAATTATATTTAATATTGAGCGTGTAATCTCTGGTAACTATTTTTCCCCTTTAATCCGCCACAAAATAATCATCCCAGCGTGCATCAAGAACTTTAATACCCTTTTGAATCGAAACTACGCTCAGTTTTTCATCAGACTCACTCACCAGCCCTAACGCCAGTAGCTTGTTCAGCGCATCATCAATCTCGAAATCCGCAGAGCACTGCCACTTTTCGTGTAACCAATGTTCAATCGCCCTGTCCAGTTCGGCACGTGTCATTGTTGTTTCACTGGTGAGTAAAAAATAATATGCCAGTACCGCTTCTTTGCACTCTTCCTCTTCGGCATCGTTCGCCAGTCGATGAAACACACCGGCATTGTTATCCAGGTTCTTGAAATACAGGTTTTGTGTTAGTGCCTGCATAAAGCGCAGCTTGCGGTTTTTGAAATTATTGAATTGCTTCAAAAGGTAACCCCCAAGGGCTGCCACCCCAGCCAGCAAAATCATGATGCCTGTTTTGTTAAGTTCGACCGGCTCACTGCTCAGGCCTAACCAGAAACCCAGCAAGGAACCGAGCAGCACCAGTGATGCCCCCAGCTTGGTCGTTAACACGATGCCGCCACTGACCACTGCCGGCACGCCTATCAACAACTTATCCATCAAACGCATACGTACCGAGGTATTGGGAAACAACATTTCCAGGTCGGCCTTGGGTACATTCTGAAACAACTTCAGCAAAGTCGCCCCCGGCTTGCACGTCGGCAAACCGGCATGCGCGCCATCGTAATCATCACGAAAACGAATGTACAACACCACACGGTCATAATTCGTAAAACAAATAGTCTTTTTAATTAAACCAAACAGGCTGCTGAGTGTTTCCACGCGCTGTGAAACACCGCGGCAGAACAACAGCACTTCAGAAAAATCATCAAAATCTACATGCAGCCGAATCTTGAACAACGAAGCCTCAAGCAACGCCTGGTTGAGTTCGTCTTCTGTTATCTGTTCGTAATTCGCTTTCTCCAGTAGCCCACTCAGTAAGCCGACAAAATTGTGAACAGACAAAGATTGAGTGCTCTCAACCGCACGAGTATCGGTGTCAGGATCAACCGGGGCATAACTGTCTTTCAGTGACTCGATGATCTGGTGAAATTCGAAATGGAAAATGCTGCTCAGCATGTAATACAACTGACGAAAATCGGTTTCCTGCCCTTTGAGTTTTGCATCCTGCAGGCACATTTCAACAACATCACGTTTGCGAAAGGGGATAAAACGATAAGGGGTATCAGGGCTCTGTTCAGTCATAGGCGGATATTCTACCTACCTGCTGCTTAAACTGACCACAAAATTCGAAAAAATGTGGTCTGTCCCGATTAGCAACTTCATGATGACTGATGAACCCAGTCTGCCCCTGGCGTTCCAAATAAATGATCAATATATTTTTCACTCTGGATTCTCTCGATCGATCGTTCAGCTTCTTTAAGATGGGCTTCTAACTCATCTCTTTTAGCGGTTTCACTTTCTAGCGTTTCATCCATTTTCCGTTTTACATATTCATAACTCATTTTCCATAATGCTGCATCACGCGACTGTTTTATTTTTAATCGCTGCATATACCAGTCACTTTGTAACAGGTACTCGGATGTAAACATATGACGAAAATCAGAATCATTTACAGTGAGCCCCTTATATTCACCTTCTGCCATTATATGCAACAGGGCTTTTATTGGTGGGCATGCATCATTAACACTGTTATCTTCTATATATAACTTTGCAACACCTTGCTGTGCTTCGATTATATTATTTATACCGTCAACAAAAGCACTCATATCCTGTTCTTCAGGGTGTAAGATTGCCTCATCAAATACAACCATTGGGTAGTCAAATATTCGACCAAAATAAGTATGGACAAATTCTTTTGTCATACGATATCCCAATCTACTAGCGAGTACGTTTTGACCTTCATACTCAAAGTCCTCAAGCTTTTCAAAACAGCCTTTTTCAATCAAATCCTCCGGGCTACGTTCCTTAACAGATAAACGACTCCATATTTCCGGAATCAACATACTGATATCGTGATCAACTTGTCGTCTATGTCCGATATAACCCGCTGCTGTTGAAAAACCTTCGTGCCCACAAAGTATAAAGCTAACCAGTGCATTATTAAGGTCAGCCGTGGTTGAAAGTGCATTAAAAGGGCCTTTAGTTAAAGCCCCTTCAGAGCCGGCACCGGTTGTTGAAGGTGATTTACCCGTCAGGCTACAGATCAGATCCATAAACAATTCAGGTAACTCCTGATAATGAATCGGGTTAAACACCGCCAATGGACGTATGCCTTTTGCCTTATCCTGCGGATTATTTCGTCGACCCTGAAGTACCGCATTAACAGGAAAATGAACCGGGTCTTCAAGCGATAAACCACGGGACAGGCGCGTACCCGTAATCGCCAGATAGTTCTCTATAGGATTAGAAAGATCTGGACGAAGCTGCAAGTAGCGTACATTTAGTGAAGGCTTACCGTCGACTAACCTGGGATGCGCTGAAGAAACAAAATAACTGCCCGGCTTTGCTTTTGAGGCTTTTATAATGCGTTTCTTCATGGGTGTGGTGAATAGCTCGAAGTTAACCACATCATCTATCAGCGCTTTCGCATCATCTGTGGTCAATGGCTCAAAATTGGAAATAAAATTATTTTTTCCAGCAAGATCGGATTCTGCCTGTTTATCCATGCCACGATTAATCGCTTCGTCAGGGCGCTGGAACAAACGAGTTTCACAGTTAGTCACCAGTTTAATACTTTTCCCGTCTGTATAATCTGGATTTAAACCACGAACATAACTAACAGGTACGACCACTGATGCCGTAATATCATCTTCCATCTGTACTTTGCCAGCCGCAACAAAATCCTGACGTAATTTAAAAACCCGCCAGGTTCCATCACTGTGTGTGCCAACCCGTAAATAACTCGCCTGCAATGTACGTCCATCGTGCTTAAGTTCATGCCCCGGTATTCCATTAACCTCATCAACCGTAAATTTCGAGCGCCAGTTATCACCCCATAGTGGTTTATAAAAACGCTTGATCAAATACACCAGCGATAGAATATTATTGGGTATCGTTTTCAACCACTGGTTGTACTCATCAGAATATTCTGTTGATGAAGGGGTTAATAATTTAATCACCGAACCTAATGTTCTTCTGCTACTCAACAAGTCTCGTTCATCTTTTCGCTGAGGGTCACGAAAGCGACTGGAATAGTCATATTTAAATATGCTTTCGACCTGATTAAAATCTTCTTCATAATGTCCAACGAAGACGGGCCCGGAAATCATCAGGTCCTGTATAGATTTTGAAATTTCAGATTTTCCGCCACCAGAAACTGTGCTGGGTTTATGACAAAAAGTACCTTCACCAATCGTTCCAATTAATCGCCAGCTAGGTGCATGTGGATGCTTGCATAACTGTACATAAAACCCACTTGGGTAAATATAGGTCTGCCCTGCCTGTAACTTAATCGATTGCTGCTCTCCCTCGTGGTACCAGCTTAAAAACATAGTACGCATATCGATTTTTGTATCTTGAGGAATATAGATAATTTCCTCATACTGTTTATCTATGGCATAACCCTGTGGCTGTATCAGAATACCGGATTCAAGTTGCTTACAGAGTTTTTCAAACGTCTGTCCACTGGCAATATGTACCAGCTGAGGTAAATAAACTGCACCCAGGTTAAAACGTGGGAAAGCCAGCGCACCGCCAGAATGTTCTTCCTCACTGCCACCAAATAAATTGGCAGAATAACTAATCTGTGATTTCACTTCCTTTTTACTGTAGCCGAAGTAGTTGTCCGCAATAATGGTAACGATGACGCCTTTCATATCACGGCATACCAGTTTGAACGCCTCGCCATCGTTATAAAGTTCCTGCTCATCCTTCCAGCACATCCCGTCTTTTCGTTGACGTTCACTGGCATCATCATAATGCGGTAAACCCAGTGATTTTTTACTTAAGCTGGTAAGATGAGGCGCGAGAATGATACAACCACTGTGCCCGGTCCAGTGATGCATATCCAGTGCGGCGTCATTATCAGGTAAGAATGGGTCACCCGCATTGCCAAATATAGATTCTACAAAATCCAGATTTGCTGCCAGACTACCTGGTGCAAACATACGAATTTCCAGTGATTTTTCGGGTAACACACCCTCCACCGCAGGACGTACAACAGGCCTCAGTAACAGTGAAACCCAGAGATTAACCGGGTGTTCCTTATGACTGGATATAGGCAATTCCATGAGTTCATCAGGCGGCTGAAGAGCTTTCTCCAGTAACTGTGCATAAGCATCCACCGGAACAGCCCGTTTATCTGAAGGGATAGGCAAGCCACCTTCAGCAATATGAAACACACCCTTGGTGGTACGGCGATCACTTTTGGGGTTATGCAAAACGCCCTGCTTCAGCCGATATGAAGAAAGCAGTGGTGATTGATGGCTGTTTTTAGCATAGGGAAGTGAAACTTCACGTGCCAGCCCGGCTTTTAACAAACTGAATGTTTCACCCGGTAGATGAATTGTTCTGTCAACACCATTGCGTTTTAAATAGTCGTTAAGAAAATCCTGGATGCGCTGGTCTGCAGGACAACGATAATCAGAAAGAAGGCGTCGATGCTGGCTATAATTCCTCAGCAAACTATCGGCGACTGTAAGTAAACTACGGTCAGTCCCTATATCACATTGATGCCCCAGGGCTGACAATTGAAGACAGATAAGTTGCAACTGTTGATGGTGCTCATCGATGCCCCTTCGTTCTGGCTGCGTATAATTAATTTTACTTTCAGTCAAACTCATACCCCTTCACTGCGTTTAAATATTAGTTACTTTAAATACTTATAGGTATTCAAAGCTCATTATTATTCAGTGTCATATTAGTTTTACTTCAACTGGTCTATAACAGTAAATTCATTTAGAACTGCAAGCAACGATGCCAGCATCAAAATCTTCTTTGTTTACACTACCTGACTTTAAGATTTGTATATATAGCCACATATAAACAATAATTTAAACAGACAATCAAAGGAATGAGTTATTTAAACCCTTTGGTTTAGATTCAGATCAAGTATGCACTTAATAAATCAATCAGAATTTTTTATTTAAGAATTACTGCCCTTCACGGTACATTTATTAAATAATAAATATCGACTGCAGCATTTTCAAACAACACTACAGTTAGCGCTAACAAACTGTGTCTCATACTGAAACCAATGTAATGTTTTTGAACCCATCAAAACTTCAGAGTAAATAAATAACAATACGAGTCGGTATAAACCATAAAATAGTCTATAAAAGTAGTTCTGGAATGCGGGTATTAATACTGTTTTAAATAACTTACCCAATATTGAAAACACAGAGCGAAAACAGCAGGCAATTAAATTTTCATCCACGCAAGCAGAACAAATGAGTCAACCACTACGACAAACTATCTGACATAAATCTAATCAGATAATATAATGCAAAACTCAGCCTGCCGCTAATAACTCGTCTGTTAATCTGCGTTTTGAACGTTTTTCATAATAACGATGAGGTCTTCTTGCCATTGCTTGAACACTTCACGCAAGCGTGGATTTGGGTATAAGTCATAAAAGGCTGTTGGGTCTGAGGTAACAAGCAGTGTTTCACCGGCCTCAGCATAAATTACTATTTTCATGGGTAAATAGGGAATCAGCTCAGGGTATTTCTGGGTTAATGTTTTAAGCTCTTCTGTTTTTCCAAAAAAAACAATCCGGTATTTATCCGTTTGGTAACCGCTCACGGTCAGGCCTGTGTCAACACGATGCACACCCGACACTTTATAACCCTGTTTTGTAATAGACGCCTTCAAGGTTTGCATGGCTTCAGAAAAACTTCTATCAGAGCGAACCATTATCAACTCACCGGTGACAATAGCCTGAGCAGGTAAGCTAATTAATAAAAACAGCAGGGCTAGTATGACATTCTGAATGTGTTTCATTGCGTCGCCTCTTTAAGAATCAGCGAGTAAGTATCATGCATCTGTTCACATGCTTCGTCGAGTTCATCGTTATTAAATAGCTGACTCAAACGTTTTGGGTTAATGCTCATTGCCTGCACAACCCCATTGTTTTCAATCACCGTAATACGGCAGGGTAAAAACATACCTACCCTGGGGTCTATGGCCAGGGCGTCATTGATAATATCGTAGTTACAGAAATACACCATGGTATGTGTTTTTGATTCCTGTGTTTGTGGAACAAAGCCACTGTCTAGTGCCTGATCTCGAACCAGCTTGTATTTCTGACCAACAACAGAGCTTTTAATATTCTCTATGGTTTCGTTAAAACTATAGGCTGACTTAAAAACTAGTAGCGGCGACTCATCGAGTATGTCCTCTGCGGACATCGTGGTTTTTTGAAAGCTGCGTATATAACTGACCAGGTTGTTAATGCCCTCTTCTGTTATATTAAACTGGCTGGCAGCTGGCATAGGTGTCTGTTTGCGGCCGTTTGTAATGATGTTTTTGAGCATCTGATCACTGACAGAATTAAGAAAACCCTGGTTATTAAGTGCTGGTGGTGCAATGGGAAGATCACGGGGACGAGAGAACATCTTGCCTGTGCCCTTTCCGCCAAGGGCTTTTTCGCCATGGCAACTGACGCAGTGTTTGTCGAATAGTAGTTTTCCATCGCCGGCATTGCCATTTACCCGTGTTCCGTCCCATTCGGGTATAGCTGTTTTTTTCCAGCTGCGAATATGACTAATTATCGCCTTAATATCAGACTCTGAAAGCCGATAAAAATTGGGCATAACACGGCCGGGCCTGCCAACACGTATGCTGCGATGTAAATATTCATCGGGAGTTTGTTCTAAAAAAGCCTCAAGACCAATAGGAAGGCCTACACCACCTGTGCCCTTATGCCCATGGCAGATTGCACAATTATCGGTGTACAGCTGTTCGCCTTTATCTGCCTGGCAAGACAGTGAAGTAAAAAACAAAATAAGGACAAATACTGGCTTTATATGTGAATAAATCATCGCGGCTTTAGTCATATTAATCATATTGTTAGTGAATACCGCCAACCACTAGTTTAAATTTCGCTAATATTACTCCAGAACTGCTTCTGGTATTTACGCTGTAACGGTATTCTTTATTTAATTAACTGGGCAAATCATGTCACCTGATCTTCATCCAGTCTGGCATAGAGTCACTGCTTTTGAAAGCTATACCTGCCATAAATTTAGCGCTTTACAGTTTCTAACTCATTGAAAACACAACAGGCCACTATAATTATGTTGTAGCTGATCATGTAAGGAATTAAAGAGGCCAGTGTGACAAATGATAATCATTTACACCAATCCACAGCCCCCCCCTAAATAACCTCCCCTTTGTGTAGAAGTTAAGAACTAGCAATGTTTACAGAAAATAGTAAAAGGCAAACGCGTAAGACGCGAGGTTAATAATTTCAATTAAATCTAGCGCTCAAACCAGTAAAATTACACAGGGTTAACAGGTGTCAGAACACACTCTCTCTAATATTAAACAATTGAACTCTGACACCTATTTCCATGGCACCTATTTTCAGAACACTAATGATTCTCAGTTGTCACCGCCCTTTTAATTTTCCTCCCTTAATTTAAAAATCGTCAAAATCAGGATCAGGCCCATCATCTACGCCATCTTTATAAGGGTCTTCAAATGCTTTCAATGACGAAATCAGGCAATCCCACTCATCAGACCATTGGCACAAATCTGGATCTTCGACAATAAGATCTGGTTTGTAAATATTAGGGATGGTCAACATGTAGGCGAAGCCGACTGCTTTACTACCTTTTTTCTTAGGTAAGCCATCCTTCTTTCCGGTAAGAATTCGAGTTAATAAATCTACTATAGTTTGATCAATTTCTTGCGGATTATAATTTCCACGATAATCTCTATTCACGCCAGAGCAGGTAAATATTTCATGTTCATTTTCAATGCCACGACCATCAGTAAAATCAATATATTTAACTGTATTATTGATATACCCCTGATGATTGCGCTTCGCACGAATTGTTGTTGAACTCCCCATCCTTTCGATATCAAGAATCTTCTGCGACAATCGGTAAACAGAGGAAGCACCTAAAACCACATCATATTTATTAATAGTTATATACAGATCCTGCTTAACATAACCATACAGCACAGGTATCCATGATGAGTGATCAGATGCTTTTATATCAGCCTGATGACAAATAATGTTTTTAAAGATAAGCGGAAGATCACCTTTATCAGCAATTGTACGTTTTAGTAAATAGTTGCCCATGCTATGAACAATCATTGTCATCTGTGATGATTTCACATGAGGGCGAAGATGAGTATTAACTAATTTCAATGCCGCATAGAAGTCAGTTGTTGACGCTTCAGCATTAAGCCGTGCTGGCTCATAGTTAGTATAATAATCATTGAGCATTTTTTTCAACTCGCCGGATGCAAAGCTAACTAAACTGGGTCGGGCAGCGTAACCAATAGTTGAAATAAGATATTGTTTAAGCTGTGCTTTAATATCTTTTTTATCAAATGACTTAATGGGATTAGGACGAGACGGCCATGAAAACAACACCACATTGACGCCATGTATTTTATTAAGCTTATGAGCTTTCTCAATAGTTTCACTCACATCCTGGTGAAAGCCATGTAAAAACACAACCCAGGGCTTAGCTAGTTCTTCTTCAGAAATAGTGTTAAATAGATCTTGTTCTTTACCTTTGGGGTAAAAACTGATGTTTTGATAATCACCTTCGGCTAACCCCGTGTAAATCGCATTTTTCTGATTGCCGGGTTTACGAAGCTTTGTAAGTATCTGTTCGTGACTGAGTGTCACTACACCGGTTTTTGGCGTTTTCTTTAAAGTTCTGTTGGTGATATAAACTAACATATACTGATCCCTCAATATTCAAGATATTAATTCAACTGATCATATCAATCGAATTAATTTGATTAGTACAAAAATATCAGAGAAGAATGGAGCGCAGTTTAAGAAACTGGAAAATAATATTTTATTATTTTTTAAGTCTCATTAATATAATTTATAACTAGTGAGACAGACTTCCATGACAAACCTCAAGGCAAGATTAATCCCCCCTTCATAAAAAGTCCAGTTAAACATAAGCGCTAAAAACATGAACATATCTTTTATTCTTTATATCTAGACAATGACTAAATATTTGATATTAATCGTTATTTAAATGTACTTTTATATGTCTTACGCATAATTCTTCCAGGCACATCTAATTTTAGAAACGCAGAAGATTAATAAGTGCCAGAGAGCAATTGTTTTTAATAATAGAGTATGTGATCTCTGGCCTGGTTTTTCTTGTACATATCCATACTTTCGGTTAATAGCTTTTTATATTGAATTATTTTATTTATTCTACCGGTATTGCAAAAAAGATAATATACAAAAGTGTGATAGAAAGCGTAATGAATAATGCACGTGTCCATGGAGTCATTCGCGCGTCAGGGGAACAATCTCGATAGCAGAAGTTAAGGGCTAGCAATGTTTGCAGAAAATAGTAAAAAGCAAACGCCCGAGAAGCGAGGGTAATGATTTCAATTAGATCTACCGCCCAAACCAGTAAAATTGCACAAATGGCAATGCCTAAATAACTGGTGCGAGTTGATATTTTACTAGCTGTGTTTTCGCTTAATAATCCACCGCCACCACCTGTATCTGCAACCGCTGCACTAAACTGACTCATGAGTGCCGCACCTATTAGCATAAAGGGCAACACTATGGCCGCCAGACCGGTCACATCTACTATTTTTGCCAACTGGATATGCTGTAGATCAAGATGTTGTACAACGGGTAAAAACAGGACGACAGAAACAACATACAGGATTCCGGAAATTATTTGTGCTTTTTTCATCGAAGCAACCCGCACTTTCGGGCTGTATTTTTCACCCAGAAAACGAGATGTTTCAAAACCTTGCACAACCAGTAAGGCACCGGCAAGTATTCGCATTTGGTGGCTGAAATCACGTTGTGGAAAATCGAAATTTAAACTTTCACCGGAGGTATAAAAAAGATAAGAAAAAGCAGCAAGACCCAGCATTAATGCAAATACGATGGAAAGTTGAGCTGTCATTGATACGGTCTCCAGTTTTTCTAGCCCGCTAAGCCCTCGCTTATAACCAACAATCGAAATAAAGACAATTATTATCGTTGTTAGCCATCGTTCTGCATCGAGGTTTTCTATGCCCAGGTAACTGAATAAAAAAGAAGATAATAGCGATAAGTAGAAAGCTACCGCAACCATATAGGCCAGAACCAGGGAAATATCACCAAGATATTCAACTTCTCTAGTTTTTTTAGACAAGCTACCATCTTTTATTCGCGGTTCTACATGCATGATATTAAATCGTATAACGCTACCGATAGCATAGGCCAGAACCACAATACAGATCACCGCAAATACAGAAAGCCCGCCAACAACGCTAGCCAATAAGGGTGACATAATCAGAAAACCACTACCAATGATTGATGACAATGGTGTTAGCGTGGCCTGCCAGGACTCGCTATTTTGCAGTTTTGGTCTGCGTAAAAAATACATGGCAAATAACGCGGCGAGAATCAGCCCCGAATTTAGAATCATACTTGATGCTGCTAGCAAAGAATCTGTATTCATATGTGTTTTACTAAAGTAGTAAATGTACAAGAAGGAAATACCCCCTCTTACTTACATGTTATAAGTCGAGTATAGAAGAATTAACACCCTTTTAGGATAAAGTCTAGCTCCAGTCTCACACCACTTAAGCTGTAAATCTCCGAGCATTAGAAAATCACTACCTCATTCCTTGAATATACCTACGCCTGAATCAATCACATAAGCTATTTTTCGGTGTGGCACGAGGCTAGCAAACAATAAGAAAAAAATGATGGCGAATAAATACAAGCGAAAGCCAATTACTCAATATTAGTATTCTTCAATATACGACAAAGAAAAGCACTGATTTATAAGCCATGACTAAGTTAACAAAGTAAAAATAGTGTCACCAATACTCTAATAAAGGCACTCAATGATTGATCGAGCTAAATCTATTTTGACTATTCATCTGCCCTGCCAGGAGCTTTCAGGGTTAGAGTAAAATTCAAATTAAGCATGTCTTTAGATAGCTATCGAATATAGAATAGCTTTTACTCTGGCCCTAATTATTTCAAAACCTGTGAATCATTGGTATTTACACTGTTCAGCGAGCCCTTTACTATTACCCCACTTTTTTCTTTAATCTATAGCAGAATCCAGGTTTTATGCTTCTCGACACCGTGCTGCACTTTACGAACCAATTGACGACAGAGTTTAAGCAATCTATTAAGCTTGTTCCTGTTGTTTGGCAGAAACCCAGGGTATTTCGCCACTGGCTGCTTAATGCGCGTACAGCACAAATTGCCCTTATGGCTTTAGTCATTATCGTGCCCTTTGCATTAAACCCGTTAATAGATATGCTTCTCGCCAATCTATTTGGAACAGTGACTGAAGAGCGAGTGTTTGGTTTATTTACAAAAGAGAAAGTGCACCCTTATCTTGAGAATGCCCAATTAATTGCTCACTGGATCATCTGGATTCTGTCATTGTTAATATGTATTTACCTGTTTCTTAGGCACCTTCCCGATGCGCTTGAGCATGCCAGGGAAGTAGTTGAGCAAAAAATACAGCTGGCTGATAAGCTGCTCAAAAAAAATCCTTCTGAAAGCATTCTGCTATACACTGCAGCAACACAATGGAATGTGGATGAAAATTATGAAAAGGTGCTTTCAACAAAGCTGCACGGCTTTAATGATTCAGTTTTTAACGATCTTGATAAAACCATTGCGGTAACTACCCAGGTTAATTTTTCATCAGCGCCACAAAATTTTTCTCATTCAGTTATTGCTGAACGCTACCCGATTAAGAAACTCCTGGGTAGTGGCGCTATGGGCAATGTCTACCTTGCTGAGGATATTCGACTTAAACGTGAAGTTGCACTAAAACAACTGGCACCGAATTTATCTTCGAATAAACAGTTAATCGCACGCTTTCGCCAGGAGGCTGTGGCGCTTGCTCGCCTGTCTCACCCGAATATTGTTCAGGTGTATGACTTTTTTGAAGCAGAGGGTTTCTTCTGGATTGCCATGGAATTTGTAACCGGCGGTGAACTGGAAGAAAAACTGCAATCAGGCTCACTGCAACTACAGGAGACACTTCGCCTTGTTAAGCAGTTGGCAGAGGCGCTTGGCTACGCACATGAAAAGGGTGTAATCCATCGTGACTTTAAACCCGCAAATGTGCTTTTAACTGAAAATGCAGATGTCAAAATTTCTGATTTTGGTATTGCCAAGCTCGCACAATCAAGTGTTCACACACAAATTAATACGGTAATGGGCACGCCTTCATATATGAGCCCTGAGCAAGCTAATGGTGAGAACGCTGATCTGCGTACTGATATCTATTCACTCGGTGTTGTTACCTATCAAATGCTATCTGGTGAATTACCCTTTAAAGGCGACACAAAGTCTATTGTTGCCCAACACCTGACAAAACAGGCACCTTCTCTTAGTGAAAAGCACAAAGATATACCTACAGAAATAGATTATATAATTCAAAAGATGTTAATGAAGGCGCCCGCAGACAGATATCAATCGATGCTCGAAATTGCTGAGCAAATAGAGGCCTATTTAGATAAACAAATTAAGGCTTAGTAAAATTAAATAGCCGAGTTAATATTTTATTAAGCCAGAATTTATTAAATCAGAATTTTTAAACCAGATCAGACGATTTTAATGCTTCACCTCATGCCCTTTCGAGTCCCCAAAATGATGCACTTCGCCTTGCAAATATTCATCATCATAAACAATCTCTTTTTCTGACAGGCAACTTAAGAACTCATCAATAGAACCCCATGTACATAACACTTCCCGCTCATCATTTAGTGCGACAATCTCACCTGTTGTTCCATTAAGACAAAACAGATCATGCCAGTCACCGTAAAACGGTATTAACGAGGTATCCACTTCCCACTCGTGCCTCTGCTCCAGGCCAGCCTGGATTTTTTCCCATGACCAGAACGGCATGGTAAGCGCTTCTAACTCACAGTTTAAATAGATTGATGCATATTTTGTATTAAGGCTTTCTACTAATGTTAAAAAATTTGTGTAATCTTTCATTGTTATGTCACGGTCTTTGGTGTTTTGTTGTTTGCCTGAGATCAGAGCTTTATATTTGCCTATATATTTTATGGCATCCTTCAGGTTACATCCATCAAATTAAGTCACTAGTGGATTTAACAGGTGTAATATAATGTATTTTTTACTCTTTTAACCCCTACCCATCAACCTATAGTCATGATGCCAGTCACCTGCTCAAGCTAACCGTAGAAATGAACCATGCTAATCCTTTCTTTGAGCGAGATGCAAGTTGAAATTGATTTCCTTTTATCAACTCAGCATTATTTTTCTGCTTATGGGTCCAAAGACACCATCCGATTTTAATTCAAGTAACTCCTGTTGGTTTTTTAACGCTGTTTCAGTACTCAAGCCAAATACCCCATCATGCATTACGCTTTTACCACACATAGCTAGTAGTAGCTGCAATACTTCAACGTCGATGCCTTTGTTCATTTTCTTAAGAATCAGATTTTTAGTTGAAAACATGGCATCTATTGATTTTGCACCCACAATGCCATCAGCCGTAAGTCCCTTTTTCTTTTGAAAAGCTTTTGCACTTACTACGGTATTCTGGCCAAATTCACCATCAATAGCACAGGGGAATCCGAGCTTTTTTAACAAGCCTTGCAATGCAGTAACAGCTGCACCTTTACTGAATAACCGTATGGGTTTAACTTTTCTAGTTATAGTGACTGTAGACGTGTCAGACTCTGATACTTCAGCTGCAATGGGGCTTACTACAGCTGAAGTGGAAGCGGCTTTATCATCTTTGTAATATCCTTCATCATTAAGCCCTAGTGTTTGTTTATAATCAAAAACTGGGCAGGATTTTGCACTAACTTCTTTATGACCACGTATTCTTATTTTTTTATCATAACTACCAGTAATTGCTTTACACAGTTTTATAACTGACTCTAATTGGGCCTTAGTAAATTTAGCTTTTTTTAAACCATGAAGACATATAGCAATAGAACCTGTGTTGTGCCCTTTTTGTGCTATTGGGATTTGCTCTATTGGACAACCTTCCTGAATGTCACCGTTTTTATTTATAAAAAAATGATAACCTACACGAGACCATCCATTATCAACCATATGCCAGCGTTTCATTACAGAAATATCATCATGCGAGGCCACATCACTGGCAGAGCAATGAAGAAAGATCGTATTAACAAGTCTTTGGGGTGAGGTGAAAACTATATCACTTCCATGTTTCCATTTAGCTGCGGTTTTATCCATATCCTTGACTCCTGATTAAATTACTTTTTATTACAGCATCCGTTTAAGACACCCATCTCTTTGTCATTAACTGAAATAGAATAGGTATATTTGTTGTCACTCATCTCATCGCTGCATTGTTCATTATGCTCAATGACAATATTAATTGAACTACCAGTACCATTTTTATTTATCGCGCTAAATGACCAGCTACCGGCTTTATTTTCATTTTTTTCAAATGATGAATTAAACATATAGTCCGCTTCATCATCGTACTTTTTATATATTAAGTTGTTATTTTTGGTTTTAAGTATCCAGTGAGGCTCTGTTCCAATACAAAATAACTCTTCTTGAATATCACTCGTTACATTAGGCACATTTGTACTTTTTAGGTATTTACCATAGGCCCAACCCGTTTGTTCTTTATAACTTATCTGTACCCAGCCTTTTGATTCGCCAAGCATGAGTATGCCATTCGCATTGTATGGTAGCGTGAAAACAGCTTCGGATTTACTAATGGGAGATTTACGCAGGTTAAGTGTGTCGTTGTTTTCTACACCTGTTACCTGAAGGTATTGTCTGATATTGGCTTCTGCGGTTTTTGCCTGGTCATTACCATCTGCACATGCAGTTTGACTTATCAGGATTGCTTGAATTATAAGGACTTTATTTATGTAGCGCATACACCCCATCCACTGGTTTTATTTTGTTCAATATTATATGTTATTGGATGAAATTTACACATGTACAGTTAACAATATATAAAAAATGTGACCTGGCTTATTACATAAATCGGGGACAGGCCACATTCAAGCTTTCTAGAATAAATCGTTAATGACTTAATCAAGTGACTTTGTACCATCCGGGAGCAAAATAGAAGGCCTCCCCGTTAATTTAAAAATCTATCATTCCAGCATGTCTCTAGCTGGAATCCAGTGGCTTATTCCAGGAAAGTCACTTGATACCGGCTCAAAAGCTTGCCGGGATAACCATGGATAATTTGGGGATAAGTGAGGTCAGAGTAAAAATTAAAAAACAGCTTTTAGGAAAATACGATTTAGCATTTAATTCATAAAAAATACCGTTTGCCAGTTGTTTTTAAAACTAAACACCCCACTAATTCTATCTCTTAAACACTGCGTTTAACAGATATTCATACCCGTCACGCCTGGAATCTTATCCGCAGAAACGGGTCTGCTAATTAAATTCCCCTGTATTAAGTCACATTGACTTTTTAATAAAATGTTTCGCTGCATCTCTGTTTCAACACCCTCTGCTAAAACCTCCATTTTTAGTTTTTTACTCATTTCAATAATTGTTTCTGTTATTACTGTATTAGCTGAATTTACACCAAGCAAATTTATAAAACTTCTATCAATTTTAATCATATCGAATGGCATTGATGCTAAATAACTTAAAGAAGAATAGCCTGTTCCAAAATCATCCATGGCTGTTCTGACACCCATTTCTTTAAATTGATTTAACACTTGAATAACTTTAGTCTGATCTTTAATCAAGGATGATTCAGTAAGTTCAATTTCAAACGCACTTTTTTCAATACCATATTTACTAATACATGATGCAACAAAATCTACGATCTGGTTATTATGCACCTGCATGTATGAAACATTAACGGCTATACGTATATCACTGGTATATTGTTTTTTCCACAATGATGCTTGTTGACAAGCTTTGTCGATAACTAAATTTCCCAACTCAGAGATCAAATTTAACTCTTCAGCAGCAGGAATAAAGTATTCTGGAGAGATCACACCAAATTCTGGTGAATTCCAACGTAACAGAGCTTCAACGCCAATAACTTGCTGCCCTGAGATTTCAATTTGTGGTTGATAGACAAGCTCAAACTCATCATAGGCTATTGCATTTAACAGCTGACGTTTTAGATAAGACTTATTATCTGGCTTTAAAAATAAGTCAGGAATGCGCATTGTTTTAATAGATTCAAAAAAACCCGTAAAACCATTCATTAACATACTTTCTGTCATCATTTTCTTATCCCGTTAGCATCAACATGTTAATAGTATAAGTAAAAATCGAGTAGACTCTAGAGCCATTCAGAGCTATTAACATTGTTTAACAATTGATCACTTTTGACTACAAACAAGTCATATATGAGCCTTAACTTCGTATGATATTGATCCAGACATAGTTTTCGCATTTCAATAAAATGCTCATATCTTACTGTTTTTTAAGTATTTATTTTCATCAAGAGACCTCATAGTTTTGGGTTATAGATTCACTTGTAAACATTTTTAATAATTACATCGCATATATAGATTATCTGACTAAATACTGAATTAGACATGCTTTTAGCATTATCCGATGTTGATCTAATGGACAGGAAACGAGATATCTCTATAATTCTGTACATCTACCCTCTAAGAGCATTTATTATCTTGTCACTAGAAGTCGCCATATTAGAAGATGAACCCGCACAATCTCAATTGATTGAGTCCTGGTTGTTGCCTGAAAACTATAGCTGTCATACCTATGCGACAGGACAATCTTTACTGGATGCCTTAAATACTACGTCCTTTGACCTTCTTCTCATTGACTGGGAGCTACCCGATATAAATGGCCCTGAAGTCATGAACACTGTACGAAATGAGATGAAAATTGACACACCTATCATTTTTATAACCAGTCGTGATAGTGAAGAAGACATAGTTAAGGCTTTAAACTCGGGTGCAGATGACTACCTGGTTAAACCAGTACGTCAATTTGAATTTCTGGCACGTGTTAAAGCTAACACCAAACGTACTCTAAGTTCTGCCTCAGACTTAGCTCAGACAAATCACTCCCCCTATTCATTCAACCCTGCTAATCAACAAGCTTTTATTCACGATAAGGTGGTTGAATTATCAAGCAAAGAATTTGAGCTAGCTTTTTATATTTTTCAGAATAAGGGTAAGTTACTGGAGAGAAAAGATATACTATCTGCTGTATGGCAGCAGGAAGCAGACCTTAATACGCGAACAGTTGACACTCATATGTCTATCATTCGTAAAAAATTAGCTATTGGCCCCGAAAACGGCTGGCGCTTAAAAAGCATATATGGACATGGTTATAGATTAGAAAAACTGAACTAGCCGCCGCTTAACAACGGACAAATGAAGATAAAGACACATTATGAATTTAATTTCTAAAGCACTACACATTTCATTCTTACACACGTTACCTTTAACAAGAGTTATTTCTAGCTTATTGCTAATCTTCACCCTGTTGTTACCTTCACTCTCAACTGCTGATGAATGGACATATACCACACGCCCTAAAGACACTATTTGGGATATCAGCAAAAAATATTTGAAGAGTGTTACCTATTGGAAACGACTTCAGGCTCACAACTCTATTGATATAGCCAAGCGCTTATCACCAGGAACAAAGCTACGCATTCCACTTGAGTGGTTAAAAATTCAGGCAGCACCTGCTTTAGTCTTAAGTGTAACGGGTAAAGTTAACCTACAAACATCTAGTAACAATACCCTTAATATTCTCACCACTAAACAACATGTGAACATTGGTGACATGGTTATCACCGGTGATAATGGTAGTGCGCTTATTCAGTTTGCAGATAGCTCAAGCTTACTGGTTCAAAAAAATAGCCGAGTTGTTTTTAATACATTAAGTGCCTACGGCCAATCTGGAATGGTTGATACTCAGCTTCGCTTACAACAAGGTCGAGTTGAAACGGCTGTAAAACCTTTAAGAGGCTCGATCTCTCGCTACGAAATCACAACCCCCGCTGCAGTTGCGGCAGTACGTGGAACAGCATTCCGAGTTGCTTACGAGGAAACACAGCAAACCATGGCAAGCGAAGTAGTGAAAGGTACTATCAATGTTGCTGCGCAAGGTGTTGAGCAACCTGTAAACAAAGGTTTTGGTTCTATTACAGAAAAAGGCAAGCCACCCCAACCTCCTGTAAAATTACTGGATAAGCCAACTTTATCTAATCTGCCAAACAAGATAAGACATTTACCATTTAACATTACCTGGCCAGCACTGGGGGGTGCCGTAGAATATCGTATTCAGGTATCTCCGCTAGAACAAGCTGATGCTTTATCTCTTGAAAGCGTACAAGCTGACAATCATTACAATTTTACGCAATTAAACGATGGTGATTACATATTACGTGTACGTGGTGCAGATGCGAATAAGTTAGAAGGTTTTAGTGCCGAACATAAATTCACACTGAACACCGACTTCCCAATTGTAAGCCTTATTCAACCTGCAGAGAATGCCGAGAATTCAGGTGACAAGATTGCTTTCAAATGGAGCCTGGAGAAAAATGCATCTCAATATCGGTTACAAATTTCTACCAATATTGAATTTACCAATATTGTAGTGGACGAACTAACTAAAGATAACAATTTTTCAATTACTGAAAAGCTATCAGAAAATACATACTTCTGGCGTGTCATTGCAATTGATGATTTAGGAAATAATGGTAATTCATCAGAAACCAGAACGTTTGTAGTGTCTGATAACCCTTATGAAAAGTTGCTTCTATTACTGTATTTTTTACCTGCACTCTTTTTATAAACATTTTCAATATTAATTAACTCAGAGTCTAATCACTGCGTATGACAACATCGACTGCATATTCTGCCCGCAATGAGTCAATTAAACTGAGCATATTATTAAGTTGTCTATGTCTGTCCATTTTATATGGCGACTGGACGTGGCGTTGGGATAGATTAATTTACGACGCTCAATCCAGTCTTGTGCGGCAAGATGCAAGTGACGATATTGTTATTATTGCAGTTGATGAAACAAGCCTTAGCTCTATTGGACGGTGGCCATGGCCAAGAAATATTCACGCTGAACTCATCAATAAGCTTACAGAATATCAAGCCAAAGCCATTCTGGTTGATGTTATTTTTTCTGAATCATCTTTCAACAAACAAAACGATCAATTACTAGCCGCGGCCATTCAGAATAATGGCACTGTAGCCCTTCCAGTATTACTTGAGCAAAATCGCCTGCAAGGCCAGTTGCTAGAAACACTGCCGTTACCCCTGCTTACACAAGCTAGCGCAAAACTTGGCCATGTTCACATAGAGCTAGATCCAGATGGTATTGCTCGTGGCACTTACCTGTATGAAGGTCTTGGCGAAGCACGTTGGCCCCATATTGGGCTTTCAATTTTGAGCATGTTAAACGAAGTACCCGATGAACTATTAAACGTTGAGGACGATCTTACAAATTCAAATGCATCCCAATGGACATGGATACGTAAGCATCATTTTTTAATACCCTATATTGGCCCCATAGGAAGCTTCAAAACAACTTCGTATAATAATGTTCTTAATAATCAAGTTTCTGCTGATGCCTTTAAAGACAAAATCGTTTTAGTTGGCGTTACAGCTGCAGGGCTGGGTGACTCCCTGCCAACACCTGTATCAGGTTTAACTCGTGCTATGCCTGGAATAGAAATAAACGCCAACATTATCCAGGCCATACAATCTAACAGCCTCATTAAAACCATACCTGATGCATTACTATACTTACTTGCAGCATCACTAGTCATGTTACCCATACTTTTATTCCCCTATTTATCACCCCGGTTAACATTAGTTTTTGTGGTAAGCGAAATAATCATACTACTTTTATGCTCGCTACTGCTTTTACATAAGTTTCATATATGGATACCACTAAGTGCCACTTTAATATCATTGGTGTTATCTTACCCACTCTGGGCATGGCGTAGACTTGAATTTACCGTTAAATATCTAAACTATGAACTCGAGTCTTTATCCAAAGAAGCCCATGAAATTGAACGCTATGTTGCTCAGAATACGGAGCAATCATTTGAATCACTACAAAGTCTTATCCCTATCAATGGCCTGAGTATACTTTCTAAAACCAATGATCTTATCTTTAAGCTTGGCGATTCATGCAGCACTAAATGCTCAGTTCCATTATTTGAAAAAAAGTGGGTACTTATATCCGACAATATCTATGCAACCAGGCTGTTAATTGACCAAAACGTACATCAAGTATTTGTTTGCTGGAAACTGAACACAGCACCAAATAAATCACAAAGTAAAATCATAAAAACATATATTCGACAACAGGTAAAACCAAAAACACCGTATGCAAAAACAACGGTAGAAATTATTGAATCTCGCATTCATGACATTCAGGAAACAACTGATAAACTTGCGAACCTTCGACATTTTATAACTGACAGCATGGAACAAATGGCTGATGGTGTTATTGTTATTGATAGTCTTGGCATTATCACCCTGGCAAATCACCAGGCAATAAAACAAATTAGTGAACACATCGAAGAACCATTATTAAACCAACCCATACAACCTGTACTAGAACGTTTATATTTAACGACAGGTGAATCATGGGATGCAATTATTAATGACCTGCTGTCAAACAAACATTATGACAACCTTCAAGTACGTACACATAAAAACAAAGATCTCGTTGTAAACATCAGTCCTTTATATAAAGCAGCGGGTACCGTTGTCGGATTTATTATAAACCTGTCTGACATAACTGAAATAAAAGATGCGCAACGTAGACGCAATGAAATGTTGAGTTTCTTATCTCATGATTTGAGATCACCCTTAGTTTCTATATTGGCCATGATTGAACAAAACAAAACCAATCATTCAGAAAGCACTTTAAATAAACGTATTGAAAAAAACATTAATCAGACTATTCAGCTCGCAGAGGATTTTGTTCACTTAGCGCGTGTTGAGAGTAATGAAGATATAAAATTCAACACGATAAACCTCTCAGATATAGTGGCTAATGCAGTTGATACTGTATGGGATCAAGCACAACTTAAGAACATACAGCTTATACAAGATACCCATGTCGACGAATGGATACTCGGCAATGGTGCAATTTTGGAACGTGTTTTAGTAAACCTGTTAACTAATGCGATTAAATACAGCCATGATAAATGCACTGTCTCAGTCAATCTTACAAAAAACGAATCAGCAATTCTATGTTGCGTAGAAGACAACGGCCCAGGTATTAGCAAAGAAGATATTCCATCATTATTTGATCGTTTTGAACGAGCTCACCAACAAAGCAAGAAACAAACTGGTACCTCACAGGGCATAGGGCTTGGACTTGCATTTGTACATGCTGCTATAAAAAAACATAATGGGTCAGTCACTGTGAACAGTGAACCTGGGAAAGGCACTCGCTTTTGCATTCAACTACCAGAACATTTAGACACCCATTAAAAAAGCCAGCCTTAATCCAACATCATCATGTTGAACTAAAGATGGCTTTATTAAAAACAACTAACTTAGAAGTTATAAACTAACGTAATAGCTGTTTCTGTATCTGTCTCTTCGACACCAACAGGTACTTCAGATGTATTTTTGTAAGTAAATGTAATTTTCATTGAAAGGTTACCTTCAATTTGGCTTGACAAGCTTGTAACTGATTTTGTCACAGTCACATCTTCACCTGCCTCAACCGTTAACACCTCACCAAACTTACTTGTCTTACTAATAGTCCAGTCATAAATAGCTGCCGCACGTATCAAGCCTTCGCTGTCAGTTTCGCCTGAATCAAGCTTAGATTGACGAGCACCTGGACCTATTTCAAGATCCAATGTCATATCTGTTTCTTCGATCACGCGCCTACCATAACCAATAGCTTCAGTTACGCGATAATCATAGCCACTAAACTTATCATCATCATATGTTACAACACCAAACAGGAAGTTTTTACCTTCTAATTTGTAGTCACTTTGTACCATTAAAGTATACTTTTCAGCTGTAGTATTAACTGCATCTGATGATTTCAGTGCTGTCACTTCACCTTTATGACGCCATTGTTCACGATCTGTTGATGCTGACGCTTTAGCATTCAATGTTTCTGTTTCAGTATTACCACTGGTTGTTACAAAACCCAACTCTGCTGATGCTTTCCAAAGGCTCTTTGGCACCTCTTCAGCATATACATTACCTGCTACAAGCATCGCAGTTGCTAATACTGTTAAAGTTGTTTTCATTCATTTCTCCTAAAAATGTTTGCTACAGCCGCTTAACTTTAAGCCGCTTTGTCTACTGTGTGTGAAATTATGTGCACATCACGCTGTGGATATGGAATTGAGATACCTTGCTCATCAAACGTTTCTTTAATTGTTTGCAACAAGTCTGCACGCACACCCCAGTAATCACCTGTTTTAACCCATGGGCGAACGGCTATATCAATGCAACTTTCTCCAAGCTCTAACACCATAATCGTTGGAGCAGGATCCATTAGAATTAAAGAATTCTTTGCAATAATACCTTCAATTAGCTGCTTAGCTTTGCCAATGTGGTCATCATAACCAATACCGATTACAAGATCTACTCTTCGAGTGTCACGTGTAGACATATTGATGATTGAAGAACCATAAATGTGGCTGTTTGGAATAATGATTTCCTGGTTGTCACCTGTGCGCATAACCGTATTAAATATTTGAATACCTTCAACCACGCCTGTAGAGCCACCAGCTGTCACTAAATCACCTAACTTGAATGGTTTGAAAATAATCAACATTACACCTGCGGAAAAATTTGACAGTGAATCTTTTAATGCTAAACCAACCGCTAAACCAGCAGCTGCGAATATAGCCATTATAGATGTTGTATCTACCCCTAACTGCTCAATTGCCGCAATTACGATAAATACTGTTAATGCTGCACCTATAATGTTTCCAACAAATTGACGTAATGATTCGTCAACGTTGGATTTTTCCATTAATTTAACAACACTTTTAACAATCAGCTTTGCCACCCAACGACCAATAATATAAATTAAGATCGCCGCTACAATTTTTATACCCCATGGAACTATGTACTGACTAATTAAATCTGAATTTTCACTAAATAAATTTTCCATTTCTCTTCCTTTTATTTCATTTTTTATAATTGACTCTGTAGATACGGCATAACAGAGCACATAGATTCAATGAGTGATATTCTAGAGAAATACGCTGACAATTTCGATACCTGGCGCTCTGATTTAACATTGTTTAACATTTCCTAAACAATATTAATAACGCTACGATTATAAAAAATATATAATGAAAAAAAAACTGAATTACAATAGAAATAATAAGGTTATTCTGACTAGTTATATCATTTAATTTTAAAAGCTAGCTCTACTCTTTCACTTTTATGCGAAGAGAGCCATCTTCGACTTGAAGTCCGTTTAAACCATTTGCAAAGCTCCTCCAAAATCCAGTACCTCCAAACTCCTGTACAAGATCTAGATTTTTAAGGTCTCCCAAATATGCAGATGGTACTGGCACACCCCAAATACTTACGCCTTTTATGATCACCACCGGCTTATCATTCTTATATGCCAATACTACGCCAGCTGTTAGTTTTAGTGTTTTACCACCTAAAACGGGCATCTCTTTATCTAAAGGCAATAATAATTTAGCACTCATCAGGTCATCAGATAGATCTATTGCAAGCTTATCGGCTAAATCTGTATTTTTCGCCAACATTGCATTAATTTCTTTTTCAGATAACACGATCTCACGCTTTGCATCTGTTTCACTATAAGCTTCAGGCTCGAGCACTTCAGTATTATGCGGTTTTTTTTGCTCAACTTTTATACCGAGCTTGTTCAGTTTTTCTATCAACACTTGCTCTTCTTGAGAATTTAGAGTGACAGGCTCAAACTTACTCGCAAAGATGTCAGAGAATATAACCCATGAGGTAATTACAACACTCAAAACTATTACAGCAAAAATCATCATGAACACCTGAAGCCCACTAAAACCCTTACTACTTGATGCTGTACTATTCATTGCCCTATACCCTTAACTACTTCGACATAGCTTTAATAAACTTATCGGCTTCATCAATCGACTTATTCATATCAGCTATAAGTGATTTAATATCAGATTCCACTGCTTTCTTTTGTGAACGCAAAGAAGAAATCGCATTTGCATTAAGGTTATGCTTTAAAAACAGCACACGGTCATTAAACGCCTTTAGCACAGGTTCAATCTTCTTCTCTGCTTTTTTCATAGTACTAATAAGTTTGCTATAAGATGATTTGGTATCTCTCATCTGCTTTTCACTTGCACGCTTAAGGTCTCTGTTAGAATATTGCGCAATCTCCATTTTCCACTCATCAAACAACGCACCCGAAACATGTTCAACTAACTCTATTCTTTCTCGAACATCCTCTGCTCTGGCTTTACTATCTTCATATTCAGACTTAAGATTTTTATATTGCTTTTCAAGCTCTCCGCCCTTGTAGTTAGTCATTACAACAAACTGCTCAAGTGCTGATTCAAACTGTTCTTTAGCCTCTTGCTGAGCTTCTCGGGCATTATCGACACGATCAACCAGTATATCGCGCTTCTCGTAACCTACTTTCTCCATAGCGCCGTAATACATACTCTGACAACCCGTAAGCACTACCAGCATACCAAGCACTATAATATGGTTAATATTTCTTTTACTTCTAGCCTGAGACTCGAACATGTCTAAATCCTTAAATTATGATTAATCATTATAAAAGAAAGGGCTTTCGCCCTTCCTTTAGCACCGTATTAGTTGAGTATATGTAATTCTACTCTACGATTCTTTGATCTACCATCTGCTGTTTCGTTATTAGCAATAGGATTATCATCTCCATAGCCTTTGGCGGTCATATTCTCGGCATCAACACCCTTTGATACTAAGTAGGCTTTAACACTTATTGCACGTAACTTAGATAGTTTATCATTAAACCTGGGGTTGCCACGGTTGTCTGTATAACCGGCAAGCTCAACTTCCAGATCTTTATTTTTAGTAAGCACAATCGCAATATCATTCAGTGTTTTCTTAGAGTCTTCAGTCAGCTGATCAGATGAAGTAAGGAAGTTTACACCTTTCAACACAAAGGACTTCTCCAGCTTACATCCCTTCAAATCAACATTCACACCCGCTTCAGTTGATTTACATTCGTCCAGGCTATCAACCACGCCGTCGTTGTCACTATCACTCTCTTTCGCGATCACCTCAGACTTAGCATCTTCTTTTACCGCTTTTACTATTTCACAGCCTTTAGAATCAACGGCTACGCCTTTAGGTGTATTCAAGCATTGATCATTAGCATCCATGATGCCATCACTATCAGAATCTTTTTCTACAACTACTGCGCTTGTCTGTTGAGTATTGGCTGAATACAATGATTTAGACTGCTGCTTTCCACCAAAAGGAATGGTTAAACCCACATTAAACATAAAATCGTTAAACTCGTCTTCTGTGGCAATGGATTCATCATCCATATCCATTCTGTAACGAATATCAGCTCGTAATTTCATGCCGCTATCCGTTATTTGCTGCGTAAAACCCACACCAATGTTAAGCATTGGATTAGTACTATCATTAGCACCTACATCAGTAGTCATCACACCCGCACCGATTATTCCATAGGTTTGCAATACAGTACGACGATCAAAAAAGTACAAACCATCAACCATTAATCCACGCTGCTTGTACTCACCAGATGATGCATCAAAATCCAGGTTATCAAAGACCGCATTAACTTCAAGATTCCAGTTATCATTAACTTGTTTGCCGATGCCAAGCATTACACCTATATCATCATCAGCCTGACGATCACTATCAGGTTTTATATAAGACAACATAGGGGATACGTACCAGGAATCACTCTCTTCTGCCGCCTGCAAGGCAGCACCCTGCCCCATAATTAGCGTAGACATAATTGACATACTTACGATATTTTTTTTCATTTTCTTTCCAGCCTGAATAATTTATTGGTTATTTTTTTTACATTAATTTAAATATAACTGCGCAATACTTTAATGATATAAAATGCATCAATCAATATCACTGCTACTCATTTAACAATTCATAACATTTCATATGTGAGTTTCTATTTTCTTCTATCGAGATTCATTCTTCGTGCTGGGCCTTTGTAATTAAAATTATCATTAATTCTACGATCACTGTTCGCACTTCTTCTTTCAGCCACTAACTTAGGCATGTAAGCATCAATTTTTACATCATCACTAATTTTTAAAACTGCTTGAGACTGCATATCTTCACCTTCTTTATTCGTATCACTAATATCATTCAACGCTTCATCATCTATATTTGAAAATGTATCATCTGATTTTTTCATTGCTTAACTTTTTACAAAAATTGCTGTTTATTTAACTTATGTTAATTTATACAGGAATGGATAATTAAATAATAGAAAACGGGGTCACTGTTAACAATTGTTGACAATTGGTATTACAAATTAACATTCTTTAACATTTAACTTATTGCGTTTGTTAAATATATTAAGTCTATTCGACATTTTTCTGTTGGACTGCACCCAAACCGACCCATTAACCCCCTATATTTGCACCAAATTTGAGCCATGCGTAATTCTGCTCTAACTGAGCCTTTAGCATGAGATAACTGGAATGACAGGTTTTTATTACGTGAGATTCGACGCTGGAATCAACGTGCTGGTATAAATATATTTGCTAGTTATTTAAATACGATAAACTTTCTGTTGAGAAATGCTCTATAGACTAGCCTGAACAGCTTAAGGACAGTGCAGCCAATTTAAGGTCTTCCCGTTTGCCCAAATAACTTGATTGTGCCAGAAGCAACTCAGCTGTCGCCTGCGCATCAGCCAGCGCATTATGTTGAGCGCTGACCGGCAGACCATAACGTTGCCTGCATTGTGCAAGTCTGATTCCTCCCATGCTACCTTGCAGGTGTAGGCGTTTCTTTTCAATCAACATAGTATCAATATAACTAAATAATAATGGGCACTGAAAAGTTTCTATTGTGGCTTTCTGCAAAAATCGCACATCTAATGAAGCATGGTGAAAAACCAGGACCGCACCCGGAATTTGTTTCATTAACAACATTAATACAGTAGCTATGCTGTTAGCACCTGCAATATTGCTGTCAAATAATCCATGGATTTTACTGCTATCACCCGTACCTCTGTCTGCATGTATCAGAAGATGTTTTCCACTAGAATTTATTATGCGACCACGTTCTATTATCACCCAGCCAATGCTAAGCAATTGACACTTGTTAGGGTCCAGACCGCTCATTTCACAATCAAGTACCAGAAAACGCGTGTTTATAAATAATTGAGATGGCGAAATAACAGGTGCCTGATAAAGCGGCTGCAGTGGTGTATTATCTGCCTCTTGTTGAAAACGCCGTTGCCGATAACGATAATAAAGATTATATAACACCACCACCAAACCTTGCTCGCATCGCTGCCTGCGCTTCTCGAACAACATTGAAAGCATCTTTTAATTGATGACGTACCAGTGTTGATAACTCTTTAGGGTCCAGATAATTGTCTACTTGAATATTTGCACGATATTGTTTACCTTGCGCATCCAGACGTATGCCAGCAATAAACTCATGTGCGTCAATCAAGCTAAAAGCCATCTCTTTTGACATAACTCCCGAGGCTTGCATTGCCTGCAAACGTTCGATCGTATTCAATGGCTTGAGACTGGCAGACAACGCATAATTACGCGCAATATCTACGACAGGGATTGTACCGCGTAATTTAAGATTTAACGTATGGTTATGATCGCCATCACTCTCGAGGACAAAAGTTTTGAAAAAACCTAAGGGTGGAGAATGTACCAAAGCATTGTCACACATCATGGCGAGAAATATCGTATTACTCTTTGCTTTTTCCAGGACATACTGGCGTAACTGCTGCGTGAGCTCTGCACTGCCTGCGATATGACGCATATCAAAAAATATACTTGAATGCATGACAGCTTTTGGCGAAGGTTCTTCTATCCAACGGGTGAAATATTTTTTCCATATTTTTAATGGCTGTCGCCATTTGTCATTCTTAGCCATAATGTCGCCAGGACAATACGGCATACCACAACGATCGAGTCCATCATTTACAAATTCAGCAAGATTTTTAAAATAGCTGTCATCGATGTCGACATCATCAGGTAGTAGTAGACCGTTATCCTGGTCTGAACCTAATACCTGTTCCTGCCTTGCCTGTGACCCAAAAGCTAACCAGGCATAATCACATGGTGGCGAACCAAATTTACGCTCTGCCAACCTTAGTAAACGTTTTGTTATACCGTCTGAAAAAGACGTAATGATTTTTCCAATATCAATTGCTCGCGCATCGCGTTCAACTAGCTTAACAACTAATCCCGGTAAATTTTTAGATGCAGAACATAATTCATGAACTGAGTCAGCACGATTAATGGCCCGGATCAATGATAACGGTTCGGCATTATTTGCACGCAGAATATCACTTAAAGTTAGTATACCAACGGTTTTTGAGGCATGAGTAACGGGCAAATGATGCACCCCCTCTGACAGCATTTTTAAATGTGCATCATATAAGTGACTATCAGCATCAATGCAGCGAGGCGATTTCGTCATCACCTTTTCGACCACCACATCATCAGCTACTCCTTTCGCCAACACGCGAGAACGCAGATCACGGTCAGTTAAAATACCTACGAGCCGTTCATTGTGCTGTATCAATAATGCAGATATTCGATACAGCTTCATTAACTCTGCCGCTTCACGAATTGTAGCTTTGGGCGATGCACTTATGATGCTTGCAGACATCACTTCACTCACTTGCTGCCCCAGGTAACTATCATTAACAAACTGCTCAGCAATTAACTCCTTTTCTGCATTTAGTCCTTTGCTGCCGGAAAGCTCATCATCTTCTGACACATTTTCGAGTAGCGATGCAATTTCACCGCTACTTGCACTCAATGACCAGAGTGCATAATCGGTCAATTCGTAATAAAGGCAATCTTCAAGAACGATAATACGTAGTGGTTTTTTATCTTTTCTATTTATTACATCAGAGAGCGCATAATCACCACTACTCAAACGATCAACTAACTCACCTGATGCCGTTTTTATTTCCAGACTGCCTGAGCGCACGATTATCATGCCAATTTTATTTGCATTTTCAGGCGAGTTATCTAATGATATTTCATTACCTGATTTACTAAATGCTACAAATATATTGGCACTGGCGTACTCAAGCTGAGCTTCCGTCAACCGATTAAATGGTGGATGCTGAACAAGAAACGCCTGTACGTCATTTGCTTCACTAACCATTAGTCATACTCTGATGCCTGCAGTGTTTAATGTTATTTTCGAATTATTAAAATACCACATCTCATTTGTAGCAGATTATTTAGTAACAGGTTTTATCTTTTTTTAACATGTCACTTAGTATAGCCCCTTAAACAAACAGATAAAATGCTCGCGAATCAATACTACCTGGAAAAGTTTTCCTGCGAAAATGAGGTCTCATAGTCAATAAACACGGTTGTTGTTTCTGCATAGTAATAAGTACCTGAAATATTCAATGCTAAACGTAAGATACTTCCCTCGACAGGAGTCTTGTATAAGGTTGCCGACCAGACACCTGGTTGCTCAGTGCTTAATATCATCGGCTTAGGCTCACTACTATCGAGCTCGTCAACAAGTGAAATTATTGGATTCTTGACCGGTAAAACAGAACTAAGCAAAACTAATACTTGATTGTGAGCAAGGTTTTCAACACGAAGTTTAACCTCAACATCGCCATTTTCCAGAGTGCATATTCCACTTTTATATCGACAATTAGACTTAGCTACAAGCATATAGCTACTGCCCTGAATTGCAGAATGAGGCTCTTCCGAAACAACTTGATCAACTGCAAAATATGCGATAACCGCAAGAGCAGGTGCGACAAACATCGCCAATATCAAATGTTTATTCTTTAGAAGTTGCATAAGAAGCTGCCTGAGATTTAATTTCTGAAAAGAGTAGCTCGAATAAACAAAACTATCCCCTGGTGATTGTTAAAATGCGAAAAGCATGCAGACTGAACGTCTGCGTGCTTTTCAAACATTAAAACATTTTTTAGTGGCTTTGTGCACTACTTGCACCTGCAGGTACACGTATATCTTCAACCATGTGTTGAATATGCTCAGGTGGTTCTGCTGTCATCATAGAAACGACATAAGCCACACTGAAGTTAACGACCGCACCGATGGCACCGAATGCATTTGGTTCGATACCAAAAAACCAGTTTGGTTTCATATCACCCAGGTAAGAGGTACTCGCCACAAACATAATTCCTTTATGCTGAAACACGTACAGTAAGGTAATAGTGATGCCTGCAATCATACCTGAGATAGCGCCCTCTTTATTGATACGTTTACTGAAGATACCCATCATCAATACAGGGAAGATGGAGGAAGCAGCAAGTCCGAATGCTAACGCCACCGTCCCCGCCGCAAAGTCGGGCGGATTGAATCCGAAGTACCCAGACAGAGCGATAGCGCCTGCCATCGCTAACCGACTGGCGAGCAGTTCCTGCTTCTCGGTGATTTCAGGCCTGAACACCCCTTTTAACAGATCATGCGAAATTGATGAGGCTATCGCCAGCAATAAACCTGCCGCCGTTGATAAAGCAGCGGCCAGGCCACCGGCTGCAACCAGCGCAATAACCCAGTTAGGTAATCCCGCTATTTCAGGATTAGCTAACACCATAATGTCTTTATCAACTTTAACCATTTCGTTGCTTGCTTTATCTGCTGTATAGCTAATGCGACCATCACCATTTTTGTCTTCAAATTTCAACAAACCCGTTTTTTCCCAGTTTTTAAACCAGTCAGGTCGCTCGTTATAAACAAGGTTGCCACCTTCAGCTGGCTGAATCGTCTGGTGTAGATTTAAACGAGCCATTGCAGCAACTGCAGGAGCAGTAGTGTAAAGAATGGTAATGAAGATCAATGCCCAACCGGCTGACACACGTGCATCACTGACTTTTGTAACCGTGAAGAAACGGATTATTACGTGAGGCAGACCCGCAGTACCGATCATCAATGACAAAGTATAAACAAATGTATTAAGTGGACTTAGCCTGGTGAGCGTCGTGTACTCGGCAAAGCCGAGTTCCGTCACCACCTGATCTAGCCGGTCAAGCAGATACGTTTCTGTCCCCACCATCATACTACCCAGACCTAACTGAGGAATCGGGTTGCCAGTGAGGTTCAATGAAATAAATATTGCCGGAATGGTATAGGCAAAGATAAGCACACAGTATTGTGCTATCTGTGTGTAAGTAATGCCTTTCATACCACCAACAACGGCATAAATGAAGACGATACCCATACCAATCAACAGACCAATCTCATAGCTGACTTCAAGGAAACGAGAGAAAGCCACGCCGATACCTTTCATCTGACCGATTACATAAGTTACCGAGGCAACAATCAAACAGATAACGGCAACGATACGCGCAGCTTTTGAATAATAACGATCTCCAATAAATTCTGGCACGGTGAACTTACCGTATTTACGCAGATAAGGTGCAAGCAACATTGCTAACAACACATAACCACCCGTCCAGCCCATAAGAAAAACTGAACCGCCATAACCAAAGAAAGCAATCAATCCGGCCATCGAAATAAATGATGCTGCAGACATCCAGTCAGCTGCCGTCGCCATACCATTAGCAATTGGATGAATACCTCCACCTGCAACATAAAACTCACTGGTAGAACCCGCTCTCGCCCAAAATGCAATGCCGATATAAATTGAAAAAGTTATACCAACGACAATATATGTTAATGTTTGTAGTTCCATGATTCCCCCTTATTCGTGTAGATCGTATTTACGATCTAGTACGGCCATGCGACGTGCATAGATAAAAACAATTGCAACGAAGCCATACATGGAACCTTGTTGGGCAAACCAGAAACCTAATTTGTATCCACCGAGTCGGATAGTATTTAATTCTTCTACAAAAACGATACCGCAGAGATATGAGATAGTGAACCAGACACTCAGTAACACCACCATCAATCTGACATTTTCTCGCCAGTATGCTTTTCTTTTTTCTTGATCGTATTCAGCCATATCAGCATCCCAAATTTAGCAGTAACTAAATGTAACAGGATTCATTATTTTTTGACCTTCGACTTTAGTCTATAGGTAGACTAATGTCTTAACCCTTAAAGCTAACAGACAGCGCACATGAGAAGATTATTTACACACACTTAAGATATAATATTTTAAAAACGGAGCAAACTATTGTCAGCAGTTACACTTGTATTAGCTTTGACCGCCTATCTAGCGTTACTGTTCTGGTTGGCACGTATTGGTGATCGCAGTCGTTTCAATACGACTAGCTGGGTGCGACACCCACTGGTTTACACACTGGCGCTCGGTGTTTACTGCACCTCCTGGACTTTTTATGGCCTGGTCGGTACCGCCGCTTCAGGTGGATGGTACTACCTTCCTATCCTGCTCGGCCCCGTACTGCTGTTCACTCTAGGCCATCCTCTGTTGCAACGTATCGCCAGCGTCAGTCGACAGGAAAATATTCACTCCATCGCTGACTTTATTACCTCACGTTACGGTAAGCGCCAATCGGTGGCAGTCATTGTCACACTCATCATGCTAGCCACTACCGTTCCTTATATCGCGCTGCAGTTAAAAGCAGTTACTGACACTCTGCTCTTCAGTGTCGACAACATCGCATTTGCCAGCCAGGATATGACTATGCTGGTTGCAGCTGCTATGGTTTTATTCACGCTAATCTTTGGTGCCAATCGACTCGATGTATCCAGTTATCATTCTGGCATTATGGTCGCCATTGCGTTTGAATCACTGATCAAACTCATCGCGTTAATTACCATAGCCGTATTCGCCTTAAGCCTGTCCACCGGTTTTGATGCCAGTGCAGTGAGCAATAATGCTAATGCTGTATTTCAACAATCAACACTCACACCTTCTTTCTGGGTACTTACGTTTGTATCAGCAGCAACTATTTTCTGCCTGCCACGCATGTTCCAGGTAACGTTTGTCGAATGTTTAAGTGATCGACACCTGAAATTTGCACGTCACGGTTTTAGCCTGTATCTGATAGCAATTGCCGCAGCCGTATTCATTATCTCCTGGGTGGGCAACCAGGTACTTGCGGATACGAATGTTGCCAGTGATACCTATGTACTCGCTCTGCCACTAGGCACAGGTAACCAGGTACTGGGCTTACTTGCATTCATCGGTGGTTTTTCAGCCGCTACAGCAATGATCATCGTGGCTTCACTCACACTAAGCCAGATGCTTAGTAATGACGTAATTCTGCCGTTATTGATCAGACAACAGAAGACTCGCAACTCTATTCCAGATTACTCCAGCGCACTTATTTTAACTCGGCGTCTAACCGTAGTAGCCATCATATTTATGGCCTGGTTGTATCAACATAGCCTGGCAGAAAATGTTGCTCTGACAGAAATCGGTCTCATCGCTTTTGCACTGGCTGTGCAATTAGCACCAGCGATTATCTTTGGGCTCTACTGGCATCGCGGTAATGCAATGGGTGTTTTTGCCGGCATTGGCTGCGGGGTAATCATCTGGTTTATAACGCTGATGCTGCCCCTGTTAAGCAATGCAGGTTTTTTAAGTCAAAGCCTGATACTGCACGGTCTATTTGGTATTGAATTTTTAAGACCCGATAAATTTTTCGGGCTTACTTTCAGTGACGCTTATACACGCGGCGTTGTACTAAGTATCAGCGCCAATATCATGGCGTTCTACCTAGTTTCCTCGCTGGATAAAACACGCTTGTCAGACAGGATTCAGGCACTTACCTTTGTTAATCGAAAGCGCCCTCAACAATTACCTACTGTTGATGATTTAAAGATTAACAGGTCAGATCTAAGCACGATGCTAACGCAGTTTCTTGGCGAGTCTGTGACAGAACGACTGATGAACAATGAAACGCGCCCTGAGCTAGTCTTCGTCAGCCATAAATTACTCGATCATGCTGAACAGGCACTATCTGGTGTTGTCGGCGTCGCTTCCGCACGAGCACTGCTTACCAGCCTGAGTAGTGGTGAAAGCCTTGGCGTAGAAAATGTAGTCAACATATTTGAAGAGACCACTCGCACACTGCAATTCAATCAGGACATGCTATTCGCATCATTTGAAAGTATCTCATCTGCAATAAGCGTAGTTAACGCAGATTTAAAGATAGTTGCCTGGAATAAACGTTATGAACAAATGTTCAATTACCCGGAAGGTATGTTACGAGTTGGCCGACCGGTCGAAGACCTGGTACGTTTTAATGCCGGGCGCGGCATACTGGGCGCAGGTGCAATAGAGGCACAGGTAAATACCCGACTCGGACACCTGACCGCAGGCAGGCCGTACCGCGTAGTCAGAAATCATAATCAGGGTGTTATAGAAATAAAAGGGCGACCACTACCACACGGTGGTTACATCACAACTTATGATGATATCAGCGAGTTTATCAATGCGCAGAACGAACTGGAAAAAGTTAATCTCAGTCTCGAACAACGGGTTCTCGAACGTACAGAAGAAATAGAAAAAATTAATCAGTCACTGCGTGAAGAAGTGGATAAACGCAGCGTCACTGAAATCGAACTGATTAAAGCAAAATCTATTGCCGAAAAATCAAATGCCAGCAAAACACAATTTCTTGCCATTGCCAGCCATGATATCTTGCAGCCTTTAAATGCCGCCAATCTCTACGCAAGCGCACTACTGGAGAGACCTGGTTGCGATGACCCGAAACTGACAGCAAGTCTTCAGCATCTACATGCCGCCATCTGTTCTGCAGAACTCATCATCTCCAACCTGCTGGAAATATCTCGTCTTGATACGGGTTCACTAAAAGCAAAACCCGGTGTCTTTGCGCTAACCGATGTTTTAGAACCACTGGTTCATGATTTTCGTGTTCAAACAAACACTGATGTTATTTTTCATTATCAACCCACATCACTGTGGACAGAATCCGACCCGAAGTACCTGCGCCGTATTCTGCAAAATTTTCTTTCTAACGCAGTTAAATACACCAGTAAAGGTAAAATTCTTATCGGCTGTTTACGTCGCGGCCCGCGCATAGAAGTGTGCATATACGATACCGGACCGGGAATATCTGAAGCGCACCAGCAACGTATTTTTGATGATTTTTACCGCGTCACCAGTAATGTTGACGGTGCAGGTTTAGGTTTGGGTATTGCGCTACGCTTCTCTCACCTGCTCGGACATCAGATTCACGTAGAGTCTCGTGACGGCAAAGGCAGTCTATTTTCTCTGTTCCTTCCGCTGCGAGAAAAACAGATCACAAAACAGAATAATGTAAAAGCAACCAGCATCAACTCCGGTCTGGAAGATCTCAATATTTTCTACGTTGATGATGAAGAAAATAATATCCATGCACTCGGCTCTTTAATCGATAGCTGGGGTTGCAAACTTTCCAGTGCGAGCAATCCTGAGTCTGCTGAAAGATATGCCGATGAAAATAAAGCACCAGATGTGATCTTGATGGATTACCAACTTGATAACGACATCGATGGTTTACAACTTGCCGATATGTTACGTAAAAAGTGGAAAGATATACCTGTGTGTGTTGTATCTGCCGCCCCCGATGAAGATCTATCGGTACGCGTCAATAACCATGGATTTGATTTCCTGCGCAAGCCGATCAAACCCGGAAAACTTAGAGCGCTACTGGAAAGATATCTGCAGCGCTAAAACAACTGCTTTTATTTTAATATCCGGTTAACTCGACTGGCTATCATTTAATGACATCTTGCCGAGCATGATTACCGCCTGTGTACGGTTGCTTATGCCAAGTTTACGAAACACTGCCGTTATATGAGCCTTGACCGTTGCCTCGGTAATTCCCATTTCATATCCAATCTGTTTGTTTAACCAGCCTTCACGTAAATAACAAAGCACGCGATACTGTTGTGGTGTCAGTGTCGCAATTTTAGATGCGAGGTCTTTCTCTTCATCATTAACCGGCGTTAACCTGTTTCGATAATCTTCAGGCACCCAGCGACCACCATCGAGCATAGTCAGTATTGCTTCATGTATTAATTGTGGAGAGCACGACTTGGGGATATAACCACTAGCACCGTGGCCCATGGCACGATTGATAGTATCTGCGTCTTCGTCTGCCGAGATTATAGCCACCGGAATGCTTGGAAATTTTTCACGCACCAGTATCAGACCAAATAAATCCTGACTGCCCGGCATATGCAAATCAAGCAATAACAAATCTATTTCATCATTATGATCAAGTGCTTTGATTGTGCTATCCAGGTCCATTGACTCACCGACGATAGAATCCGGGTAATGCCGCTTGATTACTTCAAGTATGGCATTACGAAATAGCGGATGATCATCCGCCACATGGAACTGATACATCTAGATACTCCACTTTGCAAAGCGACATCTTAGCTTACCTTATTAACTCTATCGACACATAGAGCATCAAACTAAATAATTTAGCATTTATTCTAACGATTCAAACGCCCTTCGATTAACTCCTCAACCACACCCGGCTCTGCCAATGTTGATGTATCTCCAAGACTGGCAAAATCATTGTGTGCAATCTTTCGTAAAATACGTCGCATGATTTTCCCAGAGCGTGTTTTTGGTAAGCCATTGGTCCATTGAATGAGATCAGGCGTGGCAATCGGCCCTAACACCTTACGCACGTGATTTCGTAATTCAACTGTCGTCTCGATCGATGTTTCAAAACCACTGATAGCTGAGACATAAACATAAATAGCCTCACCCTTAATATCATGTGGGTAACCAACAACCGCTGCTTCAACTACTGCCGAATGAGATATTAAAGCACTCTCTATTTCTGCTGTTCCCAGGCGGTGACCTGATACATTAAGTACATCATCGACACGACCGGTAATCCAGTAATAACCCTCTTTATCACGGCGTGCACCGTCACCGGTAAAATACATGCCTTCATGGGTGCTGAAATAAGTTTCAACAAAACGATGGTGATCACCCCAGATAGTACGCGCCTGTCCGGGCCAGCTATCGAGAATAACCAGGTGCCCACTGTTCTCGCCATCCAGTATGTCACTGTTCTGATCGACCAGTGCCGGCTGAACACCAAAAAACGGGTTGGTCGCAGAGCCAGGTTTTAAAGCTGTCGCACCCGGCAATGCCGTGATCATGTGGCCACCGGTTTCAGTCTGCCACCAGGTATCAACGATCGGACATTGACCGAGACCGAATTCATCATGATACCAGCGCCAGACATCAGGGTTGATCGGCTCACCAACCGTACCAAGAATACGTAAGGACTCACGACTACTACTCGCTACGGCTGCGCCCTTATCTGCCATCAGTAAACGTACCGCTGTGGGAGCGGTATAAAACTGCGTGACCTTATGTTTATCAATTACCTCGCCAAATCGACCAAGGCTGGGATAGGTAGGCACACCTTCGAACATCAGCGTGGTTGCACCCGATGCCAGTGGCCCATAAATAATATAACTGTGGCCGGTGATCCATCCGACATCGGCAGTACACCAGTAGATATCGCCGTCCTGGTAATCAAACACATATCGGAATGTCGATGCTGAATAAAGCAGGTAACCTGCACTAGTATGTTGCAAGCCTTTAGGTTTGCCCGTTGAACCCGATGTATACAGAATAAAAAGTGGATGCTCAGCAGAGAATGATTTTGCCTGATGTTGATCGCTGGCTTTATCTGTAACATCGCCATACCAGGCATCTCTACCTTCGATCCAGTTGATCGCATCACCCGTATTTTTTACCACCAGAACAGACTCGACACAGTCGGTACCGTCAAACTTCAGCGCTTCGTCGACATTGATTTTAAGTGGGATAGATCTACCACCGCGCTTGCCCATGTCAGCGGTAACAACAACTTTAGCGCTGCAATCAGCAATACGGTCGGCCAGTGCATTAGCGGAAAAACCACCGAAGACGACCGAGTGTATAGCACCGATGCGAGCACAGGCTAACATGGCATAAGCGGCTTCAGGGATCATCGGCATGTACAACATGATGCGGTCACCTGCCTCAACACCCATCGCTTCCAGCGCATTGGCCAGTTTGCAAACTTCTGCATGCAACTCGCGGTAGGTAATATTACGACTTACATCAGGCTGATCTCCTTCAAAGATGATCGCGGTCTGCTCTGCACGATCAGCAAGATGACGATCGACACAGTTGACACAAACATTAAGTTCACCGTCTTCAAACCAGCGAATATGCAAGTCATCTTTGGCTAATGAAACATCTTTAACCGTAGTAAACGGCTTACTCCAGTCGAGTGTTTGCGCCTGTTCAGCCCAGAACGCTTCGTTGTTGTCGACAGATTGTTTGTACATCTTTTGGTACTTTTCATTATCCACCAGATACTTGCGATCAGTATCTTGCTTAACTGGATAAACCGAATCATTAGTTGAATCCGTGTTGCTCATGCCTGTGCCCTCAGCCTAAAAAACTATCGGGACATAATGTCCTTTTGCATAAAAGGAAACAATTAGACCATCGTCTAGACCTCGGTTATGGCAGAGCATTTTTTGCAGCATATCGTGCCCTACGACTTTAGTAGAACATAGACCAATATCTAATAGCGTTACAGCTCACTAAGGGTGAACCTTTGCAAAACACAACATAAGGGAAATCTTTAATGAGACCTATCAATAAAAAACTATTAACCGCTGGGCTAGCCGGTGCGACCTTACTAGCAGCTACATCTGCACACTCGGTAACGATCGGCACGTTTGATAACACCACCGTAAAGATCGGCGGTTACATCAAGCTGGATACCATGTTCAGTAACTTCAGTGAAGGCCCGGTAGGCACTGGCATTGGCCGTGATTTTTATGTGCCGAGCATAACACCTGTTAGCAGTGCAGCCACCAGCAATGAAAACACCTATTTCGATATGCACGCCCGCCAAACACGTATCCACCTCGGCACTGACAGCAAAGTCGGCGAGCACAAGCTGAAGAGCTATTTCGAACTTGATTTCATGGCCACACCAAATGGCGATGAGCGACTCACTAACGGCTACTCTCCCGAGCTGCGCCATGCCTTTATCGAGTATGATAACTGGCTGTTCGGCCAGACCTGGTCGACATTCCAGAACACGGCTTCATTACCCGAATCAGTTGATTTTGTCGGCAATACTGATGCCGGCATCTTCATCCGCCAGCCACAAATTCGCTATACCTCTGGTAACTTCCAGTTCTCCATCGAAAACCCGGAAACCACTGTTACTGATGGCGGTCGGGTTATTGCCGATGACAACGAGTTGCCCGACATCGTTGGACGCTATAACTTGAAATCTGACAACCTGTCACTGGCCACCGCCGTGCTGTTACGTCGGTTAACTTATAACACTACCGGAACCGGTGGTGGCACCATTGACGATTCGGAGTCCGCTTACGGAATCAGTATCACCGGCAAATATATGCTGGGTAAAGATGATATCCGCTTTGGTATTAACACCGGCAGCGGCATGGGTCGCTACATCGGCCTGAACGTAGCCAACGGTGCTATAGTCAATGGCAATGACAAGCTAGAAGCTATAGATTCCACCGGTTTGTTTGCTTCATACCGTCATCTATGGAACAAAAAATGGCGCAGCAATTTCATATATTCAAGAGTAGATATCGATAACAATACAGCCCTTAGCGGTAACGGCGTAACGAAAGCCTCATACAGTACTCGCTTAAACCTGTTCTACAGTGCAACCGATAAGCTATCTTTTGGAGGTGAATACTCCCATGCTAATCGGGAAACCGAAAACGGTGCAGACGGCAACCTGGATAGACTGCAGTTTTCAGCTAAACTGGCTTTCTAAAAAATAGATAACAAAACATATTATCTTATAAACAGGGGCGTAACCGTAAGGTTACACCCCTGTTGCACCAATGGAGTTCGAAAAAGAGCGTTATAAGAAGCTACCAGGTTTCTGGGTACCAGGGTCTTGCAAGGCGATGAAGCTTATCAATTGATATTATTAAGACTAGTAAATCCAGGTTAACTGAAAGCTATATCTATTTTTTATGCTGCCCACCACATCCTCTACAACTACATTATCCTCATTACCTTCTAGTATTAAATTAACTAAGGAAGTAGAACCTGATACACCCCCTGTCTTAATGGACGAGACTCAAATGCATCAAATATTAATAAACCTGTTTATTAATGGGCGAGACGCCATACAGGGGCATGGCAAACTTACTATAAAGCTCAGCAATGAAAATAACGTAGATGGCATATGCAGCTCTTGCAAAGAGCATATACATGGCCAATATGTAAAACTAACCATTGAAGATACAGGAACAGGCATTCAACAAAATATTTTAAATAAAATATTTGACCCTTTCACAACAACAAAAGATATTGGAAAAGGAACCGGGATGGGGCTTTCTGTAGTCCATGGCATTTTACACAAACACAACTCGCATATCATTGTAGATACCATTATAGATAAAGGAACTTGTTTTCACTTACTAATCCCGCCTATTGAAAATACTGATATCAAGCAAACTATACCGCTAATAGCTGAAACTAAAGCGCCACAGAGCGACAGTAAAAACAAACGCATATTAGTCGTTGATGACGAAGCATTAGTTGCTGAATTCATGCAGGAATTTTTACAATCTCAACAATACATTGTTACGACTATAACTGACAGCAAACAGGCCATTGAACTATTTAAAAATGCTGATCCTGAGTTTGATTTGGTAATAACGGATCAAACTATGCCAGTGATGACTGGCGACGAACTCGTAAAAGAAATACACAATATAAATCCGAATATGCCAGTCATTCTATGTAGTGGCTATAGTGAAACGATAAACGAAAAGACAGCGCTGGAATTAGGTTGTGCACAATTTTTAATGAAACCCATAAAAAATACCGCATTACTTCAGGCTATAAAAGAAACGCTTTCTAACTAATGCGGCGTAATAGAAACACTTATTCTGAAAGTATCGTTTTAACATTATTAAAGGGCTCATTTTTTGTCTTTTGCCTTTGCTTTCATATACCGAAAGCAAAATGCAAGACCTGGGCCCATATTTTCTAAATAGTTTTTACCCTGCTTCCAAACATCCGATTTAATTTATTCCGCTGATATCTTTTTCATCAAACGCACAGCCATCCAGATTAGCATGGCTGCAGCTATTATTAATACTGCCCACAAAAGCCCCTGGCGCCAGTTAATCGGTTTTGCAGGGGTTTCTAATGCCGTTAAATTAACTGGCTTTACGGTCGCCTCTAACCAGCCTGCTTTAGACAGCATAGTATTATTGCTGCCTTGTCCGACACCCACTAATAGCCGCGAGGCATTCTGCGTAACCGGTATAACCTGCGCACTACCCCAGGCCAGTTTATAGGGCGGCTCACCCCTGGCGACAAACACCAGTTTCTGCGGCTGCCAGGCCAGTTCTATTTCTGGTAAGCCAGAACCTATACCACCACCCTGCTGATCAATCTGTAGTTTCCAGTTGATATCTCTTGATGTACTAACCGTTAACTCGCTCTGCTGAATATTCACCCCGTCAACGGTTAAGCGATAAAGTAAAGCAGAACCTCGATATTGCCAGGGCTTAGTTTCATTACCTCTGGAAAAAACTTTCGCGTTAACCACGGTATTATTTTCCGGGAGCTTTATGCGTAATTTTCGTAATGAAGATTTCAGCAGATACTGAAACAGATACTCGCCGACTGTTTCTTTATTAACAACCACCTCAGCCTGTTTCCAGTTCTGTTTTTGCTGCTGAGTAAACTCGGCATTGCTAACCTCAATGCCGGTAATGACAACACCGGGTTTGTCATCTGCAAATTGAAACCGTAGATAATTGCTACTGGGCACTGATAATTTAATATCATCTTCAACTAGCTGATAATTTTGATAGGATAAGTTAACCAGCGCTTTATCGGTTGAGATGAGATTCCATTTTGTCAGGTCATCACTAATTGCTATATTCAGTTTGCGAATAAAAGATGTGTCTTTAGGCACTTGCCAGCTGAATTTTAGCTTATCTACAGGCTGTTTCCACTGACGTAAATCGATGAGATAACCGCTTAACTGTTCCATGGTTTCCGGTGTTGCGGCACTGCTTTTAATATCAATAACCTCACCACTGGCACTGCGTTGAATATTTAAATGCAAATCACCATTGCTGTCTCCCACTTTTTTATACAACGGAAAATAAGGTACAGCCCGGGTTGTAAGCTGGGTTACTTTTTCAGGCGTTACATCACGCAAACCATGCGGTACAACCTGCCCTGCACCATTGAATACACGCATATCCCCCAGGTCATCACGACTCACCTGCTGATAAACAATTTCCGGAATTTCCAGTTCGTAATATGGCGTGCCATTTGCGGTGCTTAATTTCGCCGTATAGGCAAAATCCGTTTCAGTAATGGCCAAAACCATGGCTGGCAAGCTGCACAGAAGTAAAAACAGACTTAATTTAATTTTCAACACTATTTTCCTTATTAATTACCACAGGAGGTACCGGCGCAAAATAACCCACCACCAGAAACAGCAAGCCTACTGAAATAAATGAAACGATTCGTTCTACAGTACCTGAGTTTGCCAGGTCAAACATAAACAGTTTAACCACCACTGCCGCCATTACCACAGCACCGGCAATCCACGCATGGCGTTTAAATTTACGCGCGCCATACAGCATGCACAATAAGCCGGTGACGCCCCATAAAATTGACAGCCCCGCCTGTACTAAACCCGAGTGCATCATAGTGTGCGAATCAAATGGTACATGCCAGAGATGATGAGCGGTTCTTAACCAGATGGTGTTTAACCAGAGAAATACACTAAGTGCAAGGGCTATCTGACTGTAAGCAAAGCGCCAGCGCCTGTCGCCCCAGTTTTCAATATCCAGTGGAAAGCGTAACCAGTAAATTAATGCCACTAACTGCAGCGCTAACACAATATCCAGAGGATTTAACAGGGGAATGTAATTGAGTGGTGCGGCATAGCCGGTGTTAAACAAATTCATTAACATGAACCATAACCAGATAGCTATTCCCATCGGCAGGGTTGCCGACAACTGATACAGCGATCGATGCTGTGCCACTGGCCAGCTTAATTTATGGCCATACAGATACATAAGCATCATCGCGGCAAGCGGCACTAAACCACTCATGATCAGCCACCAGATATCAGCACCGCCAACCACATCATCGAGTTGCCATGCGGCTTCAACGCTCAGCAATAAAACGATAAACCAGAAACCCGTTATGTGTAAGAGTTTGAAGAGTTTTATCTGTTCACTATCATACTGTTTGAGCACCCAGTAAAACACTGCCAGTGCAAGGCTCCAGCTAAACAAATTCCAGTCGCCGAATGGGTGATGACTTTCAAATAATACATACGGGAATAGCACATACAGTGCGGGTAATAAAATGAGTGCTGGTAAACGTAATTGTGCCCAGTCAAGTTTGTGTTTACACCACTGCGTTACAAACACAGAAAAACTCATGAATAAAATAATGCTTAGCGGCTCATAAGCTGATGTGATTTTATCTTCAATTTCTACAAGACCTGTGGCATACCACCAGATTAATCCCCAGACCAATAGCGGCACTGAGAGTTTATGCTCGTGCTTTAACAGGGCCTGGAATTTTGATGCCGAGGCGTGTTCGTGGGTTTTAAGCAAATACACACGCCATGCTACAAACAAACCAGAGAGTGCAACAATTAATGCACCGATATAATCACCATTAATAATGAATAATTCACGGCTGGCATTTAAATAATCTGCACTTTCATAATAACGGTAACTGTTCAGTGACGATAAATACGCAACACCTCCAGCAAGCTGTAAAACATAACCCAGCAGACGTGGCAGCATGCGTGACTGACGACTACCTATCCACACCGCGGCAGCGCCTTCCAATGCCCAGGTACCTGCTGTCCAGCGAGCATCCAGTGCAAATGGCACGGCCAGTGTGGCAAACATAATACCAATCGCGAGAAACGCTTCACAGAGCAAACGGGAGTCGTTACTAATCCGTTGCCATAATAACGAAGCCAGTAAAATATATAAGGCGGCCAGTGACAGACTACTCCAGGCCAGGGCATATTCTATGTGGCCGACCATACCTGCCTGCAAACCAAAACCCACCAGCGGCACACCAAACACCAGTGTGCTATCAACATAACCTTTAAGTTCTACTGGCTGTTTAAAAGCAAATAAAACCGCGATAGAAACATACAGTAAATAGAATGCAATCAGAAACGGTTCAGTGCTGGCGAAAAATTCGGGCGTGTAATATTTAACACCCCAGGCTGTAGCCACCACAAAGGTAAACATGAAACCAACAACATTTAATAAGCGCCACGAACGGAACCAGGCAATGCCGAATATGCCGAGGTTAAGCACCAGGTAATAACTAAATAAACCCACATGGCTGCCAGTGCCGGTTGAGGTAAGAATGGGTGCGAGAAACCCACCACTGATACCCAGCACCGCTAGTGCCCGCGAGTTCTGTAACACCGCTAAAGCCGCACTGAACGCAGCGAACACAAACAATATGGAAAACGCCAGCGTTGCGGGCAATAAACTATACAGGCGTAGCGCCGAAAACACCGTGAGATATAAAACACCCAGTGCCCCACCCTGTAAAACCAGAGCATAAGCGGTATTTTTTTCACGTAGTCGCCAGCCGATTACCAGCAATACCATACCCACGATGCCTACACCAGCGAGGCGCAACTCGATCGGAAATACATTTTGCTCTGCTGCATATTTAACCAGAAAGGCAACCCCGAAAAACAGCACCAGCACACCCACCTTGACCAGAACGTTGCCGGTGGTAAAAAAATTCTTCAACCAGTTTATCGCTGCATCTATAGGTAAAGGGCTTTCGGGTGTAGTAGGTGCAGGTATTGTGTGAGATGAAGTTTGCTGTAAATCAACAGTCGCCGGTTCTTTTTGCACCCTGGCCGCTGCCACATCTAATGCAGCAGATTTGTTTTCTGCAACATCTACCACCTCATTCTCTGGAGCCTCTGAGAAGGCCTGCGCCGTTTCTATATCCTGAGAAATCTGTTCGGTAGGTGCCGGTTCTGCAGGTTTCACCTCGGCAACTTTAGCGTCAGCAAAACCCGCTTTCATAACGTCCTGATATTTTTCTACAAATTTGGAAAGCTCGTAAAAATGTTTTGAAAGTGTTGTTAACTCTTCCTGAAGCTTATTGACTTTTGCATTCGCCTGAAACCATAAACCCAGGGCAAGCCCGGAGAACAATCCATAAACCCAGCCACCATCTCGATCGAAAACAAGGCCGATGATTAAACCAGTCAGTGCAAATATAATATAAATAACATTCCCCTGTTAAATTCTAAATTATCTCAATAAAAGCAGAATACCATAAGCTGATTACGATATTTGGGACAGAATAAAAACAATTATAATTATAGATAGCATAGCTCCAATGTTTAGATCCTGGACTTTTAGGTGCAATATCAGGGGATCAGGTCTTGCTTCATAGACAGCAACTAATAAAAAGTATTATCTATTAATCAAACACTTAGTTAACATTAACAATAGCAATAATCATTCATCTCAATTGATGCCTTCCTGACATTGCATACTTATTAATATAAACCAAAATATTTTCAATTTTTGGTCTAAACTTAATTGGTTGATTTTATTAGAGAGTTTTTATGCAAAAGGTAGTTGTCTGATGTCAGAACGTCACTTTAGAGTAGTACTGGGGCTCTGGCTTATCCTGGGTTTATATCTAAATATCATTGAAATTGTTTATGCATTAATAGGCCTGTTACTGTTTGAGGGCATAACCAACCTACGCATACCCAGGCTGGTCACGAAATTACGTTCTGGTGCAACCCACTCCCAGGCTCAACAAGCAAACTCTAATTCACTCTTCGCCTTTGAGGCAGAAAGAGCACTGCGCTTTCTGGTGGCCCTGTTTGTTCTGCTACCGCTGCTTCAAGGCCTTGAGATAATCTGGTGGCTACCCTGGTTTGTTGGTTTTGCCCTGATCGGTGCAGGGCTTAGCGGTATATGCCCTATGGTGATGACACTTAAGCAGATAGGCTTACGTTAGTACGTATTTATAAATGAACGATAGTATCAGCACCGTTACTGAGAATAACCTCTCCACAAAAATCACTATGATTGTGTTTTGGGGCTTATTTATTGTCGGTCTGGGTTTTGCCGGGTTGCTATTGCACGATATCGAAAAAAACACTATTGAGCGTCGTGAAGCCTCCGCAGATAGTATTGCCTATCGCATATACAACACTCATTTAGAAAGTGACTCATTATCGGTTTCAATTAAAGACGAATTAGCCCGCTTTTCTACATCATTGGATATTATTAAAATTGACATCCAGCAGAATGATAAAATAGTCAGTCACGTTGAAAACGATATTGCAACACAACAGACTGAAAGCATATCCAGAACAATTCAAAATACATCTGCTAAACAAAATCCATACACATTAATTGTAACGTTTAGCAAGCTTGAAGAAACTATTCACAATGAACGCAAACAATTACTAATTATACTCGGAACCCTGCTGCTTGTATTTGGCGTTATCTTGAAATTATTACTAGAACGCATACTCAATAAACCAATGACTGAAATGGTGATGACTGCACAGGAGATTTCATCAGGTGATGTAACACAAAAATTTAATGATCAACGTAATGATGAATTTGGTTTTATCTCACGCTTTATAAATAGCGCAATACAAAACATGCGCAACCAGGAACTCGAGGCCTACCAGGCAAAGGAGTTTGCAGAAGTCACCCTTCGTTCTATAGGTGATGGTATTGTCACTACTGATAAATATGGAAAAATTATGTTTATGAATCCAGTAGCCGAGCATTTATCAGGCTATTTACTGGATGAAGCTTCTGGAAAACAACTCACAGATGTAATGCAGCTGATCTGTGAAAAGACTAATAATAATTTACCACATCCTATAGATAGCTGCCTGGCAAGTAATGAAATTATAGATATTGAGTCAGATTGTGTACTGGTACACAAGGATGGCACTCACATACCGGTAACAAATTCTGCTGCCCCCATACAGGATAACAAAAAGCAGTTATTAGGCGGCATTATGGTTTTTCATGATGTTAGCGAAGCCCGCTCCCTGCAACAGGAGCTATCCTATCAGGCTAGCCATGACCACTTAACAGGCCTGTATAATCGACGTGAATTTGACCAGGAGTTAAATGCCGCACTCTTACACGCCAAACGAGACCTGCACGAGCACACCTTATGTTATATGGATCTTGATCAGTTTAAAGTTGTTAACGATACCTGCGGCCATGCAGCCGGCGATATGTTATTACGTGAACTTTCTGAAAAATTAAAAATCGGTTTACGTAAATCAGATGTACTTGCCCGTTTGGGTGGCGATGAATTTGCATTGTTACTTCTTCATTGCGATATAGAAAGAGCTGTAAAAATTGCTGAAAACATACACAAAGTGATTAATGAATTTCTTTTTCAATGGGAGGGAAAATCCTGTCAGGTGGGTGTTAGCATAGGTCTGGCATCTTTATCTCCTACATTTAAAGACTCCGCAGAAGTTTTAGCTGCAACTGACATTGCCTGTTATACCGCAAAAGAAGAAGGCCGGAATCGCATTCACATTTACCAGGCCGATGACAAAAAGCTCATACAACGCCGTGAAGAAATGAGCATGGTTGGAAAAGTGAGGGAAGCACTTAGTGAAAACCTTTTTGAGTTATTTGCCCAGCCAATTGTATCAACGATCAATGTGCGTGATTGTAAACACTATGAGCTTCTGATTCGCCTGAAATCTGAAGATGGAGGTTATATTAGCCCAGCTAAGTTTCTTCCTGCAGCGGAAAAATATCAGCTTATGACCGAAGTAGATTATTGGGTTGTACAAAACGCGTTTCAGCTGATGGTTGAATCATCACAACAGAAAAACGATTTCTCTTTGGCGATTAATCTTTCCGGGCAATCCATTAATGACACGAAATTTCTTAAATTCATAGTCGATAAGATAGATGAATTTAACGTGGACGCATCCAGAATATGCTTTGAAATCACCGAAACCGCCGCCATTAACAATCTCGACCATGCCATTGATTTTATTAAAACCCTGAAAAAGCATAATTGCAAATTCGCCCTTGATGACTTTGGCACCGGCGTCAGTTCGTTTGAATACCTCAAACGCTTACCGGTAGACTATCTAAAAATTGATGGTGCATTCATCAAGCAACTAGACAGCAACAAAATAGACCGTGCCATGGTAAAAGCCATAAATGAAGTGGCGGTTATCATGGGCATGAAAACAATCGCTGAATTTGTAGAAAACGAAGAAATATATAAAATACTAAATAATATCGGAATCCACTATGCCCAGGGCTACTGGGTTTCAAAACCTGATCTGGCTGGTAAAATAATCCAGGAATATTAATTATGCCATGCATGGATAAAACTATAATTGCATAAGTATCAAAGACAAGTTCTGACTCCATATCTTCCCTTAATTCAATTGCTTAATTCAAGATTAACAGAAGAAGCGTAAGTTGCTTTAAAATAGCTTTATTGAATGATTTCGTTTGTCTTTTAAATTTTGAACAAATACTAGATACTGTTGCCCTATGCCAGTGTCATAACACATTTGTAAAACTATATTAGCTATTCACACTTTGTTAATACCTGCAACTCTTCAAACAGGTTTTGCTTAATGAGAATTAAAGCATCTACATTAATAATCCTGCTCTGCTGCCTTCCCTGTGTTCAGGCATCTGAAAAAATCACGCATAAATATACGGTTAACATGCAGTCCGATATGAAGGTTTTATCTGTAAACGCCTGCTTCCCTGGCTCACAACCTGCTAAACTAATTAATTACAGCGACTCAAAAAACAATTATCTTGAACATGCCTATATCACTAATGGCAAGCAGCGTAAAACACCTCTAAAGACTCATCCGAAAACCATTCCTCTGCCCACAATTACTCAGTCAGACTGTGTTAATTATGATATCAACTTCAATGGAGACAATAACCATTCATGGTTTAAGAAACGATTTGAAAATTCAAATCAGTTGTTACTCAATATCCATAGCTGGTTATGGTTTCCAGATAACTTCGACAATCAACAACATACGCTAGACATTACGTTTAATCTGCCAGTTGATATAAACATTTCAGCACCCTGGCCTAAAATTAATCAGCAAACAGTCAACAACAGGCAACTTATTACCTTTCGCCACGACAATCGGCCTGCACAATGGGATGGAAAAATAGCCCTGGGCCAGTTTAAAACAACAAACATTCAAAAAGGCTCAGCACTCGTTAATATTGCAATATTAAATGCAACACAAGCTTTCGACTCATCCCCTCTGATGTACTGGGTTGATAAAAACCTTGATGCATTATTACTCGCATACGGTGATTTTCCAGTTTCCAACTTACAGCTGCTAATTATTCCAGTCGGTAAAGACCGTGAACCTGTCCCCTGGGGAGAAGCCGTGCATGGTGGTGGTGATGCGATACACCTGTATATTGACCAAACTCGCCCACTAGCAGAGTTTATGAATGACTGGGTGCTTATTCATGAGCTTAGCCATCTACTACATCCGAGATTTGATAACGCCACATGGTTAAGTGAAGGCATTGCCAGTTATTACCAGAATGTTTTGAGGTCTCGCAGCGGCCTGTTAGGTGAACAAAAAGCCTGGCAAAAACTCCATGAGGGTTTTCAGCGAGGCATAAAGGACACACCCACTGATAAAACATTAGCACAGGTCTCAGCAACAATGATGCGTAGCCGTTCGTTTATGCGCGTTTACTGGAGTGGCGCAGCGATTAGTTTGCTCGCTGATTATGAGCTAAGAAGGCTAAGCAATAACAAACAATCACTGGATAGCGCAATGAAAAGTTTGAGCCAGTGTTGCTTGAAACTGAATAAAACATGGAGCCGAAATGAAATTATACTGAAGTTAGATTCGCTCACTAATACACAGGTGTTTTCACAGCTGAATAAACAGTATTTACACTCAACAAAATTTCCGCAACTTGAAGCGCTGTATAGCAGGCTTGGTCTTTCTGTTCATGAAAATATTATTCAAATTAACTCACAAGCAAAATATGCTTTTATTCGTAAAGCGATAATGCAAAAAAGACAATGAGCATCTACAAACTATTGCTGACAACAGGCCTTTATTTGAGCTTCATCGCTAGCAATTATGCCGCAGACTACACATTTAGCAGTGCCTCAAAAAAAAACCTCGACACAGCAATAGAACAAGCACGTATACAACATAATGTTGCCGCTGTTGCCTATGTTATTGTCTCAAAAGATAAACTTATATTGAGTGGCGCACAGGGTGTTAGCGATAAAAAATCATTACGCCCTGCAACACTCGATACTATTTTTCGTATCGGTTCTATAACCAAAAGCTTTACCTCACTAGCCCTGTTAAAACTTCAGGAGCAGGGAAAAATTTCATTGCATGACACGCTTAAACAACATGCCAAAGATGCCCCGCTAGATAACCCCTGGTCTAAAACTCGGCCTGTCAGCATCGCACACCTGTTAGAACACACTTCGGGGTTAACTGACCTGAGCAAAAAAGAATTTGATTACCCTGATACCGGCTCCCTCAGCCTCAAGCAGGGCTTATTTATTAACTCACAACCCCGAAAAGCTTTATGGCCACCTGGACTGCATAAATCATATAGCAATGCAGGTGCAGGATATGCAGCCTACGCGTTAGAGAATATAACCGGCAGCTCCTATGAAGATTATGTTCAGATGAATATTTTCCAGCCACTGGCTATGTCGCATTCAAACTTCTTTCTTAACCAGAACACCAAACGGCGCCTTGCAACAGGTTATGATACCGATGGTGATACACCTATACCCTACTGGCATATGATGCTAAGGCCATTTGGCGCAATAAATACCACAGCCAATGACATGTCGCATTTTGTACAAATGTTATTAAACAAGGGTAACTACCTGGGCAAAGCAGTTGTTCGTAAAAACTCAATTTCACGCATGGAGACACCGCAAACCAGCCTGGCTGCATCCACGGGTTTAACATTTGGTTATGGCCCAGGTTTAGACCAGCATACGCATAATGGTTTTGTGTTTTATGGCCATAGCGGTGACGGTGATGGTTATCTTGCTCAATATGCTTATAACCGGGATATAGGGCTTGGGTATTTTGTTGTTATTAACGCTTTTAATCATCGAGCAATAAACAAGATACAAACACGACTAGAAGATTACATAACGGCAGGGCAAACTAAACCCCCATTACCCAGACCCCACCACATAGACCAACAGAAGCTGCAGAGCTACGCAGGCAAATATACAGCGGCTACCCACCGTTTTCCGTGGACAATAACTCGGAAAATAACTCAGCAACTAAGCCCGCAGGTAAAATCAGAAACAAAGCAACAAACACAGCAGCATACACTTGAGATAAAACTCAATGCGGGCTTTCTTCAGCTTATTACTCCCAACAACAAAACTCGCGCATTAACAGCCACATCCAGCAATCACTTCAGGTTTAACGATCAGCCTGTGGCCAGTGTGGCATTTATTCAACATGATGATAATCTATATTTTCAAAGCGAACTGGGGAGTTATAAAAAAATTAAGTTAGAAAAAGATTAGCTACAAAAAAATATAAATTATAAGACTTAAAGGGGACAGTCCCCTTTTACTAAAATGACTGCCGTGTATAAATTATTACTTCGCAGATTAGCAATAGTGGCTTTAGCACCAAAACCATTTGATCCAATACACTTTGATTGACTATCGTTGTTTTCTAGTTCTATTTGAATGCTGTCATCTTATATATCTAATTGTTTTTAAACAGCTTATTCCAGTTCGATTGACACCCCCCTTAGATACCCAGGACAAAATGGAAAAATGGGATAGACAAAATGATTTTCTTAAAAATTTAATCAATTTTTAATCGTAACCAGATCATCTTAAAACGTAAAAATGCATTAAATTTACCAATTGAATGTAATAACTTTAAATTTTAATATCGTTAATGCTAATAATTCTCAGTTATCCCCCCCCTTAGCTGTAGGTTTACCTAGAAATAGCGATCGGTTTGTAAATGAAAGGCCCCGAACGAGCACCGGGACTTTGGGGTTCTGTCAATAACTGTTATGATTTCTTTCATGCCTGCACGGTACCGGAAGCGCGATGATTGATATAATACTCGACTGTTAAATTGATCAGGTATTTGACTAGTAAATTAAGTATAAATAATAGAACGAGAGCTATGAAAACCGAAGTAATATCAACAAAAATAGATTTGCCGAAAGGAGTAATATTCAACGCATACCCTGACAGCATTGGCCGAAAACTGGCTGATCTAACACATATGCTTAAAATGCCGGAATTCAAAGATGTTTTCTCTTTGTTTTATATCCTGCCGACTATTTTTAATAGTGATCTCGATCGCGGCTTTTCCATTATAGATTATGATCTCAATGATGAGCTTGTTTCTCGCGATGATCTGGATCAACTCCATGAGCTCAATGTCATGTTCAAGTTTGATCTGGTTTTGAACCATCTTTCAGTAGGTTCTCCCCAGTTTCAGGATTTATTGAAGAATGGTGATGATTCAAAATATAAGAATTTTTTTATTGACTGGAATGAATTCTGGCATTCACACGGAGAGATGAGCCCTGACGGTCATGTGATACCACACGAAGAACATCTAGAAAAACTTTTCATGAGAAAACCCGATCTCCCGATATTGAAAGTACGCTTTCCAGATGGATCTGACAGGCCTTACTGGAATACGTTTTATCAGGAGATTGCTTATCACGAGGTCACTGCCCACCATCTACTACATGCCTTGAAGATAGACGAACTCACACATGACGATGCGGAGAATATTGCAGCCATCCTGAATGATGTATTGAATGCGAAGCGAGATATTAGCGAAGTAGATTTAGGTGACTTTTCTCATCACAAAGATGATATTGTTTCAGTGGTTGAGCAGAACCGAAAGTATCTGGGACAAATGGATTTAAATGCACAATCTCAGGAGGTATGGGATTTTTACGATGAAACATTAAAAAAGTTGCGTGATCACGGCGGCAAGCTTGTCAGGCTTGATGCGTTCGCTTATGTACACAAGGAACCGGGTATGGCTAATTTTTTCAATGAGCCCGGCACGTGGGGGTACCTGGCAAGAGTGAAAGAAATAGCCGACAAGTATGGCCTGATTCTGCTGCCTGAAATACATTCCGAGTATGGTGATGGACTTCATGAAAAAGTGTCTGCAAAAGGATTTCCCATCTACGACTTTTTCTTTCCCAGTTTGCTTATTCATGCGCTCGATAGTGGGAGAAACCGGCATCTGCTACGCTGGATCGAAGAGCTAATAGAGAAAAATATCAAAACGATTAACATGCTAGGGTGCCATGATGGCATTCCTGTTCTTGACTTGAGAAGCAAAAATAATGCTGATACCTCAAGAGAGGGATTATTAAACGATGAAGAGATTGATGAAGTAATCGAAAGAATAATGGACAGGGGTGGAAGAGTAAAAGACCTGTACGGGCCTGATGGTAAGAAAATATCATATTATCAGGTAAATGCGACGTTCTTCAGTGCGTTGGGGGAAGACGAGCGAAAATTACGTCTTGCCCGAGCCATTCAAATGTTTATCCCGGGTACACCACAAGTGTGGTATCTGGATTTATTTGCCGGTAAGAACAATTACGCTGCTGCAGACATAGGTGGTACCGGAGGGCATAAAGAAATCAATCGAACAACACTTACCAACAGCGATATCGAGGAAGGACTCAAACAAATTGTTGTACGAGATCAACTGGATCTCATAAGGCTGCGAAATACATCACCTGCTTTTGATGGCAAGTTGACAATCAACCGTACAGATGAACACCGCCTGCACTTAACCTGGAAACATCAGAAATGTCAGGCGACGTTAGATGCTGACTTGCATGACTATAGTTTTAGCATTACACATAAGGACAATGGTAGTGACAATAATGTGATGTCCTATCGATAAACAAGAATATGTGCGTGTGATCTACTTTTGCAAGAGGGCCAAAATGAAAATATTAGCGACAGATTTAGACAGAACACTGCTACCAAATGGTAGCTGGGAGAGTGATAGCGAAGCTATCAGCCTGTTTAATGATCTGACAGAAAAACATGACGTTCTCGTCATTTATGTAACAGGGCGAAATCTTGCTCTCACCGAGAATGCGATAAAAGAATTTGGAGTCAGGTATCCAGATATTCTGTGCAGTGACGTCGGCACTTCGATTAGAAAGTACGAAGATGGTGAGTGGAAACTTGATAATGGCTGGATTGAACATGTCAAAACAGAGAGTCCAAAATGGGATGCCATGGCAATAAGAAATGCGGTTGCCGGGATCGATGGTATGCGGGAACAGGAGAGCGAGCATCTTAATCAATTCAAGCAGAGTTATTATGTACAACATGAAAAAAAAGAACAGGTGTTAAAAAAAGTTAATGAACGGGTAAAAGGAAAGTTTGATGAAGTAACCGTATATAGTTTTGACTCACAGGACGGAAAGGGACTACTCGATTTTTTACCTGCAAGTGCGACAAAACAAACTGCCTTAGAATATATAGCTGAGGAGTACGGCACGGCTAAAGAGGATATTGTATTCTGTGGCGACAGTGGAAATGATATCTTTCCGCTAACCGCAGGATTTAGCGGGGTTCTTGTGAGAAATGCGGATGATCAACTGGTGGAAAATGTAAAAAATGCAATCAAACAAAATCCTGAATTGAAGGTGTATTTCGCAAAAGGGAATTTTAAGGGTCTGAATGGATATTATACAAGTGGTGTAATCGAAGGAGCCTGTCATTATGGTTTTTTTGATAACGCCATGAAGAAGCAGGAAGTTTAGATCGAAGGTTTTAACTAACACGAAATTAATATTACCGATCAGAGGAAATCAATATGGGCAAAGCCGACAAGCGTGTATACGCATTTGAAGAAGGTGATGGAAAAAACAAAATGCTGCTTGGCGGTAAAGGCGCCAATCTATGCGAGATGACACAGATTGGTCTTAACGTTCCTCCAGGTTTTGTCATCACCACCGAGACCTGTCTTGCCCATCTTGAAGATAAAGAACACTTGCCTGAAGGCGTAATGGATGAAGTACGTGCGCAGATGCAAATGCTTGAAGAAAAAACTGGTAAAGAATTTGGCGGTAATGAAAACCCCTTACTGGTATCTGTAAGATCAGGTTCAGCTATGTCCATGCCTGGTATGATGGATACCATACTTAATCTCGGTCTGAATAGCAAAACACTACAGGGTTTGATTAAGCAAACCAGCAATGAGCGTTTTGGTTATGATGCTTATCGTCGCTTTATTCAATTATTTGGCAAAGTAGCTCTGGGCATAGCTGATGAAGAATTCGATTCTGAATTTGAAAAAATCAAAAACAAAGTAGGCGTAAAAGAAGACCTGGCACTGTCAGCCAAAGATCTTAAAGAAGTGTCTGAGCGTTTTCTTGAAGTGGTAAAGCGAGTAACCGGGCTACCTTTTCCTGATGATCTTTATGTTCAGTTAGAAATAGCCATCAAAGCCGTATTTAATTCCTGGGATGGTAAACGTGCCGTAGACTATCGTCGTGAGTTTAATATTACCCCCGACATGGCCAATGGCACCGCCGTTAATGTAGTTACCATGGTATTTGGTAATCTGGGAGATGATTCTGCAACCGGTGTCGGCTTTACTCGCTATCCGGATACAGGCTCTAATGAATTGTTTGGTGAATACCTGGTTAACGCTCAGGGAGAAGACGTGGTTGCTGGTATTCGCACACCCAAGCCTATCGATACGATGCTTGATGAGATGCCAGAAATCTACATACAACTCAAACAATTGCGTGACAAACTGGAAACCCATTACAAAGAAATCCAGGATTTTGAATTCACCATCGAAAAAGGTCGGCTATTTTGTCTACAAACCCGCAATGGCAAAATGAATGCAATAGCGATGGTCCGGACTTCAGTGGAAATGGTACGTGAAGCATTGATCAGCAAAGAACAGGCTTTATTGCGCATACAACCCGAATTATTAGAGCAACTTCTATTTCCTCGTCTTGACCCCAACACCAAAGCCGTTCCCATTGCTCGTGGTCTTTCTGCATCTCCGGGAGCCGCTGTTGGCCATGCCATTTTTGATGCTGATCGTGCAGAAAAAGAAGGTCGCAATGGCGAACGAGTCATTTTGATTCGTGAAGAAACTAAACCTGAAGATATACATGGCTTCTTTGCATCTCAGGGAATTCTTACTGCACGTGGTGGTAAAACCTCGCATGCCGCTGTCGTGGCTCGTGGCATGGGTAAACCCTGTGTAGCAGGAGCGGAAGGCATCCACGTGGATGTTCAAACAAGAATAGCCTATGTAGGTAATCACAGTATTTCAGAAGGTGATCTCATCACTATAGATGGCACCACAGGGGATGTGTATTTAGGTGAAATAGACATGATTGATCCTGAGTTTTCATCAGAACTGGAGGTGTTACTGCAATGGGCAGACGAACGGGCACGACTGACGGTGATGGCAAATGCAGATACTCCACAAGCTGCCAAACAAGCCTGTAAGTTTGGCGCCATGGGTATAGGTTTATGTAGAACTGAACGAATGTTTAATGATAAAGAACGTTTGCCCATCGTCATCGATATGATTGTTGCAGACACTCTAAAAAAACGCCAGGATGCGCTTGATCGACTGTTACCCATACAACGTGAAGACTTCAAAGCCATTTTAAAAATCATGTCCCCAAAGCCCGTCACTATTCGTTTGCTGGACCCGCCTATACATGAATTCCTGCCATCAGAGCAACAGCTCCAGGATGAACTGGTTCAGCTACACCAATTAAAAAGCACCGTGCTAGGCATGAATGTACTCACAGATTCTGTAGAACAGATGCACCAGGAAGGCGGTGAGCAAAAACGGGTGAGGTACCTGGCGGACGCTCATCTGGTTGAAGAAGTCATTCAGAGGAAAAAAACCATTTTAAAAATGGTACGTAATTTATTTGAAACCAATCCAATGTTAGGGCACCGCGGTGTACGACTGGGTATTACTTTCCCAGAAATTTACTCTATGCAAATCCGCGCCATACTGGAAGCTGCCGCAGAATGCACAAAAGAAGGCGATGATGTTTGCCCAGAAATTATGGTGCCACAAGTTTGTACGGCAAATGAATTAAGACGTGTGAAATCTTATGTTGAAACCATACACCTCGAAGTGGAAAAAGAATACGGTGTTAAAGTTAATTTCAAATTCGGATCGATGATAGAAGTTGTTCGAGCCTGTATGCGTGCCGAATATTTAGCCGAAGAAGCAGAGTTCTTTTCTTTTGGTACCAACGATTTATCACAGGCTGTTTTCTCATTCTCTCGAGAAGATGCAGAAAATAAATTTTTACCTATGTATCACGAGAAGAAAATATTACAGGACAATCCTTTTGAGGTACTTGATTTAAAAGGTGTGGGAAAATTAATGGAACTGGCAATACAATGGGGCAGAAAAACTCGGCCAGATATGAAGATGGGGATCTGCGGTGAGCATGGCGGACACCCAGGATCAATTCAGTTCTTTCATTGTATAGGCTTAACTTATGTTTCATGTTCTGGGCCACGAATACCCTCAGCTCGTTTAGCCGCTGCACATGCTGCATTGTTGCAAAATAAATCGTGATCGGTCCTTTATAAACACACAACCTTAAAACCACTTCAGCTGCTGAGATTATTCAGTTAAGAATAATCTCAGCAGCTGAAGTTAGTATTATAATTTTTCTAATTCTGCATGAGCTGACGGGATACAAATGCGTTCAATAATAGTAAAAGGGGGCAGTCCCTTTTTACCCTGACCCCACTTATTTTCAAAGCCATACTACTCAATTTCTTTATTGGTCACGTTCAGACGAATACCTTCGGGCTCAATCGTAATAATTCTTTCTTTATATAAACCACCAATAGCTTTTTTGAAGGCTGCTTTGCTCATGCCAAATAATTCATTAATGAGCTCGGGGTCTGTTTTGTCATTCACCGTTGCAAAATCCTGCCTGGATTTTAAATAATCTAAAATAATGTGTTTGTTTTTAGTGCGGGTTTCTTCACCGCCTTGCAAGCTTAAGTCTATTTTTCTATCAGGACGAATATGCTTAATAAAACCTTTAATGCTTTGCCCAAAGCTTATGCACTTGAAGACTTCATTTTTATACAATACGCCCCAGTGACTATGGTCAATAATGGCCTTGTAACCAAGATCCGTACTATTGGCAATAATAAGATCAACAGATTGTTGAGGTCTATAATTGTGTGGGGCATCATCATCCAGAAACTTATCTACTTTAGATGATGCAATGATTCGTCCATCTATATCACTAACGTATAAGTACACAAGATAAGATTTTCCAACTTCCATGGGTCTATGTTGCTCGGCAAAGGGGACTAATATATCCTTATCTAAACCCCAGTCTAAAAATGCCCCGACGTTTGTTGTATCAACAACACGCAAATAACAGAACTCACCTACAGCAGCATAGGCTTCCTGGGTAGTTGCAACAGGTAAGCCTTCAGAATCAAGGTATAGAAAAACCTCCAGCTCATCACCAATGGTTAAATCGTGTGGTACGAATTTAACAGGCAGTAATACGTCGCCAAGATTCCCGGCATCTAAGTAGAAACCAAAATCTACTTTTTTAACCACAATTAAATCGTAATAGTACCCAATTTCAATCATTCTATGTTCTCAGCACCAACAGCACTACTTAAGGGGATGTTATATTTAGCGCATTATACAGGTGATAGCTTAGTAGTGTGGATGAAAGTTAGTTGAAATTAGAGTGTAAATGGGTACGCCTGAATAGAATTACCTATAGAGCTAAAGGGGACTGTCCCCTTTTACTGTCCCCTTTTACTTGTAATGCCCCTGATGACCTGACAAGAATTTTATGTATTCTGCTTTTCTTAGGATAGGTGTCTCATTATGTTCTTCAGTTTATATGAGCAATAAAAGGGAGCTTTGACAAACCATAATACAAATGACTATTAATTGTCACCGAAGCCTTTTTACCTTTCTTTTATCCATGCCTCATCGAGCAAATGCGTCTATTGATAACCCATTTTGTACGGCAAACTCTGCTGATCTAAATTGATCTACTCGATGAATAAATTCTTTCATACCATTTTGCCAGGAGTCAGAACCAGGTTCTTTATTATATTGTGACTCTATATTTTCTACTGAATTAGGATAGAGTATAAAATCATCAAACTCTATCATTGGGGGTTTCATTATTTCACCTAATATCATTCGATAGTTTGGTTGTCCTGGCTGACCAAATACAGCCCAAACATCGTCATTCGCTAAAAAACAAATATGAAACCTATAATCCAAATCTTCTAGATTTCCATTACTTACAGAATCCTCCAGTCCTTTATTTTCAAGTTCAAATCGAATTTTTAACTTACTTATCTGGTTTATATAAGATGCATATATTGGGTGCCCAATTAAATGGCCGCGACTTATAACATCTAATCCTGAAGTGAAATCAGGCATATTATTGTGCCTCAATACTTTTGCAACTAATTCATTTTTAAGGTATTCCCATGAATTTAACCAGTCAAGATTAATTCTACCTCCAGGTGGTTTCTTTGAAATTATTTCGTTAAGCATACCCTTATTATTTATCAATTCATTTATACATGCCTTATAGATCAGGACAGGATCCTTGCTTCCAAATGCACCATGCACAACCACAGGGAAAATCAATACAGCCAGATAACTTACTAACTTTTTGACATGTTCAGGGTTATTATTAACCATCGTTACAATATATTGACTTTTAGAAAGTGATTTCAATAACCATTTATAGGGCGCCTCGTAGGTTGAGTATTGATTACCTTTTAACATCAGGTAATCATAAGCTTCACCTGAATAACCATATTTATTATTTGGTACTGTATTAAGTGACTCCATATAATCCTGAACCAGGCCTTCTTCGGCAAGAATCGTTTCAGGATTTCTGGTATGAACATCCCAGAATCTCGCCCAACATTCCGCCAACTCTTGTGGAGAAAATGGTTGACTATTACGTTCCCTAAAATGCATGATCTGATCAGTTACTGGCTTAATTTCATTGTTTGTTTCAAACCATAATAATCTTAACCATTCATTCGATAATACATTAGCAATATAACCAGAAGACAAAACCTGCCAGAAATGGATAGTTTCATGATAAAGTACTCGTGAGTAGTGATCACCCCACTGTTTATTATTAGGATCTGCATAGAACTGTGCAATTCCATTTTTCAATTCATCAGGACAATTTATGGGTATACGAATCCTCGCCGTCAAGTAATCAAATTGACTCATACATTACTCCCTAATAGATATACAGCTATTATTAACTTGCTTTCTCTATGTACTTATTTAATACATCTTTTAAATCACTCCGTTTATCATAGTCATATTTTATATTTTCTACATTTCCATTAATATCAATAACCATAAGAAATCCATATGGCACTCCCGCTATTCTAGAAATAAAAGGTGGATCCTTCCTAAGATCGACCTGAACTCCTTCTTCCTGACTCCTTAACCAATGATCTACAATTTTTTCTACTAATAAAGCTGTTGAAATAACCGCAATAACACTAATCGGATCCACAAAATGAGCATGCCTCATACCTGTATTATTTTCATTAAGGCTTATACTTTTTGTTTCCTCAATATTCTCAAACCCCTCTTTCTCCAGATCGTCACGACTGATTTGAAGTTCAATTTTATTCATAATGCATATACCTCTAATTATTTATCTAATTAATTTTATTCTGGTAAAAATTATTTTATTGACATCAGTAGCCTAACCGGGCTTAGTATTAAATATTTTTCTATATCAGATAAGCCTTTATCACAAACACTTACATAATACTTTGATTAAAGAGGCTTATCCCTTTTTAACAAATTAGTTATTAAATTTTATCAAAAATACTTACTCCGCATAAGACATGCTCAAAGACCAATGATCAAGTGTTCCCGTATCCACACCAGCAAGATCGGCAACACGTAAAATCCAGTTTCCGTTAATGCTTTCCCCTTCCAGCTGTTTTAATAACTCCGTTTCAGAAGAATTCATTTTCAGAGAAAAATTATTTTGTCGGCCACCGCTCTGGTTATGCAATAACACCCGCTTACCGGATGGTGCTACAAGTTCTATACGTAAATCGCCAATATAGGTATGCGTTATGTCAGCAGTCATCTCAATCGCTTGCACAATACCTTTTTCACTGAAATGTAAACTGCTACCAACTCCCGCGGAGTTATCATCGGGTATGGGTAGTGGCTGGGTATTTTCTTTTTCGACAAAACCGGTTTGACTACCCATCTCGATTTCAAGAACCCATTTATTTAACTTACCAGTATCCTGCCCCACAAGATCAGATACTCGTAAGGCCCAGTCTCCATTTATATTTTGACCGATCATGGATGCCAGCACCTGGCT
>Ga0209345_10000304_pt1 | contig 63801 bp, 61 predicted proteins | sample Cruoilmetagenom7_FD_187294 | JGI IMG/M metagenome (GOLD analysis project Ga0209345, IMG submission 187294) | Oil polluted marine microbial communities from Coal Oil Point, Santa Barbara, California, USA - Sample 7 (SPAdes) (version 2) | ecosystem: Environmental > Aquatic > Marine > Oil seeps ... | reverse complement strand
CTCAACGGCTTCGTCCAGCGTTCCGCCGAAAATGAGTTCACCGTCGAGATGGGTAATATAGTCACCGGCTTGGATGCCAGCACGGTCGGCAGGTGTATCTTCAAACGGTGCGATGACTTTCACCGCTCCGTCTTCCAGCGTCACAGTTAGTCCAAGGCCGCCATATTCGCCCTGGCTCTGTGTCGTCAGTCGTTCAAAACCGGTTTCATCGAGAAAGGAGCTGTGCGGATCGAGGCTGGAAAGCATGCCTCCGATTGCGCCGCGCATCAGGTCTTCATCGCTGATTTCATCGACATATTCTGCGCGGACTCGCTCGAAAACATCCATGAACTGGTCAAGCTCGCGATATGTGTCGACATCGACGGCTGCGAGGGCGGCGGTGAAGGCCGGGATAAGCGCCAGCGTGCTGACGGCACCAATCGCACTGATAAAAGGTCTTGCCATGGCTTTAACTCTCTAAACTGATGCCCGCATGATAGCGGTATTCCGTTGATCGGCAAAGCATATGCTGATTTGCCTTAACCGCGGCTTACAAGGGAAGAAATATCAACCGGCTCGCCGCCGCGCCGCAGCTCTACGGTGACCGTTGGCCGGTCATCGCCGGTTCTGCCGATTGGCGCGCCTTGTTGCACCATCTGACCGACCTGAACGCTGATCGATGCAAGGTTGGTGATCAAGGTCGTCCATCCGCCGCTATGGTCGATAATCACGATCTGGCCATAGCCGCGAAAATCGCCAGCATAGCTGACTCTTCCTGCAGTTGGCGCGATAACCTGCGCGCTTGGCTGGGTAGCGATAGTCAGGCCGCGTGAACGAATGCCTGCAGTCGATACCTCGCCAAGCCCTTCCACGACTTCACCCATCACGGGCAAACGATAAGGCGGGCGCCGATTGCGGCGGCTGTCGGCGGTGCGTTGAGGCGGCGTGCTGGCTTCGCCCGGTTGTGCAGGGCGCAGCCGGGGCCCGGGCAAGGCAATCAGGTCTTCGCGAATCTCGGCCTGCCGATCCAGTTCGGACATTAGCGTGCGAATATCGCGCGCATCTTCGCCAAGCGCCATGACGCGGTCGCTTTCGAGCATTGCCGAGCGCCCCAATTGCTCTGCTTGCTGCCGAGATCCCTGCTCGAGTGACGCCAGCTGGGCCCGGCGTTCTTCAAGATCTTCTTGCCGTTGACCGAGCACTGTGACGGCCCGGTCGGCCTGAAGACGCAGGTTTGAACCCCGCACGACTTCGGCACGCAGGCTCGCCGTGCGTTCGCGGACGATAGGAAGGGTGGTGGAGAAGAGCGAGCGGATATGAACGAGATCGCTGATGCTCCCCTGATGAACAAGCGCCAGTGCTGACGGGCGGCGTGCCATGGTTTGCAGCGCCGCGGTGAGCCCGATGATCGTTCCTTGTCGTTCGGCCAGTCTTGCGCGTTGCGCGGTTCGCAATTCTTCAACGAGGCGGATGCGGCTTTGTGCGGCAGTAAGATCGGCTTCAGAGGCCTGAACCTGCGCGGCGGCGGCAGCTTCATCGGCGGCGGCACGTTCCGCCCGGTTTTCGGCGTTTTCGGCCTGTTGCTCAAATTGCGTGACCCGTTGCTGGGCAATCGTACGTTGGCGCAGCGCCTCTTCCAGCGCTTCGGCTTCACTCCCACTTCCGCTCGGCTGGGCGAGCGCGAAGGGGGCCAGAATTGCCGAAAAAAGCATAAGCATGGCGAGGAGGCGCACTATCATCCCGCTATCCTTCGCGATGATAGGGGTGGTTGGCAAGGATCGAACTTGCCCGCCAAAGCTGTTCGGCGAGCATCGCCCGGGCCATCAGATGCGGCCAGGTCGCCTTGCCGAACGCTATCGACAGGTCCGCGCTGCTCCGTTCTTCGGCCGTCAGGCCATCGGCAGCACCGATCAGAAAGCGAATTTCGCGAATGCCCTGATCCTGCCAGTTGCCGATTTGCTGCGCCAGTTCGACGGAGCCGAGTTGTTTGCCGGTTTCATCCAGCGTGACGATTTTGGTTGCCGGGGGAAGGGGCGGGATCTTGCCGCCAGTATCGGGAAGCTCGGTCAAACGAACGGGCCAGCCGATGCGCTGGATATAACGATCGACAAGCTCGGTCTCTGGTCCGCGGCCGATTTTCCCGCGGGCGATAATGTGAAGCGAGAGGCTCAGCTATCGTCCTCTGCTGCGCTATCGTCGCCTTCCGCCGGTTCGCCAAAACCCCACATGCGCTCCAGATTATAGAAGCTGCGGACTTCGGGACGAAACAGATGAACGATCACATCGCCGGTATCGAGCAACACCCAGTCCGCCGTTGGCAAACCTTCGATCCGCGTCGGAATACCGAAAGCTGACTTCACCGCTTCGGCCAGTTTCTCGGCAATCGCGGAGACATGACGCGTCGACCGGCCATTGGCGATCACCATATAATCGCCAATCGATGATTTTCCGGCGAGCGGGATCGAGGTCACATCCTGTGCTTGATCGTCGTCGAGGGATTGCAAAATGAGCTGGTGAAGGTCTTCGGCCGTATAGGCTTTAGTGTTCGAGAGCGTCGCTGCTGATGAAGCGGGCAAAGGGTTTTCCTATGAGATGCGCCGTCGCGTAACTGGATCACGCGAAGCTGTGGTTGAGAATGCAAGATGCCATTGCGGGTTGTCACGCCGCAAGCGAGTGGCGGAACGGGGATCGGGTCGGAAGCGCAAATACACAAGCGCTGGCGGTCTCCAATCGGTCCAATTACGCGATTGGCTTGCGGGCCGGACGAAGCGCCGCAGCCAAGCCATGGCCGGAGCGGACAAGGCATCATCCTCATACCCCGGGCGCGCGATCACGGCAATCACAATATGCCGGGCAATGCGCCGCCAGTTTTTCCATCGGTGGAACTGGGCGAGGTTGTCAGACCCCATAAGCCATATGAAGCGCCGGTTTGGGTAACGCCGGATAAGCTTTTCCAGCGTTTTTTCCGTGTAAACTGTGCCCAATTCGCGCTCGATAGCCGTCGGGCGGATGCGCGTGCCGCGCGCCATTTTTCGGGCTGAACCCATGCGCGCGTGCAACGGCGCCATATCTTTCGCGCCTTCTTTCAGGGGGTTCCCCGGCGAAACCAGCCACCAGACCTCTTCGAGGCCCAGCGCTTCGAGCGCAAACAGGCTGATCGCCCGGTGTCCGCCATGGGCCGGGTTAAACGAACCGCCAAGAAGACCGGTCGGGATCAAGAGGCCGGTTGTCCTATGCCGGACGACAGCATCGACCAGCGCAGCCATGTGCCGATCGCATAGGCGAGGCCGTAAACGAGCACGATCAGGGAACTCCCGATTACGAATGGGGTGATTGGCGTGTTGGTCATCGCCATGAAAGGAATAAACAATATGGCCCGCAGCAGATAGATGGTCGAGATCGCGATTAATGCTGTTCGCAAGAGCGGCAGTCGCGGCAAAAGTCCAGCACCCGAAAAGGCATAGGCTGCCCAGATTGTGAGGACCGCTGCGATGCACAGCGTAATGATCGTGGGATAGCTTTCCCCACGCGCCGCCATTTCGGCCATGGGTTCGCCTGCGCCAAAGAAGCGATACCAGGTCGGTCCGCCAACAATGATCGCGAGGTGAAGCGCAGCAGCGATTGCCGAAAGCCAGCCGCCCAGGATCAACAGCGTTTTTCCGCTCATGGCCGGATTGTGCCTTTGCCGCGCGCGATCCATTTATAGGTCGTAAGGCCCTCCAGCGCGACCGGACCGCGGGCGTGCAGGCGACCTGTAGATATGCCGATTTCCGCACCAAGCCCGAATTCTCCGCCATCGGCGAACTGGCTCGAGGCGTTGTGCATCACGGTAGCGCTGTCGACGGACGCGAGGAATTTCGCGGCGGCGTCTTCATCATCGGTCACAATTACGTCAGTATGGCCGGAACCGTGCCGAGCAATATGGGCGAGCGCTTCGTCCATTCCTGCGACAATAGCGACAGAGGCGATCGGTTCGAGATATTCGGTATCCCAGTCCGCCGGTTCAGCCGCGACAACCCGGCCATCGAGTTTCTGCACCGCGGCGTCTCCTCGAACTTCACATCCGGAACCGATAAGGGCGGCGACGAGACCGGCCACATCCGGGAACTTTACGTCGATCAGCAAGGTTTCCATTGCGCCGCAGATACCTGTGCGCCGCATCTTGGCGTTGACGGCGATATTCCGCGCCATTTCGGGGTTTGCCGCTGCGTGCACATAGGTGTGACAAAGCCCGTCCAGATGGGCGAGCACGGGAACGCGCGCTTCCTCCTGGACCCGGGCAACAAGACCTTTGCCGCCGCGAGGTATGATGATGTCGATCAGGCCGTTCGCCTTCAGCATTGCACCCACGGCCGCACGATCCGTTGTTGGCACGAGCTGGATTGCATCCTCGGGAAGGCCTGCCTTTGTTAGCCCAGCGACGAGGCAGTGATGGATCGTGCGGCTGGATTCGATCGCTTCTGACCCGCCTCGCAATATCGCCGCATTGCCGGCCATGAGGCAAAGCGCACCTGCATCTGCGGTCACATTGGGGCGGCTCTCGTAGATGATGCCAATCACGCCGAGCGGAATGCGGACGCGGCTCAACTCCAACCCGTTTGACGGTGTGCTGCTGTCGATAACAGCGCCGACGGGATCTGGGAGCGCTGCAACGGATTCGAGCGCGGCCGCGATTCCTGCGATCCGGTCCGAATCAAGCTTGAGCCGGTCAAGCAGCGCATTGCTCAGGCCATTGGCCTCGCCGCGTGTCATATCGTCCGCATTGGCGGCGAGGACCGCATCTTTGGCGTCTCGCAGCGCGTCTGCAGCATGCTGCAATGCCTCACTTTTCGCCTCCGTCGGTGCCTGTGCGACAATAGCGGCAGCCGCACGGGCACGCGTACCCATATCGGCTATCAGCGCTTCAGGCGCTTGAATGGTGCGATGATCGTTCATTGCCGCGCGGCATATCACGCCCGGAGCCGGGCGTGAACGGCTATCGACGAACCGGCTTATGGGCGGCTATGTTCGGTCAGGGGAGCAAGTGATGGACAATGGCATCGAAGGGATCGGAGACGCTATTACCGGCGGACTGGCGGCTCGGACGGTTGAATCCGCGCATGGTGAGGGCGGATCGGATTATGGGGAAACCCATTGTTCCAATTGTTCTACGGAGTTGATCGGTACGCACTGCCACTTTTGCGGACAGAAAAAGCACGTCCACCGAAGTATAGCGGCTATCGGCCATGACCTGATTCACGGCGTGCTGCATCTCGACGGAAAATTCTGGCGCACCTTGCCTCTTCTGATCTTGCGGCCCGGCCAGCTGACGCGCCGCTATATCCATGGTGAGCGCGCGAAATTTGTGTCGCCGCTTGGCATGTTCCTGTTCGGTGTATTCCTGATGTTCGGGATTTTGACAGTCTATGGGGTGTCACTGTCCAATATAGATGTCGACAATGTTTCAACTGAAGCCGCGGAAAGCCATTTGGATAATCAAATGGTCAATGCACGCGCAGAGCTTGCCGGTACCATGCGCCAGATCGCAATTGCCGAAAGTCAGCCGGGCGGAGATGTACGGTTGCCGGAGCTCGAACGGGATGCGGCGAGGCTCGAAGAAATCATTGCGGGTACTGAAACGAGCCAGGAAGTGCTGGGTTTTTCGGGTGTCGAACTGCCGAATACGGGTTGGGCGCGGCTCGACAGCGGCTTGGCCAAAATCAACGATAATCCCAATCTCGCGCTCTACAAGTTGCAGGCCAATTTCTACAAATTTTCCTGGCTGCTGATTCCGCTTTCAGTTCCGTTCGTCTGGATTCTGTTTTTCTACACGCGGCGGTTCAAAATGTATGATCACACCGTTTTCGTGACCTATTCGCTGGCGTTCATGTCGCTTCTTGCGATTGCGCTCACAGTACTGGGATTTGCGGGGGTGGGGGCTCCCTGGATACCGCTTGCGGCGGTCTTCATTCCCTTCGTCCACATGTATAAGCAATTGCGCGGATCCTATGGCGTAGGGCGTATCACCGGATTGTTGAGGACTTTCATCCTCTCTGGTTTCTGCTTTGTCACGGCGTTTATCTTCTTTGTTCTGCTTCTCGGCATCGGCGCGCTTGGCTGAACGCGGACAGGCAAAGAAAAGGCCCGCCAAAGCGAGCCTTTCCGTTTTCCATTTGATGTCAGGCTATGCGCCTTCGGGGGCTGCATCTCCAAAAGGCCGTTTGCGCGGCTTCGATTTTGGAATGCTTGAACCGCCGGGCGGGATTGTCGATGGTTTGACTGTCTCTCCGTCGGGCCGTTCGAATTTGCCAGTTTCGATCAGTTCATCAATCTCGTCGCCGGACATGGTTTCATATTCCAGCAGAGCATTGGCGAGCCCGTGAAGTTGATCCTCATGATCGGTCAAAAGCTGTTTGGCGCGAGAATAGCTGTTATCGATCAGAAGGCGGATCTCGGCGTCGATCTTTTTGGCCGTCTCGTCAGACATGTTTACACTTTTCGACTGGGAATAGCCGAGGAACGTCTCACCCTGAGGCTCTTCATATTGCAGCGGGCCCATCTCATCCGACATGCCCCATTGCGTGACCATGTCACGGGCGAGTTTGGTCGCATACTGAATATCGCTGGATGCACCGCTTGATACCTTGTCATAACCGAAGATGATTTCCTCGGCGACACGGCCGCCCATGCTCACGGCAAGGTTCGCGTGCATCTTGTCACGATGATAGCTGTAATTGTCGCGTTCAGGCAGCCGCATGACCATGCCGAGTGCCCGGCCACGGGGGATGATCGTGGCTTTGTGAATCGGGTCCGACGCTGTTTCATGGACGGAAACAATCGCATGGCCCGCCTCATGATAGGCGGTCATCCGCTTTTCATCTTCAGTCATGACCATGGATTTGCGTTCGGTGCCCATCATGACCTTGTCTTTGGCCTCCTCAAACTCAGCCATAGCGACAAGGCGCTTGCCTTTGCGTGCGGCAAGCAGAGCGGCTTCATTGACAAGGTTGGCAAGGTCGGCGCCGGAAAACCCTGGCGTTCCGCGTGCAATCGTCCGTGCTTTAACGTCGGGCGCCAGCGGCAACTTCTTCATATGCACATCGAGAATCTTTTCGCGGCCATCGATATCCGGGCGCGGAACGACAACCTGACGGTCAAAACGGCCAGGGCGCAGCAAGGCCGGATCAAGAACATCGGGACGGTTCGTGGCAGCGATGATGATGATGCCTTCATTCGCTTCAAAGCCATCCATCTCGACAAGCAGCTGGTTGAGCGTCTGTTCACGCTCGTCATTGCCATTGCCAAGGCCCGCGCCGCGATGCCGGCCGACGGCGTCGATCTCATCAATGAAGACGATGCAGGGCGCATTCTTTTTGGCCTGTTCGAACATGTCACGGACGCGGCTTGCGCCAACGCCAACGAACATCTCGACAAAATCCGAGCCGGAAATTGAGAAGAAGGGAACTTCCGCTTCGCCAGCAATTGCACGGGCGAGCAGCGTTTTGCCGGTGCCCGGAGAACCAACTAGCAAAGCGCCTTTTGGAATCTGTCCGCCGAGGCGCGAGAATTTGCCGGGATCTTTCAGGAATTCGACGATTTCCTCAAGTTCCTCACGGGCTTCATCAATGCCGGCTACGTCTTGAAATGTCACCTTGCCCTGTTTCTCGGTCAGGAGCTTGGCTTTGGATTTGCCAAAGCCCATTGCCCCGCCGCCCGCATTTTTTTGCATCTGGCGGATGATAAAAAAGGCAATGCCGAAGATCAGGATGAAAGGTAGAAGATTGAGCAACACATAGGCCCATATGCTGGTCTGTTCGGCCGGTCGGCCGCTGATCTCGATACCCGCATCGCGCATCTCATCAATCGGAACGGCGACGCGCGGCGGCAGATCGGTGCGGAACGTAGATTGGTTTGTCAGCGTACCATTGATGAAGCCTTCGTTGATCTCGACCTGCTGAACCTCATTTTGTTCTATGCTGTTGAGAAAATCCGAATAGGCGAGCGTGTTGTCCGTTTCATCGCTACCGCTGTCGAACATCGTGACGAAAAGGATCAGCGCGACCAATATGCCTGCCCAGATGAAGAGGCTCTTCATCCAGGGGTTGGTTCCGCCTTCTTGAGGTTCTTTGTCGTCGTTCATCGCGTGTAGGCCCTTCTGTTCTGCCCAAAATAGGATTTTACGGCCAAAAGACAATTGGCGAGCACGCATGAGTGGCCGATGGCCGGGGCGTTTCAGCCCGCTTTACGGGGCGGAGCCACTGAAAACTGCCAATTATCGGAACTCTTGCCCACACAGAGAATTTTGCCGATCGTGTGTTTTTGGCCGCCGGAGAGCGCAACAATCAGCCGGTCGAGAGCTGGACCACTGGCCGCATGCGCTGGTTCGACCCGATTCAGGCACATGATGACCATCCTGCGCAGCAGCTCCGCTGGATAGTCCGTTCGCGTCAATATTACGGTATCATCACGCCGTTCTACATGCCGTTCTGATTCCTGCTTGCAGGCCCAGTGTAGCGCGTCGCTGGCTTCTCGCATTGCCTTGGTGCTGCGTGCCAGCCGTTCGGGATCAAAGTGGGGAAAGTCCGACAGTGCTTTGCGCAAGCGCGCCCGGTCGAAGGCGTCGTCCTCATTGCTGGGATCTGCAATCGCCTTCAGGCCGCTGTTTTCGATATGATCAACCAGATCTGCCTTGCGGACTCCGAGCAGCGGGCGGATGATCTTGCCGTTCACCGTTCGGATCGCCGATAGGCCATCGATCCCGCTGCCGCGCATCAATCGCATCAATACGGTTTCGAGCTGATCATCGGCATGGTGCGCCGTTGCAATCCAGCGCAGATTTTCGCGTTGGGACCAATCTTCCAGCAATGCATAGCGCGATGCCCGCGCGGCTGACTGGAGATTGCCGGTGATTGGTTGCGCCGGTGTCTTGATCGTGTGCGGTACGCCCAGCTGTGCACAAACCAATGCGACATAGTGTGCTTCATCAGCCGCTTCCGGGCGCAGGCCGTGATCGACAGTAATGGCCGCAATCGCACCGGGATAAGCCTCTGCGGCGAGCGTCAGCAGTGCCAAGCTATCCGGGCCGCCGGATACCGCAAGACCAAGCCGGTCATCGGCCGTTGGCTCAATACCGGTGAGCTGCTCGGTTTCGGCCCGAAACCGGTCCAGAAGAGATTGTGTGGGCATGGATCGATCCTAGCCGCCCCTATGCCAAAAGCGAAACCGTTAGCTGCAGCTTGCAGTATCCCGCGCGCCGGGAACCTGTTCGCGGATCGTGCTACGCAGGTTTTCGCCGTAAACCTCTTCAAGTTCATCGAAAGCGAGACAGGCGCGGTCGTTATAGTTGAGTTCAGTCAACGCGACACCAAGGAAGAACAGGCTGTCGGCAGCACGCTCGCCATTGGGTAATTCCTGATAGTTGCGCACGAATATCTCGGTCGCATTGGCGGGTTTGTCATCGTCGAGATAGGCGCGGCCTAGCAGGTTGCGCGCATAGCTTTCGAACCGGTGGCCCGGATAGGTTTCGACCGTCTCCTGCAGCTGTGTTCGGGCCGCAGCATAGTCGCCGTCGCGCCACAGGCGGTATCCGCTCACATAGGAAGCTTCACCGGCATCATCGGGAAGCGGGGCTTCGCCGCTCTCTATTGGGGCTGGTGTTTCGGTCGATGTTTCAGCCGGTGTGTCCACAACCGCTGTATCTTCAGGGAGAGCTTCCGCTTCTGTGCCGATATCCAATGATGTTGCCGGTTCGGCCGCTGGGGCGTCTGGCCCTTGCAGTGCCTCGACCATCGAACGGAGTTGACGCAGCTCAAAACTGTTTTCTTCGACTTGTCCGGTTAACGTCGCCAACTGGCGCTCAAGCGCATTCACCCGGTCCGTCAGATCGGTAATCGGTGCAGAGGCGGGGTTGCCAGCTTGCGTATTCCCCGTGCCGGACTGGATTTCCGGTTCAAAGAAATCGACATCTCCGCCGGGGAAAACTTGACGCTGGAGCGCGCGAACCTCGCGCTCGACCCGGTCGATCCGGCGATCCATTTCGGCACCTTGCGATAGCGCTGGCGTGGCTGCGGTTGTGACCAACAGTGCGGCGATAAGCATAGGACGCATGGCGTTTTCCCTCCGTTGACCCGTATCAGCACCTATATCGCTCACGGCTCCTGTCGCCAACATGAAGCGGGCATTGGCTGTTAGTTGGCTGACGGCGTTCCTGCGGCAGGGCGAGGACGGGCAAGATCCGCCGGTAGTAAACTGACATCGCTGACAACCGTCTGCGGCGGACCGATCGGGTCGACCGCTCGGCCGGCGACGGTTACACGTAGCGCATCAGCACGGCCTGTTCGGATCGCTGGTTGAACGGCATCCGATGGGATTTCGTATGTCTCGCCAGCTTGCAATTCGGCTTCGTAAATCCGATCGCCGCTGTCCAATTCATAGATGCGCAGCCAGACCGTATCGGTCGCTTCGATCATAACTGTGCCCTGGGTCGGAGGAGGCGTGGGAGTGGCCGTGGTTTGGCCCGTCCCGGCGTCTGTGCTCTCGCTGGCGGTCGGAGCGTCCGTTCCCGCTGCCATGCGCGCCCGATCATCGGCATCAAGGCCAAACATGCCGCTGCGCCAGAGCGCGTAGCCAATGATCAGTAAGATAGCGATGCCAGCAGCGATCCAGGCAAGGCTGCGTGGAGGCACGCGCGCCGGGTCGGTTGGTTCGAAATAATCACCAGTGGATTGGCCTGTGGATCGATAATTGATTTCTTCGCGAAAGGCGGCGGCTGTTTCCGGGCCGTCAAGCCCCACGGCCAGCGCAAAGGCCTTTACGAAGCCGGTGCTATATGTCGGCGCAGGCAGTTTTTCGTAATCACTATTTTCGATATTATGGAGTTGGCGCAAAGGGATACGTGTCGATTTCGCAATGTCTTCGAGCGATATACCCTGGCTCTCGCGGGCATCGCGAAGTTTGCTGCCGACAAGTGATTCGAACAATGCGGCGTCTTCGCCACTTTCTTCTGACATTTGCGTTCCCTGTAGACGCCGCTCATTGGCTGGCTGCGTGCTCAACAGCTTTCGCAAGCTGCCGTCATTTATGTCAAGGACTTCCTCGATGCCAATTGCCGAAAATCAGGCGATTGCGACCGACCGTTGTTCTGCCCAGTCAAGAAGAGTCTGACGCATATCGTGCGGCGGTTCGGCTAGCCATTCGTCCATCTTGCCGCGCAATTGATCGGCATCGAGAGAGCGGATCATGGCCTTGATGGATCCCACGGCTGCCGGCGTGATCGAGAGTTGTTCCACGCCAAGGCCGATCAGTGCCATCGCTTCAATCGGCCTGCCGCCCATCTCTCCGCAGATCGTTGTTGGTATACCCGCTGCAGTCGTTTCCCGCACGATACGGCGGATAAAGCGCAAGATTGCGGGGCTGAGCCAGTCATAGCGATCGGCGATGCGCGGATCGGCGCGGTCGGCGGCGAACAGGAACTGGGTCAGGTCGTTCGTGCCGATAGAGATAAAGTCGAGCCGCGGCAGAAGTTGATCGAGCACTTCGGCAAGTGCGGGCACTTCGAGCATGCAGCCATAGCGGATATCATGCGGCAACATGTGATGACGATCTTCAAGCCAGACGCGCTGAGCTTCGAACAGAGCCCGAGCTTCATCAAACTCCCAAGGTTCCGAGACCATCGGGAACATCACGTTCAATGTTTTGCCCGCCGCCGCTTCGATAAGTGCCCGCGCCTGAACCTTCATCAACCCTTCGCGGTCTAACGAGAGGCGCAGGGCTCGCCAACCCATGGCTGGATTTTCTTCCTTGGTTGCATCTGTGCGCAAATAGGGCACGGCCTTATCGCCCCCAATGTCCAGCGTGCGGAAGATAACCGGTTTATCGCCGGACGCATCAAGCACGTCCTTATAGAGTTTCTGCTGGGCATCGCGGCGGGGCAGGGTGGCCGATACGAGAAACTGAAATTCGGTGCGGAATAGACCGATACCATCCGCGCCGGCCAGGTTTACCGCGGCCACATCCTCGCGCAGGCCTGCATTGACCATCACCGTCAGCCGCTTGCCGCATTTCGTTTCCGGTGCCGCATCGCGCAGAGCCTCAAACTCGGCGCGCTTTTCTTTCATGCGCGCCTGTTTGGCGTCGAACACCTCGGTCATGGTGCCGGAAGGCCGGACGAAGATTGAGCCTTCCTCTACGTCGAGGAGCAGCTCATCATTCTCATGGATCAGCCGCCGTATATTGGCGACCCGGCCGAGAACAGGAACGCCCATGGCCCGGGCAACAATGGTAACATGCGCGGTTAGCGAGCCCTCTTCCAACACCACGCCCTTCAGGCGTCGCCGATCATATTCAAGCAGTTCAGCAGGCCCAAGATTGCGGGCGATCAGGATGGAATCGTTGCGCAGCCCCAATTGCGCCGCCGTTCCCAATTGCCCGGAGACGATGCGGATCAGCCGGTTCGCGAGATCTTCCAGATCGTGCATCCGCTCGGCAAGCAGGGGATCGTCTATCTCATGCATCCGCGCCCGGGTGCGCTGCTGGACGCGCTCAATGGCCGCTTCTGCGGTTAGACCAGAATCGATGGCTGAATTAATCCGGCGGCTCCAGCCTTCATCATAGGCGAACATTTTATAGGTCTCGAGCACGTCCTTATGCTCGCCGCCCGCACCGAATTCGGCCTGGTTGGCGAGCGTATCGATCTGCTCCCGCATCTTGCCGAATGCGGCATAGACGCGCGTGCGTTCGGCCTCCGTATCGTCGGCCACAGTGTGCTCGATATTGACGCGCGGCTGATGAAATACAGCAAATCCCGATGCCATGCCGACAACCAGTTTCTGGCCTGTCAGGCGCATCGGCTCTGTCTGGCGGGCGATTTCTTCATCGGTTGCGCTGTCGTCGATCAACTCGGCATTGGCGATCAACTCAGCCAGCACCATGGCCACGGTCTGCAACGCTTCGATCTCTACATCGCGATAAGGCCGAGGATCGGTATGTTGGACGGAAAGCACGCCCACCGTGCGTTCGCGATGGATGATCGGGATGCCCGCAAAGCTGTGATAAGTTTCCTCGCCGGTTTCGGGTTTGTAGGCGAAATCGGGATGTGATGTTGCTTCGTCGAGATTGAGGATGCGCTCCGATTTGGCAATGATTCCGACCAGCCCTTCGCCCAGCGCGAGCTTGGTTACATGCACGGCATCCTGATTCAGGCCCAGCGTCGCATAAAGCTCAAGTACCCCTTCGCGCAGCAGGTAGATCGAGCAGACTTCGCTCGACAGCGCTTCGCCGATAATCTCGACAACGCGGTTCAGTTTGGCCTGCGCATGGGTGCGCGATGCCATCACATCGTGCAGCCCGGTCAATATCTCGCGGGAGGAGGCAGTCGCTTCGGAAAAACTCATATGCGATTATTAGCAGAGGCGTGTGGCCCGCGCCAATGCGGAAACGCTTAGCGCCGCGAAAGATAGGCTTTGGACGGGAACATTCACCATGACTGGCGATATTCGCACGCTGTTCCTCTGAGCAGATTGGCGATAGGACTGGGCTAAACACCGCCTTTTGAAAGGATATCGCCATGTTCAAACCCGCTACTGCTCTACTGGCCCTCCCCGTGTTTCTGGGCTTTGCCGCCGCGCCGCTCTCCGCCCAGTCTTCTGCTTTCCATCCCGGCCCCGTTTTTACAGAATTCGGCAATGTGGCGAGCGCCGAGACGACGATGGAGATTCCCGCCGACGCGGCCTTCGCAATCGCCTTCGACACATCAACCGCCGCCGATCCGGGTGAGATCAACCGTACGCTGGGCAGCGCCGCGCGCTTCATCAACATGCATGTGGAGGCGGGCGTGCCGCAGGACAATATTCGCGTCGCAGTCGTCGTCCATGGCAGCGCCGGGTTCGATCTGACCAATGCAGAACGCTTCGGCGCCCACTATGAAGGCGCGGAAAACGCCAATGCCGCCGCCATCGAAGCGCTGATCGCGAACAATGTCCAGATCATCCTGTGCGGCCAATCCGCCGCCTATTATGAGATCGGTGTCGGGGATTTGCTGCCGGGCGTTGATATGGCGCTATCAGCGATGACGGCGCATGCGCTGTTGCAGCAAGCTGGGTTTACGCTGAATCCGTTTTAAGACTCCGGTTCAACGGCAAGCCAGCGCATCAAGTTTATGAAGAGATCGGCGTTGTCGTTGTCCGGGCTGGTTATCGTTACATGGACTCGTTCGGTCTCGTTGAAGGTGAAGATGAAATCGCGGAACATGCCTTGATCGGCACTGATCACGACCCGGCCTCCGCCAAACTGGAAGCCGATCATCCCGGCATATTGATCTGACGTTTTGATAAAGCTGGGTTCATCCGATCTGATACGTCCATTCAAATGGCTTTGAGTGCCCGGCGGAAAGGGTAGAATGGCATCTTCTGGAGTCCGCCAGACCGCCGCACCGCACAGATAATCGACACGATTGATGGGCAAGCCATTTGCAAACAGCGGATGCTCGCTATTTACCATTCCCTGTTCGGGAGACATGCCAAAAAAGTGCGAACAGCGGCCATTTTTAGGATCATCGAAGCTCGGCGTATCTTCATGCCAGATATAGCCATCGATAAACTGCACAGCCATTGCATCGAGTAGCGGGCGCGCTCCACTACCGTTCGGAAAATGGCTGAGCGTCAGAAATAGCGATCCCCCGTCATCGACCCAACGGACTACCGCCTCTACCTCTTCCGGCGACAGGGGTGAGCGCCACAGGCTTTCGCCGCTTGGCAACTCGATTTCGTCATTAGGTAATCCGTGAATGATCAGAACATCGGCACTGTCCAAAGACTGGTCGAGCGGACCTTCGGCATAGGAAATCGCAAATCCATCTCGCTCCATGATATCGAGCATTGTTCCGGCGCCGCTCGATTCACCTTGCGCATAGATTGTATTGTGACCACGATCGATAACCACATGCGTATTGTGATCGGTGTCGAGTGGCTCGAAGTCATGAATATAGTCGCTATCGACAACCGCATCGGTCACTTCCATGCGCTGTGCCTCAAGCGATGGCTCAAGGGTAAGTCCAGCCAGCGAAACGACCCAAAAAACTACAGTCTTCATGGCTAACCCCGGTTCTTCTCCAGCGCTTTCGCGGCTTCGTCCATCAGCGTCGCGATGATATCGGCGGCAGGTTCTTCGGCTTTCACCATCCCAACGCTCTGCCCGGCCATGAGCGAACCATTTTCGACATCGCCGTCGATGACCGCCCGGCGCAACGCACCAGCCCAGAAATGTTCGATCTGGAGCTGGGCTTCACCCATTTCGATCTCGCCGGAGTCCAGAAGCCTCGCGACTTCGATCTGCTTGGCGTTGAACTCCTGGGTGCCTTTGTTCTTGAGCGCGCGGACCGGGATAACGGGGAGGCGGTCGTCAATCTGGGTGCTGACAATGGCCTCGCGCGCGGGTGCGCGCATAAACGCTTTTTTGAACGCGGGATGAGCGATGCATTCGGTGGCGCAGACGAAGCGCGTGCCAAGCTGAACGCCCGCCGCGCCGACTTCCAGCCAGGCCGCGATCGCATGGCCGCGCCCGATGCCACCCGCGATGAAGATCGGTAGCTCGTCGCGCAGTTCGGGCAGGATTTCCTGAGCGAGGACGGACGTGCTGACCGGCCCGATATGGCCGCCCGCCTCCATCCCTTCGATCACCAGCGCATCTACGCCCGATCGGTGCAGTTTTTTGGCGATTGCGAGGGCCGGGGCGAAGCAGATGAGTTTTGCGCCAAAGCCTTTGATCCGCTCGATCGAACTGGCTGAGGGCAGGCCGCCCGCAAGCACCATATGGCTGATCTCATGTTTCGCGCAGACATCGATTAGTTGATCGATATCAGGGTGCATGGTGATCAAATTGACGCCGAAACTGCGGTCCGTGAGCTTCTTCGTCTCGGTGATTTCCTGATCGAGGAGGTCGGGCGGCATCGCGCCGCAGGCGATCACGCCAAAACCGCCAGCATTGGAGATGGCCGAGACGAGGTTCCGCTCCGAGATCCAGCTCATCGCGCCGCCCATGATCGCATAATCGGCACCGAGAAACTCTGCGCCGCGCCGCATCATGTCACGGATTTTCTGGGTATCTGTCACGCCGCATCATCCTCTGCATCAAGGCCATAGGCCGTATGGAGCACGCGCACGGCAAGCTCGGTATAATCTTCTTCGATCAGCACGCTGACTTTGATTTCGCTGGTCGTGATCGCCATGACGTTGATGCCGCGATCAGCCAGTGTCTGGAACATGGTCGCAGCGACGCCGGCATGGCTACGCATGCCAACGCCGACGACGGAGACTTTGCAGACATTGGTATCATGGGCAATTTCGCGAAAGCCGATCTCATTCTTCGCCTTTTCAAGCACATCGAGCGATTTTGCGAGATCATCTGACGGGACAGTAAAGGTAACGTCCGTATTGCCGGTTTCGCGCGCAAAGTTCTGCACGATCATATCGACATTGACGTTCGCCTCGGCAAGCGGGCTGAAGATCGCGGCTACGGAGCCGGGCTTGTCGGCCACCGATATCAGCGTGACCTTCGCCTCATTCTTGTCATAGGCGATGCCGGTAATCAGCTGCTTTTCCATTTCGCTGTCCTCAAAATCCTGTTCATCGACAATCATGGTGCCGGGCTTGTCTTCGAATGATGACAAGACCTGGAGCGGCACCTGATGCTTCATTGCCAGCCCGACAGATCGGGTCTGGAGTACTTTTGCGCCGACACTCGCCAGCTCCAACATCTCTTCATAGGTAACTTTGGCGAGCTTGCGTGCACGCGGCACGATGCGCGGATCGGTTGTGTAGACGCCGTCCACATCGGTATAGATATCGCAGCGATCGGCCTTCACCGCCGCCGCAATGGCAACCGCCGAAGTGTCGGAGCCGCCACGGCCAAGTGTCGCAACGCGGCCTTCTTCGGTCATGCCCTGAAAACCGGGGATGACGGCAACTTTTCCGCCTTCGATTGCCTTGCACAGAATGTCGGCATCGATACCATCAATGCGCGCCGAGGAATGGGCTTCGGAGGTCTTGATCGGCAACTGCCACCCCATCCAGCTGCGCGCGTCGACATCCATCGATTGCAGCATGATCGCGAGCAGGCCGGATGACACCTGTTCGCCGGACGCGACAACAACATCATATTCGCGCGGATCATAGAGCGAGGATGCTTCGCGGCAGAATTGGATCAGCCGGTCCGTCTCACCTGCCATCGCAGACACGATCACGGCAACATCATTGCCTTTGTCGACTTCGCCTTTGACGCGCTCGGCCACGGCCCGGATACGATCGATCCCGCCCATAGACGTGCCGCCGAATTTCATAACAATGCGAGCCATTGAACTGCCGGAAACCCCCGAAAAAATGCGCTTTGCCCCATGGAACAGGGCGGTCGATCCTGTTAAGCAGGGGAGATTATGAACGCAAGTGCAGCAACGCCCCACGCCGTTACGGATTCTCAGCCAAATTCGGTCGATCCGAAAGAGGCTGAACATTTCGGCAAGCTCGCCGCGGAATGGTGGGACCCTAAGGGTTCGTCCGCGATGCTCCACCGGCTCAATCCGCCGCGCCTCGGTTATATTCGCGCTGCCATCGATCAGCATTGGGATCTGGACGCGCTAGGCCGCCGCCCGCTGGCTGGCAAAAGCGCGCTCGATATCGGCTGCGGCGCGGGGCTGCTGGCTGAACCGCTAGCCCGGCTGGGCGCTGCTGTTACCGGCATTGACGCAGCGGCAGAGAATATCGCGGCGGCGCAGGCGCATACCGAACTATCCGGCCTTGCCATCGATTATCGCGCAGGCGGCGTTGAGGCAGTTGATGGAACATATGATCTCGTCACCTGCATGGAAGTGGTCGAGCATGTGACCGATCCTGCGCAATTTATACGCAGGCTCGCCGATGCGCTGAAGCCGGATGGCCTGCTGATCATGTCGACGCCCAACCGCACGGGCTTGTCGAAGCTCGCGATGATTACCGTGGGCGAGGGCGCTGGCCTTATCCCCAAGGGCACGCATGACTGGGACAAATTCCTGACGCCGGAGGATCTGACCGGGCTGCTCGAAGACGCAGGCCTTGCTGTGACTGACATATCGGGTTTGAGTTTTTCACCCGCACGCGGGTTCGAGATTTCGGAGCGGACAGCGCTCAATTATCTGGTGACGGCGGTGCGGGCTGAGGCCTAGAAATCGACCTTGTCGTAATGTGCGGGCGGCGCGATCACTTCCATTCGCTCGTTGAGCAGCGGCCGGAAGCTGGGGCGTGATTTGAGGCCCGCATACCAGGCCTTGGCCTGTTTATGGCTCGACCAGTTGAACCCGCCCAGATAGTCCGCCACCGAAATCTGCGCTGCCCCTGCCAGATCGGCAAGGCTCAGCGTTGCGCCGCCAACCCAACGCCGATGATCGAGCAGATAATCGATATAGTCGAGATGGGAGTCCGCCGCCTTCATGGCTTCACGCAGCACGGTGCCATCGGGTGCTTCGCGGTGGACCAGCCGTTTGAACATGCGTTCGTGCATGAGCGGCGCGACGACATCGGTATAGAAATTCTCATCAAACCAGGCGACGAGCCGGCGGATCTCCGCGCGGTTCGGTGCCGGCCCTGTAATCATGCGGGCGGTGTCGACCGTCTCTTCAAAATATTCGCAGATCGCACGGCTGTCGATCAGCGTACCGCCCTTTTCCTTATCCACCATGACGGGTGTTTTGCCAGCCGGGTTTATGTCGAGAAATTCGTCGCGGCGTTCCCATGGCGATTCCCGGACCAGATCATAGCCGATGCCCTTTTCCCCAAGCAGCAGGCGAACCTTGCGGCTGAACGGACAAAGAGGAAATTGGAAGAGTTCCCACATGGGCGCGGTTGTAGCGTGGTGGCCGTTACCGTCCAGCGGTTATTCGGGCAGGGACTGCTCCAGCCGCTCACCCATAGCCTCAAGCTCCGGCAGGAAGGCTGCCCATTCCTGCATCATATTGGCGACAATGCTGGTCAGAGCGCGCGCGCCGCCGCGCAGTTCTTCTTCTGCACCGGGATCGTCGCGCGTGACAAAATCGCGGACCGTATCGCCTTCGCGGAGATCACCTTCGATTTCGACATTCGGCATCGACCGCGCCAACCGTCCGATTGGCAGATCGAGCAACGCGCCGAGCAGGCTGTCCACGGCGAGCACAGTTTCATCCTGCGCGGCATAAGGGTCGTCCGCCCAGATATCGTCTTCCGCGGTTTGTGCGAATGCGGGCGAGGTGAGCGCTATTGCCAGTGGAACGAGAAGAGGCCATGCGCGCATCGAAATATCTCCTGAAGCAGGGTTGAATATAGCGACTTGATAGCGGAAGCGAAATGAGTCCGGGCTGAACGGAGCGTTTATTCAGCCGTTTCATATTGATAGACCATAAGCTCATTGCCGCCGGGATCGCGGAAATGAAAACGCCGGCCACCGGGAAATTCATAGACATCCTTGATGATTGTCCCGCCTGCATCGCGCACGGCCTGCTCGGCAGCGGCGATATCCATAGTCTGGAAACCGGGAAGGGGCGGCGGTGTTTCGCCGAAAGCGGCCAGACCAAGCTCGAAGCTCTCTGTGTTCGCGCCAGCATATTCTGGACCGTAATCGGTGAAATCAACGTTGAAGGCGGACGTGTAGAAATGCTTGGTCGCAGCCATATCAGCGGTGGCAAGCTCGAGATAATTGGGCAAACGCATCACGAAATCTCCTTGATGTTCGTTATATGTTCTTTTTGCGATCAAGACAATGCAGCGACGAAATACTCCTGACAAACGAGCCGAACTTACTCTGCGGCTGCGATCTCTTCTTCGTCACTTAGCGGGTATTCGATCCGGCTGATCATTTCCTTGGGGCAGATCTGCCAGAAATGTTCGCGCCATCGATCCCAATCATCGATGATGGAATGGGCCCAGGGGCTGTCCGTCGTCTTCGCGTGGCCTGCGATCAGTTCGAGGAGGCGTTCTTCCCAATGGCCAGACGCCAGGCGCTGCCAGACGATGCTTTCAGGATTGGCGTGGCGTTCGAACTCGCCGGCTTCATCCAGGATGAAAGCCATGCCGCCGGTCATGCCCGCACCGAAATTCTTGCCGACGCGCCCGAGGATAACCGCCGTTCCGCCGGTCATATATTCGCAGCCATTGGCGCCGCAGCCTTCAACCACGACATCCGCGCCGGAATTGCGCACGGCAAAACGCTCGCCCGCGCGCCCGGCGGCGAACAATTTTCCCGAGGTCGCACCGTAAAGAACGGTGTTGCCGATGATCGTATTGTCCTTGCTCTCGAGAGGCGAGGAGACGGTCGGTCGGACGACGATATGGCCGCCAGACAGGCCCTTGCCCACATAGTCGTTCGCGTCGCCGAAGACTTCGAGCGTGATGCCCTTGCAGAGGAACGCGCCCAAAGACTGGCCCGCTGAACCGCGCAAGCGGACATGAAGGTGATCGTCGGCCAGTTCGGACATGCCGAAGCGCCGGGTGACTTCGGAAGACAGCCTTGTGCCGACGGCCCGATGCGTATTGCGCACGGTGTAAGTGAGCTGCATCTTCTCGCCGCGTTCGAACACGGCTTTCGTGTCGGCGATCATCTGCGCATCAAGGCTATCGGGCACCTCGTTTCGCCAACCATCGATATTGAAGCGTCGTTGATCATCCGGCGCATCGACTTTGGCGAGCATCGGATTCAAATCGAGATCGTCGAGATGTTCAGCCCCGCGGCTGACCTGGCGGAGCAGCTCGGTGCGGCCGACAATCTCGTCAAGGCTGCGATAACCGAGCCGGGCGAGGATTTCGCGCACTTCTTCGGCGATAAAGGTCATCAGGTTGATCACCTTTTCGGGCGTGCCTGTGAATTTGTCGCGCAGCTTGTCGTTTTGCGTACAGATCCCGACCGGGCAGGTGTTGGAATGGCACTGCCGGACCATGATGCAACCCATCGCGACAAGGCTGAGCGTGCCGATGCCATATTCCTCAGCGCCCAGGATCGCCGCGATCACGATGTCGCGGCCGGTTTTTAACCCGCCATCGGTGCGCAAGCGAATACGGTGACGTAACCCGTTGAGCGTCAACACCTGATTGACCTCGCTAAGGCCCATCTCCCACGGCGTGCCGGCATATTTGATCGATGTTTGCGGTGAAGCGCCAGTGCCGCCCGTATTGCCAGCGATCAGGATCACATCAGCATGGGCTTTCGCGACGCCCGCCGCGACGGTTCCGATGCCAGCGGAGCTGACAAGCTTTACGCAGACCCGCGCCTTGGGATTGATCTGCTTCAGATCGTAGATGAGCTGAGCCAGATCCTCGATCGAATAGATGTCATGATGCGGCGGCGGTGAAATCAGCGTTACGCCCGGCGTTGCATGGCGGAGCTTGGCGATGAATTCGGTGACCTTGAAACCGGGGAGTTGGCCGCCTTCGCCGGGCTTTGCGCCTTGGGCGACCTTGATCTCAATCTCGTCACACGCGTTCAGATATTCCGCTGTTACGCCGAAGCGGCCGGACGCGATCTGCTTGATCACGCTATTCGCATTGTCGCCATTGGTTTTGGGTTTGTAGCGGCTCTGATCCTCGCCGCCTTCGCCGGACACGGCTTTCGCTCCGATCCGATTCATCGCGATGGCGAGCGTTTCATGCGCTTCGGGAGACAGCGCGCCGAGGCTCATACCGGGGGTTACGAAGCGTTTGCGAATCTCCGTGATGGCTTCCACTTCGTCGATTGGCACAGATTCCGGTGCATAGTTGAACTCCATCAGATCGCGCAGATAGACGGGCTCAAGATCGCGTACGCCGCGCGAAAATTGGAGGTAGCTTGAATAGCTGTCCGTGCCGACGGCGGTTTGCAGCAGATGCATGAGCTGGGCGGAAAAGGCATGGCTCTCTTCGCCCGCTCGCTGCCGATAAAAACCGCCAATGGGGAGGTCAATGACGGCTGGATCCCATGCCGCTGTGTGGCGCAGTTCCGCATTCAATTGCAGCGATGCATAGCCTTCACCCGAAATTTTGGCGGGCATGCCGGGGAAGAATTCATTGACCAGCGAGCGAGACAAACCGACCGCTTCGAAATTATAGCCGCCCCGATAGCTGGAGATCACGGCGATCCCCATCTTCGACATGATCTTGCGCAGACCTTCGTCAATCGCTTCCTGATAGCGGGCGACACATTCTTTAAGGCTGAGATCGCCGAACAGGCCGCGCGCGTGCCGATCAGCAATGGCCCCTTCGGTCAGATAGGCGTTCACCGTTGTCGCGCCAACGCCGATCAGCACCGCGAAATAATGGGTATCGAGGCATTCGGCGGAGCGCACATTGACCGACGCATAGCTGCGCAGGCCTTTGCTTTTCAGGTGCGTATGGACGGCGGCGGCGGCGAGAACCATCGGGATCGCTGCCCGGTCCGGCCCGGTATTCTCGTCGGTCAGGAACAGTTCGATATGGCCTTCGCGAACCACCTGCTCAGCCTGTTGTCGAACGGCGGCGATGGCATCGCGCAAGGTGCTGCCGACATCATAAGTGCAGTCGATTTCCGCGGCGACATCGCCAAAGCCTTCTTTCAGCCCTCCCCATTGATCGGATGTCAGCACGGGGGAGTCGAGCACGAGAACGCTGTCCTGCTCGGCTTCCTTGTCGAGGATATTGGCGAAGTTTGCGAAGCGCGTCTTGAGGCTCATCACATGGCGCTCGCGCAAACTGTCGATGGGCGGGTTCGTAACCTGACTGAAGTTTTGCCGGAAGAACTGGCTGATCAGGCGCGGTTTGTCGGAAATCACCGCGAGCGGTGTATCGTCGCCCATCGATCCGATCGCTTCCTTGGCCGTCTCGACCATCGGCGCGAGGATCAGCTCCATATCCTCCATCGTCTGCCCGGCCGCGACCTGACGGCGGAGCAGCTCGGCGCGGTCCCAATCGGGTGCGTAGCGCTTTTTGGGCTTGGGCAAGTCAGCAGTTGTTTTGAAGCCTTTGACCCATTCGCCATAGGGGCGTTCGCCCGATATCTTGTCCTTAATCGCGCGGTCGTCGAACAATAGGCCTTCGTCGAGATCGACGGCAATCATCTGACCGGGACCAAGCTGCCCCTTTTTTATGATCTGGCTTTCCGGAACGACAACCATGCCGGTTTCCGAGCCAACGATCAGGAGACCGTCCGAGGTTTGTGTCGTGCGCAAGGGGCGAAGCGCATTGCGGTCCATCCCGGCAACGATCCAGCGTCCATCCGTCATGGCGAGCGCGGCCGGGCCGTCCCATGGCTCCATCATGCTGGCGAGATAGGCGTACATATCCTTATGCGCCTGAGGGATGTCATCATCATGTTGCCAGGCCTCGGGCACGAGCATCAGCTTGGCAGTCGGTGCATCGCGGCCAGAACGGCAGATGGTTTCGAACACAGCATCAAGCGCGGCGGTGTCCGACGATCCGGCGGGGATCAGCGGCTTGATCTCGTCGCCATGCTCGCCAAACGCCAGAGATGCCATCTTGATCTCGTGGCTCTGCATCCAGTTCTTGTTGCCGCGAATAGTGTTTATCTCACCATTATGGGCAAGGCTGCGAAACGGCTGGGCCAGCCACCATTGCGGGAAGGTGTTGGTCGAATAGCGCTGATGAAAGATCGCCATACGCGATTCAAAACGTTCGTCCGTCAGGTCGGGATAGAAGGTCGCGAGCGATTCTGCGAGAAACAGGCCCTTATAGACAATCGACCGGCAGGAGAGGCTGCAGATATAGAAATCGCGAACTTGAGCTGCGATAATCCGCTTCTCGATACGCTTGCGGATCAGAAACAGCGTCTGTTCAAAATCTGCGGCATCAACTTCGCCCGGCATTGGCCCGACGATCATGATCTGCTCAATCTCGGGCCGCGTGGCCTGCGCCTTTTCGCCGATTACGGAAACATCAACGGGCACCTGCCGCCAGCCATAAATCGAATAGCCAAACTCGATAATCTCACTCTCAACGATGGTGCGGCAGGTTTCTTGCGCGTTCAGATCCGTGCGCGGCAGGAAGACCATGCCAACGGCAAGCCGGTTCGGCATCGGCCGGTGTCCGCTATGGGCAATCGCATCATCAAAAAATCGCTCAGGCAGATCGACGAGAAGCCCAGCGCCATCGCCCGTCTTGCCATCCGCATCGACAGCCCCGCGATGCCAGACCGCGCGCAACGCTTCGATCCCGGCCTCCACAACGCGCCGCGACGGCTTACCATCAATCGCCGCAATCAATCCGACGCCGCAAGCATCGGATTCCATGTCGGGACGGTACATGCCTTCGCGCTCGAGGCGTTCATGTTCGGGGGTGGGGTAATGCGTCATGCGACTTCCTTTTCGCGCGCGGCATCTTTCGCCCCCGCCTTCGCTTTCAGATATGTGTGCATATGCTCGGCCACGTCCCGGCCATCGCGGATCGCCCAGACGACTAGGCTCGCGCCGCGCACGATGTCTCCAGCTGCAAATACGCCGTCGAGGCTTGTCTGCATCGTCTTGTGATCGGCGCGTAGCGTGCCCCAGCGGGTTACCGAGAGGTCGGGCGAGCCGAACATCCCCGGCAAATCTTCAGCATCGAAGCCCAGCGCCTTAATCGCGAGATCTGCGTCGAGGTGGAAATCGCTGCCCGGATTGACCTGGGGCGAGCGTCGGCCCGAAGCATCGGGCGCGCCGAGCCGCATCTTGTTCGCTTTTACGCCGGTGAGGCCCTTGGTGCCCTCAAATGCCTGCGGGCCGGAGAGCCAGACGAATTCCACGCCTTCTTCCTCGGCATTGCGGACTTCGTTCTGTGAGCCCGGCATATTATCCCGGTCACGGCGGTACAGGCACTTCACCGATTTCGCGCCCTGGCGGACGGCGGTGCGCACACAATCCATCGCCGTATCGCCGCCGCCAATCACGACGACATTCTTGCCCGCCGCATCAAGATCGCCATTGTCGAAGGCGGCGACCTCTTCGCCGAAACTCTTGCGGTTTGATGCGATCAGATAGTCGAGCGCTTCGACAACGCCGTCCGTACCAACGCCCGGTGCTTTCAACTGGCGCGCTTTATAGACGCCCGTCGCGATGAGTAGCGCATCATGCTTTTCGCGCAGTTCGGCAAGTGTCGCGTCGCGACCAACCTCAAAGCTATCATGAAAAATGATGCCGCTATCCTTGAGCCGCTGCACGCGGCGCATGACGATCTCTTTTTCGAGCTTGAAGCCGGGGATGCCATAGGTGAGGAGCCCGCCCGCCCGGTCATGCCGGTCATAGACATGCACTTCATAGCCATGGCCACGCATATATTCAGCTGTCGCCAGTCCAGCAGGGCCCGCGCCGATAACGCCGACCGACTGGGCCGAGCGATCGCGCACGGGCTTGATGGGTTTGACCCAGCCTTCTTTCCACGCAGTATCGGTGATGTATTTCTCAACCGAGCCGATTGTCACTGCGCCATGGCCGGTGAATTCGATCACGCAATTGCCCTCACACAGCCGGTCTTGCGGGCAGATACGGCCGCAAATTTCGGGCATCGTGGATGTCGCATTGGAAAGCTCAAAGGCTTCGCGTAGCCGCCCCTCGGCCGTCAGCTTCAGCCAGTCGGGAATATGATTGTGCAGCGGGCAATGAACCGAGCAATAGGGGACGCCGCATTGCGAACAGCGGGCCGACTGTTCTTCTGCTTTTTCCACGGCATATGCGCGCGCGATTTCCTCGAAATCCTCGCGGCGCTGGCCGGGTTTGCGTTTGGCAGGATAGTCCTGCTCAACGCCCACAAATTTGAGCATTGGATTTTCAGCCATCATCATCTCCGTAAGAGGCATTCCATAGCAGAAAAAATCCCCAAGTCACGCGGAAAACAGCCATATAAGACAGTAATACTGACCATTAGAACGAATATTTCTTGCTGGGCTGCGAAAACTCTGAGGTCCGGGAAGCTAATAAGGCCATATCGGTCCTATATTTAACGCAAGACAGACTGGAATCGCCTGTGATAGGTGCGCTTCATGTCGTTTCTACAAATGCTGATCACCGCACTCGTGCAGGGTGTGACGGAATTCTTGCCGATCTCTTCATCCGGGCATTTGATCCTGACGCCCCTGTTCATGGGCGAGGAGGATCAGGGACCCCTGATCGACGCGGCTCTGCATGTTGGCACGCTGCTCGCGATCATTGTCTATTTCTCCAAGGATGCCTGGGGCCTGGCGCGCGGCGGTTTCGCCACGGTCGGCATTGGCAAGGCCCCGGAGCAGCGTAAGCTGTTCTGGTGGGTAGCGATCGGCACCATCCCGGTTATCGCCTTTGGTGCCTTTCTCTATTCATATGATATCATGCAGCACCTCAGGCTGACTGATCTCGTGGCGGTCAACCTTATTGGCTATGGTATCCTGCTCGGCGTGGCGGACCGTTTCGGGCGGCAAGAAAAGGCCTATGAGGATATGACGCTGCGCGACGCCATCATCGTTGGCCTGGCACAAGCGTTGGCGTTGATCCCGGGGACAAGCCGATCAGGTGTAACGATGACGGCAGCCCGTTTCTTAGGTTATGAGCGTGTGGAAGCTGCGCGCTTTTCGTTCCTGCTATCGATCCCGGCGGTTGCCGGGGCAGGGGTGCTTGTCATCCCGCAGATCATGGACGCTGGCGGGGAGCTGCTCACCGAGGCGTTGATCTCCGGCGCGATGACATTCGTTGCCGCGCTCGCCACCATGCATTTCCTGATGCGCTTCCTGCGCAAGGCTTCGATGATGGTGTTCGTCATTTACCGCGTAGCGCTGGGTATCCTGCTGCTCGCGATCTTTTAGCGCGGCACGGCGATTTAGCCGCCGATCGCACGAACATAGGCATCTGCGACACAGGCTTGCGCCCGGACGAGCGCCCGGTTGGCGGTTCCGGCATCGGGAAAACTGCCGATCATCACAACGGTCAGGCCGGGGGCGAAGCCCGCATAATCATCGGATCGTCCGACAATGGGTTGAATACCTGTGCAGTCCTGAAATTGGCGCGCGCGCCGCCGTGCTGTCCGGTCGCCAGGCTGGAAGCTGCCAACCACGACATAATAGCTGCCGGCTGCCGATGGCGTGGTTGGCAGTTCGGGGACAGGTTCTGGCACTGGCTGAACGATGGGTTGCTGGGGAGAAGGAGCAGCAGGTTCCGGCTCGTCCACTACCTGCGGTTCAGTGTCTTCTTCCGAACTGGCCATTTCGGTGGCCGCTGCTGTGCCAGCCACGTCATTCCCGGCTTCATCATCGCGCGTCATGAAATAGAAACCGGCAAGCATGACTGCGGCGACTAGCAACGCCGTGACAATGGGAGCCATCCACTGGTTTGCCGGGCCGGAATTTACCGGTGCGGGCGGAGGCGCGATCGGTGCTGCCGGAGGAGAGGGCGATGCGGCGGGCGGCGGCGCGGGCTCTGCCACAATCGGCGCGGGCGGCGGCGCTGACGCTGAACTCTTGGTCTGGCGTTTGATCGTATCGATCATACGCGTGACCGTATCGTCATTACCGTCGAACCAGTCGATCCACTGATAATCGTTCAGCCAATAGGCAAGCCCGTCCGCCGGCTTCTCCTCCAATCGCACCGGATAGATCAGCTTGTCGGAATTCTCCGCCATCATCAGTTCGCGCTTCACATGGCGCGACTGATCCGATTGGCCGCAAAAGAGCAAGATGATCAGATCGGACCGGCGGACTTGATCGACAATTGCCTTGTCGAACGGCTGGCCGGGATCGATGTCATCGGGTGCCATCCAGCCGGTGACGCCGTGATGGCCAAGAATGACCTTCAGCCGCCGCGCGGTTTCAACCTGCGAACTGTGATGGCTGATAAAGGCGGTCGGTTGCCCGGCACTGTCGCTTTGGCTGTCGCTCACCCTTTTTCTCCAATGAAGTATATTGTGACTGAGTGGGCGGTCAGGCGGCGCTCGCTGCCTTGTTGGCGAAGCGCCCGTGATTGCGATACTGAACCAGCCAGCGATCGGCGATTGCGGCCATTGGGCGGGGAGAGAGGCCAAACGCCTCAAAGCCATCAGCGCTCTCACTCACCAAATTATCGCTTTGCAAAGAGAGCCACTGGTCTCGGCTGATTGGAGCGCCCGGTAGAAAGCCCATGCGCGCGATAGCGCTGCCCATCATGTCCGGTACTTCGAAGATCTGTTTGTCTGGCTTACCGATGTGATCGAGAATGAAGCGGTTGATGTCGCGCATGGACAGTGTTTGCGGACCGCCCAGTTCGAACGTCTTGCCTCGATAGGCCGCTGGATCGACAATCGCCTTTGATACGGCCTGGGCCACGTCAGCAACATAGACGGGTTGGAACTTGGTGTCGGGCTTCATTACCGGAACCATGAATGGCGCCATGCGTGCAATCGCTGCGAAACGGTTGAGAAAATCATCCTCCGGGCCGAACACAACGGAGGGCCGCATGATGATTGCCTGCGGCATGGCATCACGAACTACGCCTTCGCCAGCCGCCTTTGAGCGCGCATAATGCGATGCCGCGTCCGGCGTTGCGCCGATCGACGAGATCTGGACGAAATCACCTGCCCCGGCGGCCTTGGCAGCTTCCGCCAAGCTTCGCGCGCCGTCGACATGGAATTTCTGGAAATCGCCTTTGAGGATGCCGACAAAGTTGATGACTGCATCAGCGCCTTCAACCGCCCGCGCCAGCGTTTCAGGCTTGGTGATATCAGCGGCGACGAATTGGGTTTGGCCCAGTCCGCCCATCGGTTTGATGAAATAGGCGCTCTTGGGATTGCGCTCGGCAATGCGGATGCGGATGCCGGATTTCAACAATTCCTGCGCGACATAACGGCCCAGAAAGCCGCCGCCGCCAAACATCGTTACCAGCCTGTCTTGCATCGCAAATCTGCTCCTTAGAGATCGTGCCGCTCCAATGGCGTTTAACCAGCGGATTGACAACCGCTCCATGGGCCATCATAGCGCCGATCCTGCGTTTTGGCGAGCATTTCGCCCAAGCCGTGGGCCCAGATGGCGGAATTGGTAGACGCGCCAGCTTCAGGTGCTGGTGTCCCTTGTGGACGTGGAGGTTCGAGTCCTCTTCTGGGCACCATTTTATGGTTCGCCGATGGTCGCGAACGATTGCAGAAATCCCAAAAAACTGCTACAAAATGACATTGTTTGTTCGGTGACGTTCGTACTGGTTCGCTTGCAGCCGGGGGCTCATAGGGGCCTTTTTGGGGGCTTTTTAGCGAATCATTGATCGTATCGAGCGCAATTTTGGGGGCCTCGTGGTTTGTGGAGCGTGGGCCCTGCCGGGAGATCGACGTTGCCCCTCACAGATACTCAGATTCGAAATGCCAAGCCCGGACCAAAGGAGCGAAAAATTGCTGACGGCAAGGGCCTATACCTTGCCGTTACTCCAAGTGGCTCGAAACTGTGGCGATACAAGTATCGATTTCATCGGAAGGAAAAGAAACTCGCACTGGGTGCTTATCCCGAAATCAGCCTCAAAATTGCGCGTCATAGGTGTGAAGATGCGAGAAGGCTGTTGGAGACCGGTGTCGACCCTAGCCAAGCTAAGCAAGAAGGTCGGGTCGCCGCGATTATGGCAGCCGGGAATACGTTCGCAATGGTCGCGGATGAATTTATCGAAAAATTGGCTCAAGAGGGTAGGGCGGAAAACACGATTATAAAGGCTCAATGGCTCCGTGCTCAGCTGATGCCAGCGCTAGGCCACAGGCCGGTTGCTGAAATAAAGCCGTACGAATTGTTGGCGGTTCTCAAGAAAGTGGAAAATGCAGGCAAACGGGAAACAGCCCGGCGCCTGCGCTCATTCGCAAGCCGAGTGTTTCGATATGCCGTTGCGACGGCTCGTTCCACTCACGATCCGGCTCAGTTGCTCCAAGGGGCATTAACTGCACCCATACTAAAGCATCATGCAGCGATTACTGATCCAAAGGCTCTTGGCGGACTGCTTCGAGCGATTGACGGATACACAGGTCAACCAACAACAATGATTGCGTTGAAGTTGACGCCGCACTTGTTCCAACGGCCAGGCGAAATCCGGAAGTCGACTTGGGCGGAGTTCGATTTTGAAACAGCAGTTTGGACGATACCAGCGAGCCGGATGAAACAGCGCCAGCCGCATAGAGTTCCGCTCTCGATTCAGTCGATAAACCTTCTAACCCAGGTCCGTGCTCTTACTGGCCATGGGAAATATGTTTTTCCTTCGATGCGTTCATTGTCGCGCCCAATGTCCGAGAATACTATTAATGGCGCTCTGAGACGCTTGGGATATGGTGGTGACGAGATGACGGCGCATGGCTTTCGCTCGACGGCTAGCACGCTGCTGAACGAAAGCGGTTTGTGGAACCCAGATGCGATCGAACGGGCACTCTCCCATGCGGAAAAAAATCAAGTGCGTGCGGCCTATCATCGATCCGCTTACTGGGATGAGCGCGTGCGGATGTCGCAATGGTGGAGTGATTATCTCGATCAGCTTCGCGATGCCGCTAGCAGTAAGTAGGCTGATAAGAAAATACTGAGGACGGGCTTTGGTGGCTCCCAGCGGTCCAGGAATGCCAAGCACTGATTCAAGATTTGTCCGCGGGATCTGACAATATGAAGCAATACACCCGTTTCCGCTTACCCCTAAGCGGAAATGCACGCCAAACTGTGGCATGTCCCTTTTCGCGCTTTTGCAGCTTCTTCACTTTTGGATCGCGGCTTAGCTCGTTCCAATCTGGGAACAGCGACTTCATTTTTGATTTGCGAATAACCAATTCTCGGCCATGTCTAGTGTCGCGAACATGCGCTGAAGCTGCTTCGATCTTTTTGGCCAGCTTCTTTCCTACCTTTCCTTTTGGAAGGTACGGCGTGCCTGAGAATTCGGAAATTTCAACCAATCTTTTCGCAAATATGTCTGGGTTGGGCTGCAGAGGTAAGAGCCGCGAATGATTTAGGTGGAGTATATAGCATCTCATGGCGATAGACCCGCAGCGCAGTTTTTTGGGTAATGCGCCATAATTTTGGGCCAAGCGTCCAGCGGCATAGGTTAGACCGAAGGCTTCCGCGACACGCATGGCTGAACCATCATTGGGATCAACTTTCGCGTTCCTGACAAATCGCGATACCCGTTTCCTGATCAACTCGCGGAGGGCTGGCTCATCATCCGCCTTGGCTTTGACAAGACGTTCAAGAAATCGGCGAATTGCTAGACCATGATTTTCATTCGCAGCAGTGACCAGTGAATCTGCAAAATTCTTTCCCCCCGCGAACCCCTCAGGGAGCCAGTCAAATACGTGATAATCGTTCCCGGTCGGAACAGGTAACGTTATCAGGCGGTCTGCAGCCGCCATTGAGGTATCCGTGAGGTTTCCGGTTAAGGATCCGAGAGATGCGTTTGAGGACATCAGATACACAAAGCGATGTTCACCTGTTGATGGCTCTTTGTACCTGGCCTTTGGGATGCCGCTAGAAAGTTGGAAGACAAGAGCTTCCAATTCCCTGCCACGATCGCGATCACTCATGCCCGCCATGAAGTGGGATGCCTCTTCGAGAACAATCGGCAAGTCCGAATGCACCGCCATCGTTTGTTCTGTCGCGGTACGAGTTGTGTTGCATGTAACCCAATAGTGACCATTCTGTTGCTGAGTCGCACCTCCGAGCACCGACGACATCAAATATTGGACAGTGCTCTTGCCAGTGCCTGGTCTACCAACAATTTCGAAACCAAAGTTTCCGACTCTGTCGCTAAAGCGGAGCAGCGGCGATACGAAAGCCAGCATAATAGCGAACACCGGCAGATTCTGCCCATCCAGTTGACCAGCAACTTTCTTCTTCCAAGTTTTCAATTTTCCGGTTGAAGCACATTTTTGCGGATCGATTTCACAGGCGACGTGCGGCACCTCTCGATTGCCGGGGGTGAACAGTTCGCCGTCAGCGAGTAGAAACGTGTTTCCGTTCCATCCAACATTTTCGGCAATATAAGCTGGCTTGAAATCACGAAGGCACGAGACTTTTACTAACAAGTCCGAAACGTCTGCTGGAGCAATTATTGCAATTTTTTGCCTTTTGAGCGTTTGAACGGCTTCTGTGCGGCTACCTACGAAATGATCAATCGGTACCCATGCTTCCTTCTTCTGGAAGCTGACTTTAATCCATCGATTGCCATTGTATGTTTCATAGCCTTCTACGCTGAGCCTATTGTTCGTCACGGCTCGCCTCCACGTTCAGATCTTCAATATTGGCATTCCCCGGTCTCCCCGGTCTCCCCATCAATTCTGACACATGGCAATATGACGAAGCAATGTGCATGCAGTGTTCAGGTTCATTTGCTTCATTTTCAGGCATTTTCAGGGGTAGAGTACGCACATACAGGGGTAGATCGCTCATTCTTCGTCTCCATTCGTGTACAGTTTTCTATCTGTTTCAATGAGGCCTGACTTGGTCACCCGCAGGTGAACAAGGAGGCAGAGATCAGCTATCTCCCATTGATCCAGCCACAGCAGGTATTGGGTGTGAGCGGGTTCTGGGATGCGGGATTTTGACCGCCTGCGAATTATCTTCCCGTCACCCCGATCTCCAATCCAGCGTGAAGGCCAGAATGATTGGACGATATATGTGAGTGGCTCTGGAAGGTTGGTCAGCGGTTTCTTGCTGATCCTGATCCTTTGAAAGACTCGATCTGTTGAGTTTGACGCTTTTCGCTCGGAATGGTATTTTCGTTTCTTACGAAGGCGGTTCAAAACCTTGACCATCTCATTGGTTAGCAAACCATGAGCATGAACTTGGTTGATGTTGGCGTTTGGGTCGTACTCTCCGTGTATTGTGAAGAAGGCAAAACCATCAGCATCTTGCGCGCCCGCTCGATTTAGATCCTGCCGTAGACCCTCCAAAAGTGCGATTGGGTTTAGCTGGGCAAGCTCCTCAGGAGTAAACGCCCAACCCCTCGGTATTATCGTGCAAGTCGAAACTCGATCCCATTTTGGATTTTCGGCCAGTTTCCAAAGCGCTCCACCGATCCTGATACGGTGATTCCGCATGTTTCTGGATGATGCCAACGTATCCGGTGGAATGCGCCTAATGCCGCCTCCTTTGCGGAGGCATTTCGCCAACTGTTTGGCTTTGCGCTTGTCGATAGCATCAGGGAATTTGTGTGCGGCCTTTTTGATCAAGGCAGTACACTCTCGATCCTCACCGGATGCATTTGGGTAGGTCTCAAACTCAATAATGCCGTCGGCGCGCCTGGTATTTATGTCCGGGCGGTATTCATCATCTGGTATTGGGAGGTTGCCGATACCGAGCCCGCTCATCGAGGTCGCCTCGGCACTATGTTGTTCGCAATGAGCAGTTCAATGCTCTCAACGGAAACGAGCGTCCTACGCCCTACACGACTTACCACTAACTGGTTATCTCGGATGAGTTGGTAGATTTTTGTTTTGCCTAGACCGGTGAGTTCAGTCGCTTGGGCTACGGATATGGTAAGTTGGTTCATACATTGTCTCCTTCCGCCGCGTTGGTTCGCTTGCGGCTGAGACAATGATCATCGATTTGGGCGAAAAACGTTTCCCGTTAATTCCCTCTTATTCCCGAAAACTCTACAGCGAGTCTGTCAATCAAGCCTTCTCAATCGTCCCAATATCACTTTGAGAGCCGATTCGGCGGCTGTACTTCCAACCGGGGATTCCCCGGAAAAGTGGATATCCATTTTCTTGACCAATCCGTTGACCGACTGATTTTTGTCAAACCCTTCTTCATAGTAATAGGCCACCAACTCAGCATACCATCTATTCCAGCCCTCCGAACGAGTGCGTCCGGGGCGTTTTTCGGATTTGATGCGCGATATCCGGTCTTCCAAGAACTTATCTAGATCATCTGACGTAACTTCTACGCCGTAAGCGACAGTACGACGTGGCAATTCCACATACCATTTATCGTCGACTTCTTCTTTTTGAGCACCACCAAATCGCAACACATTGATAAAGATCCCATCCTCCCAACGTCGCAAGCGAGGTTCAATTCCAGAAAGACTGGAATCACGCCAGAAAGTTTCTGCCAAATCGTATGGCCCCTTACCTGGCTCTCGCAGGCTGACAACGCCGAATGAGTCAGATTTCTGGAACTGTGGTTTTACCGTGTCGAAGTCGCGGCCGTCTGAGATTGCCTCAGCGCGGCCTTTGACATGATAGGTCTCAAGATAGTGATCGAGCAATTCGGTTGCTCCGAGTTCGGTACCGAGTGCTTTGCAAGCTTTGGCATAGGCTGCCTTTGCGCTGATCCATTTGTACGTCTCTCCCATCTCTTGATCCAAGCCTTGGTTATTTCCGTGTGATGATACGCAACATACTCGGTATTTCAGCAGCCTTCCAGAATGGTGCAGTTTTCGCCGTCTCAGTGGTGATTAGTGAAAAACGCTCAGCTGGCGGGTTTAAAATGCACCCAACTCATTACATAATTGGCGGAAGTTCATGGGTGCTTGCGCCTGGCGATGTTTTAAACTGATCGCGGCAAACATTGTCCATTTTATGGGCCGAATCCGTCTACTGAATGCTGACGAGTATATTGATGCTTGTCCCCAGACGTGAGAAGGGTCGCGAGCGCGAGCATTGGAATCTTTTGGTAGTCTATGAAGCTTTGGGGAGTCGTTCCAAAACACGGCGCAGAACCTGAACCGCATTATGAATATCATCTTTGGATGTCTCGCGACCCAAGCTAATCCTAATGGCAGAGGAAACGCGATCATTCGACATTCCCATATTTTGTAAAACATGAGACGGTTCGGGATACCTTGTTGCGCAAGCTGAGCCACTTGATACCGCTAGTTGAGGCTGTACCGCTGAAATTATGTCTGCGCTATCGAAGCCCAGAAAGCTCACATTCAAGTTTGCAGGATGGCGCTTCGATATCTCGGGGCCATTCAAAACGAGCGAACCAAGTGTCTTTAGCTCGTCCCACAGCAGTTTGTTTTTGTCTCTTAGTGTCCAGCCCTCCATTTCAGTCTCGGCAATAATTTTCGATGCCTCGCCCATGCCAACTGCAAGGGGAACAGGAACAGTGCCAGATCGCATTCCCGTCTGCTGACCGCCACCATGAATGATCGGATTATATAGGTGCTGGATATCCCGCCTGATATACAAGCAGCCAATACCCATCGGACCATAATATTTATGTGCTGACAGACTAAGTGTATCCACCTGACTGATTATGCTCGGTAGTGAAATAGCCAGAGGTGCTTGAGCCATATCAGCATGAATCTTGATGTCACGGTACCTGCAGATATCGGCAATCTTCTCGAAATTCTGGATCGTCCCCACTTCATTATGGGCACCAATAAAACTGAATATGGATACGTTTTCATCCGCCGACTCTGCCAGTTCATCAAGATTAATGTTGCCATCACCGTCAACGCCGATGGCTTCAACAGTGAAGCCCTCCTTCGCCTGCAAATAGCGTCCAGTCTCAATCACGCATTTATGCTCGATGCTAGTATGGATCAGAGATTTTCTTGTCCCATAGTCATATCCTTTGAGCGCGAGATTGTTCGCCTCGGTTGCGCCAGAGGTGAAGAATAACTCATCGGGATCACATCCGACCATCTTGGCGATATTGGTTTTCGCGTTCGTTACAGCCCTTTCCGCCTCCCATCCAAAGGCGTGTTCGCTCGAATGCGCATTCCCAACTGAATTCACCATGAAACGGCTCATTTCGTCAAAAACACGATAATCGAGCGGACAGGTTGCTTGATGGTCGAAATAGTACAAATTATGTATTTTCATTATTATTCAATACGTTGCTTCCATTTCCAATATTCAAATTCAGAGTAGCCCTCTTTGTGGACTAACTGGAAGATCTCTCCAGTTTTGCTTTGACGCTATCATAAAATTGCTGTTAGTGTCTAACTGGAAGGAGCATCCAGTTTAGCAATATGTCACGCGGAAAAATATACTCGAAGAATTACAGCCCACAATTTTCAGGACATGAGACGTTTCCGCTTCGATACGGATGGCTCAAAAAAGCCTACGACTGCGTATGGCAAGCGCGAAACGAGGAGCAGAATAAAGCCATCTTTACCGATGGAAGTGCGATCGCCACTTTTGGCGTTGGCAAAAATATGGTGTCTTCTATTCGCTATTGGGCGCAGGCTTGCGGAATTATCGAAACCGTCGATAGCGCCAAAATCGAAACCGCAAAGATTGGCGATTTGATATTTGGCAAAGATGGACTCGATCCGTTCATGGAAAATGTCGCCACGCTTTGGCTGACACATTGGGAACTTTGCGGACAGCCCGACCGCACAACTTGGTATTTTGCCTTCAATCATTTTCATGTGCTCAATTTTGAGCGCGAAACACTTGTCAAAGAACTGTTGCGCCTCGCGGCTGAGCGAGAGTGGTCGAGAGTGTCGGAGGCAACCGTCAAGAAGGATGTGGAGTGTTTCGTGCGAACATATGCCGCAAGGCCCACGGCGCGAAGCGGATTGCACGAAGAAAGTCTCGAATCTCCTTTGGTTGAACTTAACCTGTTGAAAGCCACAGGCAAAAAGGACGGATTCCGCTTTGTTCGCGGAGAGCAATCAAGCCTCGGCCAAGGCGTGTTCGCATTTGCCGTGGTGGAGTTTTGGAACGATTTTAGCGGAGCAAACTCGCTTTCGTTTGAGGCGTTAGCACATGAGCCAGGTTCTCCAGGGCGAGTTTTCAATCTCGATGAAAACGAGTTGCTTCGCCGTTTAAGTGGCATTGAAGATATTACGCGTGGTAAAATCACATGGTCAGAAACGGCAGGATTGAAGCAGATAAGCCGTCGCAGTGAAATGACTGAAAAAGCGCGATACGATCTCATAAAATCAGATTTCAAATCGACTGAAATGCAGAGGGCAGCATAATGACGCTCTCTGAAAACGTAACCATCGCTCGGCGTTTCCAAAAATCTATCCGTATTGACGCGGACATGAGTAGCCTTTCCGCTTTGGAAGGGTTTATTTGTCCAAAGTCCTCCGAGGATGTTTTGACCAGCATGGCAACGCATCTCGCATCATCAGGACATGCGTCGTTCACATGGACGGGTCCGTATGGAAGCGGAAAATCTAGCTTGGTTTTGGTTCTCAATTCACTTTTGAGCGCGGACAAAAAGCTTCACACCGAAGGTGTTAGGATCGTCGGCAAACAAGTAGCTTATCAGTTCAAAAAGGCGATGCCCGTATACAAAAACGGTTGGGCTGTTGTCGGAGCCGTTGGGCGACGTGCAAGCTTTGCACAGATTGTTGGTGAGTCCTTGGAAGCGGGCGGACTTGCCAAATCCCCAAAGAAGCCTTGGAGTGATGATTTACTGCTTTCTGCATTGTCCAGTATCATTGCATCCAAAAGGCATGACGGACTTTTGCTTGTCGCCGATGAGATGGGAAAGGTCTTAGAGGCGTCGGCACAAGATGATGGCGACCTGTATATTTTCCAGCAAATCGCCGAGCTTGCTTCGAGAAGTAATGGCAAATTCGTGTTTATCGGTATCTTGCATCAGGCGTTCGATGAATATGCCAATCGCTTGGGTCGTGATGTAAGAGATGAATGGTCAAAAGTTCAGGGGCGTTTCGTTGACCTGATTGTCAATGCGGCTGGAGAAGAGCAGATTGATTTGCTTTCCCGCGCCATCGAAACATCGAAAACACCAAAAAACTATGACGAATTAGCGAGCCGTGTCGCCAAGAATATGCAGGGTCAAAAAGGTGCAATATCGAAGCATCTCGCATCTTCTCTCTCCAATTGTTGGCCGCTCCATCCTATCGTTGCCGCTTTGCTTGGTCCGATTTCAAAGCGACGTTTCGGACAAAACCAGCGCAGTCTATTCGGATTTCTCAATTCAGCAGAGCCTATGGGATTTCAGGATTTCTTGAGCCGAGCGACTGATAAAGATTTATATACCCCCGCTCTTCTTTGGGATTATTTGCAGCTTAACCTTGAGCCATCAATTTTGGCATCACCAGACGGACACCGTTGGGCAATAGCGGCAGAAGCGATCGCTCGATGTGAAACATTGGGCGGCGATCTTGAGTTAATTGATTTACTCAAAACAGTTTCCGTGATCGACCTTTTCAAAGACCGTTCAGGAATGATTGCCAACCAAGAAATTTTGAGCCTTGCTCGCGGCGATAAGAGTTCCGTCAAAGCAACAAAACTGGTTAAACAACTAAGTGATTGGTCACTTGTTCTTTTCAAAAAATTCCTTGGGGGATACGCGCTTTACGCGGGGAGCGATTTCGACCTTGAGCAAGCAATGCTCCAGTCCGCATCGGATATCGAAAAAGTTGATTTTGAGAGAATAAACGAACTTGCTGGACTCCAGCCTGTTATGGCGAAACGTCATTACCATAAGACAGGTGCGCTTCGATGGATGGATATCGAAATTGCGCCAGTCGAAGAGGCTGTAGAGAAAGCTGAAAAATTCCAACCGAGTGCTGATAGCATCGGTCTATATCTTCTGTGTATTCCGACAAAAAATGAAAATGCGGAAGAAGCGGAAAAAATTGCCCGCAAGGCAAGTAAAGTCTCAAGATATCACGATATTGTAGCTGGTTTCTCCCCAAGGGCATGGGCAATAAGCGCGTTGGCAAGTGACTTATTATCGCTTGAAAATGTGAGGGAAACGCGTTCAGAATTGCTGGGTGATGCCGTGGCAAGGCGTGAGGTCATGGCCCGAATTTCCATGCTTCAAGCCCAACTTGAAACTGAACTGCAACGCACTTTTAACACTGCTACTTGGTATCTTCGGGATCAGAAGGAAAAGCAGCTTGCACAGTCTGCGCTCAGCACTTTGGCTTCCACGCTAGCCGATAAGAGGTTTACTGATTGTCCTCATATCGCGAATGAACTTCTAAATCGTATGAAGCCTTCGAGCAGTGCCATCGCAGCCCAAAATGGGTTGCTAAAACGAATGGTGCAAAATGATGGTGATGAGCGTCTTGGTATTGAGGGTTTTCCCGCTGAAGGCGGACTATTCGCCTCAATCCTCGAGCAATCCAATCTCTATGTTAAAAATGGAGATACGTGGGGCTTTGCTTCACCCAAGCCAGGTAAAGCGGACATTCCAAACCTTGCCCCGCTATGGGATGCTACGGACAAGATGCTCGCGGAGCATGAAAACAGATCGGTAACTTTGAGCGAGATTTATGATCTCTGGCGCAAAGAGCCGCTCGGTGTGAAAGATGGCATTATGCCAGTCTTGGCTGTCGCCTATATTCAATCAAAACAGGACAAAGTTGCATTATATAACCGCCAGATTTTCCAAGCTCGTTTCACGGATTTGGATATTGATTATTTGGCCAAAGACCCGCTTGATATTCAACTTCGTTGGATGAATCTGAATGACCTTGGGCGTAAATTATTGTCAGGTTTGGCTGAAATTGTCCGAGAGCTTGATAGTTCTAACAACCTTGAAAACATGGAGCCGATTGATGTCGGCAGGGGCTTGATAGCAATATTTGTAGGATTGCCTGGATGGACGCACCGCACAATGCGTCTATCTGCAAACGCCATTCAAATTCGGGGACTTTTCAAAAAAGCCAACGACCCAAATCAATTCATCTTCAATGACCTTCCGCTCTTGGCCGGAGAAAAAGGTGAACTCAAATCAGATGCTGGCTTCAAGAAAATCATCAACCGTGTTCGGGACGGTTTAGAGGAGCTTGTCGGTGCATACCCTAATATGCTCGAGCGGCTAGCAGACAACATGCTTGCCGAGCTGCAAGTGCCCAATTCCTCGGCACAGGCATTAGCTGAATTACGCGCCCGCGCAGAAAACATTAGAGAATTGAGCGGTGATTTTAGACTGAATGCCTATGTAGGGCGCCTTGCAATGTATGAAGGTCGCGAAGAGGACATTGAAGGCTTAGCTAGCTTGGCGACAAATAAGCCCGCGCGAGATTGGATAGATTCAGATCTCGACAAAGCTGCTATCGAGCTGACCGATTTTGCACAGCAGTTTAATCGGGCAGAAGTTTTCGCCAGAGTTAAAGGTCGGACAGACAAGCGCCACTCTATGGCAGTCGTGGTCGGTATGGGTAATCGTCCAGCCCCATATATGAACGAGTTTGATGTCAACGACGGCGACAGAAAGCAGGCTAAGTTGATAGCCAAGAAGCTAATTCAAAAGATCGAGGATGAAAAACCAGAAAACGAGAATATCGTTTTCGCTGCGCTAGCCGAATTATCTTACGAGTACATGCGTCGCAAGTGCGAGCGCGATGGTGATAATATTGAGATAGAGAATGAGAACAAGAAAGTAATATTCGATGGATAAGGCAGAGCAAGATTTCGAAAGAGAAAAACTCTGTTACGAGCAAAATTTTTTACAAGCTCGTGCACTGAATAGCCAAATGGTCCAAATTCCCATTATCTCGATCACACTAACCGGAGGTCTATGGTACGGCGGAGTTGCTGTACAGAATATCCCCGACCTAGCACGGTTTGGGCTTCTATCTTTAGCGTTTGTTACTAATCTTTCCCTCATTTTGTCGACGTTCCGTGTCCGACAAGTATTTAAATGCTATCTCGACCAAATCGAAAAATTTTACCCTAAGTCTTATGTGGATGGTAGATCGAATAGTGCTACATCTCCGGTACTCCAAGACAAAAGTATGGCTACTTTGTTATGCTTTCAACTATTTCTCGCATCTTGTTTCTCCGCTTATGCTGCGATGCATTTTTATTGGCCATTCGACATAAGTCGGTGCCCGGGGATTATTGTGATGCTGCTTATTTTGTTTGCTTTTCTGTATTTTCTTTTCGGTTGGAAAAACAGGGGGGTAGCTGAATGACGCCTTGCTTATCCAGTGCCGAGGAGTCTTCAAATAATTCAACGTGGAACTTTTATGAAGATCATGCTGATCGCTATGCAGAAGAAACTGCGGCAGTTGACATGGGCGAGATTTACAAAAGATTTGAGAAATTTCTACCTAGGAAAGGGACACTGTTAGATGCCGGTTCTGGTTCTGGCCGTGATACTAAGCATTTTCTGGAAAAAGGATATCTCGTAAGGGCATTCGACTATTCTCCAAAATTGGCTGCTATCAGTTCTTTGTTTACAGGTATTCAAACCGAAGTTCGTTCTTTTGAGGATGTCAGTGAACGTGAGGCATATGATGGTATCTGGGCATGTGCATCGATGCTGCATTTATCGAAGAAAGAAATTCAAACTAGTTTAGCCGGGCTCTCACATGCATTGAGAATAAATGGAGTGATCTACATGTCATTCCGTTACGGAGAGACTGCCCGCTGCGATGATGACGGTAGGTTCTATTCAGATTTAGATGAAAATATGATTTCTCAAATAATCGAACATAGTGAATGTTTAAAAATGCAGGAGATATGGATTTCAATCGGAGAAGACAGTTTCAAAGGAAATGGTGAGTGGCTCAACGTCATAGCTAAGCGGTCTGGAGGGTCTGATCATGCCTAGCAAAGTGCGTCATGTTTTAGGATTGTCAGGAGGGCGCGATAGTGCTGCGCTCGCCGTGTATATGCGCCAATATCATCCCGAAATTGAAGTAGAATATTTCTTTACCGATACAGGGAAAGAGCTCCCCGAAGTCTATGAATTTTTGGGTCGCTTAGAGGGAGTTCTTGGCAAGCCTATCCAACGCCTCAATCCCGATCGAGATTTCGATTTTTGGTTGAAGCAATTCAACACTTTCCTGCCTTCCGCACAAACGCGCTGGTGCACTCGGCAGCTAAAGCTCCGCCCTTTTGAGCAATGGGTGAAGCCAATGCTTGAGGAAGGGGCAACGGTGTATTCCTATGTCGCGATCCGCAGTGATGAGGAATACCGAGAGGGCTACGCCTCGAAAGATGACAATCTAATCGTCAAGCTACCGTTCAAAGATGCCGACGTGGATAAGCCTGGGGTAATGGAAATTTTGGAAGGCTCAGGATTGGGCTTACCAAAATACTATGAATGGCGAACTCGCAGCGGCTGCACATTTTGCTTTTTCCAGCAGAAAATCGAATGGGTGAGACTGATGGATCGACACCCCGATGCTTTTGAAGAGGCTAAGGCTTACGAAAAAACTGCTGTGGAACATGGCTCACCCTTCACTTGGAGCCACGGCGAATCGCTTGAAGAACTTGAGAAGCCGGACCGGGTAGCAAAAATCAAAGCCGATCATCAGATTCGCGTGGAGCGGATGAAAGCTAAAGCTGTTAAAAACCCGCTTCGCCCCGATGGCGAGCCTTTGGATATTGATGACCTTTACGGTAAGGCGAAAGCCTGTCTTGCTTGTCATAAATGACATTCAAGCGATTAAAGCATCTTCTAACCCAGACAAAAAATTTTGCCCATTCTTAGGGCGATTTTCTCGATTGTGCAGAAGACAGTGTTCCAAAAACTCAAACAGCTTGGTTGGTCCTGTCCAATCTCCACGTTTCAATATACCGCTTGGATGACGTCCTGTCGCTACATACCAAAATATGGCGGCTAATTGAAAAACATCAGAACTTTCGTTCATTACATCACCACAGCCCAAACGTCGCGAATGACCTTCGGGAGAAAGCCAGTATTTTGGCCCCATGTTAACCGCACTTTCCGAAAATTCCTGCTCATCTTCTTCGACAAATGAGCAAAGCCCATAGTCGCTTAATATCCAGCGATTCCCTGAGACCAGAATATTCTCTGGCTTGATATCTCTGTGAATTGCTTTCCCGTGCAATTTAGCAAGAGCCCTTGCCAGGCCACGAAATTGTCCTGCGTAATATTCGTACTCAATCTTAAAGTCATTTTCTTTCATGGTTGCTTGAAGGTTATTTTCGGCCAATTCCATAATAAAAAAAGGCAACTTGTGTACATTTTTACCTGAAACCAATGCCCAACCAGTTCCTATGTACTGAACTATATGGTCGTCAACGAGGCCATTGAGCAACCTGACTTCACGCATGAACCTTGTAACTGAAACTTTGTTTGGCCGCATAAGAAATTTTATTGCGAACTCATCGCCGGTGCTAGATTGTACGCATCGAAAAACTGACGCGTTTCCACCTCTTCCAAGCCATTCTTCTAGTTCAAAAGTTTCATTGGCAAGCGTTTTGATCGGACTTTTAAGTTCGAACGAATACCCCCTCTTCAAATTTTCTGGATCAAAGAAAATTTGGGTCATTATCAGGCCGTTTTACGATGATTAGATCACTTGCTTTGTCAACGCAGTCGGTGTGCATCCACCAAGAGTTTCCCATCTGGAAAACTCTTGCGGTATTGCGCCAAAAAAGAGTACCTTCTTTGAAGTCACCCACTAAGTCTTTATCGCAGACTGGGCATTCATATCTAGGTTCCGGACACATTCCTGACGTTTCAACGCAGGCGTCCTCTAAGAAGCGGTAGTATAACTCAGCGTAGTCTGCGTTCGGAGGCTCTTTTGTAAATGTGCCCGCCAAGATAGCTTTCAGAAATTTGGTTCTCCATCGCCTGCTTGAAGCTGAGTTCGCTTGAGACACGCACTTTATCGCATATTCGCTGCAAATTTCGACATCCGATTCTGGTGATATGCGCATATCAAGACATTCGAAGTCACTCCTTAGTTCTCGTGGCTCCTCTATATCGAGATGGTGCCCTTCTTGGTGGAGTTCATCAACCGCCATCAATAGCGAATAAAAATCCGCTTTTTGTCTAAACCGTGTTTTCGACATCTCCTGTCCAACAGAAAACAGTTTGCTCATGGCATCGAGATTCTTTTGCAGGCGTGAAATACAGTCTCGTCTTTCCCTTATTTCCCATTCGGCGTAATCTCGATAGAAACTATCTAATTCATCTTTCTTATCTTGAATTCCGCCTATCAGGGCGGAGAGTATCTCGGAAATATATTCAACATCGTTATATCTTCTGCGGTTTGCCGTTGAAAATATTTTCAAGTTCTCGAAGAAATCCCATGTTGATATTTCTTCTGATAGATCCAAAAAGTGACCGGGGAAATCAGCTCGGCGGAGCTCCTGTTTGTTTAGAGCAATAGTATATTTGTTCACCCGAGAATAAACTTCCCTAGTTTCTTCATCGGTCGGATCGTTCGCTTCATTGAAATCAATTGAATAACTCAAAATGCGCGTCCGAGTTTCGTCATCCAATTCCGAAAAAAATTTGTCTTGTTCTGGGCCCAGGAATGGTGAGGCCAAGCGGAATTTGTCTTTCAAAAAATCAAGTATCGCAGTGATTCTTTGTTGGCCGTCAATTACAATTCTGTAAGTTTGATCATCTCGAATTTGTGTGGCCAAGAATATTTTTGGCATAGGCACTTCTTTAAGAATTGTGTCCATCAGCATAATCTGCGCGTCGTTTGACCAAACACTACGGCGTTGGAAATCAGGACGAAGTTCAAGACGGCCTGAACTCGACCAGTCACGAATATCTGAGATTGGATGTGGGCTAGCATTCCATTTCATTACAGCTACCGTTTCAGTTTTTTGCAGTTAACTCAACTATATCAAATGTTCCAAATCATACGCATTCAGGTAATCCTCGAGGATTTCATAGGAATGCGCCCTGTTGAGCGACAAAGATGCAAACTCAGCTACCCGTGCCAGCTCCGATCTTATCAGCTTTTTTGCATAGCTAGAGCTTTCTTGACGATCTTCGGGCATCACGACGATGAAATCGTGAATGGTGGCAGTGTCTTTGCCCGGGGAGCGCCTGAGTATTCGCCCACGTCGCTGGACAAATTGCCTTGGATCACGTGCACTTGCCAAAATATAGGCTGTGCTACATGCTGGAACGTCTATGCCTTCATCAAGGCACTTTATCGCTACCATCGCGTCGATGCCACCAAGCCTAAATGATTCCAGAATGCGCTTTCGTTCATGACGATTTTCTCTGGCGGTGAAGCGCGAAACGCTCCATTTTATCTCATGCAAGGTTTGCGAGACTGCTTCAATTTGACGCAAAGAGACCGCTTCATCGTTTTCATTTTGCTCATCTGTTTCAACCGAGCCGTCTCCACAATAAAAGAGCGTATGCGGGTGAGGAGCCTTATCCGTCAGGACAGCCTTGAGACTGTCCATTTTGTTCTTCGCAGAACCCAAGAGCCTAGCTCTTGCCATCATTAGTGCAGTCAGATGTTGATTGCTCGGAGGTTTTTTCGCTTGGTTTTGTCGAGCAAATAGCCTCCCGATTTCCTCCGAAAGAGCTACGAATTCGTCCGTTTCCTCTTCGGTCAATTCCACGACATGAGGGTAATAATGGTATGGCGTCAGAACTTTCTCTTCGATTGCTCGCTTCAAACTGTAAGTGCTGACGATTTTCCCGTAATACTCGTTGAGGCGAGTGTTTCTATCCTCATCGAGATAATGTTCTGGCGTCGCCGAGAGGCCTATACGAAATCGTGCATGTTCGGGAAGAAAACCCGCGAAACTTTCAGTTGAATGATGATGACATTCATCACCGATCCACAACAACTTATTTCCATCAAACTTTTTAAGAAGCTGCTGAAAATCATCACTCTTGAGCGTCCTATTTACGACAACCATCGCCCCAAATTTACGACCGCCAAGCGTCATGTCGTGCGCTAAACTACGCATCGACTCATACCAGTTATCCCGCGAAACGTAGCATTTGATCGGAAAAATGTTGAAGAGGTTGAGAGTATCTACCCATTGGTCAGCTAAGTTTTGATAAGGCACAGCAATTACGCAAACCAGGCCGTCTACCTGCTCTGCCATGCGGACAGAGCCATAGATAGCTGTAAAGGTTTTGCCAGCCCCCGTTGCTAGATCGAATACGCCTTGAAAATCGCCTTCCGACCGCCAGGCATCTAATGCTGCAATCTGGTGTTCGCGCATTTTGAATGGATGCCCACCAAGTTCCTTTGGCACTTTCGGACCAACAGACTTGTTTGCAGAGGATGACTGCACCTTATCCCGGATACGACTTGCTATTGCGGCTTCTATCTCAGGGTCTGGCGTGTAGGTGAGCTGCCTTGAAACTCCAATGAGGCGTTCTTTTACTGCTTCTGGTAAATCAATAACTGCCGTTCCTTTGCTCTTGTTTTTCCAAAGGCGTTCAAAACTAGCGGCATGTGGAATGTAATAGCCTTCAAGCTCCTTTTTCCAGCTTGGGAAAAGGTTGATGGACTCATAATTGAATGATGGGAGCAATGCGTAAGTGCTTTCGTTCGCCGAACCAGCAAACACTATGCTGTCGCCTTCGCTGTCAGAAATTATCCCGATTTTGTCATGAAACATGCCGCGTTCCCGCAATGCGACTTTCACATCGAGTCTTCCGTGTGCGACGAGCCAAGAGAGCGCTTCCAGGCGATTCTGGAAAAGATCGTCACTTACGCTGTTTATTATTTCGAGAAACTGTTTCCCGATTTTCTCTGAGATCGCTCTTTGCTCATATCCTGCGTTGACTGCCTCAATATCTTCGACATCAGTAAATGCCCCAAGGACGAGTCGAATATTTCCGCCATTTTTGATAAAATGGCTTAAGGCTTGACCCGCATAGCTGAGTGTTGATGCCGAGAAAAATCCAACAGCGCGATCATACTGTATTGCTGTGGCTAAGGCTGGAAAGTAGAAATCTTCGAGGATATTATCCTCATCAGATCGATACACACTTTGCAGTGGCAGATCGCGTAGCACGCTAGAAAGTAACTTTCGTTAGGTCTGCTTCCTTGTCACCTGGGATGAGGTACTTCTTCTCATTCAGATAGGCCATGATTTCCTTATCAGGGTGTTCGCCTCCACTCTTGAGCAAGACATCCTGTAAAATAGTCAATCCACCGTTAGCATATTCCTCAAAAATTTCGGCACATCGGTTTTCTTCGCCATCTCTCAGAATTTCGGGGTCGCGAGAATCTGCTAAAGCTATCAGATAAATTAAATCTTCTGCATCACCGCGCTCGAATTGCTGGTAAGAAACATCTTCAACTCCACCAGAACGATCAAGCGGTAACTTTCTCTTCTCCGAGTAGCCAAGCATCGCCGCAAAGCAAAGCAATTCTCTAATCGATGGGAATAACGAGCGATCAGCGCCATCAAGTTTACTAATGGCAAGCATTTGAACCATTTCTTCGTGGACTCTGCTTCTGTTTATATTGGGTGCTCTTGACGACATTTTATACCTCTACGATCTCTGTTCCATCGAACTCGGAGCCAAAAAATACCGTCTGATAATCTTTGCCTTTCAAATTTCTTGATTCTAGTTTCCGATGCTCTTGGGCATCAGAATTATGTCTCACAAGCAGATATTCAGCCCCAACATGTTCAGCCAATGTTTTTTGAACATCGGACGAACCTTGGCTTTTTGAAACTAGCAGCACAACTTGCCGAGCCATTTTGGGCATAAACTCCGCTGTGGTTGTCTTGTAAGCTGGATCTAGCTGCCCGAAAGGTGAGTCTAAAACCAGAGGTGCAATCGTTCCAGGGAGCAAACGATGGTCTTCTGCTCGTTCTCGAATGTCGGCAAACTCAACTAGAGCCGCCGTGAATGCCAATCCCAAGAGCTGATTTTCGCCGCTGGATTTTGGTAAGGCTATTCCGTCTGAATTGATCAAGCTAATATCATATTCATTCGACATTCTGAGCTTCAAGGATTTACGACTGGTTGAATCCAGAATTTTCTTGATACTCGCCCTCAATACGCCTCGTGCGTGATCTTCTTCTTCCTCCAGCTGCGATTCAAGAATATCTCTAATCTCATCGCACAGTTCGCGGCGTTGCGCATAGATCGCTGTCTTTTTATCAAGCTGAGCGAGTTCATTGATTTCTTTATCGAGTCTTCCTCTTTCCCGTTCCGAACTCTCTATTTCGCTTCGGAATGTTCCGATGCTACGATTAATTTGACTGCATTCTCTTTCTAGTTCCTCTTGGCGCTTTGTGCGTTCGGCGATGTCGTCAAAGTTTATTCCTTTTAATTTTTCATTCGCTTCAATTAGCTTCGCTTCCAATTCGTCAAATTCTTCGTTCGCCTCGGCTAATCGCCTATTTGCATCGGCCAACTGGATAGGCGCTCGTTTTCGTCCATTCTTGAGTTCTGAAAGTCTTGCTCGCACTTTCGAGATTCGATCACGTGTAACTTGATTGGCAGCCTTATCGAGAAGGCTCGCAACTTTTTTCGCAGCTTCGCTTCCCGCTTTGAGTTCCGCACCGCAAACACACTCTTCCAATGTCAGAATATCCTTCACGAACTCTTCGTTGTAGGGCGACGGTATGCGTCCGAGGTTTTCCTTTTTCTCTAAGAAATCAAAAGTTTCCTCAGAAATTGCCTTGGATACAATGTTGCGCCCATTGTCTCCTAGCCACCGAAAAACTTCTTTTCCAAAATCCACTTTTCGATTGTGAGCTTTGCCAAGACCCTGCTTTAAATTATCGCGCGTGCGTTGGAGTTGTTCGGATGCCTGAGTGTTGCGCAATTTTTCTTCAATTGTCTTGATCTGCTTTCGCGTACTCGCATCATCCTTTTCAAGCCCATCTATGGCTTTTTCGGCAGCTTTAATCTGAGAGGCGAGTAATTCTATCCGATTATTTTTTTTGTCTATCTGATCAGATACTCCTGATGCCGGCATCTGCTTACGGAACTGATTTGAAACCGATTGAAGATCGCTGATTGCTGTTTCGATCAGCGAACATCCAAGAATATCTCTAACCGCACCGCGAATTTCACCTTGATTGTCTTCGCCAAGAAATATCTCCGCATGTTCTCCGTCAAATAGGAAATGCGAAGCCATCTGCCTAGGAATGACGGTGTTAATGAAGGTTTCGGGCGTTGCGAGTTCTTTTCGGCTTCCCGTCTCAATTCGTTGAATAACGAAATTGCGTTCATCATTATATAGCTTGCCTGATCCAGCAAATCTTTTCGCAATGTAGTCATTGCCATTATGCGAAAAAAACACTTCGACCGATGCTACGCTCCGTCCTTCTTTCACGGCATCGTGATTTACGATGTCCTCTCGCTTTTCAAATCTGCTAGTTGTTTCTCCGTAGAAGCACCAAAGCAATGCGTTCAGCAACGTGGTTTTCCCTACGCCGTTTTCAGCGTAAATTATCGTAACATTTTTTTCTTCGTCTGTTGCAAAACTTATGGTGCTTTCTCCGTAGAAGCAGCGAAAGTCCTTCAAGCGGATCTCTTCAAGAATCATTTATTCGCCCTCAAACGGCGTGTGTCGTTCGATGATGTCTCTTACTTTTCGCAGCCGATCGGTTTTGACATTCCGTTTCTCGAAGTAGAATTTTCGCTCTAACTCGATGATTTCCTGCATAACAGAAACGGTTTTTGACGAAGGTTGCTCAGCGTTCTCGCTCATGGTTGCGCGCTTGCCTCTCTGTTTTGTCTAACCCACCCTCATGAGATACCCGGATAGCGACAGTGGTATTGCCGCGCTCTCATGAAATGGGCACATAAATCTGATGTAGAATCAAGGGAAGTTCCAATTTTGGGTCGATCATGTCAAGGATAGACTAGTGAAACAATGGTATGACGTTGTCTTTTTGATATGCGTTCTATGTTTGCCCGACGCACCGAGCCCATAGTCTCGGCCCTAAATCGGCTCGGTCAATTCGTATGCAATAACGACATAGAATATTTGAGCCTCGGATGTGTTTTGGGTGCTGTAGACACTGCCTTGTAAATCGCTGACCAATCAACTTCCGCCGACTTGGTTTTGAATCCCGCCTAATACTCATGCTCGAAATCGTCCGGGAAAATCCATACGACTTCAACACGACCATCTCCGCCAGCGTCTTGAATGCAGTAAAACTCGGCCTTTATGTCTGGTTAAAGCCTTCTAGCAAACTGGCTCACCAGTTCTTCGAATGCCTCTCTTTGCCGAACCGGGCCGACTATCAGAGACTTCGCATCAAGCATCAACACCTCCAACTCATCTTGTAAACGTGAAGCCTGAGTTACGAGCCAGAGCGAGATAGCTCTCGTCAGCGGCGATTAATCTGGGGCGATCCAATTTTTTGGTGCACTCCAATACATGTCAGCGGCCGTGCGCCCATCATAAAGGTGTGATCATGCCACCAATGACCTGATATCATGGACGACGACGCCTGATTCCAGTGCACCAGGAGCGATCATACCGGCACCATTCCGTTGCCGTGTAGCAATTTTCCGTCGTGGACGGATCGCAACTATTCCTTGCTCGATCAAATGTCGGGTTACGAGAACTGCTCCCGATCGCTTCCAATCGGCGCGCAATTTCTAAACCACTGCGGACCATTTCGTCTGCATGATCCGCTGCCGCATTGTTTCCAGCGGTCCGGTCATCTTCAATCACTGTACCTGCAATACATTGCGCTCGCGCCGGGCCGTGACCATTGCCAATGCGGTAACACTCGGCCCTAGCCCAACTTGACCAGTCGCCAGATTGCAATGTTCGTTGTACCGCTAAATCAAGCTCCGGATCGAGACTGCCTCCACTCCTGCTACCCGCTGGAACGTTCACGGCGCATCGGTACATTCTATACAAGTAAGTTGGACGGTCGGGAGGTCCATAGCAAATGCCGTTTTGTCTAAGTGCGCGGGAAACGCCATCTCGTTCTGCGCAGCGCCTCCCTGCGCCTAAACATGCGTCTGCCAATTCAAAATACTGGTCGATCAGGCGGCGTTCTTCGGCTGTCAGGTCCACGATATGGTAGTTAAGTTGATTGCCAGCGGCACGTTCGTCTCGCTCTGCTATCTCTTCGTTGACTGAGCCGTCTGTACTAAAAGGGCGATCGACAGCGTTCAGATCCATTTGGTCGAGTATCCGGTCGACCTGATCTTCTGCTACGGTTCTCGGAATTCCTCTAATCACGGCATACCGCACGATTGCAGTTTCGGAATCAATCTCCATTGATCGGATTTCATGGGAGTCTTTGCTCTCACAATATTCTGCTATTGTAGAGTTTGGTCCTATCGCTTGTTGCAAACTCGCGCGAACGGCTGTGGCTTGGACTAGGATACTAATCGCGGCATCCTCGGGAGTCATACTACTGGCCATGCTGATATGCTGGTTCACCATGCTAGTAGCGACCATGTTTCGTAGAAGGGCCGTTTCACATATTTCTACAGCATTTTCTTCATACACGACCGAACTGCATGCCACGAGCAATCCGAGGCTGAGGGTCATTATCAATCGGCGCATAGCGCACTCCTGTTGTTGTGGGTTTGAGTAACTCAAAGGTAATGGGTCGTAAATACCGTGGTCGTTTAAGCGGTTTTGCGCTGGATAGCGCTCGTGACCCGGATCTCTTCAAAATCGGATGGAAATGAAGCATTGCTGGCTTTGGGGAAGGCTATTCGAGCGCGCCGACACACGTTCGGTTTATCCCAAGAAGCACTGGCTCATTTGGCGGGTATCGATCGCTCGCATATGGGGAAGATTGAGCGCGGCGAGCGGAATGTCACTTTGTTGAACGTCATCCGCATTGCGCGGGCGCTCGAGACGGTGCCTTCTGAATTGCTCAACGAAGCAGGTTATTGACCCGCGCATCTCGCTATCGGTGCATTAGGACCAAACAGCATAAATAAATGGAATTCGCCTAGATGATCACTTTTCTGGAGCGTTTGGCTCGTTTGCGGGTGCATTGAGCGCTTTATCCCAACCCGTTGTAGCGTAGACGCGCGAGTTCAAAATGCCCTCTGCACATGCCCTCCACAGGATCGTATCGATCGTTGCTGCCCGATATCCCGTCTGATTGGCCAGCCTTTCGCATAAGACTTCCACGCTAATGTCCTCAGCCTGAGCCAGCCTCTCTAGATGCACATCGGGTTTTGCCGCATCTAGGCCGAAATTCTTGGCTAAGTGAAACTTGGTGACAGGGCCGATCCAGGGCAGGGTTTCGCAATATTCGAGTTTGTCGGTAACGGCGAGATATCTCGCGTAGAACTCGGTTCGTTCGGTCCAAATCTGATCGATAGCAACGGCCTTACCTGGGTGACCGAATACCTTTCGTACTGATCGGCCTTTGGAAAGAGCTTTCATACAGCGGTCAAAGATCAGCAGTGCGACGGAATTCTTCATGCCCGAATTGCAGATGACGTAAATCGTCTCGGACGCGAACGCCTCTGCATTTTGGGGTTCGATGATGTTCTCGGTCCAGTCGATCGTTTCACCAAACCCCGCCTCTCGTACCGCTGCTTCCAGTACTTTGAATCGTTCATGTGTGATCACGGACCTACTCCCATCGTCTAATACTCGCTGGCGAGCATGATGGTGAGCACACGGGTGGTGATCTCCGTGTTGGCGGGGTCCTGTGACCCATAGCGAAGGTCTCGATCGTAGTAGTCGATCTTCCAAAAGATCCTGTGCCCTTCGACCTCAACGCCCGCCATATCGTGTTCGCTGTACGGATCGTTATCGTCGCTGAAATCATCAAACTCTTGGATTGCACGATGAACTGCTAATTGCGTTTCTGGTGTCAGTCTGGCGATCCCGCAGGTCTGCACAACCTTACCGCCGATGTAGGTCCTTCTTAGTTGATCGTTGAGCCTTGCGATCTTGACCTGACGCTCTTGCACCGAAGGCTGATTGTTCTGGGCAAAGCTCTCCTGTTCACGGCTAGCCATAGCTGCGTTCCTTTCTTCGATTTGTGGGGGTGGGTTAGATAAGTGAGATCAGCTTTCGCTGTGCGTCTCGGTCGCCGGCAATGTATCGCTCGGTTGTTGTCAGCGATCGATGTCCGGCAAGTTCTTGGATATCGCGGAGCGAACCTCCCGTCTGGGCAAGAATGCGTGCAGAGCGGGTTATGAACGTCCGTCGTCCAGAATGGGATGAGCAGCCGACAAGCCCTAGCTCCCGATAAAGCGCACCGAACCAGTTGACGATGCTTCTGGCGGTCATCGGACCACCACGCTCTGACATGATGACTGGACCGACTATCGGGCACCCTGATGCCTTGTAGAGGCGTTTGAGTGATGATCGCAGTGCGACGTGAAGGGGAATGCACCTGCCGCGTCCGCTTTTCGAGATATAGCTGGCGATACGGATCTGACTGCTAATCTGATGTCTGCTGTTCAAGACCATGGACCAGTCCAGGCCTGCAATTTCACAAGCGCGTAGCCCAGCCTTGAAGCTGAGCAGGATGATGGCGGTGTTTCTTATGTGGTGGCGTTGAAGGTTGACCTCTCTGAGCAGTTTACTCACGTCGGCCGCCTCCAGCACCCGAGCGGGTTGCCGGTGCATGTCGCGTCCTATCGATATGGTGGGATTGTGCCGAAATCGTTATTCGACAAATAATAGCTAGCAGAGTTGACATGAATTGTCAAATTATGTATTAAAAAGAAGTGCTTAGAGCGAATATAGCGAAGTATGATACGCTAGTTCCAACGACCTGAAAGGGACAGTAACCGCTTAAATGTTGCTTGCCCTAGGGCTTCCCTGGGGGCCTTTCAGAAAATCGAATTGTGTATATCATTTAAAAACAATATCTTGATAAAGAAATATGGGTCCTCTTCTGGCACCATTTGACTGTTCGTGACAGTCCTCCAGTGCTTACAAAAACCCCAGAAATCCGGTAAAAATAACCCAGTTTAGCCGCTGGCGTCCGCCCCCGTTTGTGTGCAATCGCGATCTAATGGGGGCCACGTTGGGGGCCATTTGGAAACCGGCTAAAAGGGCTGGCCCCCATCATGGCGCTAACAGATACGAAAATCAAAAACGCAAAGCACGGGCCCAAGCCGATTAAGCTTTTCGATGAGCGGGGCCTTTTCCTGTTGCTCCAACCGTCCGGCGGGAAGCTTTGGCGGCTAAAATATCGGATTCTCGGAAAAGAGAAGAAGCTGTCGCTGGGGATCTATCCCGATGTCTCATTGAGAGTTGCACGCCGGCGCCGCGATGAGGCCCGGACGCTGCTTGCCAATGGCGTCGATCCTGCAACAGTCAAATTGGATCAGGAAAAGGCGGCTAGGGCGGCTGCCGCCAATACCTTCAAGGTAGTTGCCGATGAATATATCGAAAAGTCAGCATTGGAAGGCCGCGCGGCGGTAACGATCAAGAAAACACGATGGCTGCTTTCTTTAATGGAGGGCGATCTGGGGCACCGCCCAATTTCGGACATCACGCCAGCCGACTTGCTCGCGACCTTGCAAAAGGTCGAAGCCAAAGGCCATTTGGAAACCGCGCGGCGGATGCGCTCACTTGCGGGGCGCATATTCCGCTATGGCGTTGCAACGTCACGCGCGACTGCCGATCCGTCCGCGTTGATTCGCGGCGCTCTGGTGGCCCCCAAAGTGAAGCATCACGGCGCGATCATAGAGCCGCAAGCCGTGGGCGAGTTGTTGCGTGCAATTGATGGCTATTCAGGCCAGCCGCTCACCTGCTTTGCGCTCAAACTGACGCCGCACCTGTTCGTCCGTCCGGGTGAATTGCGCCGCGCTGAATGGAGCGAATTTGATCTGGAAAAGGCAATCTGGATCATACCGGCGGAAAAAATGAAGATGCGCTATCCACATGTTGTTCCGCTGTCTCGGCAAGCATTGGAATTGCTGGACTCTGCCAAGGCCATCAGCGAGGGGCAGCGCTACGTCTTTTCGTCTCTATATCCCGGCAATCGCCCCATGTCGGAAAATACGATCAACGCGGCTCTGAGACGGCTGGGCTACACTGGAAAGGAAATGACCGCTCATGGTTTTCGCTCGACCGCAAGTACGCTGTTAAACGAAAGCGGCAAATTCAGTCCCGATGCGATTGAGCGTGCGCTGGCGCATAAAGACACGAACAGCACGCGTGCTGCCTACCACCGTGGGCAGCATTGGAAAGAGCGCGTCGAGATGGCGCAATGGTGGAGCGACCAACTCAATATCATGCGCGGCGGTGCAGAAGTTATTCCGTTTGATCGAGAGCGAGCTTAGTTGGACGATGCCCAATATCCGCTTCTGGGCCGTTTGCAGACAGTCAGCTTTGGAGATGCCGTGACGTGGGAGCAGACGTTCGGCTAACGACCCAATTGCGGACATAGCCAGACACGTGGCTGTGTCTCTCGCTCGGTTACTGTTTCGGGAGTTACAGAGCAGTCCCATAGGCGGACATGTCCCAGTCGGGCCAGCGTTCCTGCGTACGCCGCAAAGTCTTCTCGGTCCAAAAGCCGTCGCCCGGTCGCGGTATGCCAAGGCATGCTAGCTGCTCGGGGTTCGCATTGTTCAAGATGAGGTGCCACGGCTTGAGAAAATCAACCGGCCAGGCAGACCATCCAATCATGTCATTCCCGGCCGCCTTATAGCTTGCGGTCAACGTGTATCGTTTGGCATTGGGGACGAGTAAGTTCATCCCGCGATGATAAACGTCAATGCTATAGGCAAAGACCGATCCCGCCGGTCCTGGAGCCCGCTTTTGCTGGGCAACCATTTGTTCTTGCGCTTCTAAATCGCCACCCAAAAACCAGGACCGATCTTCACCAGTTATCGGATTGCTATCGGGTTGCGGCACGTAGGCAATGGCCCCGGATTCGATTGTGACATCCGTGATGTAGATCATGAAGTTGATGGTTCGTTGCCTTACATCATCAGACGGTACCGTCAGCGTATGGTTCTTGAAGTCGCAATGAAACGGTTGCTCATAGTCAGCATCCCCGGTGAATTTTGCCCAATTGTGCGATTGGTACAGATGGACATCTTCGGTCCCCAAGGCCGCTTGTGCAAAGGCGATCAATTGTGGGTGCAGGCCAAGCAGGTTCAGTGCAGGTGAGCAAGGAAATGGCATATCGGCCAAGTTCTTGAACTGATCGATAGAGACTTGGCCGATATTGGCGTCATTCTTGGCCTTCAACGCTTCACGGTCCGCCTTGACGCGGTCCCCGTAGAGCATCTCCATGTCTTCATACGCACCAGAAATTTCATCGGATTCGAAGAAAGCGGGAAGCAGAACAGCGCCATCCTGATCCCAGCTATCGAGATTGGATTGGGAGAATCGATTTTCACTAATGTTCATAGAATTTGTCCTCAAGATTGACTCGATGGGCGGGGAACGACTCTAGGCATATGGCTCCTTACCAGCCCACGTTGACGGCTGAGACGAAGCCCAACGTTGTTTCAAATCAGCCTCTTTCGCTGGCAGCACATTGACCTTGTCGAGATCTCTTTCAGCCCACTGCATCACCTTCGGATCCATGACCTTGAAGAATAGCGGCGGGATCGCCGCAAGAACGAACATTCCAGGGTACCCTGACGGAAGGCGCGGCAGGTCGGGAAAGTCTCTCAAAACCTGATACGGCCGCATCGGATTGCTGTGGTGGTCCGAATGGCGCTGCAAATGGAATGTCATAAGGTTAGAGAAAATATGGTTCGTGTTCCATGAATGGTGTGGCCTGCAGGGCTCATAACGGCCGTTTTCACGCTTCTGACGCAGCAGCCCGTAATGTTCGATGTAATTGGCCTGGGTCAGACCGTACCAGCCGAACATGTGGTGCACGATGATGAACGGCGCGGCGATCCAGCCGAAAGTCGCAATCAGAATTAGAGCCGCGACCGCAGTGATCAACCAGCCCGCGATGATCTCATTGTTGAGCGATATAACCGCTTTTCCCTTTTTGCGCAGTCTTTCCGCCTCGAACGACAATCCGTTTTTCAACGCACCGGGAATTTCGCGCAGGGCGAAACCATAAATCGTTTCTCCCATCCGCGCGCTGGCGGGATCGTCTGGCGTGGAAACCAGCACATGGTGGCCGTAATTGTGCTCGACGCGGAAATGGGCATATCCTACTAACGCATTAGCCCACATGGCAAAGCGTTGGTCCGTCTTGCTACTTTTGTGGCCAAGTTCATGCCCGATGGTGATGGAATTACCACTTACTGATCCCACACCCACCACGAGCGCTACAATCGACCACAACGGCAGATCCTGCGAGCCAACAAGCGCAACCGTAGCAACAAAGCTGAGCCACAACATCGGAACGGCGGCCCTGACCAGCCACGTATAATACCGGTCAGCTTCCATTGCCCGCACAACTTCGGCGGGTGGGTTATGGGTGTCTTCGCCGATAATCGCGTCCACGACGGGAACCAGAGCATAAAGAAATACAATCGGGATCAAGGTCGCCCAAACCCCAATCGAGGTAAAGTAGAGCGCAGCTGAAAGCGCTGGGACTAAAGGAAAGAAAACGGACCAGAGATACAGGAAACGCTTTCCATCTCGGTAGCGGACCTCCGTCCCACCAGTAGTGGTTGCGATAAACATGTTGATCCTAGCGATAGTGATTGCTGTGTATTTCAGGGTTACGGCGGGTGCCGCTATGAAAACAGTTCAACGTGCGCCAGATTTGTGGCATTTTACGCCAGCTATGCCGATTCAATCTGATCTTCGAGTCCCATTGACCTATGCCGTAGCGGTTGCCCGTGACTTTGGTGAACTACTGGAACAGCACGGATCGTCCTTCGACCTGTCGGCGCTGCAAGCGGACGCAGTTGGCGGGCAAGCCCAGATCGAACTGCTGTTCGCGCTGGTCGAGGAACTTAATGAAAAGATTGGTGAGCAGTGGCCAGTCGAAGCTTCGTCTGCATGGCGCAATCAGATGCACGGAACGATTGAAGCTGCCGCTCGCAGTGCGGAGACTTTCGGACAGGCGTTAGATATTGTCGCTCGGTTCGGACCGGTAAGAGCCCCCTTTGCTCTGTTTCTAAAGCAACAGGCGTCGGGTGCGACGAAGCTGACATTCAGACCAGCAGTGGCGATCAAAGGCACCGTTTGGCAAGCGCTTGGCGAGTTTGTAATGCTTAGCATCCTCGCGATTTTCAAGCAGATCACTGACAATCACTTGTCAGGCACCACGGCCGATATGCCGGAGAGGGCATATGATCATCGCCGCATGCTGGAAGACGCATTGGGTATTCCGATCCGCTTTGATACGGGTCATTTCAGCTTGTGGTTTGATGAGGAACTGTACGGTTCAGCGCTGCCATTTCAAGATCCGGCGCTGTTCATGGTCACCACTGAACAACTCCAAAGCGAGGCGAGCCAGCATGCGCGACATCCCTGGTTGATCGAGGATGTGCGCCGCATTCTGGCCTCCACAAGAGGAAAACGCGCGTCAGCCAAGGATGTCACCAAAAAACTAGGGGTGTCGCAGCGATCTTTCGTCCGCAAATTGGCCGAGCACGGCACCTCCTTTCGAGCGCTGCTTGATGAGCATCTTAAGGAGACGGCGACAAAGCTAACCGAGCAAGGCGACATGACGCTCGAAGAAATCGCGGAAGAACTCGGCTACCGAGACCGCACCAGCTACAGCCGCGCCCGAAAGCGTTGGTTTGGACGCGTCAAATAGTGAGGTGAAATCTGGCGAGCATGTGCTCGGCCACAATCTGTCGGCCAGTTCGCATCTATGTCCGCTTCCCGCCCCAGAAGTGGACGCCAGCCCCAGTTAGGCTGACGCCCAGAAGCGGTCAGATTTCAGTCTTCTCCGCTAACGTCAAAGCGTCTTCTATATCGACCCCGAGATAGCGAACGGTATTCTCGATTTTGGAATGACCGAGCAGAATTTGGATGGCCCTTATGTTGCCCGTGGTCTTGTAAATGATCGATGCCTTTGTTCGGCGAAGCGAATGGGTTCCATATTCCTTAGTTCGGACGCCAATCCCTTCCACCCATTCATGAACCAGTCGAGCATATTGGCGGGTGCTAAGATGCCGCGTGTGATCGACGCGGCTGGGAAATACGAAGTCCTCGACATCACCTCCTCTTCGCTCCAGCCAAGCAAACAAGCTCGACCTTGCATCGGCAGCGATCTCAAACTGAACTGGACGCCCGGTCTTACGTTGGGTGATCGTGGCCCGTGTTCTGATTTCCGGCCCACTGACTAAATCTCCGATCTTTAGTTCAACGAGGTCACAGCCTCTCAACTTGCTGTCGATTGCCAAATCAAACAGCGCTCGATCTCGAATGCGTTTTTCATGATCGAGGAAGAACCGGATCGCCCAGATTTGTTTCTGATTGAAAGGACGCTTGGGCCCGATCTTTGCGCCAAAGTTCCACGGCACCCGGCTTTGCATTGCGGGATCGTATTGTGAGTATGTCATCTTCATTCTCCTTGGCCGGAATGGCCGCAGAGAATGTCCGCTCTTGGGAACTAAGAAATCGGAAGCCTACGTCTTGGATTAGGCGCGAAGCGGACATTGGAAACAGAATCAAAACCGCATCGCCTAGGTGGCCACTTTTTGGGGCACCGGAGATCGCGCCGCAGATTTTCGATTTGAACGGTGCCAATATAGTCTCTGTCCACCGTACGCAAAATGCCGGCCCGCAAAGCCCCGGAATTACGGGGATAATTTGCACGGTGTCGCGGTGGCCAAAAAAGACTGCAATTACAAGACTTTATGGCGCACCCGACAGGATTCGAACCTGTGACCTCTGCCTTCGGAGGGCAGCGCTCTATCCAGCTGAGCTACGGGTGCGTGCGCAGAGCGCCTAGCAGGAAGCACACTGGCCCGCTAGCCCGTTTTTGCCTGTTTCCTGAACGCTGCGTTCATTCGTCTCCGGGAAATTCAATCGGCTGGAAATGGCCGAGGCCGCAGCTTGGGCCGCTTATCCCGCCACCGCCTGTACGGACCACCGTGATGATATCGGTCGAGCACAAACGACTAAGTGATGTGCGGTAGCTAAAGGCTTCTTCGAACCCCAGTCCGCTGCACCGATTGGGAAGGGTGTTCCGGTATATCTGGCCGCCGTTCATGTGAAAATCGATCGTCCGGTCATCATGAACGCGCGTGTTGCGAATTCGGCTGAGTGAGACGCAGTTTTCAGCCGTGCCGACCGACCGCGCCTGTTGCCAACGGGGCACTTCGTCTTCTGCGGAGGAGGCGGCGGGGATGGCGAGAGCGGCGAGGGCGATTGCAGCGCCGGCGGCTGGGAAAGCAAGAAATGAACGGCGCATGGGCTTCTCCTTGTAATATCTGCATAGGGATATGCAGATGAACGGCGGCTTAAGCGCTTTTCTTCTTGCTCGCTGGTTCGGCCGTTTTCGGCTTGAAGTTACATAATTCCGCAACCGCACAGCGCCAGCATTCCGGCGTGCGCGCCTTACAGATATAGCGGCCGTGGAGCAGTATCCAGTGATGCGCATGCCGTTTGAAATCGGCGGGCGTGACTTTCTCCAGGCCTTGCTCGACTGCAAGCGGTGTTTTGCCGGGGGCCAGGCCGGTACGATTGGAGACCCGGAAGATATGGGTATCAACCGCGATCGTGTGCTCGCCAAAGGCTTCGTTGAGTACCACATTGGCGGTCTTGCGGCCCACGCCGGGTAGCCGCTCTAGCGCCTCACGGTCATGCGGGACTTCGCTGCCATGCTCTTCGACGAGCATCGCAGCGGCCTTGATCACATTCTTTGCTTTGGTGTTGAAGAGCCCGACTGTCTTGATGTGTCCCTTGAGCCCCTCTTCGCCGAGCGTGAGCATCTGCTCGGGCGTCGTCACCTCTTCGAATAGTTCTTTCGTTGCCTTGTTAACGCCGATATCCGTCGCCTGCGCAGACAGTGCGACGGCGACGAGCAAGGTATAGGGATTGACGTAATTAAGCTCCGTCTCGGGTTCGGGATTATTCTCCGAAAGCCGGTGATAGAGTTCGTAGATATCGGCTTTCTTCACAACCCCAACACATCGCCCATTGCGTAACGCCCCTTGGGCTTGTCGGTGAGCCAGAGCGCAGCCTTGATCGCGCCGCGGGCGAAAATCTCGCGGCTTTCGGCGCGGTGGCCGAGTTCGATGCGTTCGCCGTCTGCGGCAAGGATGACCTGGTGATCGCCAGCGACCGATCCGCCACGGAGCGATGCAAAGCCGATGGCGCCTTCGGTGCGGGCGCAGTCGAGGCCTGCCCGGCCTTCTTCTGCAACTTCGCCGACTGTTGTTTCGCGGCCCGCCGCTGCGGCTTCGCCGAGCAGCAGGGCGGTTCCCGATGGCGCATCAACCTTATGCCGGTGATGCATCTCGACGATCTCGATATCCCAATCCGTGCCGAGCCGTGCGGCTGCGTCGCGCACAAGATGCGCGAGCAGATTGACCCCGAGCGAGGTGTTTGCCGCCTGGAGAATGGCAATATCCTTGGCTGCTTCATCGATCTGCGCATGATGCGTTTCTCCAAGTCCTGTCGTGCCGATAACGATTGGCGTGCCGGTAGCGCGCGCAGCGGCGAGGCTCGCTTCAAGCGCGCCGGGCGCGGAAAAATCGACGAGCACGTCGCTTGTCGATGCCAGTCCCGCGACATCACCCCCGGCATCCACGCCGCCTGCATGGGCTGCGCTATCATTGAGGAGCGCGGCGATGGTTTGCCCCATCCTTCCTTCGCTGCCGATTATGCCAATATTCGTCATCATCTCTCTTTTCAAAACTCGCAAACGTCACACTCCATAATGCCGAACTTTCGTTCTTTTCAAATTTGGGAGTGTGTCGTGTTTCGCACGGGTCATGACAGAAAGCGGCTCTCCAGAACAGACTTGCTTGCCCATTTTTGGAAGAGTCGTATGGTTGGGGGGATGGACGGGGTTCGTGATATTGTTGTCCTGACGGGGGCGGGCATTTCTGCCGAGAGCGGCGTGCCCACTTTTCGAGGCCCCGATGGGCTTTGGGAAGGGCAGCGTGTCGAGGATGTGGCGACGCCCGAAGCCTATCTCCGAAACCCCGATCTCGTGCTGGATTTCTATGATCAACGCCGCGCAAAGCTGGAGACGGTTGAGCCCAATCCGGCCCATGTCGCGCTGGGACGGCTGGATACCGAGTGGAAGGGCAAACTTCTCATCGTGACGCAGAATGTGGACGATTTGCACGAGCGAGGCGGAGCGAAGCGGCTGCTGCATATGCATGGCGAACTGAATTCAGGTTGGTGCCTATCTTGCGGCGAGCGACGACCCTTTGAAGGCCAGATGGCGACGCGCCCGGCCTGCGGGGCCTGCGGCGTCGGCGGCCATGTCCGTCCCGATATCGTCTGGTTCGGCGAGATGCCCTACCAAATGGAGGAGATCGATGCGGCTATTGCGACCTGCGATCTGTTCGTTTCGATCGGGACATCCGGGGCCGTTTTCCCTGCCGCCGGGTTCGTGCAGAGCGCGCGCTATGCGGGCGCGCAAACGCTAGAGCTCAATCTCGAGCCGAGCGAGGGCAGCATCTTTTTCAACGAAAGCCGAATGGGGAAAGCTGGGGATTTGGTGCCGGAATGGGTCGACGAGTTGCTCGGCAGCTGAACTACTCCACCCAGTCGAGCCCGATATCCCTGTACAGCGTCTGATCCTCTTCCCAGTCCGGCTTCACCTTTACGTGCAGGAACAGGTGGACCTTTTTCCCCAACAGCTCGGATAGCTCGGCGCGGGCAGTGGAGCCGATTTCTTTGATGCGCGCGCCGCGTTTGCCGAGGACGATGGCTTTTTGGGTCGGGCGACCGACAAGGATCTGCTGGCGGATTTCGACAGAGCCATCCTTGCGTTCGGTATAGCTCTCCGTGTCGACGGCGCTGGCATAGGGCAGCTCGTTGCGCAGCTGATGATAAAGCTGTTCGCGCGTGACTTCTGCCGCGAGTAGCCGCTGGCTGGCGTCGCTCACCTGATCTTCGGGGAAATGCCAGACGCCTTCCGGCATGGCTTCTAACAGCGCGGCTTTCAGCTCAGCGACGCCATCGCCAGTAGTTGCCGAGATGAAGAAGGTGTCTTCGGGTTCGAGCAGCGCGTTCAGGCCTGCGGCAAGGCGGAGCAGCTCATCCTTCTTCGCGACATCCACCTTGTTGAGGATCAGCAATTTGGGCTCGGGGCGTTTTCTGAGAGATTCCACCATCGCCTCTATCCCGCCCTTCAGGCCGGTTTCTGAATCGATGATCAGCGCGATCAGATCCGCGCCTTCTGCGCCGCCCCATGCAGCCGCGACCATCGCCCGGTCCAGGCGTCTGCGCGGGGCGAAGATGCCCGGCGTGTCGATCAGCACCATCTGGGTCTGGCCTTCGATGGAGATGCCCATCAGGCGGGTGCGTGTGGTCTGCTTTTTCGGGCTGGTAATCGCGACCTTCTGGCCGACCAGAGCATTTACGAGCGTTGATTTGCCCGCATTGGGCGCGCCGACAATGGCAACGAAGCCGCAATGCTGGGTGGTACGGTCTGTCATGAGCCCAATTTCTCCAGCAAAGCCTGCGCGGCGGCTTTTTCGGCCTCCTGTTTCGATGAACCTTCGGCCTCGGCGCTGTCGCGGTTGGGGATTTCAACGCGCATCGTAAAGTGCGGATTATGCGCCGGGCCGCTGCGATCCGCGATGCTATAAACGGGCGGTTTGCAGCGATTGGCGGCGGCCCACTCCTGCAACGCGCTTTTGGGATGCTGCGGCGCGCGGTCCATATCTTCGACCCGGCCTTCCCAGGCCCGGTAGACGAATGAGCGGGCGGTATCGAAGCTGCCATCAAGATACAGCGCGCCGATCAATGCCTCGACGATATCGCCGAGCACATTGTCGCTATCTGCGCTGCCATCGTCCCGGGCTTGCTTGCCGAGGCGGATATGCGGTGCGACCCCGATTTCGCGTCCGATCTCTGCGCAGGTGGTGCGCGAGACGAGCGAGGCGAGGCGGCTGTTAAGCTTGCCTTCGGGATCGCTCACATGTCGCTCGTAAAGCCAGGTCGATACGATCAGGCCGAGTACCCGGTCACCGAGAAACTCGAGCCGCTGATAGTCGGGCTCGTCCATGCTCGGATGAGTAAGGGCGCGGGCAAAGATCGCGGTGTCCTGCGGCGTATGGCCAAGTGTATTGGCCAACCAGGCGGGTGTTTCTGGATTATCGTTCATCGCGCTGCTCTTTAGCGAGGGCCGGCCGGAAGCGCCAACGGTATGATTTGGGTTTTGTTTATCAAAACCTCCAAATCATCAAAACCCGCTGCCGATCCTGTTCCAGCGTGCGGCAGTGAACCAGCTTATCGGATTGATCCAGCTCGCCGATCCATCCGTTGACCAGAAGATCACAAAGGCTTGGCCGACAATATTCTCTGCCGGAACAAAACCGATTCCACCGCCTGGTTCGGCGGGG
>Ga0209345_10000303_pt1 | contig 63874 bp, 67 predicted proteins | sample Cruoilmetagenom7_FD_187294 | JGI IMG/M metagenome (GOLD analysis project Ga0209345, IMG submission 187294) | Oil polluted marine microbial communities from Coal Oil Point, Santa Barbara, California, USA - Sample 7 (SPAdes) (version 2) | ecosystem: Environmental > Aquatic > Marine > Oil seeps ... | reverse complement strand
CTGCACCTGCAAATCAGCCGCCATTGCGTTGCAGCCGTCAAAGGCGTTTCGATTTGCAGGTGCAGTCCAGCGATGATCAGCAGCAACATGCCGCACAAGGTGTAGCGTTGTATCAAGGCTGGATCTCCAGCAGGGCATCGGTAATAGCCTCGGCCAAATGCTGGATTGACAGTGCACCGCCATAGGTCCAGACCGGCTTGACCGGGGCCAGACGCTTGTTCTGTACAAATGGCATGAACTGCCAGAGCGGCATGTTGAACAGCTGATCACGTTTGGGGAAAGGCTCGATATAGAGCAGAACCCCATCACCCACGGCCGCCAGATCCGTCACCTGTTTTTGCACCTGCCCCCAGGTGGTCACCGGCTGAGGTAATGCATTTTCAAGCCCAAGGGCAGCCAGTGCAGCTTCAACCATTGAATTGGCGCCATATACGCGGGCATGCGTCGCATCACCCAGTCGTACCACGGCCACCTTCGGCGTGATGCCGCCAAAGTGATCCTGTACCTGTGCCGCCAGCTCGCTCAGGCGGCGATCACGCTGTCTTAACCGGTTATGCGCCAGCAGCTCGCGCTCCAACACCTTTGCCAGGGTCAGGAAAGATTCTTCTACCGCTGCCACATTATTATGGTCGGCTCGGTAGTTATCGAAATAAAGCACCGGTGCGATGGACTCCAGCTTCTCCAGCAATCCGCGCTGTTGAGAACCGATAATGATCAGATCGGGCTTGAGCGATACCAGCAGCTCCAGGCTCGGCTCGTCACGACGTCCCACATCCACAATACCTTCAGGCAAGGCCGGTCGGGCGACCCAGTCTCGGTAACCACGAATGTCAGCCACGCCTACGGGGGTTACACCCAGCTCAATCAGCTCCTCCGTTGCCCCCCAGTTCAGTGCCACAACACGTTGGGGTGATTGGTCAAACTGCTGCACACCTCGGCTGTCATGCACCTCGATTGCGAGAGCGGTCTTAATGCTCAGCAGAACCAGCAGCAGTCCGGTCATGAGCGTCTTACATCGACATAAATAAATAGGCATTGCCTTCAAGCAACCACAGCCACAGGCAGATCCCGTTCGGGATGCGCACACAGGCGAATATTGATGTCATACAAACTGGATAGCGTCTGCTCACAGAGCATCTGCGTCGGCTCACCGTCAAAGACGGGCGCTCCCTCTTTGAGAGCGAGAATACGGTCGGCGTAACGCATGGCCAGGTTGATATCATGCAGGATCACCACAACCCCGCGACCGGTTTCCCGGTTGAGCCGATAGAGCATCGACATGAGTTCGTATTGATGTGACAGATCCAGCGCCGATGTCGGTTCATCCAGCAGCAGTAGCGGAGACTGCTGTGCCAGCAGCATCGCCACCCAGGCGCGCTGACGCTCACCACCGGACAAGAGGTCGGTCATCTGATCAGCGTACTGAAGCACATCCGTCTGTCGCATAGCCACTTCTGCACAACAATGATCCTCATGGCTCCATCGGGCCAACAGCCCTCGCCAGGGATAACGCCCTTGCAGCACCAGTTCACGCACGCTCATGCCCGCTACAGCCGGCAGCTGCTGGGGCAGAAAGGCGACTTCACGCGCCAGCTCTCGCTGAGAATAGGCCGACAAGGCGCGGGCATTCAGCTCCACGCGCCCTTCATCCGGCGCCAGCTGCCGTGCCAGTAACTTCATCAGCGTGGACTTGCCGGAGCCGTTATGGCCCAGAATCACGGTTATCTGATCAGTGGCAAGGCGCAACTGATCAAGAGAAAGGATGGTTCGCCCTCCTCGATGGATACGAATATTATTCAGCTCCAGCATCCGGACTCCACTCCTCCTGCAAACGTTTAATGCGCAGCGCCATCGTCTGGCGCGGGCAGGTTTTGCACAACTCACCATCCTGTCGGCGGTAATGCTGGCAACAGGCCTTGCGATCGAGCGCCAGCTCTTGGCCACCGTGCGGCAAGCTGAACATCATCAGCGTACTGGCACCCTGCAAGCCAGTACCCTCCAGCCAGTGCTCTGCAAGCAGACGTATGTCGGTGTTATCGCACCGCATCAGTGAAGAACGCATGCGCAACAGGGTTGCCAAGATGCGGTCGGCCAGCAGACGCCTGAGCAAAGCGGGGTTAACCCTGATCTGCTGCCCTAGCTCAGCAAGCAGGGATTCACACGCCTCTCGCAGATGGGCCATCGCCTGACGACGACGTGCAACCCGCCCATCGATCGCCCCATTCCCAAGCGTCATGCCCGCGACAAGAGTACCGCTGCGATGTTGCCCAACCTGTGCCAGATTCAGCGTCTGTTGCAGTAACTCGGTCGCCAGCAACGCCAGCAGTACCGGCTGCCAGATCATCAAGTTCCAGGCGCGTGCACTCCAGTAATGCCGTCCAGCCTCCGGATATTGCTGCTGCAGAGCCTCTATCAACCGACCAATCTCATGACTGTTCCCCCTGTTGAACACCATCAGCTCAGGTCCCAGGCTTCCCTTCTCAACATTTAGGCCGGGCAGAATACGTCGACACAGCTGAATCAGCTGCGCTTCTGAAGGTTCGGGTAATCTGCTGACAGCCTGTACCGGTCCCACACCATCTCCTGAATCGGCTTATTAGGCCGGCTAGAATAATTGTATATGATACAAATAACAATGATTCGCATTATAAATTATGGTCAGAACTATATAGCCGATACAAAAAAACCCGCCGAAGCGGGTTTTTTTTGATTGGTGTACTACTTGATCTGAGACAGTCTTCACACTGCCTTGTGGGCGATGATGTCCTTCCACTTGGCCGGGCCGGTGGTATGTACGGACTCACCGGACGTATCGACCGCTACGGTAACGGGCATGTCCTTCACTTCGAACTCGTAGATCGCTTCCATACCCAGTTCCGGGAAGGCGATAACGTCGGCGTGGGTGATCGCCTTGGATACCAGGTAAGCAGCGCCACCCACTGCCATCAGGTAGACCGCCTGGTTGTCCTTGATCGCGTCAATGGCAATCGGGCCACGCTCGGACTTGCCGATCATGCCCAAGAGGCCGGTGCTTTCCAGGATCTGGCGAGTGAATTTGTCCATCCGGGTAGACGTCGTCGGACCCGCCGGTCCAACCACTTCGTCACGGACCGGGTCAACCGGGCCCACGTAGTAGATGAAGCGACCTTTCAGATCCACCGGCAGCTCTTCGCCGTTGTTCAGCATTTCAACCATGCGCTTGTGCGCCGCGTCGCGACCGGTCAGCATCTTGCCGTTGAGCAGGATAGTCTCGCCGACCTTCCACTCTTTTACCGCTTCCGGCGTGATCTCGTCCAGATTGACGCGACGCGTGTTGGCTCCCACTTCGAAGGTCACTTCCGGCCAGTCATCCAGGCTCGGCGGCGTCAGTACGGCGGGGCCGTTGCCATTCAGGGTGAAGTGGGTGTGACGGGTGGCGGCACAGTTCGGGATCATGCACACCGGCAGCGAGGCCGCGTGAGTCGGGTAATCCATGATCTTGACATCCAGAATGGTAGTGAGGCCACCCAGACCCTGAGCGCCGATGCCCAGTGCGTTGACTGCATCCATGATCTCCAGACGCAGTTCTTCAACTCGGTTCTGCGGGCCGCGTTCGCGCAATTCATGAATGTCGATCGGATCCATCAGGGACTCTTTCGCCATCACGGCCGCTTTTTCGGCAGTACCACCGATACCGATGCCCAGCATGCCCGGCGGGCACCAGCCGGCCCCCATGGTCGGTACGGTCTTGACGATCCAGTCAACGATGCTGTCGGACGGGTTCAGCATCGCCATCTTGGACTTGTTCTCAGAACCGCCGCCCTTGGCCGCCACGTGAACTTCCACTTCGTCGCCTTCAACGATTTCGTAGTGAGTCACCGCCGGGGTGTTGTCCTTGGTGTTCTGACGCTTGCCGGCTGGATCAGCCAGGATGGAGGCGCGCAGTACGTTGTCCGGATTCATGTAGGCGCGACGTACACCTTCGTTGACCATGTCGGTCACGGACATTTTCGCGTCCCACTGTACGTTCATACCCACTTTCAGGAACACGGTCACGATGCCGGTATCCTGACACAGCGGGCGGTGGCCTTCGGCACACATGCGGGAGTTGATCAGGATCTGCGCCATGGCGTCTTTTGCCGCCGGGTTTTCCTCTTTCAGATAGGCTTCGTGCACACCCTGCACGAAATCGATCGGGTGATAGTAGGAAATGAACTGCAGCGCATCGGCGATGCTGCTGATGAAATCATCCTGGCGAATAACGCTCATTGACGACTCTCCAATCTGGCTGGTTTGGGTTCACTGAGGTCGGGCCAGTCCAGGGACTGGCAGAATCTGGGGCAGCATTATACACCAATTTGGCCCCTTAACTTCTCGGGTATTGGTATTAGAACAGGGGCGGCAACGGGTCGATCAGCGCGACACAAAACAACAGGCCAAAGCCCAGCAACAGTCGTGCCGTGGCAGGCGTCAGCAGAGTCCGCCGTTCGGCGGGTGCATTGAGGAGGCAGACCGGCCTCAGTGTCAGGAGCAGACTCGGCAGCAGCCAGAAGGCACCGGGCAGCAGCCCCAGCGCCAGCAGCAATGCCAGCAGCAGATAGGCCAGCGCCAGCAGCACGCAGTAAAGCCGCACCGAGAAATGATAGCCGGCTCTGACTGTCAACGTATTGTGACCGTCGCGCTGATCGGTTTCGTAATCTCTCAGCTCATTACTCAACAACAGCAGAGAGACCAGCAAACTCACCGGCAGCGATTGCAGCACCAGTCCAGCCGTCACAGATGCACCCAACGCCACGGCACTGCCGCTGACCATCAGCACACCCATCAACCAGAACACCAGCACCACACCAAGCCCTCGACTCTTGTAGTTGACCGGTTTCAGGGTATAGCCCAAAGCACCTGCCAGCCCCAGCACACAGAGCAACAGGAAGCTTAGACCTCTGAGACTGACAAAATAGAGCGCGATGACACTGGCCAGCAGGAAGCAGACCATGCCCAATCGAAAATGCCGCTGTACTGCCTGTACCTGCCACTCACTGCCCGGCTTTCGTCGCAACAGAGGCAGATCACTGTAGTCATTGATCAGGTTCACGCCAGCCTGCAGCAGCACGCCACCGACCAGTACCAGCACTGCCTGCAGCGAGTTGAATTGCCCCTGCTGCCAGGCCAGCAGCAGGCCGATCGAGCAGGTGACAAGCGCGACCGGGAAGCTGAACGGACGCACCGCACCAATGAAGGTAAATTTGTCAGGAGTTTTCATTCAGGCCAGCTACCCAACAAGGGTTATTCAAAAAAATGGGGAGCACTAGCCCCCCACTGGATTACGATCAGATCTGCGTATATCAACCACGCGCCGGCGCGTTGGGCAGGTCACGCATCAACAGCGCGTAGGTCATGTCGGTATCGAAGTCGACCGGAATACGCATGCGATGCCCGGAGCCCGGGGCCACGTCAGCCGCCTGACCTTTCTTGTCCAGCATTTCCTGCAATACAAAACGCTTGTTGCCGGCGGGTGTCATCAACTCCAAGGTATCACCCTTCCTGAAGTGGTTTTTCACATCCACTTCGACGAAGCCGGTCTGCGCATCATGGCCGATGATCTCACCCACAAACTGCTGATGCACGCCAACGGAGTTACCGGTTTCGTAGTTCTGATACTCATCGTGCACATGACGACGGTAGAAGCCTTCGGTGTAGCCACGGTTGGCAAGGTTTTCCAACGTATCCATCAGGCTCATGTCGAACGGCTTACCCGCCACGGCATCGTCGATCGCCTTGCGGTATGCCTGGGCCGTGCGCGCCACATAGTAGTGCGACTTGGTCCGACCCTCGATCTTGAGCGAGTCCACACCCATCTCGGCCAGCTTGTGTACATGCTGGATGGCACGCAGGTCCTTGGAGTTCATGATGTAGGTACCGTGCTCATCCTCGAACGCCGGCATGTACTCGCCGGGCCGGGTCTCTTCCTGCAGCAGGAAGATGCGATCGGTCGGCTTGCCCTCACCCAGTGCCGGCTGTGCTTCGTCAGCCTGTGCGTTGGGATCAAAGGACTGCACCGGCACCACATCACCGGATTCGTCTTCCTTGGCTTCGTGTGCGTCGTACTTCCAGCGGCAGGTATTGGTACAGGTACCCTGGTTGGGATCACGGTGATTGATATAGCCTGAGAGCAGACAGCGCCCGGAGTAGGCGATGCAGAGCGAGCCATGCACGAACACTTCCAGCTCCATCTCGGGACACTGCTGACGGATCTCGGCAATCTCGTCCAGTGACAGCTCACGCGACAGAATGATGCGCTCGATGCCGGCCCGGTGCCAGAACTTCACCGAAGCCCAATTCATGGTATTGGACTGCACTGACAGATGGATCGGCAGATCAGGGTATTTGTCCTTCACCATCATGATCAGACCGGGGTCGGACATGATCAGGGCATCCGGCCCCATCGCAATGACCGGATCCAGGTCCTTCATGTAGGTTTTGAGCTTGGAGTTGTGCGGCATGATGTTGCTGGCAACAAAGAATTTCTTGCCCATTTCATGCGCAATGCGAATCCCTTCAGCCAGATTGTCGTGCGTAAAGTCATTATTACGCACCCGCAGGCTATAGCGGGGCTGGCCCGCATAAACCGCATCGGCCCCATAGGCAAATGCATATTTCATGTTCTTCAGTGTCCCGGCGGGGGACAGCAGTTCAGGTGTTCGCATAGAGTCTGTGTAATCTGAGTAGTTATAGGGCCTGGTTGCAGGCAGACAGGTGAACCTCAAACAGGGGTGTGTAAATGGAGCCACGCTCACCCGGGCGGCTCTGAAACAGCACCACTGAATCCGCCGGTGTGGTCAGTCCCGGTTGCGGCCAGCAATCGGGCACCTCGAACCGGTTACTGGCCGGCAAACGGGCCAGCGTAATATGAGGTTTGAAATCGCGCTCATCATACCGAATTCCAGCTTCCTTGGCGATCTCGACCATCTGCCGGTGCAGCGCCATCAATGGCTCGCTTTCGCTCGTCAGCGCCGCAAGAACGGCCAGACGCGGATTGGCCTTGTAATAGGCCAGCCGATCCAGCTGCACCATAAAGCTGCCCTGCTGCTTGAGCCGCTTACGGCATAACTGTTCCAGCTCGGTGACCTGTTCCAGTGTCACTTCACCTGTAAAACAGAGTGTCAGATGATAGTTGGCCGAATCGACCCAGTGGGCATCCAGACCGCGATCATAGGCACAGAGCGTATCGGCGCAGTCGGACAGCGGCCGTGCAATCCGCTCGGGTACCGGCAATGCAAAAAATGTTCTCAGATTCATGTTGTATGACTGCTCGCTGCCAGCAACGGCACGAGCAGCCTTTACCTTCCTGTTATTTGGCGGCTTTTGCCATCAGTGTCTTCTGCGCCGGATGCGACAGTATCGACTTGATCCAGCGATGCACCTCGGGATAGGCACTGTAGTCAAATCCGCCCAGCTTGGGCCAGCTCAGCACCATGGCACCGTGAATGTCCGCAATGGTGAAATGATCGCCACTGACCCATTCACGTCCCTGCAACTGCTTCTCCAGCGTCGGCAGGAAACGGTTCAGCTCGCCACTCGCGCGCTCGATCACTGACTGATCAGGGTTGTCCTTGTTGAACTTGAACTGGATCAACATATCCAGTGCCGGCACTTCCATCTGGTTGCTGACAAAGAGTGACCAGCGCAGGATATCCGCTTCCTCTTCCGGAGTGGTGCCCCAAAGACGACCATTGCCGTACTTGCGCGCCAGATAGAACAGAATCGCCTGCGTCTCGAACAGCACCAGATCACCATCGACCAGCGTGGGTATCTTGCCGGTGGGGTTGAGCGCCCGATATTCGCCGGATTGCGTCTGTTCACTGCGCGGCAGCATATCCACCGCTTCATACTCCAGCCCCAGCTCTTCAAGCGCCAGCATCACCATGCCGGCACGGGAAAATACACTGCCATATACCTTGATCATGCTACTGCTGCTCCACTTTGAGTTGCAGATTGTTCAACTGCTGCCGAATACGCAACAGATCCTGATTGATCTGGCGTCGGGTACCATCAATTGCGCTGATCGCCTGTTCATTCTGACGAATCCGCTGCGCCAACTCGGCGCTGCCGCCCTGCCCGTCCTGCAGGCCGATCAATTGCTGAGTCAGCTCCTGCTGTACCTTGAGCCGACCTTCACTTTCCGATTTCAGGCCTTGTTCCAACGTAGCCAGCTGCTGCTCCAGTCCTTTAAGCCGAGTATCCAGCCGTTGCTGTGTGCTGCTGGCAGCAGCCTTTGCAGCGCTGGCCTCTTCAAGCGCCTTGCCTGCCTGAGCCGCCTGCTGGCGGACCGATTTCAGACTGCTGCCCAACTCGGCCAGAGAACCCTCAAGTGTTTTCAACTGTTCGGCATGCGCATCCAGCTGAGGCTTGTTACGCTGATAGGCAATGGTCCAGAGCTTGGCAATTTCAGAGTCAACATGGGTCACCCGCTCGTTCACACGCCCACTCAGGTCTTCCAGCCGCTGCTGCAGCGTCTGACCGGATTGAGCTGCGCTGTCAGACGTAACCTCCAGCATCTCCTCCAGCACCTCTACCCGCTGCTGTGCCTGAGTCAAATCCTGCTCCAACTGCTGCAAACGCCCCTGCTGTTCCGTAAGTGTGAAACCCAGGTAACCAACCCCGGCCACCAACAGCAGCAGGATCAATGTTATCAGAAGGCTGCCGCCCCGCCCCGCTCCGGCAGGAGTTGGCGCAGCCGCTGCACGTTCAGGGACGGCACTGGAAGAGGAGCGGGACACCGGCTCGGCCGCGATCGATTCCAGCCCGGCCGTGTCCAAGCCTGGCTCCTTGCGTTCACTCATGATGTTTCGATTTCTCTGTCGGCGTTAAGCGCTCAACCCTAGCAGGTTTGCCGGGAACGAAAAAGCCCCGCGTTCGCGGGGCTTTCAGGGCCACTACAGGCGCAGGGAGGGTTGGATTACATCATGCCGCCCATGCCACCCATTCCGCCCATGCCGCCCATATCCGGCATGCCGTTGTTTTCTTCCGGATGATCGGCAACCATAGCTTCGGTGGTGATCATCAGACCGGCGATGGAGGCAGCCGCCTGCAGTGCAGAACGGGTTACCTTAGCCGGGTCGATGATGCCCATTTCCATCATATCGCCGTACTCTTCAGTACCCGCGTTGAAGCCAAATGCGCCTTCACCTGCACGCACTTTGTCGACGACTACAGAGCCTTCGCCACCGGCGTTGCCCACGATCTGACGCAGCGGCGCTTCCATGGCGCGCAGTGCCAGCTGGATACCGATAGTCTGGTCATGGTTGTCGCCTTCCAGGCCTTCCACCTTGCTCAGCGCACGGATCAGGGCAACACCACCGCCCGGTACCACGCCCTCTTCAACCGCTGCACGCGTCGCATGCAGAGCATCGTCAACGCGGGCCTTCTTCTCTTTCATTTCCACTTCGGTGGCAGCACCCACCTTGATTACGGCCACACCGCCTGCCAGCTTGGCAACACGCTCCTGCAGCTTTTCACGATCGTAGTCAGAGGTCGTTTCTTCGATCTGGGTACGGATCTGCTGTACACGTGTCTCAATATCAGCCTTGGTACCGGAGCCATCAACAATCACCGTGTTTTCCTTGGTGATGTTGATGCGCTTGGCAGTACCCAACTGCTCCAGAGTCACGGTTTCCAGGCTCAGACCGATCTCTTCAGAGATCACCTGGCCACCGCTGATCACCGCGATATCCTGCAGCATCGCCTTGCGACGGTCGCCAAATCCAGGGGCCTTGACGGCACACACCTTGACGATACCGCGCATGGTGTTGACCACCAGCGTCGCCAGCGCTTCACCCTCAACATCTTCAGCTACGATCAGCAGCGGACGGGAAGACTTTGCAACCTGCTCCAGTGCTGGCAACAGTTCACGAATATTGGAGATTTTCTTGTCTACCAGCAGGATGAACGGGTCTTCCAGCTCAGCTGACATGTTTTCTTGGTTGTTGATGAAATACGGAGACAGGTAGCCACGATCGAACTGCATACCTTCAACCACATCCAGTTCGTTATCGAAGCCGGATCCTTCTTCAACAGTGATGACACCGTCCTTGCCTACACGCTCCATCGCTTCAGCGATAATGCGACCGATTTCCGGATCAGAGTTGGCGGAGATGGTGCCCACCTGCGCAATCGCCTTGGAGTCTTCGCAAGGTACAGACATGGCTGCCAGCTGTTCTACAACCGCCTTAGCAGCCTTGTCGATACCACGTTTCAGGTCCATCGGGTTCATGCCGGCAGCAACGGACTTCAGGCCTTCGTTCACGATCGCCTGAGCCAGAACGGTTGCAGTGGTAGTACCGTCACCGGCCACATCGTTGGCCTTGGAAGCGACTTCCTTGACCATCTGTGCACCCATGTTCTCGAACTTGTCTTTCAGTTCGATCTCTTTGGCAACGGATACGCCATCCTTGGTCACGGTCGGTGCACCGAAGGACTTGTCCAGTACCACGTTACGGCCTTTCGGGCCCAGAGTTGCCTTTACTGCATCAGCCAGGATGTTCACGCCCTTGAGCATGCGCTGACGGGCATCATCACCAAAACGTACGTCTTTAGCAGCCATTGTTCACTAGTCCTGTATTCAGTATCGAGTTAATAAGTTGACGATTTGAGCGACGCGAAGCTGAGCTTTCAGTCTTCCAGGACGCCGTAGATCTCACCTTCCTGCATGATCAGCAGTTCATCACCATCGACTTTGACGGTGTTGGAGCCGGCATACTGACCGAAGAGGATCTTGTCACCCACTTTTACGGAAGGCGCCTGAATCTCACCGTTATTGAGAGTCCGGCCCGGACCTACTGCCACGACTTCGCCACGGTTGGGCTTCTCGGCTGCAGAGCCCGGCAGCACAATACCGCCAGCCGTAGTGGTCTCTTCTTCGCTGCGGCGAACTACAACACGGTCGTGAAGTGGACGAATTTTCATCTGGTTGTTCTCCTGGTATCTAGGATCCAATGCGATGTTGTTGTTAATGCGGACGCGGTGCGCGATCCGAATTCAGGTTGCAACGTTAATGGGGGGAGCCTGCCGGCTTTTCAATGCCTGAGCTGCAACTTTTTTTGTTGCTGCAGAGCTCTCCATCCTGCAGCAGGAAATGGGGGGGACAGGGGGTGTTTTCAAGGGGCCGAACAGTATTTTTTATCGATCGCGATGCGTGATTTCACCCTCAATCGGATCACGCTCCTCTACTGTTCTGTAATCATCCGGATCGGCCGTATACACATGCACATCATCGGCCTGATGCCGGTGGGTGGCCGCCACAACGGTGAAACGACTGATCAGGGGTTTGATCAAGGCGCGGCGTGCGGCCGGAATCAGGCAACTGAAGCCGATCACATCCGTCACAAAGCCCGGAGTCACCAGCAATGCACCACCCACCGCAAGCAGGATCCCCTCGGCCATCTCCTGACCCGGCACCTCACCCTGATCCATGCGCTGCTGGGCGCGCGCCAGCGTCGACAACCCCTGGTGGCGCAGCATGTTGACACCGATAAAGGCGGACAACAGCACCAGTCCAACGGTGTACCAGGCGCCTATTACCTGCCCCACCTGAATCAGGACGGTGATTTCAATGATTGGAATGATGATGAACAACAGAAAGAGAAAGCGCATGTGACTCCTGCAACGCAAGCTGGATATAACAATCGGACAGTCACATGATCGCTCAGTTCCGATCCAAAGTCATGCTGCCGTAACCAATCCAGACATATAAGATAAAACCCTTATTTTACAAAAAGTTAAGCTTTCACTCCTATTGTCTTTGACACACCAAAACCCTCCATTATTAGTACATTTCATGACTTTTTTGCGACAGATATAGACTTTTTGGACGATGCAAATTAAATTGTTGCACTGCAATATGTTGCGGCGCACAATAAGAAAGTACCCATTTGATTAGAGGGGATTCCCGATGGAACTCAAAGATAAAGTGATCGTGGTAACAGGCGGTGGTCGCGGGCTCGGCCGTGCCATGGCACTGGAACTCGCCGATAAGGGCGCCAAGCTGGCACTGGTGGACCTGAACCTGGATGACCTGGAGCAGACTGCAGGCCTGTGCATGGAAAAGGGTGTTGAGGCGCGCACCTACACGGCCAACGTCGCTGAAGAGGCTGACGTCGAGAAACTGTTTACTGACATTGTTCGCGACTTCAGCAGCATAAACGGTCTGGTCAACAATGCCGGCATCACCCGTGACGGCCTGTTCATCAAGGCCAAGGATGGTCAGGTGGTCGGCAAAATGTCGATGGAACAGTGGAATCAGGTTATCGCCGTCAATCTGACCGGCACCTTCCTCTGTGCGCGAGAAGCCGCCGCCAGGATGATTGAGCTGGGCTGTGAAGGCTGCATCATCAACATCTCTTCCGTTTCACGCTCCGGCAACATGGGCCAGACCAACTACACGGCCACCAAGGCTGGTGTCGAGGCCATGGCGGTCACTTGGGCCAAGGAGCTGGCGCGCTACGGTATCCGTGCAGCCTCCATCGCACCGGGCTACATCGGCACCGAAATGGTAATGAGCATGAAGCCGGAAGCACTGGAAAAGATCGCATCCGGCATCCCGGCCAAGCGCTTGGGCAAACCGGAAGAGATCGCCAAAACCGTCACTTTCATTCTTGAGAACGACTATGTGAATGGTCGCTGTCTGGAAATTGACGGTGCACTGCGCATCTAGTTCCCCTGATGCAGCGCCGGCGTTCGCGCCGGCCTGCAGCACCCGCCTTTCGCTGTTGCACCAACCACTTTCCGCTATACTCGGGCCTTTCTGAATTAGCCGGACCCGCATCTATATGCCGCACTCATGGAAAGAAACCTTCTCCCGATACCGTGATATCCGCCTGCTGTGGATCTTTCTGATGGGATGCTCCAGCGGTTTTCCCTTTGTGCTGATTGGCAGCAGCCTCAGTGGCTGGCTTGCCGACGCTGGCACCAGCCGTGCTGACATTGGTCTGCTGGGAACCGTAGCCACCGTGTATGCGATCAATTTTCTCTGGGCACCACTCGTGGACCGAGTAAAGCTGCCACTGGTCGGCCGTCTGGGACAAAGGCGCAGCTGGATTTTCACTACCCAGATACTGATGTTGCTGTTCGTTTTGCTGATTTCCACCGTGGACCCAGCCTCCAATCTGGTTCTGGCAGGGGCTTTGGCATTGGGTATTGCCGCCAGCTCCGCCACACAGGATGTAGCCATCGATGCCTTTCGAATAGACCAATTTGCTCGTCATGAGAAAGAAAAGCTGCCCCCAGCCGCCGCAATGGCCATTATTGGCTGGTGGACCGGTTACTCATGGCCGGGCTACCTGGCCTTTGTTCAGGCTGATCGCATCGGATGGAACGGGGTCTACTTGCTGATGGCCGGCATCATTCTTCTATTAATGCTGTTTACCCTGATCGTACGGGAGCCGGTCACCTCACGTGACCTGTTGCAGGAGCAGGCTGATCGACGCTACCAGCAAGAGCTGCACAGCTCGAAAATCGTTGCCTGGCTGATGGTCACCGTGGTGGAACCGTTCGCCGAGTTCTTCCGCAAGAATGGTATCAAGGTCGCACTCATGCTGATGCTGTTCATCTTCCTGTTCAAGGTGGGTGAGGCTTTTCTTGGTCGGATGTCGATTGTGTTCTACAAGGAGGTGGGGTTCAGTAATGAGCAGATCGGCGAATATACCAAGATGTTCGGCTGGTTTGTAACCGTGAGCTTTACCCTGCTCGGCAGTGCCTTTAACACCCGTTTTGGTGTTGTGCGTGGCTTGTTGCTGGGCGGTGTTGCGATGGCGTCCAGCAATCTGATGTTTGCGGTGATCGCTGCCGTCGGCCCGGTCGAGTGGCTGCTGGTCCTGACCCTGATTGTGGATAACTTCACCACAGCATTTTCGACCGTGGCGTTTGTCTCATTTCTTACGCTGCTGACCGGTCGCGCCTTCAGTGCGACCCAGTATGCACTGCTGGCCTCGTTGGGCAACCTCAGCCGGACCACGCTGGCCGGCCTCAGTGGCTACAGCGTTGACTGGCTGGGGAGCTGGGAGCGGTTCTTTATCGTCACGGCACTGATGGTGCTGCCATCACTGCTGATGCTCTGGACCCTGCGGCATCGGTTTGATGCCATAGCCGTTGAGGCTGATAACAGACATTAGCCCCATACGCCGAGGGGCCGGGCACGCAGCCCGCCCCAGCCCAATCAGTCGCGGAAGTTGTTGAACTGCAGCGGCAACTCAACATCGGACTCGCGCAGCAGCGCGATCGCTTCCTGCAGGTCATCACGTTTTTTGCCGGTCACGCGCACCTTGTCACCCTGAATCTGAGTCTGCACTTTCAGTTTGGCATCCTTGATCACCTTGCTGATCTTCTTGCACAGCGGCTGATCAAGCCCCTGGCGCAGAACCACTTCCTGCTTCGCCTTCACTCCACTGACATCCGGATCTTTCACTTCCATACACTTGATGTCGATTTTGCGTCCGGTCAGCTTGGCCTTGAGCATTTCCAGCATCTGCTGCAGCTGGAAATCCACTTCCGCCTCCAGTGTCACCACTTCACCACTGAGCTCATATGCCGCCTTAACCCCCTTGAAGTCATACCGGCTCTGCAGTTCACGGTTGGCCTGATCGACCGCGTTGGTGACTTCATGCATATCAAGTTCAGACACCACATCAAATGAAGGCATTACAACTCTCCTGTTAATATCGGTTTCATCCCCGCCTGAAACGGGGCTAAGATCATGTTTTTTGGACCTGCGGAGTACCCATGCACTGGTACATTCTTGGCGCTGGCGCGATTGGGCGCCTCTGGGCCTGCCTGTTCGAGCATGGCTCGGTACCAACGACCCTTATGCTGCGTGACAAGGCTGCACTGGCCCACTGGCTGCATGGCAACGGCATAGAGTTGCATGAGTCAGGCCAGGTACAGCGTTGCTCACCCGAAGCGGAAGCCATCAACAGCCCCAACCCGATCCAGCACCTGCTGGTCACAACCAAGGCCTATGATACCCTGACTGCGCTGCGCGCCATACAGCATCGACTGCAACCCGACTGTCAAATTGTGCTGTTGCAGAACGGTATGGGCCAGCAACAGGCCGTGCTTGATCTGCTGCCCGACTGCCGCCTTTGGGCGGCCACCACCACCGCCGGCACCTGGCGAGAGCCACCCAACAGGCTGCACTGCATCAGTCGCGGTGAAACCCTGATCGGCCCGCTGAGCCCGGCCACGCCTGTCCTGCCCGATGGCTGGGACCGGTTGCCGCTGACACTGAACGGCTGTGACGAAATTCTACCGGTACTCTGGCGCAAACTCGCCATCAACTGTGCCATCAATCCGCTGAGTGCTTTGGAAAACTGCCGTAATGGCGAACTGTTGCATGACCCGCGCCGCCTACAACTGCTGCGACAGATTTGCACTGAAGTTGAGCAGGTTGCCACTGCCGTCGGTATCACACTGTTTACCGGCCCCCTGTACCAACAGGCCGAAGCGGTAGCGCACGCGACAGGCGACAACCTGTCCTCTATGCTGCAGGATATACGCCACAAACGACAGACGGAAATCGAACAGATCACAGGTTACCTCTGCCACCGAGCATCTGAACATGGCATCGCCACCCCACTGAACACGGCCCTGCTGCAACAGATCAGAACACTGACAATGGAAAGAGAGCCCCAGGATGACTGAACCGCACACACCGGAATACCCCTACAGCAAGAAGCTCAAGCGTGACATCTATGAGGCGGAGAAACGTGAGCTGCAAATTGAGCTGCTCAAGGTACAGCGCTGGGTACGAGAAACAGGCCAGAAGATTCTGATCATCTTCGAGGGGCGCGATGCTGCAGGCAAGGGCGGCACCATCAAGCGTTTCATGGAACACCTCAATCCGCGCGGCGCCCATGTCATCGCACTTGAAAAGCCAACCGAGCGAGAGAAGTCGGACTGGTACTTCCAGCGTTACATAAAGCATCTTCCTGCCGCTGGTGAGATCATCCTGCTGGATCGGTCATGGTATAACCGCGCGGGCGTCGAGCGTGTAATGGATTTCTGTACCCCATCGGAGTACCTGGAGTTCATGCGCGAGGCCCCGGAGTTGGAGCGCATGTTTGTGCGCAGCGGCATTCGACTGTTCAAGCTCTGGTTTGAAGTCAGCCGTGAGGAGCAGTTCAATCGCTTCCAGTCACGCCGTACCGACCCACTCAAGCACTGGAAACTGTCTCCGGTTGATCTGGCATCACTGGACAAGTGGGATGCCTATACCGAAGCCAAGGAGTCGATGTTCTTTCATACCGACACAGCCGATGCCCCCTGGACCATCATTCGCTCTGATGACAAGAAACGTGCGCGTCTTAACGCAATGCGCCATATTCTCAGCCACCTGCCCTACCCGGACCCGAATCCGGAGATTCAGCTTGAACCCGATCCTCTGATCGTACAACCGGCCCATATCAGCCTGCAGCAGCGAAATCCGTCAACGGAGCAACACTAAGGAGCCCACATGAGTAACCGTCTCACCCGAATCTATACGCGCAGCGGCGACAACGGCACCACCGCTCTGGCCAGTGGGCAGCGTATCCCCAAATATCACCCGCGCATCGAAGCCCTTGGTGATGTGGATGAACTCAACAGTCTGCTGGGGCTGCTGCTGGCCGAGATTGATACACCAGGCAGCCTGTCACTGCTGTTGCAGCGCATTCAGAATGACCTGTTTGATATCGGCGGCGAGCTGGCCGTAGCGGACCCGAATTACACTGTCATCACACAGGAAGTGGTTCTATGGCTTGAGCAGCAACTGGATAGCCTTAACACTGAACTGCCGCCACTGGAGGAGTTTATTCTGCCCGGCGGCAACCGTGCGGCCGCTCAGGCTCACCTCTGTCGCTGTGTGTGCCGACGCGCCGAACGCCGGGTTGTTGAGCTGGCCGGTACCGACAGTATCAACCCGCAAAGTGCAGCCTACCTCAACCGCCTCTCGGACCTGCTGTTCGTGTGTGCCCGCACCCTGAGTCGCCTCAGTGGTGGCAGAGAAGTACTGTGGCAGCCACGCCGGCCACGCTAGGCTGAGACACTATCGCCGGTGGCGCAGGACCTCCAGCCCAAGGCGGGCCTGCACCAGAAACTGGTTGAATACCCGAAATTCCTGGTCCTCGACAATACCCTCCGGCGAGATCTTGTCGGCATAGATCAAACCGATCACCCGGTCATTGACGGCCAGAGGCGCCATGATGAAACCCCGCGGATCCACCTGCTGCATGAACTCGGCCGGCAGGCGATCACGCCAGCCAGGTTCATCGGTATCAGGAACCAGAAGGGTCATGCGTTTATCCATCAGACGGAAAAACAGCGTTGCCCACTCATCGTCACGCCTTAGTTGAAAAAACTGACGCAACGGACGCCCATCAACGCCCGATACCAGCTTTGCCCTCAGCTCCTTGCCTTCGGCACCGAGCATACAAAACGCCGAACGTTCCAGGGCACAGCTTTTTACAATCGCCTCGACAGCCACTTCCAGCAGACTGGTGGCACCGGCCTGCTCACTGATCAGCTCGTTAAGTCGCTGCAGGTAGATGAGCTGTTGCTCCATCCAGTGGGCCTTTTCATCGACCTGAACCGACTCCTGCGGAGATGACACCGTATCCGGGTCGCGTCGGCGAGCCTCGCGGGAGTGAACATAGTAGGCCAGCTTGCGGGTCGCCTCATCAAGAGTGACATCTTCGGACGCCTCGACACGAGGACTGATTGTACTGTGCCTGAGGCCATATTCGTCTGCCAGATCACACACCTGACGAAATGCTTCGCTGACATGCTGATCCAGACTGTCCACCGGCTGACGGGTAGCTGACGCCAGATCCAGCATCAACTCGGTATAATCCAGGTCACCGGAGGTATCACGTCGATAGATCAATTCCAGCAGGTCATGACAGCCGGCGGCCAAACGGTGGTTAAGCCTGTCCTTGCCATGCAGCTGATCCGCTGACAGCGGATCCATCGCCTGTACTACGGTCTTCGGAAAGCCCCAGCTCTGGGCAAGGTCCTGACCTATGTCACTGAAGTGTCCACCCAGCGCCTGCAGCTGGATACGTGGCCAACCCTCTCGCTTCAAGCCTCGCTGACGCAGCATTTCGCGGTAGGTATCCGGCAAGGTGAAGGCGACGATAATCTCCCCCAGGCCATACAGCAAACCACAAATGTAGGTTTCCTCGATATCCACTGCTCCGGCAGCGGCCGCCATTTCCCGGGCGATGGAAGCATTGAGAAAGGCACTGATCAGCAACTGCTCAATGCCGGTATCCGGCTGCTCATCCCGAAAACTTTCGATCAGTTTGAGGGTCATGCAGAGATTGTGAATCCGCTCAAAACCGATCAGCACAACCGCTCTGGAAACGGCACTGATCTTGTCCTGGCCTCGGTTGTAGGTACGGGTATTGGCTATCTTGAGCAGTTTGGCTGACAGGTTGGCATCTTTCATCACCGCCATGGCCAGCGCCATGGCATCACTCTGCCGAGAACTGCTGACCTGACGAATACGGTTAACCGTGGCACTGAATACCGGCAGGTCACCCAGACGATCCAGGCGAGCATAGATGGCGTTAAGAGTTTCCTGGTATTTCAATCTAACCTGTCCTCACTGCAAGACACTGTCGCAAGTGGACGGCATTGTATCAGAGTTACACGATCACACCTTGATCCAGCGGGCACAGATGGGCACCTTCTTGGCCCTGTACAGTCGAGGTTCGCTGTAACTGACACCTGGTCACGACACGACAGCTGGTGCAGTATATCCGAACAGCCACTCGACCAACCGCCTATGGACATGACTCTTGCGGCAGTAATAATGGTTCATGCATGGGTTTCGGGATCGCTTTACTTTAATATGATCCCGTTAACAGATTTTGTGATTGAGGACTGAGGCGTGGAACAAAGCAACGTATGGATTATCACGCTGGTTGCCCTGGCGATCGGCGCCCTCATTGGTTATCTGCTGGGTCGGGCCGGAGGCTCCTCCAACCGCGAGCAGGAACTGGTGGATGAGCTGGACAGCGCCCGCAGCGAGCTTGAACAGTACAGAACAAAGGTCGGCCGTCATTTCGAGGAAACGGCCGAACTGGTTAACGGCCTGAGCGAACAGTACCGCAAGGTACACCAGCATCTCGCCAGCAGTGCCGAGTCGCTTTGCCCCGGGCTGCCGGCGTCAATGGCACTGCAGCATGACGCGCCGTCTAAACTGGGTCAGGACATTCCAACCGTGACAGATGCGCTTGATAACAGCGAACAGGAAGAGCTGCCGGAACCACCGCGTGATTACGCTCCGAAGAAGTCCGACGAAGCGGGCACCCTGTCTGAAAGTTATGGCTTGAGCCGCAAGGAGCAGGCAGAAGCAGACGAGCACACAAAAGCGCCTGCCGCCCATGACCCTACTGCCTACGGCGATGATGCACCGGAAGATGATTCCGACAAGCGCCCTTCAGAGCCCAAGCCGAAAAATTGAGCCCATGTGCTCTGTATTCAGGTCTCAGCAGGATTCACACCGGGTTGTCGATATCGACAAACCGGTGTTCCAGCCCAAACTGCACAGCCAGATGCTCTCCCAGGGCCTGCACACCATAACGTTCGGTCGCATGATGACCTGCGCCGATGTAGTGAATCCCCGCTTCGCGCGCAATATGCACCACGGGCTCTGAAATTTCGCCACTGATGTAGGCATCTGCACCCTGTGCCAGCGCATGCTCAATCATCCGCTCGGCAGCCCCGGTACACCAGGCGACCGTTCGAATATCATGGCTCCCGCCACTTATAATCTGTGGACTGCGACCCAATACATGGCTGATGCGCCACTCCAGTGCCTGCAGTGACAGACCTTGCTCAAGTCGCCCCATGTTACCAATCGCCGGCACGGCCCCAAGCTCAAGCGGCCCCTCCACCGTGAACCCCAGCAGCTCAGCGAGCCTGGCGTTGTTGCCCAGTGTCGGGTGCGCATCCAGCGGCAAATGATAGGCCATCAAATTGATATCATGCTGCAGCAGGGTTTTCAGACGCCGCTGCTTGATCCCCGTCACCACCTGTGGCTCGCCTTTCCAGAAGTAGCCATGGTGTACCAGCACCAGATCAGCCTGCCACTCAACGGCAACATCCAACAGTGCCTGACTGGCCGTTACCCCCGTGAGAATACGGCCCACCCGGGAGCGCCCCTCTACCTGCAGACCGTTGGGACAATAATCGCGGAAACTGCCGACCTGAAGCAGCTGGTCACAATAATTAACCAGCTCGTTGATATTCATCGACATTGATTCCTCCATCAATTTTCAAAACGGGACGTGCAACCGTATAATCAGTCCAGTCTGAAATGATTTACAGGTGCAATCAAGCAAGATGCGCAGAGTATCCTATCTCATCTGGCCAGTGGTAACCGGCATTCTTGCCGCTCTGCTGATACTGCAGTTTTATCCACAGCTGATCTCACCGCCTGTCACCACCGTCGAGATCCGTGAAGCGGCCTCATCCGAGCAGACACTGCCCGTACGGGAAGGCGTGGTTTCCTATGCTGATGCGGTCGACCGGGCAGCTCCCGCGGTGGTCAATATCTATACTCGCACGGTAGTTCGCCAGCCGATCAACCCTCTGTTGAATGATCCTTTTTTTCGCAACTTTTTCAATGCCGACCAACTGCCACAACGCGAACGGATAGAGTCCAGCCTTGGTTCTGGCGTGATTCTGAATGAGCAGGGTTATGTGGTCACAAACAATCACGTCATCAGCGGAGCTGACAGTATCGTGGTGGCGCTGCGTGATGGCCGAGAGGCACAGGCCAGGATTGTCGGCCTTGATCCGGAAACGGATCTCGCCGTCCTCAAGATTGAGCTGACAGACCTGCCCAGCATCACACTGGCGGGCAATGATGAACTGCGCATCGGGGATGTGGCGCTGGCGATAGGCAACCCCTTCGGAGTCGGACAGACCGTTACCATGGGGATCATCAGTGCCACCGGACGCAACCGTCTGGGCCTAAGCACCTATGAAGACTTCATCCAGACCGATGCCGCCATCAACCCCGGTAACTCCGGCGGGGCGCTGGTCGATGCACACGGCAACCTGGTCGGCATCAATACCGCCATATTTTCCAAATCCGGAGGCTCGCAGGGTATCGGCTTTGCCATCCCATCGTCGCTGGCACGACAGGTGATGCAGGACCTGATCAGCCATGGCCGTGTCGTCCGCGGCTGGCTGGGTGTGGAAATTCAGGAGCTGACGCCACGACTGGCCGAATCGTTCGGTGCCGGTGATCGGCCCGGCCTGATCGTGGCCGGCATATTCCGTAACGGCCCGGCCCATCAGGCGGGGCTTCAGCCCGGCGACATTTTGCTGCAGGTTGAAGGCGAACCGGTCACCACCAGCCGCGCTACTATGAATCGGATTGCACGCTTCAAACCCGGACAGAAGATTGCGCTGGGGGTCCTGCGGGACGGTCATGAGATGACCGTTACAGCCAGTATTGGTGAGCGCCCACCCAGCCGTAATTGACACACCTGCCTCTTAAACAGATAAAGGCTCCCTTGGGAGCCTTTATTGTGTGCACGGCATCTGGCTAGCGCAGTCAGCTCTTGATCCGATACTCGGCCGAGCGCGCATGGGCGGTGAGGCTTTCGCCACGCGCCAGCACCGACGCCACCTTACCCATCTCTGAGGCACCATCGGCGGAAAACATGATCAACGATGAGCGTTTTTGGAAGTCATAAACCCCCAAAGGAGACGAGAACCGAGCCGTACCGGAGGTCGGCAACACATGGTTGGGACCGGCACAGTAGTCACCCAGCGCTTCCGCTGTGTAGCGCCCCATAAAGATGGCGCCGGCATGGCGAATCTGTGGCAGCAGTGCGACCGGGTCTTCCACCGACAGCTCAAGGTGTTCCGGAGCGATACGATTGCTCAGCTCTGCCGCCTGATCCATATCGGCAACCTTGATCAGCGCAGCACGGTTCTGCAGCGAAATTTCAATGATTTCACGGCGCTCCATGGTCGGCAGCAGCCTGTTGATGCTGGCTTCAACCTGATCCAGATATTCGGCATCCGGGCAGATCAGAATCGACTGCGCATCCTCGTCATGCTCGGCCTGGGAAAACAGGTCCATCGCCACCCAGTCCGGGTCGGTCTTGCCGTCACATACCACCAGAATTTCGGAGGGCCCTGCGATCATGTCGATACCAACGGCACCGAAAACGGCACGTTTGGCCGTCGCGACAAAAATGTTGCCCGGGCCCACGATTTTGTCTACCCGCGGCACCGTTTCAGTGCCATAGGCCAGCGCAGCCACCGCCTGCGCCCCCCCCAGAGTAAACACACGATCAACACCTGCCAGCGCTGCCGCTGCCAGTACCAGCTCGTTGAGCACGCCTTCAGGGGTGGGTACAACCATAATGATTTCGCGTACGCCTGCCACGTGGGCCGGCAGTGCATTCATCAATACCGAAGAGGGATAAGCCGCCTTGCCGCCGGGCACGTAGATGCCGACACGGTCCATCGGCGTAATCTGCTGACCCAGCATGGTGCCATCGGCCTCCGTATACTGCCAGGACTCACCCTTCTGTCGCTCATGGTAGCCACGGACCCGTTCGGCCGCTTTTTCCAGTGCAGCGCGCTGATCAGCCGGCAGACCATCCAGTGCCTGCTGCAAACGCGCCTGCCCCAGTTCAAGATCCTGCATCGAACAGGCACTGGTGCGGTCAAAGCGGTTGGTGTACTCGACCAGTGCAGCATCGCCTTCGGTACGTACACGGCCAATCACTTCATTGACGATCGTGTTAACCTTGTCATCTGACACACTTTCCCACGCCAGCAAACGGCTTAACTGCTGATCAAAATCGGACTGCGCCGCATCCAAGCGTTGAATGGAGATATTCATGCTGCCCCCTCCCGACGTGCATCGATCGCCTGCTGTAACTGATCCAGAATCGGCTGGATCAGCGCGTGTTTCATTTTCATTGAAGGCTGACCAACCACCAGACGAGAGCTGATATCCGCAATGTGCTGCATGGGCTCAAGACCATTGGCACGCAGGGTGTTGCCGGTATCGACGATATCCACAATTCTGTCGGCCAGCCCCATGATTGGCGCCAGCTCCATCGCACCGTACAGCTTGATGATATCGACTTGTTGCCCCTGACGGGCAAAGTATTCCCGGGTCAGGTTGACAAACTTGGTCGCCACCTTCATCCGACCCTCAACCGTTGCCGCATTCTTCATTCCGGCCACCATCAGCTGACACTTGGCGATTTCAAGATCCAGTGGTTCATACAGCCCTTCGCCGCCGTGCTCCATCAGCACATCCTTGCCTGCCACACCCATATCGGCACCGCCGTATTCAACATAGGTGGGAACATCGGTCGCCCGAATGACCACCAGCTTGATATGGGAGTGGTTGGTATCGAAAATCAGCTTGCGGCTGCTGAATATGTCCTCAGCCGGAATGATATCGGCCGCTGCCAGTAACGGCAGGGTCTCTTTCAGGATGCGCCCCTTGGACAGGGCGATAGTCAGCTGTTGTTTCATTGGCCTCTTCGCTCACTCAGCCCGGTACGCGACGAATACGCGCGCCCAGCAGCTGCAGTTTTTCTTCGATACATTCATAACCGCGGTCGATGTGATAGATGCGGTCAATTTCAGTTTCGCCTTCCGCCACCAGAGCGGCAATCACCAGACTGGCCGATGCACGCAGATCGGTCGCCATAACGGGTGCACCCTGCAGTTTACTGACCCCTTCAATGATGGCTGTATTGCCTTCTATGGAGATGTCAGCACCCATGCGGATCATCTCCTGCATGTGCATGAAGCGGTTTTCAAATACGGTCTCGCGGATCTTGCCCACACCGATCGCAACCGCATCCAGTGCCGCGAACTGTGCCTGCATATCGGTCGGGAATGCAGGATAGGGAGCGGTTGTGATGCTGACCGCTTTAGGCCGCTGACCATGCATGTCCAGACTGATCCAGTCTTCACCGGTTTCAATCTCGGCACCTGCTTCTCTCAGTTTCTGCAACACGGCATCCAGTGTATCCGGTCGCGTGTTCTTGCACTTGACCTTGCCTCCGGTCGCGGCCGCTGCCACCAGGAAGGTGCCGGTTTCAATTCGGTCCGGCAATACCGAGTAACGACAACCCTTGAGTGATTCCACACCGTGTACGGTAATGGTGTCGGTACCGGCACCGCGCACATCCGCCCCCATCGCATTGAGGCAGTTGGCAAGATCGACCACCTCCGGCTCGCGAGCAGCGTTTTCGATGATGGTTTCACCTTCTGCCAGTGCCGCTGCCATCAGGATATTTTCTGTCCCGGTTACGGTTACCACATCAAAGAACACGCGCGCGCCCTTGAGGCGACCGTTGCTACTGGCCCGGATGTAACCGTTCTCGACGACAATGTCTGCCCCCATGGCCTCAAGACCGCGAATATGCAGATCAACCGGGCGGCTGCCAATGGCGCACCCCCCCGGCAGGGAGACTTCAGCGCGGCCGAAGTGTGCCAGTAGCGGCCCCAGCACCAGAATGGAGGCACGCATGGTCTTTACCAGCTCGTAGGGCGCACAGAGGTCGGTAATGGTACTGGCGTTGAGTTCAACGCTCAGCTTTTCGTCAACGGTCAGATCCACTCCCATGCGGCGCAACAGTTCCAGCATGGTGGTAATATCATGCAGATGGGGCAGATTGCAGATAGTGACCGGCTCATCCGCCAGCAGGGTCGCGGCCAGGATCGGCAGCGCCGAGTTTTTGGCGCCGGAAATACGGACCTCGCCATTTAGGCAGGCACCGCCTTCGATAATCAGTTTGTCCATCGGTATTCCTGCTGGGGACTCAGTTCAGTGCAGCCCATTGTTCCGGGGTATAGGTCTTGATGGTCACGGCATGGATGGCGCCGCTGGCGATCTGCTCGGTAAGACAGCCATACACCAGCTGCTGTTTCTTGACCGGCGTAAGACCGGCAAACACATCACCGACTACGGTGACCTGAAAATCACAGCCTTCGCCTGTCGTGTAAGCGGTGCAACCTTTAAGCTGCTGTTCCAGAATCTGTTTTACTTCATCGGCCTGCATGCGCTACTCCCGTGCTGCAACGTGGTCTGTACTCTAAAAGCTGGCGCTGATGATAACGAAAAGGGGGGCAAAAGGCGATTGACCCTCAGCGCTGCACACCTTCAAGACCGACCAACTCGGCAATCGAACAGAGATCGCGCGGCGGACTTTCCAATATCAGCTTGACCCCTCTGCGCCCCGCTTCTCGCTGGCATACCAGCCAGAGTGACAGCGCCGAGCTGTCGACCCTGCCCACGGCTTCCAGATTCAGCCGGCGCTCACCTTCGCCGTTAAAGAGCTCCTTCAGCAGCTGTTCACGCAGCGCCGAAACAGTCTGAAACGTCAAATCACCGGAGACCCGGATTACGCCTTTGGTGCTTGTATCAAGCTTCGCTGCTGTCAGTTTCATCCTGCCCGCCCGGCTGTTCCTTCAGGTTGATATCCTGCATCTGGTCAGCCCAAGCCTCTATTGTGGCCGACATGGACCGGTTGCGTTCATACAGGTCAGCAAACTGGTTACGGAAGGTGATACGCAGATTAATGCCATCGACCATCACATTCACCAAGGTCCAGCGGTCCTGCTGACGCAGCATGTAGTAGACCAGCGTGTAGGTTTGACCATTTGCGGCCTTCATGTTGACGCTCACGACCTGCTTATCGGGCTCAGGGCTTTCCGAACCCGGCACCTGTATGTCGTAGTGGCGCAACTCAAAGCCGGAAATAGATTTGGCGTAGGTACGCAGCAGGGTCGTCTTGAATACATCGGCAAAGCGATCACGCTCCTCATCGGAGGCACGACGGAAATACTTGCCCATGACCTGACGCGCGATATAGGGGAAATCAACCACCGGCGCAATGATGGTTTCGATCTCGTCCATCATTTTCTCGATGTTGTCTTCCCCGGTCAGGGCGTCATTGTCCATCAGCGCCAGCATGTCTCGGGTTGTACCATCGATTACCGCACTGGCCTCGTTCCAGCTACCCTCTGCCACGGCCGGCTTGACCACCAGCACCAGCAGTGCGATCAGTGCATTCCTGCAAAATTTAACCATCATCATTCACCTACCTTGTTGAACAGGAACTTGCCGATCAGCTCTTCAAGCACCAAAGCCGACTGGGTATCTTCAATGAAATCACCCTCTCCCAGCACTTCCTCATCCGCACCCGGCACGACGCCGATGTACTGCTCGCCCAGCAGGCCTGCAGTGAGAATGCTGGCCGAGCTGTCAGTGGTGAGATAATCAACTTCGTTGAAGATTTCCATCTCGACTTCAGCCATCAGCATACGCGTATCAATACGGATCGCGGTCACCTTGCCGATCTGTACGCCGGACATTGACACTTTGGCTCTGGGTGTCAGACCACCTATGTTTTCAAAGCGGGCATATACTTTGTAACCCTTGCTCTGTTCAGACAGGTTAAGACCACTGACGTTCAACGCCAGCACAATCAAGGCGGCCAGCCCCGCCAGCATGAACGCTCCCACACCGATTTCTACGGTTCTCATGCGCATTTCAGAGTTCTCCAAACATCAAAGCTGTCAGTACAAAATCGAGCCCCAGCACCGCCAGCGACGAGTACACAACCGTACGGGTCGTTGCCTGACTGATTCCTTCCGAGGTAGGGATACAGTCGTACCCCTGAAACACCGCTATCCAGGTCACTACCAGACCAAAACAGACGGCCTTGATAATGCCGTTGACAACATCATCGTAAAAGCTGACCGACTGCTGCATGTTGGCCCAGAATGAACCTTCATAAATGCCCAGCCAGTCCACTGCAACCAGCGAACCGCCCCAGATGCCGACGACGGCGAAAATCATCGCCAGCAGGGGCATGCAGATAAACCCGGCCCAGAGACGAGGCGCGATAATGCGGCGTAACGGATCAACTCCGATCATCTCAAGACTGGCAAGCTGCTCGGTTGCCTTCATCAAGCCGATTTCAGCCGTAAGCGCCGAACCAGCGCGACCGGCAAACAGCAGCGCTGCCACCACCGGCGCCAGCTCACGCACCAGACTCAATGCGACCATCTGGCCAACCGCCTGCTCAGAGCCGTAATCGACCAGAATGGTGTAACCCTGCAGCCCCAGCACCATGCCGATAAAACCGCCGGAGACGACGATAATCACCAGTGACAGCACACCCACGAACCAGATCTGCTTGAGCACCAGCGGCAACATTACCAGCGGCTGGGGCCTGGCCACCAGCGACTGGAACAGGATCTGGCTCGCACGCCCAAGCGCCGCAAGCCGCGACAGGGAGCGATGTCCCAGCCGCTGCAACATGTTCAGCATCATGATTGTATTTCTCCCAACAGGTCCTGCATGTAATCCGGCGCCTTGTAATGAAACGGCACAGGACCATCCGGCAGCCCCTGCATGAATTGACGCACCTTGTCGGAATCCACATCTGCCAGCTCCTTCGGAGTGCCGCTGGCAATAACCTTGGCATCCGAAAGAATGTAGATATAGTCGGCGATTCCCAGGGTCTCCTTGATATCGTGCGAAACGATGATACTGGTATGCCCAAGCGCCTGATTAAGCCGACGAATAAGGTTTACCAGCACCCCCATGGCAATCGGGTCCTGCCCGGTAAAAGGTTCGTCATACATCACGATATCCGGGTCCAGCGAAATGGCACGAGCCAAGGCAACACGCCGCGCCATGCCGCCTGACAGCTCACTCGGCATCAGTGCACGCGCTCCGCGCAGGCCTACCGCCTGCAGTTTCATCAACACGATATCGCGGATCATCTCCTCGGGCAGCGTGGTGTGAACCCGCAATGGAAACGCAATGTTCTCGAACACATCCATGTCAGTGAACAGGGCTCCGCTCTGGAACAGCATCCCCATGCGCTCACGCACCTCGAACAGTTCTCGCCGCCCAAGAGTCGGGATATTAAGATCATCCAGCAGAATATCGCCTCGATCCGGGCGCAGCTGGCCACCGATCAATTTCAGCAACGTGGTCTTGCCGGTACCGGACGGCCCCATGATCGCCGTCACCTTGCCGCGTGGTATTTTGATATCCACGCCATCAAAAATTGGGCGATCACCACGGGAAAAACTCAATCCGCGGATATCAATAATGGCATCGCTTTCAGGCTTCATAGCGTCAGCTTGGCTCCAGCTTCCGTTCAGATTCGGACCTCTGTTACGGGCCCGCTATCCACACACAAAGGTGGGCAATATACCATTGCGGCAGTTAAACTTGAACGTCTTCCTCAGGCTTGGCAGACATGGGTTAGGCGCCCCGGCCACTCTGGGGTAGAATGCCGTTTTTGGCAGACACAACCGATCAGGTGATACCAACCATGACTCAGAGCGACTACCTCCGATCCGGCCAGCAGACCATCCGCCTGGAACTGGAGGCGGTTCAGGAGCTGCTGAACCACCTTGATGACGTCTTCAGTCAGGCCTGCGATCTGATGTTCAACTGCAAGGGCCGTGTCATCGTCACAGGCATGGGCAAATCGGGTCATATCGGCAACAAGATAGCCGCCACCCTCGCCAGCACCGGCACCCCGTCCTTTTTTGTTCACCCCGGCGAAGCCAGCCATGGCGATCTCGGCATGTTCACCGGTAGCGATGTAGTGCTGGCCCTGTCCAACTCGGGTGAAACCGCTGAACTGATCACCATCTTGCCACTGATCAAACGCATGGGCGCCCCCATGATCAGCATTACGGCGAATGCCGACTCAACACTTGCCCGCAGCGCGGATGTCAACCTGCATATTCCCGTCGATCGTGAAGCCTGCCCGCTGGGGCTGGCCCCAACTTCCAGTACAACGGCACAGCTGGTACTGGGCGATGCACTGGCCATCGCTCTGCTCGAAGCCCGCGGCTTCAGCAGCGAGGACTTTGCCTTTTCTCACCCCGGCGGCAGCCTTGGTCGACGATTACTGCTGAAGGTCGACGACATCATGCACACTGGAGAGGACATTCCTCAGGTCCAGGCCAACACCTCTGTCCGTGAAGCACTGCTTGAAGTCACACGCAAACGCCTGGGCATGACTGCCGTGACCGACCCACAGGGTAAACTGCTGGGTGTCTTTACCGATGGTGACTTGCGCCGCACACTGGATCAGGAGATCAACCTCGCCAGCACACCCATTGCCGACGTGATGACAACCGGATGTACTCGGGTGTCTCCCGGCATTCTGGCCGCCGAAGCCCTCAGCCTGATGCAGCAGCGCAAAATCAACGCACTTCTGGTGGTTGACGAGCACGACCGCCCGGTCGGCGCCCTCAACATGCATGACATGCTGAAAGCAGGAGTGATCTGATGCACCTGGACAACCTTCCCGTTTCACTGCGCGAGGCTCTGGGCAACATCCGTCTGGCCGTATTTGACGTCGACGGCATTCTGACGGACGGCCGCCTCAACTTTCTGGCCGATGGCCGTGAAGTCAAAAGCTTCCATACACTCGATGGCCTGGGGATCAAGCTGCTGCACCGCTGCGGGATTGAAACGGCCATCATCACCGGACGCCGCTCACCCCAGGTGGAGCAGCGTGCCGAAGCCCTGGGCATCACCTATCTGCGCCAGGGGCGAGAAGACAAGCTGGTCGCACTGGGTGAACTGTGGCAAGCCAGTCGACACAACGCCGCCGACACCGCCTACATCGGTGACGACCTGCCCGACTTGGCCGCCATTCGCGCCTGCGCTTTTGGAGCCTGTGTCCCCAACGGCCACCCTCTGGTGCGCAAGGAAGCCGACTGGTGCAGCAGTGCCGCCGGAGGCAAGGGAGCCGCACGTGAGTTTTGCGAGCTGATTCTGGCCGCACAGGGCAAACTCAGCACCATCTACGACGAGTACCGCTGAATGCTGCAAAGCCGACTGAGACTCGCCATCGCCCTGATCCTGCTGCTGGTGCCATTGCTCTGGTGGGGATTTACCTCCACCCGGCTGAGCGACGAGCCTATACTGAACAACAGTGCGGCTCGGATTGACTTTTTTGTCCGTGAGGCCCGGATCACGCGCTGGAACCCGAATGGCGAGATGGCTCAGGAGCTGAACTCCCCCCTGATGCGCCACTACCCGGAACCGGCCGAGATGCTGTTCGATAAGCCAATCACCCTGATACCCCGCGATCAGGGCGGCGAGCTGCGCATTCTGGCACAGGAAGGCCGCATGCCTGATTCACAGGAGCGTATAGTACTTGCAGGGGATGTACAGCTTCATGATAATCCGCCCTCAGGCAGTGCCAGCGAGATGCTGACCGAGCAACTGACACTCTACCCTCCACGCGACTACGCCCACACGGACCTGCCAGTCAGGGTGATACGCGGCCAGGACCATACGGAAGGCCGCGGAATGGAGGTCTTTTTTGACGAACAGCGGGTTGAGCTGCTGTCCGAAGTAAAAGGTACATACCATGCGAATTAACCGCCCCGTGTTGCTGACCGCCCTGCTGCTGACCCTTTCAACCAGCGTGCAGGCACTGCCCGAGGACCGCAATCAGCCGATTAACGTTTCGGCTGACCGTGCCAGCATGAACGAGCGTACCGGCGTCACTGTTTACACCGGTGATGTAGAGATCATTCAGGGCAGTATGGAGATTCGGGGTGAACGTGTTGAGCTGCACCGCGCGTCAGACGGCAGCATTGACCGTATCATCTCCACCGGCAAACCGGCCAAGTTTCAACAACAGCCATCTTCCGAACAGCCCCTGACCAAGGCCTACGGCGACAAAATGGACTATCGCGTCAAGCAGCAGGAGATCACCATCACCGAAAATGCGCGCGTCGATCAGGCCAAGGACACCTTCACCGGTGAGCGGATCGTCTACAACATGGAGCGCGCACTGGTGAACGCCTTTGGCAGTGACCGCAAGGGCGGCGAGCGGGTCAAGATGGTGATCCAGCCCAAGCCTGCGGAGGCTAACTGATGGCCACACTGGAAGCCCTGCATCTTGCCAAAAGCTACAAGGGGCGTCAGGTGGTACAGGATGTATCCCTGCAGATGGAAACCGGTCAGATCGTCGGACTGCTCGGACCCAACGGTGCCGGCAAGACCACCTGCTTTTACATGATTGTTGGACTTATCCACGCCGACAAGGGGCAGATCCGCCTGCACCAGGATGATGTTACCCGCCTGCCCATGCATGAGCGGGCACGCCGCGGCATCGGCTATCTTCCCCAGGAGGCCTCGGTATTTCGCAAGCTGAGCGTGCACGACAACCTGATGGCCATTCTGGAAACCCGCAAGGAACTCAGCATCTCGGATCGGAAAACACTGCTGGAGCAGTTGCTGAAAGAGTTTCACATCACTCACCTGCGCGATAGTCTGGGTATGGCCCTGTCTGGCGGTGAACGCCGGCGTGTCGAGATCGCGCGCGCGCTGGCAACCGAGCCTGACTTCATTCTTCTGGATGAGCCCTTTGCCGGCGTCGACCCGATTTCGGTCAGTGACATCAAGCAGACCATTCGCCACCTGCAGTCTCGAGGCATTGGCATCCTGATCACGGATCACAACGTGCGCGAGACCCTCGACATCTGCGAGCGAGCGTATATCGTAAGTGAAGGAGGGATACTCGCACAGGGCACGCCCGCCGAAATTCTGGCGAACGAACAGGTCCGCCGCGCCTACCTGGGCGAGCAGTTTTCCCTTTGATCCAGAACCGTCAACCATGCACATCCACTCCGTCCACCTGGCAGCTCTGATATGAAGCAATCGTTACAACTCAAGATCGGCCAGCATCTGACAATGACACCACAGCTGCAACAGGCAATACGCCTGCTGCAGCTGTCAACGCTTGACCTGCAGCAGGAGATCCAGGAAGCACTGGAGAGCAATCCCCTACTGGAAGTCGAGGATGAACAGGACAACGTGGAGGAGGCACGGGCAGAAAGCCGCGATGACCGCCACGATGCCTCCGATGACAGCCGTTCGAGCGATACTGCCGACGACGATAATTGGGACGAAAGTGCACTGGAAGAACACTGGAATGATGAAATTCCGAGTGAACTGGCCACCGACAGCAACTGGGATGATACCTTCCAGCACCAGAGCACGCCCGGTCCCGCCCGTGACGACGACTGGGAGCCCGGTGATAACGATTCGGCCGAGGACAGCCTGCAGGACCATCTGCTGTGGCAGCTCAACCTGACACCCATGAGTGACCCCGATCGCATGGTTGCCATGGCCCTGATCGATGCGGTCGATCCTGATGGCTACCTGCGCACTGACGTGAATGAAGTGCTGGAGCACTTCCGTCAGACCGAACCCCTGCTGTTCGCCGATGCCGAGCCGGAAGAAATTGAAGCCGTACTGCACCGCCTGCAGCAGTTTGACCCGTCCGGTGTCTGCGCACGAGACTTAAGTGAATGTCTGCAGGTACAGCTGCGGCAACTGCCTGAAAACACCCCGATGCTGAAAGAGGCCCTGCGCCTGGTGCGCGACCATCTAGGCCTGCTTGGCAGCCATGACTATCGCACGCTGATGCGGCGCATGCGCCTGAAAGAAGAAGTCCTGCAACAGATCATCAGCCTGATCCAGTCACTTAACCCCAAGCCGGGTACCAGCATCAGCAGCGAACAGTCGGAATATGTGATACCCGATGTTGTTGTGCGCAAGATACAAGGGCAATGGAGTGTCAGCCTGAACTCGGACGCCTCACCCAGACTGCGCATCAATACCGACTATGCTGACCTTATAAGGCGCGCCGACAATAGTGCCGACAACACCTATCTTAAGAACCACCTTCAGGAGGCACGCTGGTTTCTCAAGAGCCTGTTGAGTCGCAACGAAACTCTGCTCAAGGTTGCCACCGAGATCGTGGCCCGCCAGATCGACTTTTTTGAAGAGGGCGAAGAGGGCATGAAACCGATGGTGCTGCATGACATCGCCGAAGCAGTAGAGATGCATGAGTCGACTATCTCAAGGGTTACCACCCAGAAATACATGCACACCCCCCGAGGCATCTTCGAGCTGAAGTATTTTTTCTCCAGCCACGTCAGCACTTCGGACGGAGGCGCCGCTTCCTCCACCGCCATTCGCGCCCTGATCAAGAAACTGATCAGCGCGGAAAGTACCGCCAAACCACTCAGCGACAACAAGATAGCCGACCTGCTGAAAGAGCAGGGATTCAACGTAGCCAGACGCACAGTGGCAAAATATCGTGAAGCGATGAACATTCCGCCTTCTAATGAGCGCAAGCGTCTGGTTTAATGAGACTACAGGCACGCCGGAAGAACGTGCTTTATGACGAGGAGAAAACCTATGCAGATCAACATCACTGGTCATCACGTCGAACTGACTGACGCCCTGAACGAATATGTACGTACAAAGTTCGACCGACTGGAACGCCACTTCGATAACATCACCAATGCACAGGTCACACTCAGTGTTGAGAAGCTGCGCCAGAAAGCCGAAGCCGATATCCACCTGGCAGGCGGCGAAGTGTTTGCAGCCCATGAACATGAAGACATGTACGCTGCAATTGATGGCATGGTGGACAAGCTTGACCGCCAGATCATCAAGCACAAAGAAAAACTCAAATCCCATAAATAACCGGTAGCAGCACGTCACGACATGCAACTATCAGAACTGCTGACCTCATCCCGTACACTCTGCCACGTCGATGTGGTCAGCAAAAAGCGAGCCCTTGAGCTCGCCAGCCAGACTATCGCCGAGCAGCTGGACGGCCTGGCCGCTGAAGATATCTTCAGCGGCCTGATCAACCGTGAACGCCTTGGCAGCACCGGTATCGGTGAAGGCGTTGCCATTCCTCATTGCAGAATTTCAGGCGTTACAACGGCCATCGGACTGCTGATGACCCTGTCCAGCCCGATTGACTTCGATGCCATCGACAACCGTCCTGTCGATCTGATCTGTTTCCTGCTGGTACCCGAAGACGGCGCTGAAGAACACCTGCAGACACTGGCGGGGCTGGCGGAACTGTTCAACGACTCAAGCATCCGCGAATCGCTGCGCAGCTGCGAAGATTCCTCAAGCCTGCTGGATCGCGTCCAGACTCTCTGCAAAGGCGTCTGATATGCGACTGGTCGTCATCAGCGGCCGTTCCGGCTCGGGCAAAAGCACCGCCTTGCAGGCACTTGAAGATGTCGGTTTCTACTGCATCGATAACCTGCCGGCCCTGCTTTTGCCCGAGCTGATCCGGCTGATGCTGGCCGAGGAAAAACCGAGCCGACAAATTGCCGTCAGTATTGATGCCCGCAACCTGTTGAGTAATCTGAAGCAGTTCCCCAGCGTGATGCGCACTCTGCGCGAGCAGCCTGCACTGAGCACCGAAACGCTGTTTCTGGATGCTGGCGAATCTACTTTGCTGCGACGCTACAACGCAACCCGACGGCGTCACCCGCTCACCGACCAGAATCAGAGCCTGCAGCAGGCAATCCGGACTGAGCGCAGCCTGCTCGAACCTATCGCCAACCTTGCCGACCTTCGCATCGACACCACGCGACTGTCGCTTTATGAGCTGCGTGACGAGGTCAAACTGCGTGTTGCCGGGCGCAGTGAACAGGTTCTGTCACTGCAGTTTGAATCCTTTGGTTTCAAGCACGGGGTTCCGCTCGATGCTGATTTCACCTTTGATGTACGGGCCCTGCCCAACCCCTACTGGGTACCTGAGTTGCGCCGACATACAGGCCTCGACAGCGAGGTGATCGAGTTTCTGCGTCAGTCACCCGAAGTCACCGAGATGGTCAACGATGTGCAGGCCTTCATCACCAAGTGGCTGCCCCAGTTTCAGGCCAATAATCGCAGTTACATCACCATCGGCATCGGCTGTACCGGCGGTCAACACCGCTCGGTTTATATCGCCGAGCAACTGGCTGGTTATTTCCGCAAGCATATGGATAATGTGCAGGTGCTACACCGGGAACTGAGTCAGCCTGCCGCAGGAACAAGTCATGATTGAAAAGCGACTGACCATTATCAACAAGTTGGGCCTGCACGCCCGTGCAGCTGCCAAGCTGGTCACACTTGCGAATCAGTTCAACGCCGACATCCGCATCAACAAGGATGGCCGTGAAGTGGATGGAAAGAGCATCATGTCCGTGATGATGCTGGCCGCCAGCAAGGGTACCGAAATCGCGCTTGCCGCTGAAGGGGATGATGCACCTCAGGCGCTTGATGCCATCACCACATTGATCAACAATCGCTTCGACGAGCCCGAGTAAAATCCCGAACACCCTGTCCCCGGACAAGCGTCCACCTCCGATCGAGATCCGCCATGAGTCAGCAGGAAACAAAATCCAACCTGGAAGCACTGAGCGCCGCGCTTGAGGTAGGCGAGCTGCAGCAACTGAGATTCATGCTTAACAAGGGCCTGAAGCCGGTTGAAGTGGCACACCTGCTGGAGAAAACACCTCCACGCGAGCGCCAGATCCTGTGGAACCTGCTCAATCAGGAACTGGAAGGCGAGGTGTTGCAATATCTGGGTGACGATGCCCAGACCGAGATTCTGAGCCGCATGGAAGCGTCAGAAGTGCTCGCCATCACCGAGACGCTGGAAACGGACGACATGGCCGACATTCTGCAGCAGTTGCCCGAACGGGTAATGAAAGAGCTGCTGCAGATCATGGACCAGCAGAACCGCAAACGAGTCGAGGAAGTACTGGCCTATCCGGAAGATACTGCCGGCGGCCTGATGAACACGGACACGGTCACCATCCGGCCGGACATCAATGTTGAGACAGTCCTGCGCTACCTGCGCCGCCACAAGGATATCCCTGAGATGACCGATATCCTGTTTGTTGTCAGCCGCAAGGACTCCTACATCGGCGTACTGCCACTGACCCGCCTGCTCACGGCCGACCCCAGTGTGCTGGTGCGTGAGATCATGCAGACCGATGTGGAACCGATTCCGGCCGACATGCCCGACGAGAGCGTTGCGCGCCTGTTCGAGCAGCTTGACCTGATCTCGGCCCCGGTGGTCAATGAAGAGGGGCGCTTATTGGGGCGTATCACCATTGATGACGTGGTCGATGTCATCCGTGAAGATGCTGATCACTCACTGATGAGCATGGCCGGTCTTGATGACGATGAGGACACCTTTGCGCCGATCATGAAAACTACCCGCCGGCGCGCGGTGTGGCTCGGTATCAACCTGATCACGGCCTTTGCGGCATCCGCGGTGATCGGCCTGTTTGAAGCCACCATCGACAAGGTGGTCGCACTGGCGGTACTGATGCCGATTGTTGCCTCCATGGGCGGGATCGCGGGCAGCCAGACACTGACACTGGTGATTCGAGGGCAGGCCCTGGGACATATCGAGCGATCCAATATTGGCTGGCTGTTCAATCGGGAGCTGGTTGTCGGGCTGCTGAACGGAATGCTGTGGGCACTGGTTGTTGCCGTAGTGGCTGTACTCTGGTTTCAGGACATGACGGTTGGTATCGTGATCGCCATGGCGCTGGTGATTAACCTGATCGCCGGCGCCATGGCCGGCACCCTGCTGCCAACGATGCTGAAATCGATGGGCATTGATCCTGCGCTGGCTGGCGGCGTCCTGCTGACAACCATCACTGATGTGGTGGGCTTCTTCGCCTTTCTGGGACTGGCGACCCTGTTTTTTGCCTGATGGAAACTGTTATGAGCGATTTTGACCACCTGCAGCACGATGACGAAGAACAGCTGCCGCCCAGCAAGTCCCAGCTCAAGCGTGATGCGGATGAACTGCAGAATCTGGGCCAGCGGATGACCGAATTGCGACCGGACCAGCGAGAGAAGCTGCCGATTGATGATCGCCTGCGCGCCGCACTGGATGAGTACAGCCGAATCAAGGCCAATGGTGCCAAACGGCGCCACCTGCAGTTTATCGGCAAACTGATGCGAACCGCTGATGCGGACGCCATCCGAGAGGTTGTGGACCGCTTCGACTCGGCCACGGCGGCCCACAACCAGCTGTTTCATGAGCTGGAGCGCTGGCGTGAACGCTTGATCAGCGAAGACAACGAAACGCTGCAGAGCTTCATTGACGCTCACCCTGATGCCGATATCCAGCATTTGCGTCAGCTGGTACGCAACGCCAAGCGCGAACGCCAGCTGGAAAAGCCACCCGTGAATGCACGCAAACTGTTCAAGTACCTTCGCGAGCTGAACGAAGTCTGACAGGCGTCAGTCGCCGGAGCCGGTCAACAGATCGAGCTCCGGGTTTTCCCAACTGCCGGTAAGTCGATAACGCAGCGTCGAAAAACGTTCCAGCCGGTCGCCAATCAGCTTGTCGATCACGAATACAGCACCCGCCACCTGTGGCGCTCCGAGCAGCACCGCCGCCAGTGGCACATTGCTGCTGATCGGCAAGGCCACCTCAACCTCCTTATCCAGAGTCCCTGCAGCCAGATTCACCTGCCCCTGAACACTCATGTTGGCAGACGGACCCGCCATGACCAGCGGCTCAACGGTAGTGGCAATCCCGTGCTGCAGACGATAATGCCCATCCAGGCGGTCAAAACTGACCCCCTTCTTCAGCAGGTCACTGAAATCAAGCCGCAGCCGACGTGACAGTGAGTTAAAGTTCAGAATCCCGAACACCCGCAGCAAATTGGTGCTTTCAGCCGTTTCTATCAGGCGCCCCTCTCGGGTCGAAAATTGCAGCTCACCATTCAGACGATCCAGACTCACATCCCAGGGTGCACCTTTCCAGTTCAGCTGCAGCAGTGATTCCACCCGGCTTGTTTCCAGTACACGGCCATAGTGCCAGCGCTCGAGCAATGCACCCAGATCATCTCCCACCAATCTGAGTGTCAGCTCAGTCTGCTGCTCTTTCTGCTGGCTCCAGTGTGCTTCACCCCGCAGAACCAGCTGGTCCAGATAGGCTTCCAGTCCGGATATGCGGGTACCCCGCTCGTCCGGGCGCAGATTGAAACGCCAGTCACCCAGCGCCTTTTCACCCAACCAGAGTGAGTCAACCCTGATATCGGCAGCAGGCAACCGTATCCGTCCCAACAACTGCGGGTAAACGCTGTCATGCTCCGTCACGGGTGACGTTTCAGGCGCATCATCCTGCATCAGCGCATTCAGCTGCAGCCGTTCAAGGTGAATTTTCAGTGGCTCATCCGCCTGCGGCAGCAATACCTTCCCCTGCAGGTCGGCCCCACTGATATCAAGCGCAAGCCCGGTGGCACCCGTTGTGCCGCTGAGCTTAATGGTTTCTGCCGTTGTGCCGACACGCGACAGTTCCAGCTCAACCTGCTGCACCTGAACCGGCGTATTCAAATCCAGCTTCAGAGTCAAGGGAGCCGCTACCTCCGCCGGTTTAAACAATACACCGGGCAACGGCAGTTCCACTCCGATCAGGTCACTGTGCAGCTCAAGCATGGGACAACTGGCATCGGAACATAGCAGCAACTCCCCCTGCCAGCGGGTCGTTCCCTTCACCATATCCAACAGTGGCTGCTCCAGCCAGCGGTTCAGAATCGCCAGATCCGTTTGCCCCCGCAGACTGACTTTGACGCTGTCACGTTCGCTGGTGACACTGGCGCTGACCGGACCACCCCATGCCCTGGCTCTGATGTTGGAGGCACTGAAGCCACGGGCACTGGTATAGCTGAACTGTCCTTCGACATTTTCCAGTTCAAGCCCGAGCGACTGCGAGCCAAAACGCCCATCACTTAAATCCACGGCAACGCGTGCTTCAGGAGCCCGATCTTCAACAAGTGGAATGCTCAACCCCAGCCGTGTCAGGGCCTTACCTTCCAGCTGCCATCGCTGCAGCTCCTGACCTACCAGGTCGGCCAGCGGTGTGGTTTTCAGGACCCGATCAATATCACCGGCAGGACCATCCAGCAGGGTTTCAATCTCCAGCTGCCGACTGCCCGGCGAGAGATAGGCCCAGCCTGAGGGAATATCGCTGTCAAGGAGTGTGGCGCGGTTGATATTGATTGCCAGTCCCTGGTCCTTTACCAGCACAAACAGATCGCCCTGCTCAATGGCTGGCCAGCCCGACTGATAATCCAGCCGTGCATCCTCGATATCAAAAAACAACTGGACCACAGGGGTCGAGCTCTTGCCAAGGGATCGAGTACCGGTTCTGAGTAACATGCCTGCCTGACGCAACCGCCCTGCCTTGACCGCACGCTCAAGCCAGCTGTACAGGCCCGTGCCTACCTCTTTTTCAGGGGTATAGAGTGGTGCCTGACTGCCGTCACTGTCTGTCATCCCGATCATCAGGATCAGATCAGCCTGCTGTTCAGGATCAAAGGGCAGATCAATACTGAAACGCCCCGCTGCATTGGTCTGCTGATTATGCAGCTGCAGTTGTTCGCCGCTGACCCTGATGCCAACCTCATCTCGCTGCCAGCGTATTTCACCACTGGCCTGCTCATAGCTCCATCCCTGTGGATAAAGCTCAGGAAAATGCATATCAAAGGTCTGGCTATCGAGCCGGATCAAGCCAGCATCAAGGTTGGCAAGCAACTCCCCACTGACACCCTCCAGTGCCGGAGCACCGTGCCAGCCATTGACCCCGACCTCGTCAAGCTCTGCGCTCAGGGTCAGATCACTCCAGCTACCATCAACGGGTTTCTTGAGCCTCAACTGTCGCAACACGCCACGGGGCTGCAACTGCTGCAGCAGCCTGACCAGCTCGGGAGCCACGCCCTTTGCAACACCAAGCCAGGCTGCGGTCGCTGCAAGGTCCAGCTCTGCTATGAAGGCACGCCTGAGATCAAGTTGCCGCTCCTGCCAGTCAAGGTCCGCTACCACCAACGGCAGGGTCAATTCAGCCTGCTCATGCAGCAGTGTGATCGGCTGCAACTGCAGCTGATAACCCCGATCACTCTGCAACAACGCCGCTGTAAAGCGCCCCGCCTGAGGTTGAGACAGATCAGTATCAGCTAACTGCAGCCGTTCGAAGCCGACTTCAGCCTGCAGACTTTGCAATTGCTGATTGCGAACATCGGCCCAAAGCTCCAGGTCCAGATCCAGCGCCGCCAGCTCAGGCTCAAGCTCAAGCATTTGAAACAGTTCCGGCCCCAAGTCTTCGGCCTGCAGATAAAAACGGTAGCGGGCCTTGAGTGGATCAGACGTCGCCAGATCGGTTTCGATGGCAAAATGCACCCCCGCATCGGCGCCCAACTCAGGCATGCGGAACAGGCCACTCAGACGATGTTCATGCAGTGCGTTCTCAAGCTCAAGATCTGCCGGGGTGATGACAAGCGGCACACCCTGCTCCGGTATCAACGTAATGTGCACATCCCGAATCACCGCATAGGGCTGGCGGATCAGCAAACCAACCAGCTGTTCCCAGGCTGATGGTGACAGCCCCTGATCCTGCCTGCCGGGCTTCGCGCCCGGGCGATGCAGCCAATGTCCACCGCGCTGGTGCCAGCGCAGATCCACGCCTTCGACCTCAAAACGCTGAAAGATCGGTACCCCCTCGAGCAGGGATGCGAGCAGATCCAGCTCAAGTTCAAGCCTGTTGATTTTCAGGCTGCCTTCAGACCCTGGATCATCGGCAGGAGTCCTGGCCGAGACACCTTGCACCTGCAACACTGGATAGGCATAGCGCCAACTGCCCTGCATCCTGTCAAGCTGCACCGGAAGCTCCAGCACCTCACTGAGCCAGCGCTCTGCCTGTGGACGAAAACGATCCGCCGACTCCAGTACCAGCCGCGCAGCCGTCAGCAGCAGTGCCAGCAGCAACAGCAGCAGCAAAAAAATCCACCAGGCACGATTCAGATGGCGACGCATCGTCTTTCCGTATCAGCGCAACACAACATCGAACTGTTCCGGGGTATACATCGGCTCAACCTGAAACCTCACTGTCTTGCCGATAAAGGCCTCCAGTTCTGCCACATGATCAGACACTTCATCCAGCAGGTGATCGACCACTGACTGCGCTGCCAGCACCAGATAGGTTTCGGTATCATAGGCCCGGTGCTGACGCAGGATTTCACGGAAAATTTCGTAGCACACCGTCTCCGGCGTTTTCAGTGAACCGCGCCCCTGGCAGTGGCTGCAGGGCTCACACAGCACCTGCTCAAGGCTTTCACGGGTACGCTTGCGGGTCATTTCAACCAGACCCAGCTCCGATACGCCGGTCACCTTGCATTTGGCATGATCCTTTTCCAGAACCCGCTCGAGGGTGCGCAATACCTGACGCTGATGATCAGGGTCTTCCATATCGATAAAGTCGATGATGATGATCCCGCCCAGATTGCGCAGGCGCAACTGACGGCCAATGGCTGTGGCCGCTTCGAGATTGGTCTTGAAGATGGTTTCTTCAAGATTGCGATGCCCCACAAAGGCACCCGTGTTCACGTCCACTGTGGTCATCGCTTCGGTCTGATCAAAAATCAGGTAGCCGCCGGACTTGAGTTCGACCTTGCGCCCCAGCGCCTTCTGCATCTCTTCCTCAACATTGAACATGTCGAAAATGGGACGCTCGCCAGGATAATATTCCAGCTTTTCCTCGATTTCGGGTACAAGCGCCTGCACGAATTCCTGTGCACGCTGAAAGGTTTCGCGTGAGTCGATTCTGATCCGCTCAACGCCAGCATGAGCCATATCCCGCAAGGCTCGCATGTTCAGCGGCAGGTCTTCATACACGATCGCAGGCGGCTTGACCTGCTTGATCTTGTGCCGAATGGAGTCCCACAGGCGACGCAGAAACTGCAGGTCACTTTCCAGTTCAACCTCAGTCACCCCTTCCGCCACAGTGCGCAGGATCACGCCCCACTCCGGAGTATTGGTCGTCTCTGACTGCATCAACCCCTGCATCTGATTACGCAGACGTTCACGCTCCTGCGGATCTTCTATGCGCTGAGAGATGCCAATGTGGGTACTGCCCGGCATCAACACCAGGTAACGTGACGGAATCGAGATATGCGTGGTCAGACGCGCGCCCTTGGTCCCGATCGGATCCTTGGTCACCTGCACCAGCAACCCTTGCCCTTCACGCAGCACCTGCGAGATGGAGGTCGAATTGCGTTGCTCAGCCGGCAGGCTCTGATCCACCACCTCATCCACATGGATAAACGCGGCACGCTCAAGACCGATATCGATAAACGCCGCCTGCATGCCGGGCAGCACGCGAGCAACCTTGCCCATATAGATATTGCCGACGATGCCGCGCCGCTTGGCACGCTCCACGTAGATCTCCTGGGGCATGCCGTTTTCGATCACTGCCACGCGCGTTTCCATTGGCGTGAAGTTGATCAGGATCTCCTCACCCATCCTCTGTGTCCTCGATCAGCTGATTTTTTATAGTTCAGTTAGGCTGCCATAACGGAATATCGAACCTTTGCAGCATTGCAGCCGTTTCCATCAACGGCAAGCCCACAACGGCGGAATAGCTGCCATTGATGCTTTTGACAAACACCGCTCCCAACCCTTGTATGCCATAGGCACCGGCCTTGTCGCAAGGCTCACCGGTGCGCCAGTACTGCCGGCAACGTGCCTCATCCAGCTCAATGAACTCCACATCCGTTCCTACACAGCTGACTTCGACTCGCCCCTCTGCGGCCAGCGCTACGGCGGTCAGCACCTGATGACGCCTGCCCGACAGCTGCATCAACATCGCGATGGCTTCATTCTCATCGCCGGGTTTGGCCAGAATATGATCATCAATGGCTACGGTAGTATCAGCGCCAAGCACCACGGCATCGCCGCCTGCCTGCGCCAGACCTGCCAGCGCCTTTTCCTTCGCCAGCCGGGTCACATACTCATGCGCAGGCTCTTTCGGAAGAGGATCTTCACAGATATCAACGGGGCGGCAGTGGAAGTGAACACCGATCTGTTCAAGCAGTTCACGTCGACGCGGGGAGGCTGAAGCCAGAATCAGGTGTGGCATAACAGTTTCACTGTATGTAGAAAGTGTGACGAACAGCCCGCAACAGCAGATACAGCCAGGGCCAGACCAGCGCGCTGACCAGTGATGGCAGCAGAAACAGTAATGACTCGCCCGTCGTGCCGGTAACGCTTTGCATCCAGTGAAACAGCAGCTGATTGATGCCCACCAGTACCAGCACCATCAGCGACTGCTGCCAGAGCGGAAACATGCGCAGGCGCTTGTACAGTACCAGCACCAGAAAAGCGATCAGCGTCAGCGACAGGGCACTGAGACCCAGTACGCTGCCCCGCACCACATCCAGCAGGATACCGAGCATAAAGGCACTGCCCAGACCAACCCGGTGTGGCAGCGCCATCACCCAGTAGATCAACATCAGTACGACCCATTCAGGCCGTGCCCATACCAGCAGATCCGGCAGCGGCATCTGGCTCAGCACCAGCCCGACCAGGAAAGTGGCAAAGATGATTAAACCTCCGCCACGCGCCTCACTCATCCGCGACCTCTTCCTGTGGCGAGGTCAGCACCGGCCTATATTCAACCAGCAACAGATGACGGCTGCGATCCAGTCGCGCCGATGGCTCCGCTTTTACCAGCGTGAAGGGACGCCCAGGATCGCGAATCACTTCAGTCACTCGAGCGACGGGATAGCCGCGCGGAAAACGGCCACCCAGGCCAGAGGTCAACAGCAGATCATCCACACGAATATCGGCCGTATCGGGCACATGCTCCAGCTCAAGCTCATTCAAGACACCCTTGCCAAGCGCAATGCCACGGTAGCCATTCCGATTGATCTCGACGGGCACTGCAGAGCGGGCATCCGTCACCAGCATGACTCGGCTGGTATAGTGCGCCAGCGACACCACCTGTCCCATGACACCGCCAGCGTCCAGAACTGGCTCGCCGATAAAGACACCGTCTTCTGATCCACGGTTGAGGATCACTTCATGCTGGAAGGGGTCGGGGTTCACGCCTATGAGTTCGGCCAGGCGCGTGGGCGCCTCAACGCGCTCACCGGCACTGAGCAGCTCACGCAGGCGGATATTCTCTGCAGTCAGCGCCGCCATCTGCTGCACTTTGCGCTCCAGTACCAGCGCCTCTGCTTTCAGGCTCTGATTTTCACGCAGCAGGCTGGCACGGTCGACCACCACATCCGACAGGCTGTCAGCTAACCGGGACGGCATATCCACCACCCACTGCAGCGGCGTGACGACGAGGGAAAGCCAGGCGCGACCTTCCTTCATTTTGGGCCAGTTGAGATCAGCCACCATCAGCAGCACAGCCAGAAAGACCAGCAACAGAAACAGCCGACGCGGTGAGCCGCCACGGAAGATCGGTTTAATAACCCACCTCCCATACAGCCGAGCACAGGTGACCGAGGTTACTCAACAGTCGCCACTGCACCCGCAATCACTCGTAGGTCAGCAGTTCAAAGGAGTGCTTATCAAGCATTTCGAGGGCCTTGCCACCGCCACGGGCAACACAGGTCAGCGGATCTTCCGCCACGATCACCGGCAAACCGGTCTCTTCGCTGACCAGACGGTCGATATTGCGCAGCAGTGCGCCACCGCCGGTCAACACAATGCCGTGTTCGGCGATATCAGCAGCCAGCTCCGGCGGACACTGCTCCAGCGCACTCTTGACCGACTGCACGATGGCAGACAGCGGCTCCTGCAACGCTTCAAGGATTTCGTTACTGTTCAGTGTAAAACTGCGAGGAATACCTTCAGCCAGATTACGGCCGCGCACATCGATTTCGAGAATCTCACTGGACGGGTAGGCTGTGCCTACCTCCTGCTTGATTCGCTCGGCGGTGGCATCCCCGATCAGGCTGCCGTAGTTGCGCCGCACGTAGGTCACAATCGCCTCATCGAATCGGTCACCACCGACCCGTACAGATTCCGCGTAGACAATACCGTTAAGGGAGATCACCGCGATCTCGGTGGTACCACCGCCGATATCCACCACCATGGATCCGCTGGCCTCTTCAACCGGCAGACCCGCACCGATCGCCGCCGCCATCGGTTCTTCAATCAGGTAGACCTCACGGGCACCGGCACCGATGGCCGACTCCTTGATGGCACGCCGCTCGACCTGAGTCGACTTGCAGGGCACACACACCAGTACTCTTGGGCTGGGGGTCATAAAGCTGTTGTCATGCACCTTGCTGATAAAGTACTGCAGCATTTTCTCGGTGACATGGAAGTCGGCGATGACACCGTCCTTCATCGGTCGGATCGCCGTAATATTCCCTGGCGTCCGGCCCAGCATGCGCTTGGCGTCAGACCCCACCGCTGCCACGGACTTCTGGTTGCCGTTGACACGAATGGCGACCACCGAAGGTTCGTTCAGCACTATGTCCTTGTCACGGACGTAAATCAACGTATTGGCGGTGCCCAGATCGATGGACAGATCGCTGGAAAACAGGCCTCGAATTTTCTTAAACATGATGACGTGGTTACCCTGAGATTGCCTGACAGGCCTTACCGAACTGGCCGCATTTCTGAAAGCACACAACTCTAACAACGGCAGGGATTTTGGGCAAGGTTCAAACATGCTATCTTATGCGCCACTCACCCTTTCCAAACCCAACTGTTGCGGGGCCTGCCCTATTCAGCCGCCCTTAAGCCAACAGATTGATCAGAGCGAGAAACGGACCTATGTCACTCGACCGATCCGATGTGGAACAGATCGCGCATCTGGCACGGCTACAGATCGATGCTGCCGATATCGACAGTTACAGCAACTCTCTCAACAGCATTCTAAGCCTGGTCGACCAGATGCAGGCCACCTGCACTGAAGGCGTTGATCCGCTGGCACACCCACTGGATGCCGTGCAGCGCCTGCGCCGGGACGAAGTCACCGAGCCCAACCAGCGCGATGCCCTGCAGGCTGTCGCACCGGCCACCGAAGCCGGACTGTTCCTGGTTCCCAAAGTGATTGAGTAATGCCCACGGCAGCAAGGATTACCGACAATGTTTGAATTGACACTGGCCGAACTGGCCCGCGGGCTGGATAACGGCGACTTCAGCAGCACTGAACTGACTCAGGCCTATCTGCAGCGCATCAAGGTGCTGGATGGTCAGTACAACACATTCATCACCGTCACCGAAGAACAGGCACTGGCTCAGGCAAAAGCCGCCGATGATGCCCGCGTGGCCGGCAATGCCGGCCCCCTCTGCGGCCTGCCGATCGCGCACAAGGACCTGTTCTGCACCCAGGGTGTACGCACCTCCAGCGCATCCAAAATGCTGGACAACTTTGTGTCTCCCTACGACGCCACCATCGTCAGCCGCCTGAAAAACGCCGGCAGCGTCATGCTGGGCAAGCTGAACATGGATGAGTTCGCCATGGGCTCCTCCAATGAGAGCAGTTTCTACGGCGCCGTGCGCAACCCCTGGAATACCGACTGTGTACCCGGTGGCTCCTCCGGTGGTTCGGCGGCTGCCGTGGCCGCGCGCCTGACGCCTGCAGCGACCGGTTCAGACACTGGCGGCTCCATTCGTCAGCCGGCAGCACTCTGCGGCGTGACCGGCATCAAGCCGACCTATGGCCGCGTCTCCCGCTACGGCATGATCGCCTTCGCCTCTTCACTGGATCAGGCCGGCCCCATGGCGCGCACGGCCGAAGATTGCGCCATGATCCTCAACGCCATGGCCGGTTTCGACCCGCTGGACTCCACCAGCGCCGAACGTGACACCGAAGATTACACCACCGCGCTGAACCAGCCGCTTGCAGGCCTGAAGATCGGCCTGCCCAAGGAATACTTCTCCGCTGCACTGGATGCCGGTGTCGCCGAGCAGGTGCGTAACGCCGTTGCCGAGTTTGAAAAGCTGGGTTCGACCGTGAAAGAGGTCAGCCTGCCCAATACCGAGCTGTGTATCCCGGCCTACTACATCCTGGCGCCTGCCGAAGCCTCTTCCAACCTGTCCCGCTTTGACGGCGTGCGCTACGGCTACCGCTGCGACAACCCGGTGGATCTGGAAGACCTGTACAAGCGCAGCCGTGGCGAAGGCTTTGGCACCGAGGTCAAGCGCCGCATCATGGTCGGCGCCTACGCCCTCTCTGCCGGTTACTACGATGCCTACTACCGCAAGGCGCAGCAGATCCGGCGCATGATCCAGCAGGATTTCGTCAACGTGCTGAATGAAGTCGACGTCATCATGGGCCCGACCACACCACAGCCGGCATTCAAGCTGGGCGAGAAGAGCAGTGACCCGGTCTCCATGTATATGGAAGATATTTTCACCCTGTCGCTCAACCTGGCTGGCCTGCCAGGCATCTCCGTACCCTGCGGCCAGACTCAGGGTCTGCCGGTTGGCCTGCAGATCATTGGCAATTACTTTGCCGAGTCGAAGCTGCTCAACATCGCGCATCAGTTCCAGCAGGCAACTGACTGGCACACACAGATCCCGGCCGGAGTGGAGGTGTAAGCATGGAATGGGAAGTCGTCATCGGGCTGGAGATTCACGCTCAGCTCGCCACCAAAACCAAGATTTTCTCCGGCGCCAGCACCGCTTTCGGTGCCGAGCCCAACACTCAGGCCTGCGCCGTTGACCTGGCACTGCCGGGCACCCTGCCGGTATTCAACGAGAACGCCCTGCGCATGGCGGTGATGTTTGGCCTCGCAGTCAACGCCGAAATCGGCAAGCGTTCCGTGTTCGAGCGCAAGAACTACTTCTACCCGGACCTGCCCAAGGGCTATCAGACCACCCAGCTGGCCGAGCCGATCGTAGGCCCTGGCTTTGTCGACATCGAAACCGAGGACGGTGTTCAGCGCCGCGTGCGCATTCACCACGCCCATCTGGAAGAGGATGCCGGCAAGTCCCTGCATGAAGACTTCCACGGCATGACCGGCATCGACCTGAACCGTGCCGGCACCCCGCTGGTCGAAATCGTGTCCGAGCCGGACATGCGTTCCTCCAAGGAAGCGGCGGCCTATGCGCGTAAGATCCACGCCATCGTGACCACACTGGGCATCTGCGACGGCAACATGGCCGAAGGCTCCATGCGTTGCGACTGCAACGTCTCCGTGCGCCCCAAGGGCCAGGAAGAGCTGGGCACCCGTACCGAGCTGAAGAACATCAACTCCTTCCGCTTCATCGAGCGCGCCATCGACACCGAAGTAGCACGCCAGATCGACCTGATCGAGGACGGTGGCCGTGTGGTGCAGGAAACCCGCCTGTACGATCCGGACAAAAACGAAACCCGCAGCATGCGCTCCAAGGAAGAAGCCAACGACTACCGTTACTTCCCCTGCCCGGACCTGTTGCCGGTCATTATCGATGACAGCTATATCGATGCGATCCGCGAAACCCTGCCGGAACTGCCGGACGCCCGCCGTGAGCGCTTCATCAGCGAATACAGCCTGTCCGAATACGATGCCGGCGTACTGTCCGCCTATCGTGCTCAGGCCAACTACTACGAGCAGGTGGTCAAACAGTCCGGCGATGCCAAGCTGGCGGCCAACTGGGTCATGGGCGAACTGGCCAAGTTCCTCAACCAGAACGATACCGATATCAAGGACAGTCCGGTTTCGGCCGAACAGCTGGGCGGCCTGCTGGTGCGTATCAAGGACAACACCATCTCCGGCAACATCGCCAAGAAGGTGTTTGAATTGATGTGGAGCAAAGGCGGCAGTGCCGATGAGATCATCGAAACCGAAGGCCTGAAACAGGTCACCGACACCGGTGCCATCGAGAAGATCGTGGACGAAGTGATCGCCAGTGCCGACAAACAGGTGGAGCAGTACAAGGCTGCCGAGCCGGACAAGCGTGGCAAAATGGTCGGTTTCTTTATGGGTCAGGTGATGAAAGCTACCGGCGGCAAGGCCAACCCGGGCGCCGTCACCGACATTCTGAAACAGAAGCTGGACGCACTCTGCGACTGAGGGTGCGATGAGCCCTGAAAACAAAAAAAGCCGGCCTCCGCGAGGAGCCGGCTTTTTTTGTTAAAGATTCATATCAACTCAGCAAAACTGTCCACCACCCGATCCGGCGAGCAGTTCTCCACCGGTTCACCGTGATTGTAGCCGTAACTGACACACACCACCGGGCAACCGGCGGCGCGTGCCGCGTCCACATCATTGCGCGAATCCCCCAGCATCAGCGCCTGCTCAGGATGACAGCCAAGAGTTTCCATCACCACATGTAGCGGCAGCGGATCGGGCTTTTTCACCGGCAGACTGTCACCGCCCAACACCTGACCAAAATAATGATCAATCTTTAGCGCCTGCAGCAGCGGCGTGGTAAAGGCCATAGGCTTGTTGGTAACCACCGCCATGGGGATACCGGCCTGCTGCAGATGAAGCAGCACCGCTTCCACACCGGGGTACAGCCTGGAGTAGCGGCCATTACTTTGTGCATAGGCCGACAGAAAGACTTCAAATGCCGCCTGAAACAGCTCCGACTCAACCGCATTCTCGGTTGGGTACATCTCACCGCTCAGCGCTCGCATCACCAGCACCGGTGCACCATTTCCCACCCACTGACGCACCCGAGACTCGCCAGCCGGTTCACGCCCAAGCGCCTGCAGCATGTTATCCACAGCCGCGGTCAGGTCCAGCGCACTGTCTACCAGCGTGCCATCCAGATCGAACATGACACAGGCAGGCAACTCGCCATTGAACAGACTGCGCATCAGCCGGCTGCCTTCGCCAGCTCGGCACGCATCTGCGCAATCGTCGTGGCGTAATCATCGGTGTTGAAGATGGCAGAACCGGCGACAAAGGTATCGGCACCTGCCGCAGCGATTTCGGCGATATTGCCGACCCCCACTCCACCATCCACTTCCAGGCGGATATCAAAGCCACTGGCATCAATGCACTGACGCACCTGACGCAGCTTATCCAGCGTGGAAGGAATGAACTTCTGACCACCAAAGCCGGGGTTCACCGACATCAGCAGGATCATGTCGACCTTGTCCATGACATGATCAAGGTAGTGCAGCGGTGTGGCCGGGTTGAATACGAGGCCGGACTTGCAGCCATTGTCGCGGATCATCTGCAGCGAACGGTCGATATGCTCGGAAGCTTCCGGATGGAAAGTGATATAACTGGCACCCGCCTTCAGAAACTCACTGATCATGTGATCTACCGGCTTCACCATCAGGTGCACATCGATCGGTGCTTCGATGCCGTAGTCTCGCAGTGCCTTGCACACCATCGGGCCGATGGTCAGGTTGGGCACATAGTGGTTGTCCATCACGTCGAAGTGAACAATATCCGCACCGGCAGCCAGTACGTTTTCAACCTCTTCCCCCAGACGGGCAAAATCGGCAGAGAGAATGGAAGGAGCAATCTTGAAATCGGCCATGGGAACTCGTTCGCTGGTTAACAATGCGTCCATTGTACTCAAGCCGGCCATGCGAATCAGCATCCACGCTGCAATCCTCTTGCGGCCATGCAAGCCAGCCTCGATAATCAGGCCATGTCTATTCACTTGAAGCTCATCACATTTGCCTTCGGCGCTTTGCTGCCTCTCACTTTTGTTCAGGCGCAAACGGATGCACCGGAGGATGATACCGCTCCCGCACGCCATGCGGCGGGCAGGCTTGATGGCGCAGGACTGCTGCTGTTGCAGCTCGAAGCGAATGCAGAGCTGATTTCACTCAAACTGGAAGAAAACACCTTCTTTCTGGTTTTTCGCCCTGCCGTTGCTCCGGTTCCGGTTGGCAACCTGTTGATTATGCCGGATACGGGTGTTGGCGCGGGGTGGGCCGAGCAAAGTACCGCCATCAGCCGCTATCTTGCAGAACATGGCTGGAATACGCTGATATTGCAGCCACCCAGCCCCCCGACCCCGGCCCTGCCTGAACGCACTCTGCCCAGCATGCGGGCAATTCGAGCCGGCTCGACTACTGACGCCCCACCCGCCACCGGCGACAGCGCTGCCGAATCGGCTCAATCCGAGTCAGAAGACGCTGCCAACGAAGCACCCGAGATGCCCTTTGCCGAGCAGGTACGCCAACGCCTGTCTCTTGCACGCACGGAATTGCAGCAGCGTGGGCATGAGGATACTGAGATCAATGTGATTCTGGGCATAGGCAGCAGCGCACCCTGGGCGGCAGCACTTGCAGCTGATCTGGGTGATGAGTGGGACTTGGTGATGATCAACCCGCGCCCAAGTGAAATCGCTGAAACCGGCCTGATCGAACTGTTACCGCGCATCGAAGGCCGAATTATTGACCTTTACTACCTGCCACTGCCCGGCTACCCGGAGGCCGCACCGGATGCGCAACTGCGCCGCCAACTGGCCATTCGCACAGAGATGCGCGATTACCATCAGAGCCGGTTGCCCGGCGTATTCAGAGGCTGGGAGCGAGAAATGCCACAGCTGGTACGTCAGCTACGCGGCATCATGGAACGAGTACTGCTGGCCGAGCCGGAAACGCCAGAACCCGAGCTGCTGCCACCGCCGGACACACAGACCCCGCCAGGTATACGCAACCCGCGTCCGGCACAGGGTCCCGGCGCGGTATGAGTCAGCGCATTCCCCGAGCCGCCTTGATGCGGTCATAGGCAGCCTGTATTTCCTGGGTTTTCTCCTTCGCAAGCTGAACCATGTCTTCCGGCAACCCCTTGGCGATCAGCTTGTCCGGATGATGCTGACTCATCAGCTTGCGCCAGGCCTTTTTCACATCGGTATCACTGGCTTCAGGGCTGACCCCGATGACACCGTAGGCGTCAGCCAAAAGGCCAGCCTCGTTATAACCCGGCTGCTGATGTGATTCCCAGGAGTGGCGACGGAAGGCATCTTCCGCGCGCATGCGCGACATCAACAGCTCCACTTCCTGCTGAGTGAAACGCAGCTCGGAAAATACCTGTTGCAGAATGGCCTGTTCAGCCGGGCTTATCTCGCCATCCGACATTGCCGCCTGCAGCTGAATCTCCACGAACATCAATTTCACTGTCGGCCGCTGACGCAACACGATCGCCAGCGGCCTGAGTACGCTGGTGATATCAAACTCTTCCCGCTTACCTTCAGAGAAGTGGTCAATGGCTTCACGCCGACGGGCCTCAGTGAGGTTCATTCGGGTCATGACCTCACGGGCGAACGCAATTTCGTTTTCAGTGACCCGCCCATCCGCCTTGGCAACCTTGCCCATAACGCTGAAGGTCGCACGGAAAAACAGTTGCTGCGGATTGAAAGCCTGCAATTTGCGGCTCAGACCACGCTGGATCAGAAAGCCGATCGCACCACCAATCAATAAACCAAACGGACCACCACTGATCAAACCGATCAAGCCGCCGGTGATCGCCCCGGCTCGAAAACGGCGCAATTGCTGAAACAGGTTTTCCATTGCAACTCCTTAAAGCCTGCCTTCATGCAGGCGCTGATCCAGTTCAGCCAAACGCTCAGGCGTACCAACATCTTCCCAGCAGCCCCGGTGGCGCTCCCCGCTCACCTGCCCACGCACCATCGCCGCGCGCAGCAAGGGGGCCAGCGCAAAAGCGGTTTCGGTAACACCTTCGAACAGCTGGGGGGTGAGGACGCTGATGCCACTGAAGGTCAGCCGCCCGCTTCCCTGATCACTGACGCGACCGGAGGGCTCCAGTACAAAGTCGCCCTGAGGGTGCCATGGGGGATTGTCAGTCAGCACCAGATGAGCACCGCCAGGTGCAGGCTGCATGTTTGCCAGCCCGTTCAACGGATGCGTGCTGAACACATCCCCATTCATTACAAGAAAAGGCTCATCACCCCGTTCACACAACAGTGGCAAGGCCTGACGTATGCCTCCGCCGGTCTCCAGCGGCTCATGTTCCGGTGAGTAGATGATTCGGGCACCATAGCGACTGCCGTCCTGCAGACAGTCTTCAATCTGCTGCCCAAGCCAGGCGTGATTGATCACGATATCGGTGATGCCGGCAGCTACCAGCCGTTCAATCGGATACTCTATCAGCCGCTTTCCCCCCACGCGAAGCAGCGGCTTGGGCGTTGTCAGGGTCAGCGGTCGCATGCGCGTCCCCAGCCCTGCCGCCAGAATCATGGCACGCATCACTGCCACCAGCGCTCGATCTGCTTGCCGGCAAACTGCGGATGCGCCACGAAGGCGGGTACCACTCGCCGATCCAGCCAGCGTACGAACGGCGCCAGCTCCTCATAACGTGATGCGACCCGGTACAGGTAGGCAAAGGTTCTGGGCAGGTCATCCAGATACCCTGCTTTGCCGTCGCGCAGCCAGAGCCGAGCGAAAATGCCCAGCACCTTGATATGACGCTGCATGCCCATCAAGTCGAACTGTTGCTGAAACAGTCCCTGTTCTGCCACATCAAGGCCATCCTGCTTCAATCGCTGGCGGAACGCTTCTACCCAGAAACGCACCCGCTCGTCCGGCCAGTCGATATAACAGTCACGCAACAGCGAAACCAGATCATAGGTTACAGGCCCCGATACGGCATCCTGAAAATCGATAATGCCCAGTCGGCCATCGTCCAGCAGCATCAAATTGCGCGAGTGATAATCTCGATGCACGCTGACCTGCGGCTGTGCCAGCGCGGACTCAATCAGCAACTTAGCCACCAGCCCCAGAAGGTGGTACTCCTCTTCCTGCAGCTCCAGCCCCAGCAAACGGGTCAGAAACCACTCGGGAAACAGCGCCATCTCGCGCGCCAGCATCACACGGTCATAGGGCGGCAGCGCAGGCTGGTCGGTTGTGCGCTGAATCTGCCGCAACGCTTCGAAGGCAGCGGCATAGTGCTGTTCTACCGTTGCCTCGGACAGCTGGGGCAGCAGAAGCTGGTCCCCAAAGTCCTCCAGCAGCATAAAACCCAGCTCAAGGTCGCTGGCGATCACCCTCGGTACCGCAATCCCCTGTGCATGCCAGGCCTGAGCAATGGCCAGAAAAGGCTCACAATCCTCATGCTCGGGCGGCGCATCAACGGCAATCCAGCTACCCTCGGGGCCGGTAGCTCGGAAGTAACGGCGGAAACTGGCGTCACCGGAGACTGCCTGCAGTCCGGCGTCCACCTCCATCTCCTGAGCAGCCGCCTGCTGCTGTACCCATTCTGAAAGCTGTTTCAGCCGTTGCCCCATTCGCCCTTATCCTCTAGCACTTGAAGTTGTGAATGCTTTATCATGCATGGCTCGGTATGGTACTCGACTTACGGGCTGGCGTGAAACCGGCCACGACCGCAACTGGATGGCGATCTGATGCCCTTTAACACCCGCGCTGCATTCAAACTCACTCTTGCCATTGCTGCTGCCATCTGTACTCAGTCAGTACAGGCACAGGAGAGCAACGAACGACTCTGGAGCTGCAACCTGACTCCGTCCGGAGAATGGGACTGTGAAGTCAATGAAGCCCTGATGCAGCAACAGGAAAGTATACCGCCTGCGAGCCAGACGGCCGCAGAGGCAGATTCCGCAGCCGAACAGAACACAGCAGAGCTCAATGACTCGGCAATGACGGATACAGCCGTCAGCGCCGCGACACCGGCAGAAACTGCAGCTGAGACAGGCGCAGAGCCTGTCAGTATCAGCACTGCACCTGCAGCGCCGCGCGCGACTGCATCAGAACTGAGAACAGGTGCTCCAGCGGCCATTCAGTGGCCCGAACCTGCTGGTGCGCCGTCACGGCCGGCCCCCGACTTGGCCCAAACACAGGCTGCAGCCACGTCCACCTCCGGGGACTGGAGCTGTGTCGCTGTCGACGGTGAATGGGACTGCAGCCGTCAGAATGAGATTCCGGACTCTCGCCCGGGCACGGCCATGGCCGGATCGAGTGCCGCCATGACGGGCAAACCGGAGTGGAGCTGTGAAGCTGACGGCAATGAATGGGCCTGTCAGCAGGTCGCCACTCAGGCACCTTCACAGCCTGCGGCACAGGGCTCCCGCATTGCGACTCCTGCCAATCAAGCCGCTCTGGACTGGTATGCCTACGCGCCCGGTGAAGCATCAGGTGCCTGTAGCGGCCGCTACATTGAACCTGAATTTGCCTTTCTGGAAGATGACCGCCCGTTTGATCAGCAACCGGTCTATATCAATGCGCTCAGGTCCAGCACAGAGCTTGGCGGGATCACCCGGCTGGACGGCGGCATCGAAATACAACGCGGTGGACGCCTGTTTACAAGTGCCAGTGGCGAGTTTGACCAAGGCGCACGCGTTGCTCGCCTGCTCGGCGGTGTCAATTACCGTGAAAAAGGCCTGCTCCTGCTGAGTGAACAAGCCGAAGCGAATATGATCAGTGGCGATACCCGCTTCAGTGGCGCACAATATGTAATGCATGAGCAACACATGCGCGGCAGTGCTGACAGTATCACCCGTTTCGGTGATCGTCGTATTCTGTTGAACGAAGGCGCCGTCACCTACTGCGAACCTGGCAGCGATGCTTGGCAGATCGCAGCGGATTCCATCGAACTCAATCCCGAAACTGGGCGCGGCGTCGCCAAACATGCCACGTTTGATGTTGCCGGCATCCCCATTCTGTACACCCCTTATCTGTCATTCCCGATTGATGATCGTCGCCAGTCAGGCTTCCTCTATCCCAGTCTTGGCTACTCGGAAAGCAATGGGATCGATATCGCCATTCCTTACTACTTCAATCTGGCAGAGAATTTCGACGATACCCTGACACCACGCTACATCGGCGAACGCGGGCTGCTGCTGGAAAACGAATTCCGCTACATGACCCGGTGGTCACACAGCACGCTGAGTACAGCCTGGATGTCCGACGACAGTCGTTATAACGACAGTCGCTGGCTCTTTGGCGTCGATCATAAGGGTACTCCTTATGACAACCTGTACAGTCGTATCGACTACACTCGGGTCAGTGACGATGATTACTTTGAAGATCTTGGTACCTCACTCGAGGTTCAGCGCGACGACCACCTTGATCAACTGTTCGAGTTACGCTATCTGCAGCCTGGCTGGAACTTGACATTGCGTACTGAAAGCTATCAGACCATTGATGGCTCAACCCCCTATGAACGTTTGCCACAGGTGCTGCTGACAGGGCATCAGAACCGTATTGCCGGCATATTGGATATGAGCTATCAGGCCGAGTACACGCGCTTCGAGCGTGACCTCGACAGTATTTACTCTATCACCAATGATCCAACTGCCAGCTTGGCAAAGCGTGATGCTGCAGCAACCATTGGGGACCGCGTTCATATTCGTCCTCGCCTGAACCTGTCACTGGAGAGCCCTTGGGGGTTCATTCGGCCCGCCGCCACACTCTGGCACTCGTCCTATGACCTGAAAAATGAGCGCGATGGCGAGCGCGGGGGCAGCCAGTCTGTCAGTGCCAGCATTTTCAGCCTCGACAGCGGACTGGTTCTGGAGCGCGATTTCAATCTGGCTGAAGAGCGGTTCACACAAACCCTTGAGCCACGAGTCTTTTTGCTGCACTCAGACGCCGATGAACAGCCGGATTCCCAGATTCCACTGTTTGACTCTTCCCAGCTCGGCTTTACCTACTACAACCTGTTCCATGAAACTGGCTGGAGTGGTAACGACCGGGTGGCTGACACGACTCAGGCAACCATTGGTCTGTCCAGTGCACTGTATAATGACCTGGGTATGGAAAAGCTGCGTGTAGGGGTGGCTCAAGCACAGTATTTTGCTGATCGTGAGTATGTTGGCCGACCAGGTGACAGCATCACAGGCTCTACTGCAGGCAGCTCCAATCTTGCCACTCTGGCCAACTGGAGCATCACACCCAACCTGCGGCTGAGTCATGATGGCGAAGTTGATCGCGATAGTTACGAATTTCTGGAACACAACTACAAACTAAGCTATTTGCCAGGTGACAAACGCCTGCTCTATGTGAGCTATCGTGACAGTATCGAAAAAGATCTCAACGAAGGTGTTCAGCAGCTGGACGTTGCTTTCCGCTGGCCGCTTAACAAAAGCTGGACCAGTTACGGCCGCTGGCAACATGACCTGGACAACAGCGAAAACCTTGAAACCCTGCTCGGGGTCGAATACGCCAGCTGCTGCTGGAAAGTGCGCCTGACCGGCCGAAGCTGGGTAGTTGATCCCAATACGGTTGCCCAAAACCAGTTTGAAACCGACACAGGCGTCTTCCTGCAGTTCGTTTTCCGGGGCCTTGGCGCCTTCGGACAAGGCAGCGGCCGCGAGTTCCTGGAAGATATCACCGGATATGATGAGGATGAGAATGGCTCTTTCTAAACTAAGGCACCCCCTTGCGGCCTTGCTGCTGCTGACCCTGCCGCTGACACCCGTCAACGCCGAGTTGCTCGATCGTGTAGCCGCCATCGTGAATGAAGACGTGGTGTTGGAAAGCGAGCTTGAACAGCGACTGGAGATGGTTACCCAGCAGATCAGCGCACGCGGTGAAGATACTCGTCTGCCGCCGGAAGACGTACTGCAACAGCAGGTACTGGACCGTTTGATCCTGGAAAGCATTCAGACACAAATTGCCCAGCAACAGGGCATCCGCGTATCTGATCGCCAGCTGAACGATGCACTGGAACGCATCGCCCAGCAAAACAATATGACACTGGGGCAGTTCCGGGAAGCACTGATTGCCGAAGGCCAGGATTACAATGCCGCCCGCGAGCAGATTCGACGCGAAATTCTGCTCAGTCAGGTGCAGCAGAGCAACGTCAACCGTCGCATCAGTGTCTCTGATCAGGAGGTGCAAAACTTCCTTGATTCAGAGCTGGGACAGCAGGAGATTCAGGCCGAGTTTCAATTACGCAACATCCTGATCGCACTGCCGGACGGAGCATCGCCCCAGATGATTCAACAGGCTGAAGAAAGGGCTCGCGAGCTGTATCAGCAACTGCATGAGGGTGCAGACTTTGCCGAACTCGCACTGGCGGCATCCAATGCCCCCAATGCGCTGCAGGGTGGGGAGTTGGGCTGGCGGCGCGAGTCCGAACTGCCTGAGCCACTGGCTGCAACCATCGGCAAGCTAAACCCCGGTCAGATAAGCCAGCCCATTCGTACTCCCGGCGGCTTCCATATTCTCAAGGTCGAGGACAAGCGTGGTGGCAAGGTCCAGCTGGTCAACCAGGTTAATGTACGCCATATTCTGCTGACCCCAAACGAGATTCGCAGCCCCGAACAAACTCGCCGCCTGATCGAAGAGCTGTACCGCCGCCTGCAGGATGGCGAGCCCTTTGATGAACTGGCCCGCCGCTACAGTGACGATGCCGCCAGCGGCTCGCAGGGCGGAGACCTTGGCTGGACCCAGAATGGCCAGATGGTGCCTGAATTTGAACAGGTAATGAACAGCACCGACAAGGGTGATATCAGTGAGCCCTTCCAGTCTCGTTTCGGCTGGCACATTCTGCAGGTACAGGACTATCGTACTCAGGACATGGGTGAGGAGATGCTGGAATCCCAGGCGCGCAACAGCATTCGCCAGCGCAAGTTCTCCGAGGAGCTGAACAACTGGCTGCGTGAGATTCGCTCTCAGGCCTATATCGAGCGCAAGATCTGACCGTGAGTTGTCCACGCCTTGCCATCACCCCCGGGGAGCCTGCCGGTATCGGCCCCGAGCTCTGCGTCCAGCTGGTCCAGCAGGCCTTTCCCTGCCAGTTGGTGGCAGTAGCAGACCCAGAGCTGCTGCGCCAGCGTGCTGCAGCCCTGGGCCTTGAACTTGAAGTACTCCCCTTTAACAGTGCCGAACCGGCAGTTCCCGCACCACCGGGCGCCATCTACTGTCAGCCGGTACAACTTACGGCCAAAAGCGAACCCGGCCTGCCGGATCCGGCCAACGCGTCCTATGTACTGGAGACCCTGAGACAGGCAACGCTGGGCTGCCTTGCCGGCAACTTCGATGCGCTGATCACGGCGCCGGTACACAAGGGCGTAATCAATGACGCAGGCATCGCCTTTACCGGCCATACCGAGTTTCTGGAAGAGATGACCGGTAGCCACAAGGTCGTGATGATGCTGGCCACTGAAGGATTAAAGGTCGCTCTGGCCACCACCCACCTGCCGCTTGCCGCCGTCTCGGCCGCCATCACCCAGCCACTGTTGCGTGATGTCATTGCGGTGCTGTTGCACGATCTCAAGCGCTCATTCGGCATTGATCGTCCACGTGTACTGGTTGCCGGACTCAACCCTCATGCCGGTGAAGGTGGCCACATGGGCCGAGAAGAGATCGATGTGATCGAGCCGGTACTGGCGGAGTTCAGACAGCACGGAGCTGATCTGGTGGGTCCCCTGCCCGCTGACACGCTGTTCACCGAACACCATCTCAAGGATGCCGATGCGGTGCTGGCCATGTATCATGATCAGGGACTGCCCGTTCTCAAGTACAAGGGATTCGGTCGAGCGGCCAACATCACACTGGGGTTACCGGTCATCCGCACTTCGGTTGATCACGGTACGGCGCTTGACCTGGCCGGCACCGGCCTGGCCGACATTGGCAGCCTTCAGACCGCGCTGCGTTTTGCCCTCGACATGGCCCGCCATCAATCAGGTAACTGATCCATGAGTAAAAAACCCGTTGGACACAAGGCGCGCAAGCGTTTTGGCCAGAACTTTCTGCACGATCAGGGCGTCATAGGACGTATCATCCGTGCCATTAACCCCCAGCCGGGCGAACATATGGTCGAAATCGGCCCTGGGCTTGGAGCACTGACTGAAGAACTGCTGGACGCCTGCAATGGCGAACTGGATGCCGTGGAGCTGGATCGAGACCTGATCCCGGTACTGCGCACGCAGTTTTTCCGTTATGCCGACACCTTCACCATCCATGAAGCCGATGCGCTCAAGTTCGACTTTGCCAGCCTGAAGAAGGATGAACGGCCGTTGCGCATTGTGGGTAACCTGCCCTATAACATTTCGACACCGTTGATCTTTCACCTGCTCAGTTTCAATGGCCTCATTAAGGATATGCACTTCATGCTGCAAAAGGAGGTCGTTGAGCGCCTGGCCGCAGGCCCGGGTGAAAATCACTACGGCCGACTGGGGATCATGGCCCAGTATTACTGCCGAGTAGAACCGCTGTTTATAGTGCCCCCGGAAGCATTTTCGCCGGCTCCCAAGGTCGATTCAGCCATTGTCCGTCTGGTGCCCTATGCCGAGCCTCCGATTCCCGCAAAGGATGTGTATCTGTTGCAAACAGTAGTGCGTACAGCCTTCGGTCAGCGCCGTAAAACATTGCGTAACAACCTGAAAACGCTGATTGATGCCGATCAGCTGGAACAACTGGGCATCGACCCGGGACTACGCCCGGAACGGCTGACACTGGCACAATTTGTCAGCATCAGCGATGCTTTGACTGCGTCATGAACCCTGCTCACAGGCAAGAGGAAACCGAAAAACTGATGCAAAATCTGGACTACAGCCGGAACATCGAGATCCGTGTCGACACCGCCTACCTGCCGGAACAGTCCGAGCCGGAAGCGCACCGTTTTGTTTTTTCCTACCGGATCAGCATTACCAACAACAACGCCGAAAGTGTTCAGCTGCTGAGCCGGCGCTGGCGCATCACCGACGGCAACGAACATGTCCAGGAAGTGGAGGGTGAAGGCGTGGTCGGAGAAAAACCGGTCATTGAACCCGGCCATACCTATGAGTACACCAGTGGCACCGTGTTGGCTACCGAGGTGGGCAGCATGCAGGGACACTACCATATGGTGACCGCCGACAATCAAGGCTTTGACGCACTGATACCCCCGTTTACTCTGGCCCAGCCCAACGCACTGCACTGAAGATCAGAACAGCCCCGGTTGACGCCGGGGCAACGCGGCCCAGTCGACAAACCCACACAGCCCAGGTCGCTCCTGCTCCAGCCTTTGGGCAAACCAGCGCGCCAATTCCGGGGCCATCGCATTATCGGGCGTATGCATGAATATAAAGGGTGTCCTGCCCTCATCAATCCATTTCAGTACTTGTCCAACCCAAGGCTCAAGCCACTGATAGCCCTGCTCCAGTGCCAGCGGCGCGATGAAGCGCACCATGGGGGTTAACCCTGTCGCCAAGACCCTAAGGGGCAGATCAGGTTTCTGCTGCAGTGCCTCTCGACTGACAGGATCAGCTGCCGGGTTGGCAAACAGGGCTCTGGTATCAAAACTGATCCGATTGATCCCTGTTTCCATCAGCAGTCTGTTCAGACATCGCTCCGGCTCCCCACCCAGAAAGAACGCCTGATGGCGAACCTCTACCCCGTAACGCACACCGGCTGGCAGCTGTTGCAGAAATCGTTCAAGCAGAGTCAGGTCATTCGGCCCAAAGCTGGCAGGCAGCTGTAGACAGAGCATCCCCAACCGCTGTTCCAGCAACAGCATATGATCCAGAAACGCGCCCAGTTCAGCACCACAGCCACGCAGACGCGCGGTATGGCTGATACTTTGAGGAAACTTGAAACAAAAACGAAAAGCGGCAGGCGTCTGGCCCTGCCAACGCAGCAATGTATCGCGCCCGGGCAGCCCGTAAAACGTCGTATTACCTTCCACTGAATTGAAGCAGGCGGCATACTGGGACAGATCGGACTGTTGTATATCCGTCTGGAAGCTGTGATCCCACTGCGGATGTTTCCATTGCGGCAGGCCTATGTAGTAGTCTGACGACATCGGTAGGGTCTTGTTATACTGCGACTTCACATTCCAGTGCCGACATTGGCACGGCTGTACAGGGTACTCAAAAACAATGGATTTCGCCTCACTTCTCGGGATTTTTTCAGGCATTTCCTTGATCGTCAGCGCCATCCTGCTGGGCGGCAACTCCGATGTCTTCATCAACGTACCCGGCCTGATGATCGTAGCCGGGGGTACCATTGCCGCCACCCTGCTGACGGTGCAGTTCAAGGATGTGCTGAACGCTTTCCGAGCAGCCTGGATCGTCTTCACTCAAGACAAAACCAATGCCCAGGAAATGATCGATACCATGCTTGAGCTGAGCCGGGTATCGCACCGCCACGGCCTGTTAAAACTGGGCGATGTGGAAAGCGACTCCCATGTACTCAAACGCGCCTGCAATCTGCTGGCCGAAGCCGCTTCCGAGCAGGTGATCAGGAACACCCTGCAGAATGAGATCGACTCGTTGATCGCGCGTCACCATTCGGTACAGGACGTGTTTCGCAAGATGGCCTCCTACGCGCCGGCTTTCGGCATGCTGGGTACCCTGATCGGTCTGATACAGATGCTCAGTCAGTTGAGCAACCCGGAAACCATTGGCCCCGCCATGGCCGTTGCTCTTTTGACTACCTTCTATGGCTCACTTCTGGCCACCATGGTGTTCCTGCCCATTGCCGGCAAACTCCACGCACGTACCTTGTCGGAAGTCACCAATCTGGAAATTATCCGTGAAGGCTGCATCAGCATTCTCACCAATGACCATTACATGCACGTCTATGAGCAGCTGGCCTCCTACCTGCCAGAAGCCCAACGCAAGCCCATCAAAATCGGCAAGACACAGAAAGCCGGTGAAGAGGATGCAAAAGCGGCCCGCAAAAAGCCTGAGGCCTCCAGATGAGCAGTCGTCGTCGCGAACTGACAGACGACTCCGGCTCTCCAGGCTGGTTGATGACCTATGCCGATCTGATGACGCTGCTGCTGGTGTTCTTTGTTTTGCTGTTCTCCATGTCCAATCTGGAAAAGGAGCGCTTTGCCGATGCGATGCGTTCATTCCAGACCGCTTTCCAACGAGCCGTCTCCGGCGCGCCCAACAGTATCGTGCCACTGGAACATAACGCCCCTACCACTGACTCAACCGAAATCAGCGATACCATTCTGCAGACACCTGAAGAGCGTCCACAGTCTGATCAAGACGCTGATGCGGACCAGGAAGCCCGCGCACTGGAACTGGAATGGCAGCAGCTGACACGTGACATGCAGCGAGCGTTTGAGCTGATGCAGATGCAGGATGCGGTCGAAATCGGCGCCCCCAAGGATGGCAAGCTGTCTCTGCGCGTCAAGGGGGCGGCCCTGTTTGGCTCCGGCTCTGCCGAGTTCAATCGCGCCATGCTGCCGATGCTGGATGCGCTGCTTGAGACGCTGGTGGTCAACCCAGGCTACAAGCTGGAAATTCAGGGCCACACCGACGATATTCCCATCAGTACAGCCCAGTTCCCGTCAAACTGGGAGCTGTCGGCCGTACGAGCCACTACGGTACTGCGCTATATGGTTGATGCCGGCATCAACCCCAAACGACTGACCGCAACCGGCTATGGCTCCTCGATTCCGCTGGTACCAAACATCTCGCCAGAAAACAGGGCCATCAACCGCCGTATTGAATTCGTTTTGGAAAAACGGGCTGTAGAACAATGAAACCAAGGATCCATCTACCTGAACTGGCCGACAACGGCCGCAGGGCCTATCGTCTCAAAGTGAACGAGGACGACCCCATCTGGGTTGAAATACAGGGTATGAGCGTACACCTGGAAGACCTGTCTGAAACCGGTATTGCCTTTTTTGCTGAAGCAGACCTGTCGCTCCAATGCTATCCCGTCAGGCTGAAATTCCAGATCGATGACCGTGCATTCAGTTTTGACTGCTCGCTCCAGCTGGTCCGCCAGGTGAATGAAATCTGGTGTGGTGACCTGTCGGGCCTGTCCGATTTTGAGCACCGGATGCTGTCGCAGTTCGTGACCTGGTGCCAGACACGTGCAATCCGACGCGACAGAATGAAAACGTAATAAACTCTTGACCTTAGCTTAATCCGTGCGTAGTATACGCGTCATCAAGTTGATGCGGGGTGGAGCAGTCTGGTAGCTCGTCGGGCTCATAACCCGAAGGTCGTTGGTTCAAATCCAGCCCCCGCTACCAAATTTTAAGAGGCAGATCAGGTACTTACCGGTCTGCCTTTTTTCGTTGTGTGTTCAGAATACTGTCATGTGACAAATTGTGACAAAACCTGTGACATAAAAACGCTTCAATCCAACTGATCGCTTTTTGTCCTGACCTTAAGGCATCCTTGCCTATCATCTGTACTCTTGGCGGTTCATGCGAACCAGTGCCGGGTTTTGAGTGCTCCTTCCTTACACTGATCGCCCGTCTGCTCATCCAGTGTGAATTCGAGGAAGTCTCCCTATATTGCTCCACCGTAAGCGCCCTTAAATCAGCATCTTTTTTCCAGCCACTAACCGCCGCACACTGATTCCATCGTCACCTACGCGAGGAATCAGTTATGAACTCAGCCGAGCGCACAGAT